>Ga0116226_10000171_pt1 | contig 50750 bp, 36 predicted proteins | sample S1TSphfallax_FD_89692 | JGI IMG/M metagenome (GOLD analysis project Ga0116226, IMG submission 89692) | Host-associated microbial communities from peat moss isolated from Minnesota, USA - S1T2_Fa - Sphagnum fallax MG | ecosystem: Host-associated > Plants > Peat moss > Unclassified | place: USA... | reverse complement strand
GCGTCGATGTCCCGCGATCGCAAAGCGGTGTGCTTCGTCGCGCACGCGCTGAATCAGGTGCAAGGCACTTGAGTCCGACGCCAGTATAGTCGGCGTGTCCTGGCCCAACAAGAACAGCTGTTCCTGGCCCGGCCGACGGTCGGCGCCCTTGGCGACGCCGATCAAGGTGATGCCCTGGACGCCGAGTTCGTCGAGAACCCGCGCCGCTTCCGCGAGCTGCCCCTTGCCGCCGTCGATCAGCAGGATGTCGGGGGCGGTAATCTCGCCATCGCGTACGCGCTTGTAGCGTCGCGTCAGCGCTTGATACATCGCCGCGTAGTCATCGCCGGGCTGAATTCCGGCGATGTTGAAGCGTCGGTAATCGTTCTTGAGCGGACCTTCCGCGCCGAACACGACGCAGGACGCGATCGTATCGGTGCCCCCGGTGTGGCTGATGTCGAAGCACTCGATGCGGGAGGGCGTCTCATCGAGATTGAACACCTCACGCAGTTCCTCGAGATTCGCTTCGACGCTGGCCCGCGCGAGCCCGCGCATCTTGAGGGCCTGCTGCGCATTGCCCTGCATCATCTCGAGCCAACGCGCACGGATGCCGCGCACCGAAGCGGCGATCCGCACACGCCGTCCCGAGCGCTCGCTCAAACTCGCTTCCAGCAGGCCGAGTTCCTCGAAGTCGTGCTCGACGATGATCTCGGCGGGCGACTCACGCTCGAGGTAGTACTGGGCGACGAAAGCTGCCAGGACTTCCTGCGACTCGGCCAATGGGGCCTTCGGGAAAAACGTCGTGCTGCCGAGGCTGCGGCCGGCACGCACGAACATCAAGGCGACGCAGTACTCGCCATTGCCGGCCGCGACCGCAATGACGTCGGCATCGTGCTCGATCTCGGCGGTCATGATCTGGTGCGCCTGCACGGTCTTCAGGTTGGCGAGCTGATCACGCAGTTTCGCTGCGGCCTCGAACTCGAGCCGTTCCGCTGCGCTCTCCATGCGTCGCCCGAGATCGTGGGTGACTTCCTCGTTGCGACCTTCGAGCACCTTGACCGCCGATTGCATGTCGCGGGCGTACTCCTCCCGCGCGATCAGCCCGACGCAGGGCCCCGTGCAGCGCTGAATCTGATATTGCAGGCAGGGTCGCGATCGATTCGCGAAATACGTGTCGTCGCAGTTGCGCAATCGGAACAGCTTCTGAAGCTGCTGCAGCGTTTCACGCACCGCGCCCACCGACGGATAAGGCCCGAAGAAGCGCCCCGGCTGCTTGCGCGAACCGCGATACAGATGCAGGGCCGGGAATTCGTGATCCGTCGTCAAGTGCAGGAAGGGAAACGTCTTGTCGTCGCGCAGGATGACATTGAAGCGCGGGCGGTGCTTCTTGATGAGATTCAGCTCGAGCAACAAGGCCTCGATGTCCGAATTGGTGATGGTGACTTCCATCGCGGCGGTCTTCGCGATCAGCGCCATGACCTTGGGTTGCACGTTGCTGGGCTGAAAATACGAGCCGACGCGGCTCTTGAGGCTGCGCGCCTTGCCTACGTACAGGATTTCACCCCCGGCCCCCAGCATCCGGTAGACGCCGGGGCGCGCCGGCAGGCTTTCGACGAAGGACTTGGCGTCGAACGCCAGGTCGTTGGTTTGCAGCGCGTCGACGTTCATTGGGCGAGTTCCACCGCCCGGCCCACCACCGCCTCGAACATCGGTGCGGTCAGGCGGCGAGTCTGCGTGTTGTAGCGGCTGCAATGATAGGAATCGAGCAGCAGCCGCCCGTCGGGCAGCCGGTGCTCGGCTGCGTGCGCGAAGCGCAGCCGAACGGGCGGAAGCCCATAGCCTTGCAGCACTGCCGCGTGCGCGATCGTTCCGAGCGCGAGGATCACGCGCACAGCAGGGCTTTGCGCGAGCTCGGCGCGCAGGAAAGCGTTGCAGGTCCGGATCTCGATCGGCAGCGGCTTGTTGTCGGGGGGCAGGCACTTCACCGCATTGGTGATCCGTGCTCCCAGGAGGCGCAGTCCGTCGTCCACGGCGAGCGACACCGGTGCGCTTGCCAGACCGAACTTGTGCAGGGTGGCGTAGAGCAGGATGCCGGCGTAATCCCCAGTGAACGGCCGACCACTGCGATTCGCACCATGCTTGCCGGGTGCCAGGCCCACGATCAGGATCTTCGCGGCGGAGTCGCCGAACGCCGGCACGGGTTTACAGAAGTAATCGGTCTGTTCCTGATGCACTTCCATGAGGAATTCAGCCAAACGGGGGCATCGGCGGCAGTCGGAATCGTAAACGCTATTCATCGCCATCTGAATTTAAAAAACGGGCTACGCGGAGTTCCGCGTAGCCCGCCGTAGATCGCGCCTGGCTTTGGACTAACCCGAACGCAACCCAACCTGCAGCCCAGGACTTCGTTCTGGGCCCTATTGACCGGTTTGGGCGATAACCCGAGTCCTGTAGGACAGCGACTCGGGATAAGAATTCGCGCCAAAAAAAACAAAACGGCGGGAAGGGAGGAGGAGGATAGCACCAACACGAGTCGAGGCAAGGTGGGTTTTCAAGAACTGCGGGCAAGTTCTTCGAGAGTTTCTCTGAAACCTATCTATCTTATTGTTTTATATGATTAAATATTCGTGGACGACGGCGAAACGGAAGATTCTCAGCGTCGCGGCACTCTGCTGCGGCGAGTCATAGAATCCCCCGATTGACCCGGCGATTCGCCCCCGCCCGCTCGGCAATTCGCATCGCGAGTTCCAGCGCTTGCTCGCCGTTCAGGCGCGGATCGACCGCCGAGCGGTACGCGCGCGCCAAATCGGCCTCAGCGAGACCCCGTGCTCCCCCAATACACTCGGTGACATCCTCGCCGGTCAATTCGATATGCACGCCGCCGAGCAGCGATCCGCATTCCGCATGAATCCGGAACGCAGACTCCACCTCGCCCAGAATGTTTTCGAAGCGCCGGGTCTTGACGCCGCCCGCCGTGGTCTCCGTGTTGCCGTGCATCGGGTCGCAGACCCAGAGCACCTGCGAACCCGTTGCGCGCACGGCGCGGATCATCCCGGGTAATCGTTGCTCGATGTCCTTGACGCCGAAGCGATGAATGAACGTGAGCCGGCCCGGTATGTTCTGCGGATTGAGGATTTGCACGAGTTCCTGCAACCACTCGGCGCTCATGGCGGCCCCGACCTTGACCCCGATGGGGTTGGCGATTCCGCGAAAGTACTCGATGTGGGCGCCGTCGATGGCCGCGGTGCGCATGCCGACCCAGGGCATGTGCGTGGACAAGTTGTACCAACGTTTCTGCCGCTCGATGTAGCGGGTTTGCGCCTGCTCCGAACACAGGTGCAGCCCCTCGTGACTGGTGTAGAAGTCGCCGCGCGTCGCCGCGTGCACACGCAGACCGCTCATCGATTCGAAGAATTCCAGTGATTCGGCGATCGAGTCGACGATCTTGCGATAACTGCCACCCAACGGCGAGTGGCGCAGGAAGCCGAGATCCCAGTACTCCGGGTGATGCAGGTCCGCGAATCCGCCGTCGATCAGCGCGCGCACGAAATTCAAGGTCAGCGCGGCGCGCTCGTAGCCGCGCAGCAGCAGCTGCGGGTCCGGCTCGCGCTCGGCGGCCGTGAATCCGGGGTGGTTGACGTTGTCGCCACGGTAACAGGGCAGCGTCACGCCATTGCGGGTCTCCGTATCCGTTGAACGCGGTTTGGCATACTGCCCGGCAAATCGTCCGACGCGGATCACCGGCTTCTTGAGTCCCTGCAAGAGCACCAGACTCATCTGCAGCAGGATCTTCAGTCGCTTCGCGATCTTGTCCGATTCGCAATCCTCGAAACTCTCGGCGCAATCCCCGCCCTGGAGCAGAAACTGCTCGCCGCGCTGCGCTTGCGCCAGCTTTTCGCGCAGCGCCTCGACCTCCCAGGACACCACGAGCGGCGGCAGCTTGCTCAAGGCGGCGACCGCCCGCTCGAGAGCCACCGAATCGGCATACCGAGGCTGCTGGGCGGCAGGCTTGCCCTGCCAACTCGCCGGATGCCAATTGGTCAATACGGAAGATTGCGACATAGCCGGCAATGGTAGCCTTCGCATCGCTCACGAGTCAAAATGCCGCCCTCTTCAAGTTCCCGAGTACCTCCATGAGCACAGCTGCACCCCCTCCCTCCCCGGCGGCGACCGCCGAGTTTCGCGCCGCCGCCGACTGCCTCACCGCTCTCGGCCTGGAGTCGGTCAACGCCGGTACCTGGTCCGGCAAACATGGTTGGTCGCAGGAGACGGGCAGCCTGTTCGACTCGTTCAACCCATCCAGCGGTGCAAGCCTGGCGCGCGTCCGCGCGGCGACCGACGCCGACTACGATCACGTCCTCGCCGACGCGGTGGACGCGGCCAAGCGCTGGCGCCAAGTCCCGGCGCCGAAGCGCGGCGAGATCGTACGCCTCCTGGGCGAGGAACTGCGCGCCTTCAAGAGTGCGCTCGGCAGCCTCGTGTCACTCGAGAACGGCAAGATCAAGGCCGAGGGCGACGGTGAAGTCCAGGAGATGATCGACATCGCCGATTTCGCCGTCGGCCAGTCACGCATGCTCTACGGTTTGACGATGCATTCGGAGCGCAGTCAGCATCGAATGTACGAGCAGTGGCATCCGCTCGGGGTCGTCGCCGTCATCAGCGCGTTCAATTTTCCCGTGGCCGTCTGGTCATGGAACGCCTTTCTCGCGGCGATCGCCGGCAACGCGATCGTGTGGAAGCCGTCGCCGAAAACCGCACTCTGCGCCATCGCGGTGCAACGCATTTGCAACCGGGTGCTCGAACGCCACGGGCTGCCACCGATCTTTCAGCTCCTCATCGACAATGGTACCGAAATGGGCGGCCGTCTGGTCGAGGACCGGCGGGTCGCCCTCGTCTCCTTCACCGGCTCGACCGAAGTGGGACGTCATGTCGGCATGCGCGTCGCGGCGCGGCTCGGCAAGAGCCTCCTCGAGCTCGGCGGCAACAATGCCATCATCGTCGATGCGAGCGCCAATCTGAATCTGGTCGTACCGGCCATCGTATTCGGCGCGATCGGAACCGCCGGTCAGCGTTGCACGACGACCCGCCGCGTCCTCGTCGAACGCAGTGTCTTGCCCGAACTCGAGCGGCGGCTGGTCGCGGCGTATGCGCAGATCCGAATTGGTGACCCTTTGGCTGACGACACCCTGATGGGACCCTTGATCGATGCGGCCGCAACCGTGCGTTACGAGCAGGTGGTGGCCACCGCGCAGGCGCAGGGAGGCCGCGTCTTGTACGGCGGCAAGCGTATCGCGGGGCCCGGTCATTTCGTCGAGCCCACGCTGATCAGCGCCACCCCGGATCTGCCGATCGTGCAACAGGAGACCTTCGCGCCGATACTCTATTTGATGCCCTACGACACGCTGGCGGAAGCGATCGAGATCCAAAATTCCGTCGCTTACGGTCTGTCGTCGGCGGTGTTCACCGACCGGCTGCAGGTGGCGGAACGCTTTCTGTCCGCGGAAGGCAGTGATTGCGGCATCGCGAACGTGAATCTTGGCACCTCGGGCGCCGAGATCGGCGGGGCCTTCGGCGGCGAAAAGGATACCGGTGGCGGCCGCGAGGCGGGTTCCGACTCGTGGAAGGCGTACATGCGCCGCCAGACGACGACGATCAACTGGAGTCCGGAGCTGCCGCTCGCCCAGGGTATCCGTTTCAACGTCTGAGCCAGGCCTCGATCGCGCCCGCGCGCTGCTCGAGACGGGCGGCCGATACCGGCCTCGCGGTCTTGAGTTCCTGTGCATACAGCGAGACGCGATATTCCTCGAGCAACCAGCCGAGCTCGGCGAGTTCGGGCAACCAACGCTGCTCGTCGGCGACGGCCTGCTGCAAGCTCAGCACCCGTGCGCTCCAAGCGGACAACTCGCCCGCGATCGTCGCCGCCTCGCCGCCGCGCGACAACAATCGCTGCCAGCGCCGCTCCTCGGCACGCAGGTAACGAGGCAGCTGGCCCAGGTAGCCCTGGGGCTTGTCGAGCCAAGCCCTCGGGTCCAACAGCGACTCAATATGCGCCAGCGTCGCCGCGGCCTCACCGGGATGGGCACGCGCGCGCGGATCTTCGAGTTGGCGTCGCACGGCACGGGCTGCCGCGTACCATTCGAGAGCCTGCGCGCCGATCTCCAGCGCGGCGCCATGCAGCGCGGGTCTCGCGCGCTCGATGGCCGCTGCGAAAGCCACCCGGCTGCGCGGGGGTTCTTCGCCACCGAAACAGCTGCGCAGCACCGTCAGTGAGATCAGCGTGTCGATCAACGCGTCGCCGCGCGTGTAGGGACTGGCCGCGAGCAGCAGGCGCGCATCGGCGCGCAGCGCCTTGCTCAGATCGCCCGACTGACGCTCGAGCGCGCGGCGGGCGAGTTGCGTGGCGCCGAACAGGAATTCCCGTTGCGCCTCGGCCCGCGTCCAATGCAGGCTCACCTGCGCGCCGGCGCCGCCGGCGCCGCTGGCCGCGACGGCGCGGATCGCCGTGAACAAGGTCAGCTCCCCGCCGTCCAGCGGCACGACGATGGATTCCGGCAGGGACTCCCAATCGAAACGCTGCAAGATCTCCGGATGACGTGCCCGCGCGAGATCCTCGAGCCGGGATTTGGCGAGCGTGGCACAAGCCCGGCGCAGCGCCGGGAGTTCCCGTCCCTGCATCAGTTCCCTGCCCCCATCCGTGGCGCAGAGCTGGGGCGTCAAATGCCGTTCGATCGCCGTGGGATCGAGACGCAGCAGCGCCGGCGGCAGAGCTTCCGAGTCGCGCAGCCACGCCGCCAGGCCGTCCGCGTCGGCAGCCGCGCCGCCGCCGAGAAACCGGCTCACGCTCTCGGCAATCGGGATCAAGCGTCGACGAGCATCTTTGGGCAGGGTGCGCAACAGCGCGTCGATCCGCGGCCGCGACAAGCCCGGCACGGCCGCGTCGACGGCGGCGCGCGCGAGCACGGGCATCGCCCACACCGGAATGCACAGGGTCGCGCCGTCTTGAGCCTCTCCCGGCGCGAAGCAGTAACGCACCTCGACCGTCACCTCACCGGTCGTCAGCGGCAAGCGCGCGCGCTCGGGAAACTGGCGCAGCGCGGCCTCGTCGGGCCGCCGCGCATACAGCGTCTCATCCGTCAGCGTCAGGGCCCGGAGCTGCTCTTCGCCGAGTTGGCGTGTGTAGTGATCGAGGGTTGCCGCGCTCGATACCTGGCGCGGCAGGGCGCGGTCGTAGAAGTCGACGAGAGCCTCCTCATCGACGAGCAGATCGCGTGAGCGCAGACGCTCCTCGACGCGACGCGCGGCCTCGATAGCGCCATCGTTCGCAAGCAGCCAGCCCGGCCGGTGCATGAGCCTCTGATAGACGAGGGCCTCGCGAGCAAAGATGTGTCGCGACTCCTCAGGCGCAATCGGACCATAATTCACGACGCGGTCGGCGCTCAGGATAAGACCCAACAAGCTGGTACGTTCGCGCGCGACGACCTCGCCGCGCATCTCACTCCAATCCGGCTCCAGATATTCACGCTTGAGAAGCTGCTCGGCCGCCGCCTCGATCCAGTTCGGCTGGATCTCGGCCAGGCGGCGCGCATAGACACGCGAGGTCTCGACGATGCTCGCCGCCATCACCCATTGGGGCTTGCGCCTCTTCAGCGGCGAACCGGGGAACAGATGAAAGCGCACGCCGCGGGTGCCGAGGTAGACGCCCTCCTCGCCGCGCACACCGACCATCGTCGAGAAACCGGCAAGCAGGGAGCGGTGCACGGCGGTGTAACTTGCAGGTCGGCCGCCGGGCAGCACACCCAAGTCCGCCGCGCGCTCCCGCACTTGCGCGTAGACGTTATCCCATTCGGACAAGCGCTGCAGGGAGAGACGCCGCTCCTTGCACCAGCGCCGCAATTCACGCCGCGGGCGCTCCCGCGCGCCGCGATAGGCGCGCCACAATTTGACGAGGGATGTGAATTCCGACTTGGAGTCATCGAAGGCGGCCGCCTCGTCCGTCTCGTCGCCTTCGGCGCCGTTCGCGGCGATACGCACGTCCGGGACGCTCAGTCCCGACACGATCGCGAGCACTTCGGCTTCGGCGTGAAATCGCTGGCTCTCGAGCAAAGCCCGTGCCAGCCGAGGATCGAGCGGCAAGCGCGCCATTGCCCGACCCCGGCGCGTCACGCGCCGTTCGTCGTCGAGCGCCCCCAATTCCTGCAGCAGGCGGTAGCCATCGCCACGGGCACGCGCATCGGGAGGATCGATGAAGGGAAAGTCCTCGGCCGCACCCAAGCCGTCCGCCGCGAGTCGCAGCAACAGGGCCGCGAGATTCGTGCGCAGAATCTCGGGTTCGGTGAATTCCGCGCGACCGGCAAAGTCCTCCTCCGCATAGAGTCGCAGACACAAACCGGCCCCGAGACGTCCGCACCGGCCCTTGCGTTGTTCCGCGCTCGCGCGCGAGACCGGTTCTATCGGCAAGCGTTGCAGACGATTGCGTACGCTGTAGCGGCTCACGCGCGCAAGGCCGGAATCGATGACCGCGCGGATGCCGGGCACCGTGATGGAGGTTTCCGCGACGTTGGTCGCCAGCACGATGCGCCGACGCGCGGCACGCGAGAAAATCTTCGCTTGCTGCTCCCAGGCGAGCCGCGAGTACAAGGGAACCACTTCGGCATCCTGCGCTTCGCGCTCAAGCAGGTCGCCGACGTCGCCGATTTCGCGCTCGCCGGGCAGAAACACGAGCACGTCACCCGCGCCTATGCTCCCCGGCTCGGTTTCGATCTCGCGGTAAGCCTGCAGCACGGCGGCGGGCAGATCGAGCTCCTCGGAGCCCGCGTCGGATGGACGATAGCGCACTTCGATCGGATGGCTGCGGCCGCTGACCGTGATGACCGGCGCGTCGGCGAAGAAGCTCGCCATGCGCCCGACGTCGAGCGTCGCCGACGTGACGATCACCTTGAGGTCGGAGCGCCGCGCGAGCAACCGGCGAAGCACCCCCAATAACAAATCGACGTTGAGGCTGCGCTCATGGGCCTCATCGACGATGACGGTATCGTAGCGACGCAGCAGGGGATCGGCGTTCAATTCGGCGAGCAGCAGGCCGTCGGTCATCAGCGCGAGGCGCGTCGCATCGCCCACCTTGTCGGCGAAGCGGACCCGAAACCCGACCGTCCCGCCCACCGTCTGCCCGAGTTCGTCGGCGACGCGCGTCGCGAGGGCGCGCGCCGCGAGGCGGCGCGGCTGGGTGTGGGCGATGATCCCTTCGATGCCGCGCCCGAGCTCGAGCGCGTATTGCGGCAACTGCGTACTCTTGCCCGAACCGGTCTCACCGGCCACGATCACCACGCGCTCGCGTTCCAAGGCAGCGAGAATCTCCGGCCGTCGCGCGGTGATGGGCAATTCGGGATCGTGCTTGAAGCGCAGCGGCGGGGCCGCTCGGCGCGCAAGCAGCCGCTGGACTTGCGCGTCCCTGGCCCGTGCGGACTGCCTCATTCGCCGCGCTTCATTTCCTGCCAGAGACGCTCTTGCTCGACGAGTCCGAGCGCCTCGAACTCGATGCCGCGCGCAGCGGCCAGTCGCTCCATGCCGCGAAACCGACGCTCGAATTTTCCGTTCGCGCCGCGCAGCGCCGCCTCCGCGTCGACGCCGAGTTTGCGGGCAAGATTGACGGCGGCGAACAAGAGATCGCCGACTTCCTCGAAAACCTCCGCCGAGGGCGCCTCGCCCGGGTTTTGCGCCGCCGCGACCCGAACCTCGTCGAGTTCCTCCGCCACCTTGTCGGCAGCCTGCGCGGCGAAATCGAAGTCGAAACCGACGCGTGCGGCGCGCTTGCTGAGCTTGTCGGCACGGAGCAGCGCCGGCAGTGCCTGCGGGATGTCGTCCAGCTGACTGAGCGGACCGGCGGACTGCTTCGTCACTCCGGCCACCCGCCGTTCATCGGCCTTGATGTTTTCCCAGTTGACCAGGCGTTCGGCCGCGCTCGTGATGCGCACGGCGCCGGCGGTCGGCACGAACAGATCCGGATGACGACGCACGAGTTTCGCCTCGATGGCCGCCGCCACGGCGTCGAAATCGAAGGCACCCGCCTCCTCGGCGATACGCGAGTGAAAGACGACCTGAAATAACAGGTCGCCCAACTCGTCGCGCAGGTGCAGGAGATCGGCGCGTTCGATCGCGTCGACGACCTCGTAGGCCTCCTCGAGCGTGTAACGCGCGAGCGAGGCGCTCGTCTGTTCGCGGTCCCAGGGACAGCCATCTGGAGCCCGCAGGCGCGCCATGACCGCGATCAACGCATCCATTGCCTCACTCATCGTCGTTTCTCCGTCACTTCAAGAACCAGGCGCCGCAAACTCATGAGCATGGCGGCGGTCGCACCCCAAATCGTGCGCGACTCGAAGGGGATGTCCGTCGTCTCCACCTCGAGCCCGCCGAGCCGGCGCAGGACGGACCGGTGATTGCGAGCGTCGAACAAAAATTCCAGCGGCACCTCGAAGGCGTCGTGCACCTCGGCCTCGGCAAGCCGCAGATCATGCGCGGGATTCACGAAGCCGACGACCGGAGTGATGCAGAATCCCGTCGCCACGAGGTGATCCGGCAGGAAGCCTGCGAATTCGATCTTGTCGGCGGACAGACCGATCTCCTCGTCGGCCTCGCGCAGCGCGGCCGCCCAGGCATCCACATCCAGGGGGTCGATACGGCCTCCGGGAAAGCTGATCTGGCCCGCATGATCGCGCAACGCCGCCGAACGCTGCGTCAGCAGAACCGTCCAGCCGGACGTGCGCTCGATCAGCGGCACGAGTACGGCCGCTGGTACGCGGCGTTCCGGCATGCGGGCGCGCAGATGCGCGACGATCTCGGGAGTCGCGTTCCTGATCCAGTCCAGATCATCGCCCGGTGCGGATGCGGCCGGGCGCAGGGCCGCACGGATGTCCGCCCGAGTGAACGGGAAATCCATCGGCGCCTTCAGGCGGAACCGCCGGCGCCGGCGACCCCGCCGCGGGTCAAGCGCAAGGGATCGAGCAGGCGCTGCAATTCGTCCCGATCGAGATCGGTCATCTCCACGGCGACGTCGAGGATCGGGCGTCCCTCGGCATAGGCCTTCTTCGCGATTGCCGCGCCACGCTCGTAGCCGATGACCGGGTTCAACGCGGTGATCAGAACCGGGTTGCGCGCGAGCGCAGCCTGGAGCGCGGCTTCGTTGACGCGAAATCCGGAGAGCGCATGGTCGGCCAGATTACGGCTGGCGATGCTCAGCAATTGGATGCTCTGGAGCAGATCATAGGCGATGACCGGGAGCATGACGTTGAGCTGAAAATTGCCGGACCCACCGGCAATGGTGATCGTGGCGTCGTTGCCGATGACCTGGGCAGCGATCATCGCGACCGCCTCCGGAACCACCGGATTGACCTTGCCCGGCATGATACTGCTGCCCGGCTGCAGCGCGGGCAGTGACAGCTCACCGAGTCCGGCCAACGGTCCACTGTTCATCCAGCGCAGATCATTCGCAATCTTCATGAGCGCAACGGCCAGCGCCTTGAGCTGGCCGGACAGTTCCACGGCCGTGTCCTGGCTGGAGAGGGCCGCGAAGAAATTATCGCTGGGCGCGAATGCGATTCCCGTGCGCGCCGACAGGTGGCGCGCGACCAGGCCGCCGAAATCGGCAGGCGCATTGATGCCGGTGCCGACGGCTGTGCCCCCGAGTGCCAGGCGCGTGAGGCGCGGCACCACGTCGGAAAGGCGCGCTGTGGCCTGCTCGATCTGCGCCTGCCAGCCGGACAACTCCTGGGCGAGCGTGATCGGCATCGCATCCATCAAGTGCGTACGGCCGGTCTTCACCGTGTCGCGCAGGGCCGGAATGCGTGCACCGATCACCGCGCCGAGATGCGTCAGCGCCGGCAACAAGTCCTCGGTCAGAGTCAAGGCCGCGGCAACGTGGATCGTCGTGGGGATCACGTCGTTGCTGCTCTGACCGAGATTGACGTGATCGTTCGGATGCACGGGGCTCCCGTACGTTCGGCTCGCAAGGGTCGCGATCACTTCGTTCGCGTTCATGTTGCTGCTCGTGCCCGAGCCGGTTTGGAATACGTCGACGGGAAAAGCGGCGTCATGGCGGCCCGTGGCGATCTCGAGGCAGGCCGCCTGGATAGCCTCCATCAACGGCGTCGGAATGGCGCTGAGTTCCCCGTTGGCCGACGCCGAGGCGTGCTTGACGAGCGCCAACGCGCGCACGAACACCCGCGGCAGCACCAGGCCGCTGGAGGGAAAGTTCTGGATGGCGCGCTGGGTTTGAGCACCCCAGAGGGCATCCTTAGGCACCTCGACCGTGCCGAGACTGTCGGACTCGAGGCGGAAGCTCGCGGTTGTCATCGCACCTCAGCAGCGCCTTACGGTAATATCCCACGGATTCTAACACTTGGCGGCCGCCTCCCATGTCCAGCCCGAACATCGATGCCTTGTCACCGCTCGACGGCCGCTACGCCGGCAAGCTCGCGGCAGTGCGCACGCTGTTCAGCGAAGCGGGCTTGATGCGCGAGCGCGTCCGGGTCGAATGCGCCTGGGTGCTGGCGATGGCCGCTGGCCCGGCACGGACCGCCCTCGCCGACCTGCCGCCCGCGGCACGCAACTGGCTGCTTGCGATGGCTGCGGATCCGGCGGAGACGGACATCGTCGCGATCAAACAGATCGAGGCCCGCACGAATCACGACGTCAAGGCCGTGGAATACTGGCTGCGCGCACGCCTGACGGCACTCGGCTGCTCGTCCGCGCACCTCGAATGGGTCCATTTCGCCTGCACCTCCGAGGACATCAACAATCTGGCCTACGCCTTGATGCTCGCGCAGGCCCGGAGCCGCATTTTGCTGCCGATGCTCGAGCAACTCGGGGGGCAGCTCGATGCGCTCGCTGCGCAGCACGCCGACGCGGCGATGCTGGGCCGCACGCATGGCCAGACGGCGACGCCCACGACCGTGGGCAAGGAATTCGCCAACGTCGCGCAACGCCTGCGCGCGCAGCGTCTGACGCTGGCCAATGTTGAAATCCTCGGCAAGATGAACGGCGCAGTCGGGAACTTCAATGCGCACGTCGTGGCGCTGCCCGACGTAGACTGGCCCGGTGTCAGCGCGGCCTTCATCGCATCGCTGCAGCTGCGCGCCAATCCCTATACGACGCAGATCGAACCGCACGACTGGATCGCGGAATATTGCCACGCCCTGCTGCGTGCCGACACCGTCCTGATCGACCTTGCCCGCGACCTCTGGAGCTACATTTCGCTCGGCTACTTCAAGCAGCGCGCCGTCGAGGGCGAGGTCGGCTCTTCGACGATGCCGCACAAGGTCAATCCGATCGATTTCGAGAATGCCGAAGGCAACCTCGGCATTGCCAACGCCCTGCTCGCGCATTTCGCCGAGAAGCTGCCCATCTCCCGCTGGCAGCGGGATCTGACGGATTCCACTGTGCTGCGCAACATCGGCGTCGCGATCGGCCACGCCAGCCTGGCTTATCAGTCCCTGGCGCAGGGCCTGCGCAAGATAGAACTGGACTCGGCGCGCCTGCGCCAGGATCTCGATGCCGCCTGGGAAGTTCTCGGCGAGGCGGTTCAAACCGTCATGCGCGCCCGCGGTTTACCGGATGCTTACGATCGGCTCAAGAGTTTCACGCGCGGTCGCCCGGTGGACCGGGCAGCCATGCAAGCCTTCATCGAGACCCTCGACCTGCCGCTCGCGGACAAGGAGCGCCTGCTGCGTCTGGAACCCGCCCAGTATGTGGGCCTGGCGCCGGAACTGGCGCGCCGCGCTCCGTAGGAACCCGTCCGAGTATTTCACGCCGGTATCCGTCCCGGTTTTGCGCACTTTGCCGCCGGTCGCGCACCCAAAACGTGACGGACTTGGCACAAGCCCCGGCGGGTCCGACGGTAGGATGAGCCACAGCTCAGGGGAATCTGTCCTCGTTCAGCACATACCGAGGCGCTTAAGACATGGCGGGAAGCACGGAACAACCCACGACGACGGTCACGAACAACGGTCCGGCGGTAGGCGGCGACCTCTCGACCGGCACACGCAGCATCTTGAGCACGATGCCCGAGGTCCGGGATGCGAGCCTCAAGGTGGCCAAGTCGGCGCAGCGCCTGTTGTCGATCTTCACGCCGGATCTCGAACCGCTGATTTACGGGGAGGAGGCGTTCCTCGAGGCGATCAAACGTCTGGTGCTCGCCCGCTCCTACGCCAAAGTCCGCGTCCTGCTGGCCGATCCGTCCCGCGCGATGGCCGACAACAACAGATTCCTCGCCCTGGCCCGCCGACTGACGAGTTGCATCGATCTACGGACCATGAGCCCGGAATACCCGGCCAGCGCCGGAGCCTTCATCATCGCCGACGACAAGGCGCTGGTGTACCGCCTGCAAATCGACCGCTGGGACGGCATCGCCGACATGAACGATCCGGCCGTCGTCCGTCGCTATCTGAATTTCTTCGACGAAGTCTGGAACAGCAGCATGCAAGAGTCCCAGATGCGCCAAATGCTGATGTAATGGGGCGCGGGCGCGCCGCTATAATGGCGGTATGTCCGACCCGCTCTCTGCTCCCGACCTGGCCGGCACGATCATCGTCGGCATCTCCGGCGGAGTCGACTCCGCCGTCGCCGCGCTTCGCCTGCGGCGCGCCGGGCACACCGTTCAAGGCCTGTTCATGTCGAACTGGGAAGACGACGACGATGCGTATTGCACGAGTGCCCTCGATTTCCAGGACGCCCGGCGCGTCTGTGAGGCGCTGGACATCCCGCTTCACCGCGCCAGTTTTGCCGCCGAGTATCGCGAGCGGGTATTCGCCCATTTCCTGAGCGAATACGCGGCAGGCCGCACGCCGAATCCGGACGTGCTGTGCAATCGGGAGATCAAGTTCGGCGTCTGCCTGGACTACATGCAGCGGCTCGGCGCCGCCTGGATCGCAACCGGCCACTACGCGCGCGTTCGCCGCACGGCGGCCGGTGCGCAACTGCTGCGCGCCGCGGACCCGCGCAAGGACCAAAGCTACTTCTTGCACGCCGTCGCCGCGCCGGCGCTGGCCAAAACCCTGTTTCCGATCGGCGAATCGCGCAAGGACGAGGTGCGCCGCGAGGCGCACGCGGCCGGCTTGCCGGTCTTCGACAAGCCCGACAGCACGGGCATCTGTTTCATCGGCGAGCGGCCGTTTGCGGAGTTCTTGAGCCGGTACGTGCGGGCCAGCCAGGGACCCATCGAAGACGAGCATGGCCGCATCATCGGGGAGCACCGGGGACTCGCCTTCTACACGCTCGGGCAGCGATCCGGGCTGGGCATCGGCGGCCGCGCTGGCGGGCGAACCGCGCCCTGGTACGTCGCCGCCAAGGACAACCAGCGTAACGCCTTGATCGTCGTCCAGGATCAGGATCATCCCTTGCTCTTATCGGGCGGGTTCGAAGTCGCCGAGCCGCACTGGCTGCAGCCGCCCTGCAGCGAGGAATTCGCATGCAGCGTCAAGACGCGTTATCGACAGCAAGATCTCGCCTGCGAGGTCCGCAGGCTCGCGAACGGTCTGCTCGACGTGCGCCTTTCCGCTCCGGCCCGGGCCGTGACGCCCGGTCAATACGCCGTGTTCTATTCGGGCGATATATGCCTGGGCGGAGGCGTAATCGCACAACGATACCGCGCCGAGAGCGTGCCGGGAGCGGCTGTTATCGCCTATAATTACTGAATTTCCGCGGAGAGTTCATGACGCAACCGAATACCACCAACGCAGGCAAGACCCTCGTCGTCGGCGCCCGGCAATATCAGATCCAGAGCCTGCGAGCCTTGGGTCCGCGCGTCGCCCGCCTCCCGTATTCGCTGAAGATCCTGCTCGAGAACCTCCTGCGTTTCGAAGACGGCGTGAATGTGACCGCCAAGGACATCGAGGCGTTGCTGAGCTGGGATCCCGCTGCCACGCCCGAACACGAAATCGCGTTCACGCCGGCGCGGGTCATCATGCAGGATTTTACCGGTGTGCCCTGCATCGTCGATCTCGCCGCCATGCGCGAGGCGATCGTGCGTCTCGGCGGTGATCCGCAGCGGGTCAATCCGCTCGCCCCCGCCGAACTCGTGATCGATCACTCGGTCCAGGTCGACGAGTACGGCGCCCCCGACTCACTCGCGCGCAATAACGCGATCGAGTTCGAACGCAACGGCGAACGCTACATGTTTCTGCGCTGGGGCCAAACGGCATTCAGCAACTTCAAGGTCGTGCCGCCGAACACCGGCATCGTGCACCAGGTCAATATCGAGCGCCTCGCCCGCGTCGTGTTTGCGGACGGAACGAGCGCCTATCCCGATACGCTGGTCGGCACCGACTCGCATACGACCATGGTCAACGGGCTCGGCGTACTCGGCTGGGGTGTCGGCGGCATCGAGGCGGAAGCGGCCATGCTGGGACAACCGGTCACCATGTTGATTCCGCAGGTCATCGGGTTCGAACTCACCGGCTCGCTGCCGCCCGGAACGACCGCAACTGACCTCGTGCTGACCGTCACCGAAATCCTGCGCAAGATCGGCGTCGTCGACAAGTTCGTCGAATTCTTCGGCGACGGTCTGAAGGGTCTGCCCTTGGCGGACCGCGCGACCATCGCGAACATGTCCCCGGAATTCGGCTCGACCTGCGCCATTTTCCCGATCGACGAGGAAACCATCCGCTATCTCGAATTGACGGGCCGCCCCGCCGAGCAGATCGCTCTCGTCGAAGCCTATGCACGTGAACAAGGCCTGTGGCGCGTGGACGGAGCGCCCGCCGCGAGTTACACGAAGGTCGTGGGACTCGATCTGTCCACGGTGGAACCCTCGCTCGCGGGTCCGAAGCGGCCGCAGGATCGCGTGCCGCTGCGCAGCGCCAAGGCGATTTATCGCCGCAGCGTCGACAAGCTGGTCGAGGAGCGCGCGCAAAAGAACCCCGGCGCCACCGGCAAGGCATCCGCGATCGTTGCCGGCAAGAGTTTCGAGGTGCGGGATGGGGCGGTCCTCGTAGCCGCGATCACGAGCTGCACGAACACCTCGAATCCCGCCGTGCTCGTCGCCGCCGGCTTGCTGGCGCGGAACGCGCGCACCCGCGGCCTGACGTCCAAGCCGTGGGTGAAGACCTCGCTGGCGCCCGGCTCGCGCGTCGTGACCGAATACCTGCAAAAGGCGGGACTCCTCGAAGACCTCGAGGCCTTGGGCTTCTACACCGTGGGTTACGGCTGCACGACCTGCATCGGCAATTCCGGCCCCCTGAAGCCGGAAATCTCCGATGCGGTCAAAGCGGGCGACGTCGTGGCTTGCTCGGTGCTGTCCGGCAACCGCAACTTCGAGGGACGCGTGCATCCGGAAGTGAAGATGAACTTCCTGGCCTCGCCGCCCTTGGTCGTGGCGTACGCCTTGGCGGGTAGTCTCGACGTCGACATCACCACGGAGCCATTGGGCCTCGACAGCCAGGGCAAACCAGTCTATCTCGCGGAAGTGTGGCCGAGCGCCGCTGACGTCGCCGCAGCGGTCGCGGCCTCGGTCGACTCGGAGATGTTCGTCAAGGGTTACGCCAACGTGTTCGCGGGAGACGCGAACTGGAGCAGCATCAAGACGCCCGCCGGCAAGATCTACGAATGGGATGGCGGCTCGACCTACGTCAAGAATCCGCCCTATTTCGACGGGATGACGATGACCCCGTCCGTCGTCGGCGATCTGCACGGCGCCCGAGCCTTAGCCGTGCTCGGCGACTCGGTCACGACCGACCACATATCGCCGGCCGGCAATATCTCGAAATCCAGTCCGGCGGCGAAGTACCTGCTGTCACAGGGAGTGCAGGCGGCAGATTTCAATTCCTACGGTTCGCGACGCGGCAACCACGAGGTGATGATGCGCGGCACTTTCGCCAACATCCGTCTGCGCAATCTGCTGCTGCCAGGCACCGAGGGCGGTGTGACGCTGCACATTCCGAGCGGCGCGCAGCTGTCGATCTTCGACGCCTCGGTCGAGTACAAGGCGGCGGGCGTCCCGTTGGTGATACTCGCGGGCAAGGAATACGGGACCGGCAGCTCGCGCGATTGGGCCGCCAAGGGCACGATGCTACTCGGCGTCAAAGCCGTGATTGCGGAAAGCTTCGAACGCATTCACCGCTCCAATCTGATCGGCATGGGTGTCCTGCCACTGCAGTATCGCGACGGTCAGAACGCGCAGTCCCTCGGCCTGACGGGCCGTGAGACCTTCTCGGTCGTCGGTTTGGAACGCGGCGCGGCGAAGATCGTCCAAGTCATCGCCGTGGCCGACGACGGCAAGCGGACCGAGTTCGAGGCGCGTCTGCGAATCGACACGCCGAAGGAACTCGACTACTACCAGCACGGCGGCATCCTGCAGTATGTCCTGCGCCAACTCGCGCAGGCCGGCAAGGCCGCCTGAACCCGGCCAAGCCCGGGCAACCCGATCCCAGGGTAGCTACAGGCTTCCCGCCTCGACCACCACCATCTTGGCGGGGTCGAGGTGGGCCTTGATCGCCGCGTCGATTGCGGGCACGGTCAAGGCGTCGACCGCCCGTGGGTAGGTATCGAGCCAGTCGAGTCCGTAACCGCGCTGAATCGTCAACAGTATCCGGTCCGCGAGTCCGCTCGTCGTCGACAGTCCCACGAAGTACGAGCCGATCATGCCCTGCTTGCGGAGCGCGAGCTCCTGCTCGGTGACCCCGTCCTGCCACCAATGCTGCAGCTCGCGCCGCGTCGAGGCGACGCCCTTGGGCAGAAGCGCGGGGGCGAACGTGGCCTCGATTTGCCAGGCGCCGGCAATCAGCGTGTCGTCGAACATGACGGCGCCGATGCCATAGGTTAATCCTTCGCGGTCGCGCACCGTCGACATGAGGCGGCTCGTGAAGCCATCTCCCAAAATGGCGGTGCCGACCTGCAGCGCGAGCGCATCGGGATCACGATCGCGCAAGTCCGTGGCTTGCCCGAGCAGGAACGACACGCTGGTCTTGTCCGCGAGCGGAATGCGGATCTCGCCGCCGACCAGCTTCGTGCCCGCGCTCGCCTCGGAGGTGCCGGCTTCGCGGTAGGCCTGGCCGCCGCTCCAGCCCGAGAAGAGCCGCGTTACGACCGCTGCAGTGTCATCCATGGTCACGTCGCCGGCGAGCACGAGCGTGAAATGCGCCGGCCCGTAATAAGCGGCATGGAAGACTCGCACTTCGTCGAGGGTCGCCGATTTGGCGGCGCTGAGCAGTTCCTCGAGCGTGTGCGGACGGTTCGGATTGCCCGGTGGGAACACGGCGCGCGCGAATGCCTCTTGTGAGCGCGCGTCGGTGCTCTGCAGCGAGGACTCGAGCAGACCGATGAGCTGCTGCCGGGCCTTGGCGAATTCCGCAGCCGTGAGGGACGGCGTGCGCAGCTCCGCGGCGATGATGCCGAGGACCACCGGCAAATCCTTCTTGAGAAACTTGGCGCGTACCTGCAGCGATTGCGGACCGACGGCGTAGGTGATTTCCGCCCCGACATCCTCGAGCTGCCGGGCGATCGCGAATTGATCCTGCGTGCTCGTGCCGCGGTCGAGCATCATGCCGGTCAGGGTCGGCACGGCGCCATTGCCGGCGCTCGCGAAGGCATCGCCGGCCGGCAAGGCGCCGACCAGCACGACCACGTCCTTGACGTCGGTGTGATAAGTGACGAGATCGATCCCCGCCGCGGGTGCGCGCTGCGCGCGCGCGGCCATTTGCGCCATGGCCGGCGGCGTACACAGCGCGAGCCATGCGGCCACGCCGCTCGAGAGCACCCCTATTTTCATGGGCCAGGTCTTCATGGACGAGGCTCCGCCGGCGTCTGGGGTACGAACCATCCGACTGTCGCCTCGGTCGGGGCGAAGTATTTGCGTGCGACGCGCTGGACGTCCGCGGGCGTCACCGACGCCACGAGTTCTGGGAAGCGCACGTACAAGGTCCAATCTCCGATGGCAATCCATTCGTTGATTTCGGCCGCCGCACCGGCGGTTCCGTCGCGGCGATAGGCGTCCGCGGCGACGTATTGCTGTTTGACGCGCTCGACTTCCGCCGGCGTGACCCCCTGCGCCTGAATCTTGGTCAGCTCAGCCCACAACGCCTTCTCGACCTGGGCATGAGTCGCGCCTTCGGCGAGCTGAGCATAGAGCGTGTGCAGCGACAGGTCGCGGTGCAGATCGGTCCCGGCCGATGCGGAGAGTGAGAGGCCCGAATCGACGAGGGCGCGGTAAAGCCGCGCACTCTTGCCCGAACTGAGGATCGCGTCGAGCACGTCGAGCGCCGGCTGGTCCGCATCGCGGCCGTTCGGCACCTTGTGCGCCACCACGACCGAACCGATCTCGCCCGGTCGATGGATCGTCAAACGCCGCTCGCCGATCTGTTCGGGCTCCTCCGTATAGATGTCGGGAATCGGCGCCGGTGAATGCGGGTACACGCCGTAGTATTGCTTGATCCACCGCAGCACCGTCGCCGTGTCGAAATCGCCGACGACGGTCACGGTCGCATTGTCGGGCCAATAGAACGTGTCGTAGAACGCCCGGAGCTTTTCGATCGGAACGTGTTCGATATCGCTCAACCAGCCGATCACCGGATGGTGGTAAGGCAAGGCGACGTAAGCCGCGGCAGTCACGTCCTCGATGAGCACGTTGTCGGGATCGTTCTTGCCGCGCTCGTATTCATTGCGGACCACGGTCATCTCGGCTTCGCGATCGCTCTCGCGCAACAACAGGCGGCGCATCCGATCCGCTTCGACCGCGACGTAGCCCTCCAGATGGTTCGCGCCTACGGTGGCGAAGTAAGTCGTGCGATCGACCGACGTGCTGGCGTTGTACTCACCCCCGACGCGTTCGAGGTATTGCTTCACACTGTTGCCCTTGGCATCGTTGTAGCCTTCGCTGCCCTTGAACATCATGTGCTCGAGAATGTGCGTCGCGCCGGTCGTGCCCGTCACCTCGTTTCGGGAACCCACGCGATAGGTGACCTGGAAGGTGACGACGGGCGCGGAATGATCGGGCACCAGGAGGATCGCGAGGCCGTTGCTGGCGAGGCGATATTCGTCGATTCCGCTCAAGGCTCTTACGAAGCTGACCCCATCGACCGACGCTACGGCCGGCCCTGCGTCCGCGGACGCGGCGGTGAGCGCAACCCACAACAAGCATAGGATCGACACGCAACGTGACACGAAACTCTCACTGTGAAGACACCACGGATGGGAAGGGAACCTATCATAGCGACCCAGGCGCCGTTGCGTTTTCCTCCTCCGCCGTCCAGACCGTGAAGCCGCTGAGCAGGTTCGGGCCGAAGGTCATCGTCATTGCAACGTCGACCGCGTCCCGGCCACGGGCGATCAGGATGCGTCCGATGCGTCGCGCATTGTTGCGCGGGTCGAAGCTGTGCCAGCTGCCGCCGAGATAGGCCTCGAACCATCCGGCGAAGTCCATCGGACCGGGCAAGGGCGCGACGCCGATATCGCCGAGATAGCCCGTGCAATAACGCGCCGGGATGTTCAGGCAGCGGCAAAATGCGATCGCGAGGTGGGCATAGTCGCGACAGACGCCGCGACGCTCGTTGAACACTTCCCAAGCCGTCTTGGTCGGTCGGGCGGCCTGATAATCGAAGGCGATGAGATCGTGCACGTAATCGCAGACCGCCTGCACCCTGCCCCAGCCCGGCGGCACGGCGCCGAACAAGTTCCAAGCCGCCGGAGCGAGCAGTTCAGTCTCGCAGTAACGGCTCGCGAGGAGATAAACCAGGGTATCCGCGGGCAGCGATTCAACGGGATGCTCAACGGCCTGGGCAAATGTCGGCTCGGCGAGACCGCTGTCGCGGATCAATCCATTCGCAGTGATCCTGAAAGCCCCGGCGGGTGCGACGATTCGAGTGCACCAGTTGCCGGCGCCGTCCCGATACATCGCCATCGGCGTGGCGGGCTCGGTGATGATCCGATCGGATTCGACGAGATCGCCGCTACGGCTGTAGTGCACGTTGAGATTCAAGATCATCGGCGTCGGCTGCGGCAATTCGAAACGAAGATCGTAACCAAGGCGGATGAGCATGCGGTTCCCGGCGGCGTCTTCGTCGCACGATGCGACGCAATAAATAGGCCCGGCCCCAGCGAGCGAGCAGCATGATGCGCTATGCGCAAGACTCCGCCGAGCGGCAGCCGCCCTCACCCCCTGTAGGCGGACGCCTACACCGACGTGCGCGTCGCGGGCGAACGGGCTCCACTCGGCTCAAGCGCTGCGTGCCCGCAGCCGCGTCAGGCCCAGTATGGCCCGACAATAAGGCGCGGGTTGGGAGAGCCGCTCGGCGATCTCCACGACCGCGCCCAACTGCGGTAGGTATTCCAAGGGACGTCCTGCCTCTAGATCCGCAAGCATCGAGGTCTTGAAATCCCCGAGGCGCTGCGTCACGGCGATGCGCTCCTGCGCGCTCATGTCCCCGGCCAGCCCCAGTTGCAGGCCACAGGCGCGCATCTCCTCCATCATTGCCAGACAAAGCGCCCGGACGTCCGCGTCGGCGAGCAGACCGGCCGTCCCGGAGCGGGTAAGGGCCGATAGCGGATTCATGTTCATGTTCCCCCAGAGCTTTGCCCATATCTCGGCGCGAAGACGCGGCGTGACGAGCGTGGGGATGCCGCCCCGGCGTAGAGCGTCCGCGACTTGCTCGGTCCGCACGCTTTGCAGCCCCGAGGGTTCACCGATCAAAAACCGATCCGCCGCCACGAGCCGCACATGGGCCGGCGCCAACACGCGCGCGGATGCATGCACGACCGCACCGAGTGTGCGGTCCATCGGAAAGACAGCCAGCTGCGAACCGCTGGGATCGACCGATTGCAGTCTGACATCCTGCAAGGGGCCGGCAAAGCCCTGGAAAAACCACCAAGGAATACCATTCGTACCGCTGATCACCACGGTCTGAGGGCCGATCAGCGGCGCGAGCGACGGCGCGAGCTCGGGCAGCGCTTGGGCTTTCACGGTGAGCAGAACGTAGTCCTGGACGTCGAGTTCCTCCGGGCTGCCTGCCTGCGGCGAAGACTGTCGGGTCTCCCCGTCGCGCTCCACCCGCAAGCCCGTGCCGCGCAGCGCTGCGAGCGTCGCGCCGCGAGCGACGATGCCGACGTGCCAGCCGGATCGTGCGAAGGCATCTGCGAGCCAGCAACCAATCGCACCCGCACCCACTATCGCCACTCTGGCCATGCTGCACCCACATTTTGCTAGGCTAGTCGCCCCATGAGCCCGTCAACGCACACACCGATTGCCGTCTTCGATCTCGACGGGACCTTGACCTGGCACGATACCCTGTTGCCGTTCCTGACCGGGTATCTTGCGCGTCATCCCCGTCGGCTATGGCGATTATGGCGCCTGCCCCAAGCACTGGCGAACTACTCGTTCGGCGGCCGCGACCGTGGAGTTCTCAAGGCCGCGCTGATCACCCTGGTCATGGGCGGCGAGGAACGCAGCCGCATCGATGCCTGGGTCGAGACCTACGTGGCATCGCTGCCCGGAAGGGGTGCCTTTCGCCCCGCGGCCTTGGCCGCCGTGGAGGCTCACCGCCGCAACGGCGATCGGCTCGTGCTCTTATCGGCGAGCCCGGACCTCTACGTGCCTCGCATCGGCGCCCTGCTGGGCTTCGAGACGACGATCTGCACCGAGGTTATCTGGCAGGGCGACCGGCTCGACGGAAGGCTCAAGACCTTGAACCGTCACGGTGAGGAAAAGCGGCGTTGCATCGAAGCCCTGCGCGCGCAATATGCCGCGGCACCGATCGCCGCCTACGGGAACAGCGCCTCGGACTTACCGCACCTCATCGAGGTTGAAAGACCGCTGCTCGTCAATGCGAGCGCCGCCGCCAGGCGCCGGGCCGCAGCGGCCAAGGTGCCCATCGCGAATTGGCAGTGACGCGGCCGCTCAGCGGCGAACCGCCTGCAGCGTCTCGTGCAGGCCCAACAGCAAAGATTCGGTCGTTTCCCAGTCGATGCAGGCATCGGTGATCGAGACCCCGTATGCGAGTTTGGAAAGATCCTTGGGGAGAGATTGATTGCCCGCGTGCAGATGACTCTCGAGCATCAGTCCGACGATCGAGCGATTCCCCTCGCGGATCTGATTGATGCAGTTCTGCGCAACGCTCGGCTGCAGACCCGCATCCTTGTTCGAATTACCGTGACTGCAGTCGACGACGATGTTGGTCGGCAGCTCGGCGGCGGCGAGTTCCCGCTCCGCGACCGCGATGCTGACCGCATCGTAATTGGAGCGTCCGCCGCCGCCACGCAAGACTAGATGCGCGTAGCCATTGCCGCGCGTGCGAAACACCGCCGACTGGCCCTGCTGGGTGATGCCGAGGAAGTGATGGGGGCGGCGCACGGACTGTAGAGCGTTGATCGGCGTCACGAGGCTGCCGTCGGTGCCGTTCTTGAATCCGACCGGACTCGACAGTCCGCTCGCCATTTCGCGGTGGGTCTGCGATTCGGTGGTGCGCGCGCCGATCGCCGTCCAGGTGACCAGTTCCGACAGGTACTGCGGCATGATCGGATCGAGCGCCTCGGTCCCGGCCGGAAGTCCTAATTCGGCGATGTAGAGCAAGAGTTCGCGCGCGACGTGGATGCCCTTCTCGATGTGAAAAGAATCGTCGAGATCCGGATCGTTGATCAGCCCCTTCCAGCCCACCGTGGTGCGCGGCTTCTCGAAATAGACCCTCATGATCGGGAATATCGTGGAATCGATCTTGACGGCCAGCGCCTTGAGGCGCTGGGCGTACTCGCGCGCCGCTACGACGTCGTGGATGGAACAGGGCCCGACGACCACGAACAGACGCGGATCGCTGCGCTCGAGTATCGAGCGCACCACGTGACGGGAACGGAAAACGGTATTCGCCGCTTTCTGCGTCAGCGGCAATTTGCGCTTGACCTCATCGGGAGTGGCCAGCAGGTCGCTGGAGAGCAGATTGACGTTTTGTAATTGATCTTGAATGTTTACCATTGATTCGATCTACATGGATGTTCTGATGGTCCAAAGCTCCGGGAAGAATTTCAACTCGAGCGCCTTGGTCAGATAGCTGACTCCGCCTGTGCCGCCGGTGCCGCGCTTGAAGCCGATGATACGCTCGACAGTCTTCACGTGCGCGAAGCGCCAGAGCTGGAACTTGTAATCGAGATCGACCAGGCGCTCCGCCAGCTGGTACAGATCCCATTCCTTTTCCGAATTGTGATAGACGCTGAGCCAGGCCGCGGCGACCTGCTTGCTCGCCTGATACGGCTCGGAAAAATCCCGATCGATGGCCTGAGGCGGCAGATCGAAACCTCGCCGGCTGAGCAGCAGGAGCACCTCGTCATAGAGGCTGGGCGCCCGCAGCGCGCGCTCGAGATTCTCATGCGCCGTCGGATCGCTCTCGAAGACCTTGATCATGGCGGCGTTCTTGTTGCCGATCACGAACTCGAGGGTGCGGTACTGCCAGGATTGGAAACCGGAGGATTTTCCCAGGGCATTGCGAAACGAGGAATAATCCGAGGGCGTGATCGTGGCGAGCACGTCCCAGGAATGCAGCAATTGCTCTTGAATCGTCGAGACCCGCTCGAGCATCTTGAACGTCGGCCCCAGATCGTCGCGGCGCACGCAGGCGATGGTCGCGGTGAGTTCATGCAGGCAGAGTTTCATCCACAGTTCGGAGACCTGATGAATCATGACGAACAGCATTTCGTCGTGGTGAAACGACAAGGGCCGCTGAGCACCGAGCAACTTGTCGAGATGCAGGTACTGACCGTAACTCAAGGCCTCGGTCAGATCCCAGTGCACGGGCTCGTCGCTGAGATCGACGAACGGCGAGAAGCGCGGCGTCGGTTCGCTCATGCTTTTTAGATCTTGAATACCCATTCCGGCACCGTCCGCCAACCGGACAGCAGCTCGCGATCGAGGCGCTGGTAATCGGGTTCGAGTTTCTCCACGAGACCCCAAAACCTGGAGGAATGGTTCATGAACTTCAAATGCGCGAGTTCGTGCACGTAGAGGTAGCGCACGACCGCCGCCCGTTGAAACAGCAGCGAGCAATTCAGGCTCAGGGTGCCGCGAGTCGAGCAGCTGCCCCAGCGCGTTCGCTGACAGCGGATCGACACCCGGGCGACGGGGTAGCCGAGGCGGTCGGCGAGCTCGAGCAATTGCGGGGTGAGTCGCTCGGCCGCGGCGGTGCGCAGCCAGCGTCGCAGCAGCAATCGTGCGTCACGATCGTTGGGCGCCTCGAGGCTGAGACGGGTGCCCTGCTCGCGCAACGAGCGCCGCGGAGCCACGCGCCAGTCAACCTCGAACGTTTCGCCCGTGGCCTGGAATTCGACGCTTGCCGGCACGGGATCCGTCGCCTGCACGACGCATTGCATGGCCGCCACCTTGCGATCGATCCACGGCGTGAAGCGCTGCACGAAGTCGCGCACCGACTTCGCCGGCACGCCTTCGGGTACGACGATCTCCACGCGGCCGCCGACGTGGACCCGAGCGGTCAGGCGACGGGCGCGAGCGCTGACTCGCACGGCGAATGAATCGCTCGGTCCGCGCGCCTCGAACAAAGACAGTTGGGTGCCGTGATTCTTCATTGCGCGCTGAATAATACCAGGTTCCCGGCGCGCACAAGGACGCGCCGGGTTGCGCGCCGTATTATGTGAGAGATCAGCGCTGCAAGAGTGCAGCCCGCTCGCGCTGCGCCGCGCGGTAATCGGGTGCGGAGATCAGCGATTTTTCGATCCAGTTGCGGGCGGAGAGCACGTCACCCCGCTGCAGGTACTCGCGCCCGAGCGCAAGATAGGCTTCGGCATGACCCCAGCCCGGCGTGTCCACGCTGGTTGCCGAACTCTCCTCGAACAGCTTGGCGGCCAACGCCAAGTCGGCGAAGGCTGCTGCCGCCTCGCTGGAGCCGGGCGCAGCATGTGCGAGTCCGTTGCTGGCGCGCAGCAGCAGGACGCGCGGATTTCGGGGTGCGAGCTTCGCGGCGCGCGCGAGCCGATCGGCCGCTTCGGAACGCAACAAGACGCCCTCGACCTTGCGATAGGCCGACAGTTCCTGGAGGCAGGCCGACTCGAGCACGAGCCCCTCGACGGAACGCTCGTCCGCGCTCACGACAAGCTTCAACTGTTCCACGCAGTCGGCGAAGGCCTGGCTTGCGGCGCGCGCATCCTTCGGCTCGACGATCAGCGCGTAGCGATAGTCCGCATGCCCAAGTTGATAGCGCAGGGAGCTGTCGCCAGGCTCGTCCTTGACCTGGGTGGCAAGGCTTTGACGCAGGTCGGCCAGTTCATTGGCATCCTCGGTCTGGTAGGCATAGAGAATCTGTGCCTGTAGATCGCCGCCCATCTGCGCGACCAAAGGGCAGGCCGCGAACAATCCGAGCAGCGCCGCGGCGCCCCGATACTTCGAGTTCATCGGCGCAGTTTACAATGTCGGCCATGACGAACAAACCCGCACCCCACCGACCGTGACCTCCTCGTCCGGCGCCATCGGTCCGCTGATCGACATCGGCGCCAACCTGACCCACGAGAGCTTCACCAAGGACCTGAGCGCCGTGCTGGAACGCGCCCGGCAGGCCGGGGTCGTGCACCAAATCGTCACGGGAGCCTCCCTCGAGAGCTCGGTGTCCGCGGCGGCACTCGCGGCCGCGCATGCCGAGCTGTCGTCGACGGCCGGGGTTCATCCACACCACGCCGAGACGTTCCCCGCCTCGCAGCTGGCGGCGTTCGAGGAATTGCTCGCACGCCCGGAGGTCGTCGCAGTCGGCGAATGCGGACTCGACTACTACCGTGACCTCGCGCCTCGCTTGTCGCAGCAGCAGGCGTTCACGCGGCAGCTGGATCTCGCCGTCGCGACCGCAAAGCCGGTGTTCCTGCATCAACGCGAGGCGCACGACGATTTCTTGGCGATTCTGCGCGATTACGCGCCCCGACTCAGCGGCGGAGTCGCGCATTGTTTCACCTGCGGCAGGCGGGAGCTCGAGGCCTACCTCGATCTGGGACTCTCGATCGGCATCACGGGCTGGGTCTGCGACGAGCGGCGCGGCGGCGAGTTGCGCACGGCGGTCCCGCACATACCGCTCGCCCGTCTCATGCTGGAGACGGATGCGCCCTATCTCCTGCCGCGAGACTTGCGGCCGAAACCTGCATCCAGACGCAACGAGCCGGCCTGGCTGCCGCATGTGGCGCGTGCGGTCGCGGCCCTGCGCAATGAGGAGGCGGCCGATGTGGCGGCGGCTTCGACGCGCAACGCGTGTCGCTTTTTCGGACTGCGCGTGGCCGGCGACCCGCCGCCGGACTAAAGATTCGTGAAGCTGTGCGGGCTGGGACGCAGTTGCCCCCGCAAATGGGTCCACGCTTCCAGCAGCCGGGGATAGCCGGGCGCATCCTTCATCGTCGCATCCACGACCGGGAAATCGACTTCGATGCTGTCGAGCATCACCACCCATTTCGGCACGCCCTTCGTGAACTTGCCGAGGTTCGAGAAGAGCAGCCGCCCCTCCACGGGCAGGTCGCCGACCAGGGCCTTGACGGCGGCGATTCGGTCATAGAGCGCCGGTTGCGGATTCTCGAACGTATAGCGCCGACCGCGCGCCATGACGGTCCATTCGCTCATCTGATCGCCGCCGAAGATCAGCCCCGGCACCCGCCGCGTGTCGAGGATCAAAAGTCCGCGCGGCGTGAGCAGCAGATGATCGAGATGAAAGTAGCCGCCCATGCCGTCAGGCACCTGCGTCTGATGGACGGCATCGAAGGCGATCCTCTCCAATCTGGCCAGCAGGGCGCGGCGACGCGCCCGGCGACGAAAGTACCGAATGGCGATCGTGAGAACGAGAGCCATGACCGCCAATGCGGCCGCCAACCAGATCCAGCGCAGGTCGACCGGCAGATCGGTCATTCGAGCGCCGCGGCGAGAGCGCGCAGCGTCGGCGGAATATCGAGGAATCGACTCGGCAGGGCCAGCAATGCCGCGAGACTCTCCGGGACGTCGACGCTCTTGCCGATCAGGGGCTCGACGATCTCGTTGAATTTCGCCGGATGGGCGGTGGCGGCAAGAACCCAAGGGCGTCGCCTCTCCTCGTCCGGAAGATGGGCATGGATCTCGGCGGCGGTGGCCGTGTGCGGACACCATTCCCGGCCATAACGATCGAAATCGCTGCGGATGCGTGCGCTGATGGCCTGGTCATCGACGCTCGCCGCCGACAACTGGCCGCGCAATGCTTCCATGCCCGGATACAGGGCGCGCAGGCGCTCCATGTTGCTGGGATTGCCCACGTCCATTGCCGACGCGAGCGTCGCAATGCTCTTGCGCGGCTCCCAAACGCCCGTCCGCAGGAAATCCGGCACGGTTCGATTGCGATTGTGCGCGAGAATGATGCGTCCGATCGGCAGCCCCAGGGCGCGGGCCCAGACCGCGGCGAACGCATTCCCCAGGTTGCCCGCCGGGATGACATAGGATGCGTCCTCGCCGGTGCGCGCGCGCACCTCCAGGCTCGAGGCGACGTAGTAGCTCATCTGCGGCAAGAGACGACCGATATTGATGCTGTTCGCGGAACTGAACCGGTGCCGCCCAGCGAGTTCGTCATCGACGAAGGCCTCTTTGACGAGACGCTGGCAATCGTCGAAGCTGCCGTCGATGCGCAGGGACAGGACGTTGTCGCTCCAACACGTCAGCTGCTGCTCCTGGCGCGGACTGACGAGACCCTTCGGATAAAGAATGACGATGCGCACCCAGGGACGACGGTGGAAAGCCGCGGCAACCGCCCCGCCCGTATCGCCCGAAGTAGCCACGAGGATCGTCAACGGGCGTTCGGCCGAGCCTTCCAGGCGCTGCATGCTCTCGGCGAGAAAGCGTGCGCCGAAATCCTTGAATGCCGCGGTCGGCCCGTGGAAGAGCTCCAGCGCGAACAGGGGATCGGGGCTGGCCTCGATCGGCGTCGTCGGCGCGGGGAAATCCAGCGCCGCCGCAGTGATTGCAGCGAGCTGCGGCTGGAGCCGGTCGCCGTCGAAAAAGCCCTCCAGCGCGACGGCCGCGAGTTCGGCGATAGGCGCTGAGGGGACGAGCCGCGATGCATCGAGTGCGGGCAGCCGGTTCGGCACGTAGAGGCCGCCGTCGGGCGACAAGCCCCGCGTGATCGCCTCATTCAGCGCGACGTCCGGCGCCGCGGCACGCGTGCTCACGAAGCGCAGCGCCGACATCAGGCTCTCACCACGCGGGCGCCGTAGTTCTCGATCATCGAAATCCAGTGGTCGGCCCCCAGATCGTGCCCGGCGAACGCGGCGACCATCGCCCCGCGGACGGCCTCCGCATATTGAATCTCCGCCCAGGCAAATATCGTGGGGCCTGCTCCCGAGATGGAACAGCCGAGCGCGCCGGCGGACATGGCCGCGCGCTTCACGTCCATGAACCCCGGAATCAACTGATGACGTTGCGGCTCGATGATCACGTCGTCGAAGGACTCGCGAATCATGTCGAGATCGTTCGAATAGCAGCCGCTGATGAAACCGGCGAGATTCGCAGTCTGCCACACAAAGTCGGAACGGGTCACGTCGGTCTTCAGGATGGCGCGCGCTTCGCGCGTGCCGAGGTGCATGTGCGGATGGATCAACACGCAGCGCAAGGATGGCGGCACCGGGATCTGTTTGACGCGCGGGTAATCGATGCCGACGGTCAACACGAGACCGCCAAACAGGCTCGGTGCGATATTGTCGAGATGCGCCGAGCCGCTGGCAACGATCTCGCCCTCCATCGCGAACTTGAGCAACTGCAGACGGCTCAGCGGCTCCTCGAGCAGGGCGTTGGCCGCGACCACGGCGGCGACCGCGGAGGCGGCGGATCCACCCATGCCCGACGACAGGGGAATGCCCTTGTCGATCTCCAATTCGAAGCCATAACTGAGCCCGAGCGCCGTGTGCAGCGCCTGCACCGCCCGACCGGCCGTATTCTTGGGCGGGTCGACCGGAAGTTCGCCGGCGACGCCGGTGATCTTGACGATACGCACCTCCGGCGCGTCGATGCGCCGGATGCGGACCCGATCGCCAACCGCTTCGACGGTGTGACCGAGAATGTCGAATCCGATCGCGACGTTGGCGACCGTGGCGGGAGCAAAAGCAGTCACATCAGTCAGCACGGTGATTCCTTGAATGGGCGCACGCGCTTCAAAGATGCGCGCCGAGATACGCCGCGAGGCGCAACAGATCCGAAAATACTCCGCCGGCCGTGACCTCGGGGCCCGCTCCGGGACCCTGCACGATCAGCGGATTGTCACAGTAGCGCCGGGTCGCGAAACGCACGACGTTGTCGGTGAGCGCGATGTTGGCGAACGCATGCCTCGCATCGAGACGCGTCAAACCCACGGTCGCCTTGCCGAGCGCATCGATTCGTCCAACGTAGCGCAGCACCTGCCCGGCACCCCGGGCCGACGCCAGGGCGGCGGTCATCGCGGCGTCGAACTCCGGCAGTCGATCCATGAACTCCTCGATCCCGCAATTTTGCACGGCGTCGGGCACGAGCCCTTCGATCTTGACGTCGGCAAGTTCCAGGACCAGGCCCATTTCGCGCGCCAGGATGATCAGCTTGCGCGCGACGTCCACGCCCGACAGATCGTCGCGCGGATCCGGCTCCGTGTAGCCCTTCTGCTTGGCCGTTCGCACGATCGATGAAAACGGCTCGCTGCCGTCGAAGACGTTGAACAGATACGCCAGCGTGCCGGAAAAGATTCCCTCGATGCTGGTGATCTCGTCACCCGTCTCGCGCAGATCCTGGAGGGTCTGGATGACCGGCAGTCCCGCGCCGACGGTCGCCTCGTAAAGGTAATGGCTGCCGGCCGCGCGAGCCGCGTCCTGGATCGCCCGATAGTAAGGCAGCGGACCGCTGTTGGCCTTCTTGTTCGGCGTGACGACGTGGATACCGCCGGCAAGCCAGTCTCGATAGTGATCGGCCACCGCGGCGCTCGCCGTGCAATCGATGATCACCGTGTGCGGGATGTAATCGGATTGCACGTGCTGGGCGAACTTCTCCAGATCGAGCGGCACGCCGCGGGCCGCGAGCGCGGCCGGCCATTGCAGCAGATCGATTTCGGTCGCCTCGAGCAGCATCCGCTTCGACGTGGCGATCGCGCGCACGCGAAGATCGACGTTGAGTGAGCGCAGCCGGTCCACCTGGCCGGCGATCTGTTCGAGGAGCACACGGCCGACCGTGCCGGGACCGATCAGGCCGATCGACAAGGTGTTGGGCGACAGATAGAAGCCCGCGTGCACGGCACGCAGCGCCTTGGCGGCACTCTTGCCGTCGACGACCACCGAGATGTTCCGTTCCGAGGCCCCCTGCGCGATCGCGCGCACGTTGACGGCGGCGCGGCCCAGGGAGGCGAACACCTGCGCGGCGATGCCGTGCGCACCCGCCATGCCGTCGCCGACCACGGCGAGGATGGAGAGCCCCAGACCCACGTCGACGCTTTGAATCTGGCCATCGCGCAACTCCGTGTCGAAAGCGCGGCGCACGACCTCTTCGGCGCGCACAGACTGCGCCTCCGGAATCGCGAAACAAATCGAATGCTCGGAGCTGCCCTGCGAGATCAGGATCACCGAGATGCCCGCATCGCGCAGCGCGCCGAACAGACGATGAGCCGTGCCCGGAACCCCGATCATGCCGGCACCCTCGAGATTGACGAGCGCCACGGGGTCGATCGTCGTGATGCCCTTGACCTTGAGCGCGGACGTTGGTTTGGCGCAAATGAGCGTGCCGCGCTTCGCCGGCGCAAAGGTGTTGCGGATGTAGATCGGAATGTCACGCGCGACCGCCGGCTCCATCGTCTGGGGATGGATGACCTTGGCGCCGAAGTACGCGAGCTCCATCGCCTCGTTGTAGGAAAGCTGGTCGATCACCTGGGCATCCGGCACGAGCCGCGGGTCCGCCGAGAGGACGCCGTCGACATCGGTCCAAATGTGAATCTCGCAGGCATGCAGGAGTGCGCCGAAGATCGATCCGGAGAAATCGCTGCCGTTGCGACCGAGCGTCGTCTGGATTCCGGCGCGCGTGCTCGCAATGAAGCCGGTAATGATCAGTCGGCCGACGAAATCGTCGGACACCAGAGCCCGCAGCTTCTCCTCGCTCTCCGACCACTGCACCGCGGGCCCCAGCGGACCCCAATCGACGACCACGACCTGGCGCGCGTCGATCCAGCGGACTTCGCCGGGCGCGCGTCCCCGCTCGCGCAGAAAGGGCGCGAACAGTCGCGTCGACCAGATCTCGCCATAACCTGCGATGACGTCGCGAACCGAATCCGGCGCCGAGCGGATCAAGCGGACGGTCTGCAGCATGCCGGCGATGTCCAGCACGTCGCGGTCTATCTCGGCGCGATAAGTCGCCTGGGCCTCGCGCGAGACCAATTCGCCGGCGAGGGCCACGTGACGCTGGTGCAACGCATCCAGCGCCGTCGCAAAATCGCCTTCGGGGCGCTCGGCCAGCTTGACGAGACCCAGCAGTCCGTCGGTCACGCCGCGGCACGCGGACAGCACAACCGCTTCCCGGGGGTCACGGGACGCCTCTACAATGTCCGCCACGCGTCGAAAGCAGCTCGCGTCCGCGACGCTCGAGCCGCCGAATTTATGTACCGTCCATTTGTCCATGATCACGCGGGCAGATTTTTAGAATCAGCCTCTTGCGCCGCTCCCAAGCAACACTGAAGTGGATGACACGGCGGGAAAACCGACGGACCGAACTTTAATCGGTCGTCCCGCAGCCTAGCAAGCGATTCCGATAGACTCTCGGACGTGAATCACTCGATTGCCGAATTATGCCGTTTTTTTGAGTCCTCCGCGCAAAAGGAAGCGGGGCTCGTCATCGCGACGATTCTGCGCACCGAAGGCTCGACCTATCGCAAAGCCGGCGCGCGCGCGCTCATCGATGCGAGCGGCCGGGCGAGCGGCATGTTGAGCGGAGGCTGCCTCGAGACGGATCTGCATGAGCGCGCGGCACGGGCTCTGGCACGTGCCCGACCGGAGCGCGTATGGTACGACACGCGCACCTCGGAGGATCCGATCTGGGGGATCGGCTCGGGCTGCGAGGGAGCGGTGGACATCTGGCTGCAACCGGAATTGCCGCAGACGGGATATCCCTTCATGCGATACCTACAGCAGTGTCTGGCCGACGACCTCTGCGCACAGGTAGTGACCGTCGTGGGTGGCGATGCACGGCCCGAGGAACTCGGCGCGCATACGTTTCGCGGCAGAGCGGCCGAAAGCCAGTTGACCGCGCGCCTCGCCGAAGAACTCCTGCCCTCGGTCGGCGATCAACTTCGCACGGTTCGGTTCGAGGAGCGCACCCTCGAAGTGTTCGTCGGCGCCTTAGGGCCGCCGCCGCGACTGCTGATCTGCGGCGCCGGCTTCGACGCGATACCGGTGCACAACTTCGCTGCGGCGCTGGGCTGGCACGTGACCGTCCTCGACCACCGTCCGGCGTACGCGAACGAAGCGCAGTTCCCGCTCGCGGCACGCGTGATTTGTGCTCGCGCCGAGGAGTTGCCGCGGCACTTGGGGCCCGCGCGCTTCGATGCGGCGGTCGTCATGAGTCATCATCTGCCCGCCGATATCGCCTATCTGCGCGCCTTGGTCACGCGGCCCCCGCGCTACATCGGCCTGCTGGGACCGCCCGCCCGCCGCCAGCGTCTGCTCGCCGAAGCCGGCAGCGCCGCGCGGGACATCGCGACGGGCATCTATGGACCGGCGGGACTCGATATCGGCGCTGGAACGCCGGAGGCGATCGCTCTGGCGATCGTCGCGCAAATCCAGGCGACGCTCTCGGGGAAAGCCGGGGGTCCGTTCGACGCCGACGCCGCCGTTGCCGATCAGTCCTTGTAGTAGCCCCGCGCGCCGCTGACTTCGATGTCAGTGCCGCCTTGCGGCGATGGCTTCAAGACGATGATGTAGGCGATGCCGTTGTGGCCGGGGGCCGCCAGCAGCCAGACCTCACGGCGATCCGGCAGGATCTTGATGTCGGCAATCTGCGGCGGCGGTCGGCCGGCGGTCGCTTCCGTATCGCCGATCAACAAGAGGATGTTGCGGCGGGTCGGTACGTCGGCGCGCGTCGGTCCACTCGGCAGATCCGCGAGCACGACCGTCAAACGCTCCGCGCCATTGATCTTGATGCTGCGCCAACGGAACGGCGATCCCTGTGCAGCGGCCAAACGGTTCGAGGCGTCCAGGTTCGCACCGTTCGATGCGCCTGTGCCGGCACAGGCCGCGAGCATCCCGGCGGCGAGCAGCGCCAGAAGGATCGGAGACCGTCTCGCCGGGGACATCGCGGGGACCGGCGCGTCAGCGCGACTTGGCACGCGGTCGGAAGGTTGCAGGCTTTGCCGTAGCGGGCCTGGATTTACCGGGCGTGGATTTACCGGGCGTGGGTTTACCGGGCGCGTGGGTACCGGGCCTGCCTGCGCCGAACTTGGACGCACCGGGCTTGCCGGGGATCGCGCTCGCGCGTCGCTGCAGAGGGGGTCCGGACTTCGGCAGGCCCGTGTGCTGGGTCCTCAAGGGCGTCGTGCCGGGACGGCCGCGCGCGGCGGCGACCGGCTGATAGGCCGGGAGCAGGTGGTGCTTGCCGTTGCCGATCAAGTCGGCGCGCCCCATGCGTTTCAGGGCCTCGCGCAGGATGGGCCAATTCTCGGGATCGTGGTAGCGCAGGAAGGCTTTGTGCAGGCGCCGGACCTTGATGCCCTTGGGAATCACAACCTCTTCGCTGCTCCGGGACACGCGCTTCAGCGGATTCTTGCCCGAATGGTACATCGCCGTCGCCGTCGCCATCGGCGAGGGCAGGAAGGCCTGGACTTGGTCCGCGCGAAACCCGTTCTTCTTCAACCACAGAGCGAGTTCGAGCATGTCCTGATCGCGCGTGCCCGGATGGGCGGCGATGAAATAAGGGATCAGGTACTGTTCCTTCCCGGCCTCGCGAGAGTACTTGTCGAACAGCTCCTTGAACCGGTAGTACGTCCCCACGCCCGGCTTCATCATCTTCGACAGCGGACCCTCGCCGATCGCCTCAGGGGCGATCTTGAGATAGCCGCCGGTGTGATGGGTCGCGAGTTCCTTGACGTACTCCGGTGATTCGATCGCCAGATCGTAGCGCACGCCCGAAGCGATCAAAACCTTCTTGACGCCCGGCAGCGTGCGCGCGCGCCGATACAGCTTGATCAGCGGTGCATGATCGGTGTTCAAATTCGGGCATACGCCGGGATAGACGCAGGACGGCCGGCGGCAGGCAGACTCGATCGCCGGGCTCTTGCAATGCAGCCGGTACATGTTCGCGGTAGGTCCGCCGAGATCCGAGATCACGCCGGTGAAACCTGGCACCTCGTCGCGGATCGTCTCGATCTCGCGGATCACCGAATCCTCGGAGCGGCTCTGAATGATGCGTCCCTCGTGCTCGGTGATCGAACAAAACGTGCAGCCGCCGAAGCAGCCGCGCTGGATCGCGACCGAGAAACGGATCATGTGATAAGCCGGAATCTTCGCATCGCCATAGGACGGGTGCGGACGGCGCGCATAAGGCAATTCGTACACGGCGTCCATGTCCGCCGTCGTCAGCGGAATCGGCGGCGGGTTCAGCCACACGTCGAAAGTCCCGTGCCGCTGCACGAGCGCACGGGCGTTGCCCGGGTTCGCCTCCAGGTGCAGGATCCGGGACGCGTGTGCATAGAGGACGGCATCGTTGCTGACCTGGGCGTACGAAGGCAGACGGATGACGCTATGTTCGCGCCTTGCGTTCGGCACCTTGCGGAAGAACTTCACGACGTTTTCGCTCGCCGGAGGCGCAGGCTCGCTCGCGGCCGCGCCCGGGGCCCGCGCGCGCATCCGATCCTCTTCACTCTCGTAAGGATTCACCGGAGGCGCCAGAGGCCCGGGTGTGTCGAGTTCGGTCGAGTCAATCTCGATCCAGTCGGGCGGCAGACCGCGGCGCACGAAAGCCGTGCCGCGCAGGTCCGTGATCGCCGTGATTGACTCGCCGGCGTCGAGTCGGCGGGCGATCGCCCCGATCTGCCGCTCGGCGTTGCCGAAGACCAGCAGATCCGCCTTGGCGTCGACGAGCACCGACCGACGCACCTGTTCCGACCAGTAATCGAAATGCGCGATGCGCCGCAGGCTCGCCTCGATCCCGCCGATGACGATCGGCACGTCGCCGTGCGCTTCGCGCACCCGCTGCGAGTACACGATGACGCAACGATCGGGCCGCTTGCCGCCCTGCCCTCCCGGCGTGTACGCATCGTCGCTGCGCACGCGTCGATCCGAGGTGTAGCGGTTGACCATGGAGTCCATGTTGCCGCCGGTTACGCCGAAGAACAGGCGCGGCCTGCCGAGCGCGAGAAAATCTCGGGTGCTGTGCCAGTCAGGCTGAGCAATGATTCCGACACGAAACCCCTGGGCCTCGAGAACGCGGCCGATGATGGCCATGCCGAAGCTGGGATGATCGACGTAGGCGTCGCCGGTGACGACGATGACGTCGCAACGATCCCAGCCGAGCGCATCCATCTCCGCGCGCGAGGTCGGCAGGAAAGGCGCGGGCGCGGATCCCGCGCGCGGGGCGTCAGGGACGGGAAAAAGCGGCGAAACGGTTTGCATCGCCGCGATTAAATCGGAATAAGACCGACGAACACAAGGGCGGGCGTCGTGTCAGCCGAGATCGAGCGGGAAGTAGATCTGGGCCTCTTCGCGCTGGATCAGCAAGGCCACGCTGTGGCCCGCTCGCGCCACCTCGCGCTTGAGTTCGGCGATCGAATTGACCGTGGCGCCGTTCACGCCGAGCACGACGTCTCCCGCCTCGACGCCGGCCGCAAGCGCAGGACCCGACACTTCCTCGACGACCAGGCGGCCCTTCGTGTGCAACTGGTGTTGCTCGTCCGGATCGAGCGGTCGCAGCGCCAGGCCGAGTTTACCCCCGTCATCCTCCGCGTCAGCCTTGGCGACCTGGGTCGGCTCGTCCTCGAGCAGCACCGTCCGAACGCTCACGTCTTCCTGTTTGCGATCGTGCCAGACGCCGAGGTGCGCCTCGCTGCCGGGCGGAAGGCCCGAGATCACGGCCGGAAGGTCGACGCTCTGGTCGATCGGGCGGCCGTTGACGCTGACGATCACATCGCCGGGCTTCAGTCCCGCTTTTTCGCCGGGGCTCTTGGGTTCGACCGCGCTGATCAGCGCGCCATGCGGCGTGCCGAGACCGAAGGTCTGCGCCAACTGCTGGTTGACTTCCTGGACTGCGACCCCGATGCGGCTGCGCGCGACCTTACCGCTCTTGAGCAGCTGATCCTTGACGTTCAGCGCGAGGTCGATCGGAATGGCGAAGGACATGCCCATGTAGCCGCCCGTGCGGCTGTATATCTGCGAATTGATCCCGATGACCTGGCCGTCCATGTTGAACAAAGGGCCGCCGGAGTTGCCCGGATTGACGGCCGCATCGGTCTGGATGAAAGGCACGTAGTTCTCGTCCGGCAAGGGGCGACCGGTGGCGCTGACCACGCCGGCCGTCACGCTGTTGGCGAAACCGAACGGGGAACCGATGGCAATCACCCACTGACCCGGACGCAGACGGTCGGAATCACCGAAATGCACCGCGGGCAGTCCGGTGGCGGCAATCTTGATCAAGGCCACGTCGCTGCGCTTGTCCACGCCGACGACCTTGGCAATGAATTCCCGTCGGTCGGTGAGTTTGACCGTGACGGTGGCGGCGTCCGCGACGACGTGCGCATTCGTCAGGATGTAGCCGTCCGAACTGATGATGAAACCGGATCCGATACCCCGGGCCGGCGGCATGGCCGGCGCCTGACCCTGGCCATGCCCATTGGGCATTTGATGCTTGAAGAACTGCGACAGGGGGTCATCGCCACCGTTGTCCTTTTCCGGTTTCTCGACGACGCTGATGTTCACGACCGAGGGACCGCTCTGGGCGACCAGCTCGGAGAAATCCGGCAAACCGGTGACGTGGACGGGGGCCGCAGTGACTGCCGAACCCGGGGACGTGGGTCCCGCTACGGCGGCCGCGTCCGCGCCATGGGTCGCATTCGCTTCGGCATTGGAGCGCTGATGCACAACGACAACCACGAGGACTGCCGCGACCGCAGCCAGCGACCAGGTTCTTATACTGCCCATGTAATCCATACCTCGATCGAATAAGGTGAGTAGTGTGCCCCCGAGGACCCGGAAATGGAGACATCGGTTTCAATTTTCCAGAGCTCCCGCACATATATTTCGGGCTACGGGGCTTACATTGCACCATTAGACAAAAAATGACGAGCCTTCTATGGTTGACAGTCGGTCGAGTGCGCCGGTATTGCTCGTGGTCGGAGGGGACCAAAAACGGCTGCAATGGTTGAACCACCACGTGACCAGTCACTGGCCGGAGGCACGGGTGACGACGGTGGATCCTCGCCAGGGGGCGTCCCTGAGCCGGATCATCGAAGATACTCAGCCGGACGCGCTTATTCTGCAAATCGACTTCGGTGGCGAGGCGTCCGCGGGCCGCGGTGTGGGCCAACTGCGGGAGCTTCTCCACGGGCGGCCCGGACTCTACTGCATCGTGCTCGCCGAGCGCGGCGACGAGTGGACGGCCGTTCGGACCCTCAAAATCGGTGCAGCGGACTACCTGCCGGTGGCCGGGCTGAGTCGGGAGGCGCTCCTGACGGCGGTGGGCGAGGCAGCCCGGCGCCGCGGAGACGCGCGGCGCGTCGCCGAGGCCCTCGACGAGGATGCGGCCGAGCAGAACCGAATTGCAGTGCCCGGGTATCTGATCGTCAAGGAACTGTCGACGAGCAACTTCTCCTCGGTCTACCTGGCGCGCAGCGAGCGCATGCGGCGCAACGTCGTGCTCAAAGTCATGCGTCGCGGCGAAACGCATCGGGAGCGCGAGGATGCGGAGCGCTTCCAGCGAGAATACGAGATCATTTCCAGTGTCGCGCACCGCTCGATCGCCGAGATCTACGATTTCGGGAGCCTTCCCGATCATCTGTACCTCACGATGGAATACTTTCCCTGCGGGGATCTGCGGGAACGCATGCGCAATCCCGTGAGCGTCGACGAGGCCTACTACTACCTGCGCACCATCGCCGCGGCACTGCGGGTCATCCACGTGTTCGGGATCCTGCATCGCGACCTCAAGCCGGCCAACGTGATGCTGCGCGAGGACAACGCCCCGGTGCTCATCGATTTCGGTCTCGCGCGCCGCGCAATCGACGAAGGCGCGGTGACGGGGGCCGGCCAGGTTCTTGGCTCGCCTTATTACATCAGCCCCGAGCAGGCTCAGGGCCAGCCCGTAGACGGCCGCACCGACCTCTACAGTCTCGGGGTGATGTTCTACGAGATGCTGACAGGCAACAAACCCTATGTCGGTCGTAGCGCGATCGCGATCATGGAGCAGCATACTGCCTCCCCGATTCCGCGCCTGCCCGATGCGCTTGCCGCACAACAGGTCCTGGTCGATCGCTTGATGGCGAAGAATCCGCATTCGCGCTACGCGTCGGCCGACGAATTGCTCGCAGACCTGGATCCCACGCTGGTCGCGGTCGCTTGAATCTGTGACCGCCGTCACAGCCAGCGGCGCGGAACGCGAAAACACTGCCGCGGCCTGTGACACCGGTCCTCCCGCAGCGCATTTCGCTTTGGCAGGCTAAGTATTATGTTCATCTCCAAGAAGCAGCATGGCAAAGACCTGCAGGCGATGCAGGCAGCGAGCAACCGCCTGATCGAGGCGATCCTCAACCATGTCAGTCACGGCGTGATCCTGCTCGATGCCGGCGACCGGATCCTGCAGCCGGTCTCGCGGGCGATGACAATGCTGTTTCGCCGGCGGGACTTCTCGAATTTGACGTTCGAACGGCTGCTGAGTCCGGTCATCGACGAACAAACTCTGATCGACGTCTGCGCGACGCTCGCGAAGATGCGCCTCGCCAACACGAGCAACGAGATCGCCACGACGCCTGCGATGCAGGAAATCGAGGTGCGTCTGCCGCGATCGGACGACACCGTCGACATTGCCTATTACGCCTTCGACTTCTTCAAGATCGACATCCCCGGCCAGCCGCATGCCTCGATGGTGCGGGTCACCGACCGGACCTTGCTCGTGCGTCAGAGCGAAGAACTCGAGGAATTGCGACCGCAGTTGGCGGATGCGCACCCGGAAATCCAAGATCTGCGTGCGCAACTCGCCATGCAATCGGACGTGTTGCGATGCGTCATGCAGGAGGGGCGCATCCATTTCGCCGCCGCCGTGAAACGCAGCGGCAACGCCATGAAGGCGATCGATGCGATCCTGAAGAAGCCGGCGCGCGAGGAAGAGTCGTTCCGGCAGAAGCTCGAGGCAATCTCCGTCGAGGCGGCCGAGATTCGTCGGGAAGCGGAGTGCTTGCGGATCGGCGCGATGGAGTCGGCAGCCCGCTCTTTCGAGGAATCGCTGCAGGATCTGCGCGCCCGCGGCAGCTTGAGCGGCAACGACTTCCTGCCGCTCGCCGTCCGCCTGGACGAACTCTTCAGTCGATATACGCAATTGCGCTCGCTGACCAAGACCGCAGTCGCGCAGCAGGCGAAATCCGCGACCGCGCCTGCGCCCTCCCCCGCATCGCGCATGACCGACAACGGCACGGAGATCCTGCAGGCGCCGCAATTCATCGCAGAGCAGGCACTCGTGGCGGAGCAGGCACTCCTGGCGCAAGAGGCGCTGGTTCGTCAAGGCGGCGCCGAAGACGCGCCGGTCGCGCCGAGGACGGCGCCCGCCGGCAGCCTCGAGGGCAGCCTCGCGGCCTTGACCGAGCACGTCGCCGCCGAGTGCGACAAACAGGTGACGTTGTCCTGCGTCGGCCTGCCCAAAGTGCCGGCCGCCTACCAAGCGGCAGTCAAGAACATCGCGATTCAATTGATTCGTAATGCCGTGATCCACGGGATAGAAACGCCCGCGGAGCGCGAAGCCCTCGGCAAGCAAGCGCAGGGGGGACTCTCGCTGCAGTTCAGCGCGCTGCCGGACGGCAGCTTCGAGTTGCGCTTCCGTGACGATGGCCGCGGCGTCGATCCGGCACGCGTGCGAAAAACGGCCGTCGAGCGGGATCTGCTCACGAGCGAGGCGGCCGAACGTCTGCGCGACCGACAGGCAATCAAGCTCATTTTCAAGGAACGCTATTCGACGCTCGCCTCCGCCGACGGGACGGCGACGAGCGGTGCCGGCTTGTCGTTCGTGCGCCGCTACGTCCATGACGCCGGCGGCAAGATCGCCCTCGCGAGCGAAGTGGGCAAGGAGACGCGCTTCAAGGTCACTTTGCCACCAGCCGATCCGGAAGCCGGCGGACTGCGGGCCGAAGTCGCCTGACCCGGGCGGCGGCTTAGAGGATGCTCTCGCGCACGGTGTCCGGGTTCGCAGGATCGTGCAGACTGCTGTTGAACGAGATCAGCACCATCTGACCCGCACCGGTGTTGCGGTAGGCATGAACTACGCCCGGCGGTATCGTGAAGCGCCAGGTTTCACCGGCGGGCACCGCGACGTCGCGGACGCCATCGGATTCTTTCAGACGCACGAGGCAGGGACCGACGACCACGGTCACTTCCACGGAATGAGGATGCATGTGATTGCCGCGGATCGCCCCGGGCTCGCTGAGCACGACGTGCACGTTCTTCTGGGCCGCAAGGCCTCGGTCGTCCAGGGGTTCGAACAGCGTGCCGCGGGCATCGCGAAACGCCGGCACGGTCTCGATCAGGGTTCGTCCATCACTCACGTCGTTGCGCCTCCGCGCGGGAATCAGTTGGGAACTGTCGTCGACGCCGGGCCGCTGCCGCCGCGAGGACCGCTGCCGCGGCCGCATCCTGCCAGTCGACTGCACCGCCTCCCCCACCGCTAGGGGTAGTGACTGTCAGGCTCGCTGAGGCCGGCGCCACATTGCCGCCCGCGGGAGCGGTCGTCAAGGCGTTCGCGGCGAGCGTCAGCGGATAGCTCCCTGCGGCAGCGGCGCTCACGGCCACGGTCAGGGAGCAATTACCGCCGGCCGGAATGTTGGCATTGGCGAGCGCGATCGAACCCGCACCGAACGTCGCCGCCGCGTCGGCGCCGCCGCAAGTCGTCGCCCCGGCCGCGCTTGCGCCGATCGTCAGACCCGCCGGCAGAGCCGCACTAAAACTCGACTGCGTGAGCGCATAACCATTCGGGTTCGTCAGCGTGATCGTCAAGGTCGAGGCGACGTTCCGCATCACGCTCGCAGGTGCAAAAGACGCCGCCAATGTCGGCGCCTCGGGCGTCACGCGGAGCGCCTGCGGACAGGCCGTCGCGCTCGTGCCGGATGCCGCCGTCGGCGCCGTGCTCGTCGCCGAATAGCTGCCGCCGCTTGCGCTCACCGTCACCGTCTCGGTGTCGACGTTACCGGCGCTGTCGGTCAGCTTCAAGACGAGCGTCCCACCGCCGCCGCTGGGATCGATAGTCACCTTCGCGGTCGATGCGCCCGCCGTGATCAGCGTGCCCGGACTCGCGGTCCACGCGTAACTGGCGATATGCAGCGGCGTGGGCGTGGCGCCCGCGAGTGTCGTCGGATCGCAGGCGGCGACGCTGGCGCTGGCATCGAGCATGCTGCCTGCCGTGAGGGGGTTCGCGAGGACGATCACGCCGATCGGCTGCAGCGCGGCCAGCACGGCGCTGTGCGCGTTGACCATGCCGCTGCCGCATTGCCCGGAGGGCGGACAGGCGCATTCGCCGCTGGTCGGATCATTGCTCGGACACACGGGCAGGCCGCCGGTGTTGGCCGGAAAGGCCGTCGCGCTAGCCTCGAGTCGCGTGACCAATTGCGCCGGCGTGAGGTTGGCGTTCACCGAGCGCATGAGCGCGGCGATGCCTGAGACGATGGGCGTCGCGAAGCTCGTGCCGAGGTTGACGAGGTTCTCGTTCGTATAAGAACCCGCGCCGGGAACGGTTTGGCCGAGGTTAGTGGTTGTGTCGATCGAGCGCAAACAGTCGCCGCTGCTTTGAATGCAGTTGCCGGCGGGGGCGGACACTCCCACCTCGGCACCGAAACTGCTATAGCCGACTTTCGTGCCCACGTTGCGCAGGCCCGCGACGCCGATGACTCCGGGCACGAGCAAACTGCAATTCGCGGGCGCCCCGACGGGCGCCGCGGCGCCCGGCGTACCGCCGTTGCCGGCGGCGGCCACGACCAACACGCCGAGCGTGGCGGTGACCTGCGTGAGCACGGACTGATAGTCGCTTGGACACGCGCCGCTGCCGCCGAGACTGAGATTGATGATGTCGGCTGGATAGGGATTGTCAGGGACGCCGCTCACCGAGAGCCCCGCTGCCCATTGCAGGCCCGTCAGGATGTCGGAATCGTAACCGCCACCCTTGCCCAGGGCGCGCACCGGCAAGATCCAGGCGCCCCAACTCATGCCGGCGACGCCGGTGTCGTTGTTCGTGAGCGCACCGTAGACACCCACTACACGCGTGCCATGCCAGGTGCTGGCGGTGGTCTGATCGCCCGAGAACAGGGCATTCGACAGGTCCGAGGTGCTGATCCAATCACCGGGATCCGAGGGGTCCGGATCCCAGCCATCGCCGTCGTTGGCGATCAAAAAGGTTCCGAGGGCGTCTCCCGTCGAGGAGTAATCCTGGCCGATGAAGTCGTAACCCGGCAGCAGCCGCCCGCCATAGGCGGCGCCGAGAGTTGCAGGTCCGGCCCGCAACAAGTCTGGGTGATCGAAGCGCACGCCCGTGTCGACGTCGGCGACGACGATCCCGGTGCTGCCCGTCGTGACGTTCCAGGCCGACACCGCATCCGTGGCCGCCAGATCCACGGTGGAATTCCCCTCGACCACGATCGGCGTCGCGCTCGGCGTGTTCAAGTACCACTGCCCGTTCGCGGCCGGCGAGGCCGCGGGCGTCGGCTCGAACAGGGGGTCATTCGGCAACACGAGGAGGGATCGGCGTGCGTCGACGTCGGCAAACGCCACCGCCGCGTCGGCACGCAGGCGGCCGAGCAGCGAGCCGACCGCATCGCCGTACAGCATCTTCGGCAGCAAGAGCAGGTGCATGCTGGGCGTCAGTTGGCGGGAACCGGCGAGCGCGACGCGCGTGCGCAGTCCGAGGGCGCCAACGTCCGCCGCAGTTGTGTTCGCCTGGACCACCGCGACTGCGGCTCTGCCGCGCCGTTGCACGACCTTGGTCACCGCGTTTCCGGCCGCGGCGCGAAATCCTACGATGATGCGTTGCGCCTGCGGCCCGAGACTCGGCGGTTCACGCGCCACAGGATTATTTTCCCCCGTCCCCGCGAGCGCGGTTCCGACCCCCAATAGCAGACACATCCAGCCAGCAAACCGCCCCTTGATCATCGTTCTCCCCGACGCTCAGCACCTACCCCCGGACTCCAGGTAGAATGCCGGAATTCGGCGGTCAAATGTGTGAGGGCATCGAGATGAGTTACGACGATCGGCAATTTTACATCGACGGGCAATGGGTCGATCCGGCGACGCCCAAAGAATTTCAGGTCGTCAATCCGGCAACCGAGGGTCCCGCAGGCGTGATTTCCATGGGCAGCGTCACCGACGTCGATCGGGCAGTCGCCGCCGCCAAACGCGCTTTCGAGAGCTATTCGCGGACGACGCCCGCCGAGCGCCTGGCGCTCATGGAGCGGATTCTCGTCGCCTACAACGCGCATTACGACGAGATCGCGCAAGCGATATCCGTCGAGATGGGCGCGCCGATTACGCTCGCGAAGGGATCACAGACGCGGATCGGCGTCGGTCACATCAGCGCCATGATCGAAGTATTGAAGACCTTCAAGTTCGAGGAGGCACATGGCAGCACCCGGCTGGTGCAGGAACCGGTCGGCATCTGCGCGCTGATCACGCCGTGGAATTGGCCGATGAACCAAGTCGCGGCCAAGGTCGTGCCCGCACTCGCGGCCGGTTGCACCATGGTTCTCAAGCCCTCTGAGTACTCGCCGTTCAGCGCAATCCTGTGGGCCAAGGTGATGCACGAAGCCGGTGTACCGGCGGGCGTGTTCAATCTGGTCAATGGCGACGGCATCCACGTGGGCGCGCCGCTGGCCTCGCACGCGGACATCGACATGGTGTCCTTCACCGGCTCGACCCGGGCCGGCACCGAGGTCGCCAAGGCGGCGGCCGCGTCGGTCAAACGGGTCCACCAGGAACTCGGCGGCAAGTCGCCAAACCTGCTGCTCGACGACGCGGATTTCGAAAAGGCGGTCAAGCAGAGCGTCCTGCACGTGTTCCAGAACTCCGGTCAATCCTGCAACGCACCGACGCGGATGCTGGTGCCGGCGGCGAAACTCGCCGAAGTCGAACAGATCGCCAAGCGCGTCGCCGCCGCGGTTATCGTCGGCGACCCGGCATCCGAACGCACCAATGTGGGCCCGGTGGTCTCGAAGCTGCAATTCGAGCGGGTCGAGGGCTACATCGAGAAAGGGATCGCCGAGGGCGCACGCCTGCTCTGCGGCGGCGCCGGGCGGCCCGAGGGTCTCTCCAAAGGCTACTACGTCAAGCCGACGATCTTCTCCGGCGTCAATAATCAGATGACCATTGCGCGCGAGGAAATCTTCGGGCCGGTCCTCTGCATCCTTCCTTATGACACCGAGGAGCAGGCCATCGCGATAGCCAACGACACGCCCTATGGGCTCGCCGCCTACGTTTGGTCGCAGGACAATGTGCGGGCACGGCGGGTCGGCAGCCGGATCCGGGCGGGACAGGTCTCCTTGAACGGCAATTACGGCGACATGCGCACGCCGTTTGGCGGCTTCAAGATGTCGGGCAACGGGCGTGAGTACGGCGAGCATGGGTTGCGCGACTTCCTCGAAGTCAAAGCGGTCATCGGCGTGGATGCCGCCTGAGGCCTCCCGGGTTGCAGCAAAGCAAAGGCCGTGGTGGCTGATATCCCTGTTCTGCGACTCGAGAGGCTGGCCAAACGCTACCGACCCGATCGCCCGGCGATTTTCGACGGTCTCGACCTGTCACTGAACCCAGGCGAGTACCTCGCGATCATGGGCGAGTCTGGTGTCGGCAAGTCGACGCTGCTCAATTTGCTCGCCGGTCTCGATCGTCCCGACTCAGGCCGCGTATTGCTCGAAGGGGAAGACCTGGGCGCGCTCGACGATGATGCGACGACGCTGCTGCGTCGCCGGTCGATCGGCTTCGTCTTCCAGGCGTTTCATGTCCTCCCCTATTTGACCGTGGAGCAGAACGTCGGCCTGCCCCTGCAGTTGCTCGGCGTCGGCGAGGCGGAGCGGCGGAGGCGCGCGACGGACATGCTCGCGGCCGTTGGCATCGGGGCGCTTGCGACGCGCCTGCCGCGGGAGCTCTCCGGCGGGGAAGTCCAGCGGATCGCGATCGGCCGCGCCCTGATCCACCGTCCGCGGTTGGTGCTCGCCGACGAACCGACAGGCAATCTCGATCCCCATAGTGCGGCGCAGACGCTGGCCCTGCTGCGTGACCAGGTGAAGGCGAACGCCGGGGCCGGAATCCTGATCACCCACTCGCGCGCCGCCGCCGAGACGGCCGACCGTATTCTCCTGCTAGACGCACGGGGCTTGACGGCTCTCGGACCGCAGCGGTGAGCAAAGGCGCGCGGACGCCCGGCGCCGGCCGCGTCTGGCGCATCCTGCTGCTGTCGCAGTTGCGCGAGCAGCCGGGACGCATGCTCACCACCGTGATCGCAATCGCGCTCGGTGTCGCACTCGCGTCCTCGGTCTATCTCGTGAACACAGCGGCGCTCGGCGAGTTCACGCAGGCGACCAAGCGGCTCGTCGGCGAGGCCGGCATCGTGGTGCGGGGTCCGCGCGAGGGGTTTTCGGAGGATTTGTTCGTGCGGCTCGCGCGCGATTCGCACATCGCAATCGCAAGTCCCGTGCTCGAACTCGACGCCGCACTTCCGGGCCGGCGTGATCCGCTCAAGGTCGTCGGTTTGGATCCGCTGCGTGCGGGGGCGCTGCAGCCGGCCCTGATCGGCGACATCGGCGCAAATCTGCTCGAGTTCCTCGGTGGCGGCGGCCTGTACTTGAGCGCAGCGGCGGCCGACACCCTGGGCCTGCACCGTGGCGATCGACTGCAGGTCACGGTCGGCGATCGAACCAAATCCTTGGGCGTGCTCGGCGTGCTCTCGCCGGACACGTATTCGCAGCCGCTCGGACTCATGGACATCGCCGCGGCGCAATGGACCTTCGAGCGCCTCGGCCGTCTGAATCGCATCGATTTGTCGCTGCCGTCGGGCACCGATGTCGAGGACTTCCGCCGCAGCCTCGCGGGCACCCTGCCCCCCGGCGTGCTCGCCGTCGCGCCGCGCGTGGAACGCGACCGCGCCGTCACGGTAACCCGGGCGTATCGCGTCAACCTCAACATGCTTGCGCTCGTGGCACTGTGGACCGGCGCCTTTCTCGTTTTTTCGACACAATCGCTGTCGGTTCTGCGGCGGCGCAAGTCCCTGGCCCTGCTCCGGGCGCTCGGCGTGACCCGCGGACAACTGCAACGGGCACTGATCGGCGAAGGCGCCGGATTGGGCGCGGTCGGCGCTGTGCTCGGCGTCATTGCCGGCGTCCTGATCGCCGCAGCGATCCTGAGTTTCCTGAACGGTGACGTGGGCAACGGCGGCCTGCACGTCATCGGCGCCTCCCTCCGCGCCGCTCCCGGATCCCTGGTCGCGTTCTTCGCGATCGGTACGGCGGTTGCGGCCCTCGGCGCCTGGATGCCGGCGCGCAGCGCGGCTCACCAGCCGCCGGCCCGTGCCTTGAAGGGCGGTGATGACGTCGATTATGGCGGCCTCGCGAAGTCGGCAGCCCGTGGCGGCCTGGCGTTGCTCGTGAGCGGCGGCGCGCTCGCGTGTCTGCCGCCTATCCACGATCTGCCGATCTTTGGTTATGCGGCCGTCGCGCTGCTGTTGTTCGGCGCGATCCTGCTCGTGCCGACTCTGACCGTCGGCGTGCTGCGCCGGGCGCCGCGAACGGGCCGGGTCGTCTTCGACACCGCGATCGCCCAGTTGCGCGAGAACGTGGGCCTCTCGACCCTGAGTCTCTCCTCTATCATCGTGAGTTTCAGTCTCATGGTCGCGATGGCGATCATGGTCTATTCCTTCCGCAACTCCTTCGAGCAATGGCTCGGCAAAGTATTGCCCGCGGACATTCAGCTGCGCGCCCCGTTCGGCAACGATACGGCCTACCTGCCCCCGGAACTGCAGACGAAGCTCGCCGCCCTGCCGGCCCTGGGCCGCGTGGAGTTTCGCCGCACCCGCCAGATCCAGCTCGACGCCGCGCGAGCCCCCGTGACCTTGATCGCCCGCGATCTGCTGCCGGGCCGCATCGGCGAGCAATTTCCCCTGCTGCGGACCGCGGCGTCGCCGCCACCCGCCGGCACTGCGCCGGCCTGGGTCTCGGAGGCGCTCGTGGATTTGTATGGCTATCGCCCCGGGCAGACGCTCGAGCTGCCGCTCGGCGGGAAACGGACTCCGTTCTACGTCGCCGGCGTCTGGCGCGACTACGCGCGCAACACCGGCACGATCGTGATCGAGCGCGCGGTCTACGTTGCGGCAACCGGTGATCGCGACGCGACCGAGGCGTCGATCTGGCTGCGGCCCGGGGCCGATTCCGTTGCGGCGGTGGCCGCCGTGCGAGCGACTTTCCCTCGTCCGGACGCCTTCGAGGTGATGACCAGCACGGTCGTGCGCGAGCGATCGCTGCAGATCTTCGATCGGGCTTTCGCGATCACGTATGCGCTCGAGGCCATCGCGGTGCTGATCGGACTGACCGGCGTGAGCTTCGCCGCGAGTTCCACGGCGCTCGCGCGACGCGCGGAGTTCGGAATGTTGCGCCACATCGGCATGCTGCGCCGTCAGGTCGTAGGATTGCTCGCCGACGAGGGGATCTTGCTCAGCGTCTTTGGCGTGGTCTACGGTCTTGCCCTCGGCGGCATCCTGAGCCTCGTCCTGGTCTACGTCATCAATCGGCAATCGTTCAATTGGAGCATCGATTTGGCGGTCCCCTATTGGCAACTCGGGGTCGTGAGCCTGGCCTTGATCGCCGCCGCGGCCGTCACGGCGATCTGGAGCGGACGGGCGGCCGTGGCGGAAGATGCAGTGCGCGCCGTGCGGGAGGACTGGTGACACGGGTGGCCGCCTTGGGGTTCGGTTTTGCGCTGCTGCTGATCGGGGCGATGAGCAGCGTGCACGCCGAGAACCCCCGCCCGGTCGCGAATGCCCCGTACGCGCTCGTCGCTGCCGATCGCGGCATCGAATTGCCGCGGGATTACGGCAGCCATCCGGAGTTTCGCACCGAATGGTGGTATGTCACCGGTTGGTTGACCACACGCGCAGGCGAATCGCTCGGCTTTCAAGTGACGTTCTTTCGCACGCGCCTCGATCTGCACGACGACAATCCCAGTGCCTTCACGCCGCGACAACTGATCATCGCGCATGCCGGCATCAGCGATCCCCGGCGCGGACGGCTCTGGCAGGACCAGCGCATCGAGCGTGCCGGATTCGGACTCGCCGACGCGCGCACCGGCGACACCGACGTCTGGGTGGGGACTTGGGGTCTCGCGCGCGCGGGCTCCGGGTACCACACGCACATTGCGGGCACTGACTTTTCACTAGACTTCGGCTTTGCCCCCACCCAGGCACCGATGTTGAACGGCGCAGCCGGCGTGAGCCGAAAGGGCCCCGATCCTGCGGCGGCGAGCTACTACTACAGCGAGCCGCACCTCGCCGTCACGGGCCGGATCACGCGCGCGGGGCGCGACGACGAGGTGAGCGGCGAAGCGTGGCTGGATCACGAGTGGTCCAGCGAATACCTGGACCCACAAGCGGTCGGCTGGGACTGGAT
>Ga0116226_10000170_pt1 | contig 50857 bp, 46 predicted proteins | sample S1TSphfallax_FD_89692 | JGI IMG/M metagenome (GOLD analysis project Ga0116226, IMG submission 89692) | Host-associated microbial communities from peat moss isolated from Minnesota, USA - S1T2_Fa - Sphagnum fallax MG | ecosystem: Host-associated > Plants > Peat moss > Unclassified | place: USA... | reverse complement strand
GCCGTCATTGACATAACCCACAGCAGCTTTGGTAAGCTGGCTTAAATCAATATTATTGGGATCCGTATCCGATTTACCCATTCCACCTGTCCTTGCGTTTCACTATTTCTTATCAACTATAGCTATTTTTATCCGAATTGTAACGCATAAAATGAAAAATATTAGACATCATATAAAACTCGCCAGTGTGGTAAGCAGCGGTTTGTCGGCAGGGGGCATTTCCAGCGTGGAAAGTGCTTGAAAATCATACCATTTCAAGATCTGTTTTTCTTTTGGTTCAGGGACACCCTGCCATTTATAGCAGATATAAAACAGCATGATAAGGTGAAATTCGGCTTTTAATCCCAACTCGCTGGCAGGTACGAAAAAACGATTATCTACAGAGCAATCCCCACAATCAGGGGCTTGCGGTTTGGGGTGTTGCGTATAGCTGTAGGAAACAAAATTGGCTGGTAAAAGGCACGCTTCACATAGCACTATTCCCAATTCTTCTTTTAGCTCACGTTTAAGGGTTTCCTCGGGACGTTCACCCGCTTCCATTTTGCCCCCTGGAAATTCCCATAATCCTTCCATTGCCTTACCTTCAGGACGTTTGGCAAGCAGTATTTTTTTGTCCTGGTCGATGAGAGCGACACTCGCAACCGTTACTATTTTCATGTCCGTTAAATCCTATCATCTTCCGTAATAATCACATCCATCACCACATCATGTTCTTCCCTTACTATGGATTCTACTTTTTGCAAAGCAAAAGCGACTCCTATACTGATAATGGGTTTTTGCTGTCTGAGGCAGGAAAGCGTAGCATCATAATAGCCTGCCCCATAACCAATACGCGATTTTGCTTCGTCAAATGCTACCACAGGAACAATAACAATATCAGGAATCAGAACAGGGGCATCTGCACTTGGCTGCATCACACCAAATTTCCCTTTTTCCAATCTATCGCCTTTGTGATAGGCTCGAAAAGCGAGCTGTTTGCCTTCTCTTATCACGGGCAGGCAGATAGTATTAAGGACTTCTGAAAGCAGGAGAATATCGACTTCCTGATGAATAGGCATGTAAAGTGCAATAACGGGATTTTTAATATTAAGCGACTGGATATAGGTTGCGGTACGAGTACAGATTTGGTGTGACCACGCAAGGTGCAGCGAAGCATCTAGTGCTTTGCGTTTTTCCAGTAATCGTTTGCGGTAAAAAGATTTATCGTGCATGGCAATAAGAAATAAGAAGAATGGGGGACCACCAAAGCCGTCGGACAGCTTGTCGCATATGACCCTTACGTTAAGGTGGGTGCCGTATAGTCTTGAAACACTGTTTCAAAATCAGGGACAGCTCCCTATGCAATGATTATCGGTCTAAGGAACTAAGATCCTGGCGAACCCAGCAGACCCCATTCTTGCCTCATTATATACCGCTTTTTTACCCTGTGCAATAGGCTTTGTAACATTTTGCAACAAAGTGTTATTTGCCACCCTGTGGAGGTGAGGTTATGATAGCTAAAATAACAGAAACCTAAAAGTTGTAACGACTCATGTCAAAAGACGCATTTTTTCATTCTCTTCATCAGGTAACGCTGAATAGTAAAATTTCCTGTTCTGGCGTGGGGTTGCACTCGGGGCAGAATGTTTCCATGACGCTTTATCCCGCAGAAGCGAATACGGGGATACAGTTTGTCAGGCTGGATGTGGAAGAAGAAAAATCCGTTATTCCCGCTCATTACCTGAATGTTACGCATACCACGCTGGGGACAACGCTTACCAATGAACAGGGAGTCGGCATCAGTACGGTAGAGCATTTAATGGCGGCTTTATGGGGTATGGGAGTGGATAATGCCATTATTGCCCTAAACGGTGGGGAAGTGCCTATCATGGATGGCAGTTCGGAGCCATTTGTATTCCTGATTGAATGTGCAGGACTTACCAAATTGCCCGTCAAACGCAACTTTGTGGAAATCCTGAAGGCAGTAACGGTAAAAGAAGGCGAATCCACTGCTACTATTACTCCTTTTGACGGATTTTTGCTGGATATTGGTATTGAATATAAAAATACGGTGATACCCCGTCAGCACGCTATATATGATTTTGAACAGCATCATTTTAAAGATTCACTGTGCAGAGCCAGAACATTTGGTTTTGCTGCCGATGTTGAAAAATTACAGGCAAACGGACTGGCTCGCGGTGGTTCGCTGGATAATGCGATTGTGATCAGTGATACGGCAATTCTGAATGAAAACGGTCTGCGTTTTGAAAATGAATTTGTGCGTCACAAAGCCTTGGATTGCGTAGGCGATTTCTTTTTAAGCGGAATACGCCTTAAAGGAGCGGTTTCTACTTTGAAACCAGGGCATGGCATCAACAACAAGCTGTTACGCAAACTCTTTGCGGATCGTTCTGCCTGGAAAATGCAATATAGTAGTCATGCTCCCAAAATATCCCGCAAAGCTCCTATGTTGCTTACCGCATAAGTCAGCTACATAATTAGCTACATAATTAGGTTGTGCAAACTATTTATTTGTAATAAAATGGTAGTCTAGTTTTATTTGCCAAAACAGAGGGTAAGCATGACATTCCAGTCTTACAATAATCATATTCATGAATTAACCCGATCCATTAGCGAGATGGGGGGGCTGGTAAGGCAAATGATAGAGGCTGCCCTTGAATCACTTGCGACCAGAGATGATGCACATAAAGAGCAGGTAAAGGCATTAGACAAACAGGTGAATCAGCTTGATCGTTATATTACCGAACAGGCGACTGCCATTCTTGCATTGCGTGGGCCTATGGGGGATGATTTGCGTTTTGTTACTTCCGCCCTTGGTATTGCCAGCGATTTGGAACGGGCGGGTGACCTGGCTAAAAATACTACCAAACGCTCGCTAAAAACAGGATCTTATCACCCTGTTCCTGTTATGGATCAACTTTCTGCCATGATAGAAATTATCGTTTCCATGATAGATGATGCAATTATTGCGATTGAAAAACGTGATCCCGAACTGGCTATTGAAGTATGGGTAAGGGATAAAAAAGTCGATGATTGTTACCACGCTATTTTGAAAGCGTTACAGGAAGAAATGCAGAAAAATCCTTCTGAAGTAGAGGCAATTACCCATTTTATCTTCGCTAATAAAAACTTTGAGCGTATTGCAGATTATGCTACCAGCCTTGCCAGAACCGTATATTACGTTAATACAGGAAAACAGGCAGGTAAGGAAATATTAAAAGCCAAGATATTGGCGGTGATGTGAAGAGCAAATTCCACCCTGACATTTATCAGGGTGGAATCCTAACCCTTTAAGCAGCGGCTTTATACTCCACTTTTTCTTCTTGCAGTGCTTTTTGGTAAGAAGGCAGTGCAATTACTTCTTTTATCATGCGTTTTACATTTTCTCCGAGCGTAGGACTTTCAGGAAAACCCGTAATTCCCCAGTTGGCTATCACGGTAATGAGAATATCCGCTACCGTCATTTCTTCCCCACAGGTAAATTTGCTGTCCGCAAGTGTGGTATCCAGATCTTTCCAGAATTTGTTAATCTGTTCCAGCACCGCAGCGAATGCTTCTTTTTTGGAAGTTTCATTGCTGAGAGTACGCAGAACAAAAAAGGCTTTTCCATAGGCAGGATGCAGGCTGGCATTAGCAAACATCAGCATTTCGATTGCCTTTGCACGTTTTACCGAGTCTTTTGGCAAAAGCGGGCTTTTGTGTTTTTCAAGCAGATAGAGGAGGATAGCAGCACCTTCCCGCAAGATTAAATCTCCATCCACCAATACGGGTACATTACCACGCGGATTGATTTCCAAAAATTCATGCGAGCGGGGTTTGCCTGCTGGCACGGAAACATCTTCCAGGGTGACGGGCTGTTTCAATTCATTGAGCAGTACATGTGTCGCCATGGAACAGGTTCCTGCAAGATAGTATAATGTGTACATAAAAATCCTTTACTTATTGAATTTGCTAGTAATTTCAGCTACTCTTTTGCCAAATAGTCTGGCGGTTTGCAGATCGCCCTGAGGTGGCTGGATTTCAGGGGATTCATTGTTGGACTGCGTCATTAACCCAAGCCAACTGCCAATACGGTTAATATCGTCAGGGCTTGTCTGCTCAAGACCCTGTTTATGAGGTGCTGTTTCACCTTGCCCTACCCAAATCATACTATGCTGGGCAGCAAGCGTCGCCAGATATTGGAGACTGGAGAGTTTATCGCCACTATAACCTCCTGAATTGGTAAATCCCGCTGCAATTTTATTTTTCCATGTGCCTGCCATCCATTGCTTTGACGTTGCGTCCGCAAAGGCTTTGAACTGGGCAGAAACGCCTCCCATATAGGTGGGAGTGCCAAAAATGATGGCTTGTGCCTTATCCAGTTTCGCCCAGCCTGCTTCATCAATGCTATCGACCTTAATGACCTCCACTGAAACCTCTGTGTGCCAGGATTTTGCACCTGCTGCAACCGCCTCTGCTACTTTGGCGGTGTGACCATAACCGCTATGATAGGCAACTACTACATTAATATTGCTCATAATTTTTATACCTTCTTTGATGGTTACTGATTATTAATCATACTTGTGTTGTCATTATTTAGGCATCTGTTATAATACTTCATAACAAAACGCATTATAATAGCAAGGTATATTTTGTATAGTATAAAAGTATATTTTGTATAGTATAATTTTACCAAAAGAAAATGATAAAATATTAAAGCAAAATGAATAGCAAAACACATAAAAATGCAATCACGAAAAACAGTGGATGTTCAGAGGACATGGGGCATAAATCCTGCCCTGTGTTTTTGACGTTAAGCCTGATTGCGAATAAATGGTCTATCTCCCTGCTGCATCATTTGTTACAGGCGGAACATCTGACGCTGCGTTTCGGGCAGTTGCAGAAATTATTGACGGGCATCAGCCAGCGTGAACTCAGCAAACATTTGCGAGAATTTGAAAAATCAGGATTGGTGGATCGTAAGGCATACCCCGAAGTTCCCCCCAGAGTGGAATATACCTTAACCCAAATGGGAAAATCCCTGTTTGAACCAATTGAAGCCCTTGCCAAATGGGCGGAAATATACGGTGAAAAAGTACAGAAACATCGCGAGTTATTTGAAGAAAAGCCCAGGTAACAAGTCTTCACTCTATCGTAGGCAGCACCTAATAGAGTGTATGTTCCTTATATTTTCTTTTATATTCGCTCTGCAATATTTTACTATTTTCTATTGCGTATAAGGTAGCTATCCCCTGATATAAATGTTCTACCACTTCTTTTTCTGTTGTCCCCAACCGTGTTTGTGGAGAAACATCCACTATTCCGTCTCTATTCACTTCGCTATGTTCTCCTTTTTCACCACGAATATCTAAACCCAATCCTTTTCCTATCTGTTTTATTAATTCAAGATTACGACCATTCTGGGTAATTATCGGTAATTTCATATGAATACTGGCACGCATTCCTGTTCCTAAATTGCTGGGACATGAAGAAGCATAACCATAGCGTGTGGAATGAGAAAAACTATGCGTAAGCAGAGATTCTACCTCATCAATCGTTTTTTTTAATTTGGTAAATATATCCTGTGTTTCCTTACCTTTTCCCATAGAAATGATCCTTAAATGATCTTCTTCATTTACCCAGATGATAATATCCCTGTTTTTGGAGATATAAACTCCTCGCCCTGTTGGCCAATCCTTACCTATCCCGCTCCTCTGCATATATTTATCTGCACTCATGTCTTGAAACATGATATGTTCATTCACTAAGGTTTGAAATATCCCTTCTGGCATTTCGTAAGGAGATCCAGGGGTTAAAGAATAATAATCTCCTTCTAAATCCTTTTGTTCTGTTAATTGATGAACGACAGCAATCATCAGGTTTTCAAAATCAATCCTTTGTTTTTTGGTCATTCCTGCCGGCATGGGAAATCCCTCTACATTACGGGAACATCGAATTCTTACCGAACTTTCTCCCACTTCTGAAGCAATATTCTGCATATTCCAATTTTCACTCTCCCAATTATGCCATTGTACAATAGAAATATCTTTCGGGTAATGATGATAATCCCTGATAACAGGGTCCAATAGGGGAGAAAAATGATCATAATCGGCGGCATTTAAAACATATACTCCCACTTCGCTTTCGGGATATTCTATACCTGTCTTGAGGATATTCATGAGATGGTGTTGGGAGCTTGCATAAAGCGAGTTAAAATAGTCCTTATCAAAATATTTTGCGACCCTGTTCTTGGGATATGCCAAGCCAATGCTCTTAATCTTTGCCAAATTTTCTTCAAAACTGTCCATGATTAAGTATTGGTAATATAAATCCGTTTAATGATACATAAAAGTTAGATACCCCGCTCTGCCCCAACCAAAGGAGGGGTATAATGTCTGCCATTCCAGGGATTCTGCTGATGTGATTCCAGCTCCTGGTGCAATCTCTCAATGATTTGTGCTTTGGTTTCTTTTACCTCTGGACGCTTGCTTAAGTAATCTGCCACTGTCTCAATAGCCGTTTCTATTTTATCCCGTGGTTTTCCTGCCAATCCTTCCATCACAATGCCGTACATATCATTTATCAGGGCATTATCCTGATGGTGTCTGGCTCCAGGTGTTTTTCGGGAAGCGGCATAAAGCCCGTTTCCTGCTAAAAAGATCAGACTATAGGCAATATCCAGATTATAGCCTGTATGACTTTTTCCGTCATGTTGATGCTGTTTTTTCTTCTCCATTGCCCCTGCTATGGTAAAAGCATTATTAACGACGGAGGAAGTCGCAGCAATGCTCAAGGGCTTATTCTGCACTTCCATGACAAAACGCTCCAGCGGATTTGCCTGTTTAAACGCCTCTCCATCACGATCTATCTTTTTTTCCTGAATGAGCAAAGAAGCAGCCCAACCTACCATAAGCATAATACCCGCACGAATTTTACCTGGATTCTGTTCCCCATGCTTATCTTTGCTAATACCCGTAATAAAGGTAAATACACCCCCTACCACTTCTGCCATAATTTTAATTTTATTGGCATTTTTACACATAAATTCATGGATGGATTCCAAAAATCCACCCCGTTGTGTGAGTGCCTCTGTGTTTAAAGCGGAAGCAGAAGGAATCTCCACGCCTTTTTGTTTTAGCTCTTGCTTCAAATCCTGCATGAGTTGCTTAAAGAGTCGCTCTTCGCTTGGCTTACCAAATGCCATAAGCCCAATATCACCCAAGGCAAAGGCACTCCCTGTAGCAATTTGTGCGGCCTGTTGTCCACCCCAAAGACCAGAAAAAATCGAAACGGCATCTCCCAGAAGATAGACAACCCCCGAAGCATGTAGCGTATTATTTTTAATTCCCTCCCAGAATCCTTCTTTTGGTTTTTGTGCTTTGGTAATGTGGGGTTGCCCTGCGAGATAATGAGGAGATAAAACTTTCAGTAACTGCTCCGGATTGTCCAGCCCCGAGACACGCAAAACGGGGGCATTTTGATAGGATGCAGGCGAAAGGGAAAGCTCGTGTTCCCTCAGGATAGCTTTGATGGAATCTAATTTTTCTTCGTCTGCCAAGGTGGAAGCATGGAGGTATGCGACATCACCAGTACCACGAAAAACAATTTTATCAATAACCGAATCTCTACCCCATTGATAGGTTTCCGTCGGTTGTCCAGCATGATGGGACATATAACACAACTTTCTATTCTTAAGTAATCATTGTGTTATAATATGCTACGCTTGGGAATCGTTTTTTTGTGAATATTATATTACAATTAACGATGATTGGAGAGCTATGCTTCCAGTTCAAAGCGGTAATTTTCCACTACCGTATTAGCCAGCATTTTTTTGCACATCGCATCTACCTGTTCAGAGGCTTTTGTAGTGTCTTTTTCTTGCAAGGTAACTTCAATATATTTTCCCTGCTTGACTTCTTCCACGCTCGTAAATCCCAAGTGATTTAAGGCATTGGCAATCGCTTTTCCCTGTGGATCCAGCACCCCGTTTTTCAGGGTTATATGTATTTTGGCTTTCATATCGTCTATTTCTTGGTTGGTTTTGGTTTGCTTTTGATAACGGTTTTTCTTGGCAGAGGTCTTTTGACAATATTGGCAGCTTCTTTTTCGGTGGTGTCATTATCGGAAGGAATCACGCCCAACCTTCTGGCGACTTCATGATAGGCTTCTTCCACTTTTCCGAGGTCACGACGGAAGCGATCCTTATCCATTTTCTCACCCGTTTTCACGTCCCACAAACGACAGCAATCAGGGCTGATTTCATCTGCCAGCACCACCTGCATCGTGTTGCCTTCGTATAAACGACCAAATTCAATCTTGAAATCTACCAGCTTGATACCGACTCCGAGAAACAATCCACTCAAGAAATCATTGATACGCAACGCCATCGTGGTTACATCTTCCAGTTCATTGGGAGCAGCCCATTGAAAGGCAAGGATAATTTCAGGAGCCACTACAGGATCACCCAGTTTATCGCTTTTAAGGCAAAATTCAATGATAGGGTAGGGCAGCAGCATCCCCTCTTCTACACCAAAACGGGTAGCAAAACTGCCTGCGGCAATATTTCTTACAATCACTTCCAGCGGGATAATTTCTACCGCTTTTACCAGTTGTTCCCGCATATTAAGCGTACGGATAAAGTGCGTAGGGATACCGATTTCATGCAGACGCAGCATGATAAATTCCGAAATGCGATTATTAATCACACCCTTGCCATTAATCACGCCTTTTTTTACATTATTGAACGCCGTGGCATCGTCCTTGAAGTGCTGGATTAAGGTTCCAGGTTCGGGCCCTTCAAAAAGCTGTTTTGCCTTGCCTTCGTAAATGGGTATTCTTCTGCTCATAATGGTTCTACTTGGATGTTAATAATTTAGCAATCAATACGGGGTATAGTCTATAAATACAAACCGCTAAAAAGGGAAGCAAAATTATGAATAGTTTTGATAATAGAGAAAAAGCTGAAGAAAACAAGTATGCACATGAGCGGGAAGTCGAATTTATTGTCAATGCCCGTTTTCATAAGTTGCTTGCATTATGGGTAGCCGAAAAACTGGGCTTTGACGTAGAAAAAACCCGTGACTATACCAACACACTGGTGACTTCTGACGTAGAGATGCTGGCAAACGAAAAATTATTGCATAAAGTCCAGCATGATTTGCTTATCCATAACGCTAACATGAATGAGCATGAGCTAAAGGAAGTGTTTTATAATCTGCAGGCGGAAGCGAAATTGCAGATTCACGGGAATGGGTGAGTAATGTTAGCACCTTGTCCATGTTTGAGAATAGCAGACTTGTTCTAAAACCCTCGTGCGAGGCAAAACCGCACGCAGAAGCGGAGTGTACATTTTAGTACATGAGCATTCGAGTACGGTTTTAACGACGCAGTTGTCCACAGGAGTAGGGTTTCAGAACAAGTCTAATGGCAGCAGGGTCATGATCCAGTAGTATAAGTGCAGTGGTAATACCACGGCTGGGCAATGAGTCACCCGCCTCGTATTTTTGAAATGCCCTTCGTCCCCCGCCAATCAGTTCTCCTGCCTGTGATTGTGTCAAGTTCAACTTTTTACGGACACGGCGAATTTCCTTCGGCTCCAGCAAACCATCCACCCGTGCTTTCAAAAGGTTTAGCATACGGTCAGATAGTTTCATATCTTCACTGGTATGGATACTCTCGTCTGATTCATCACAATACCAGCCAGGCATATCGAACGTAATAGTCTGTGTGCGATAGGTTAATGTCATCGGACGCACATCACGACGCATCGAAGCACCCGTTATTGGGCAAAGGGGTATTATATCAGTCATTATCCTTCTCCTTAAATGATAGCAATAAAAACTCTGTCACTGCATCCGCTGTAAATTTGATATAAAGCACTCCAGCCTCTGATGGAACATGATATACATCCTGCCAGATGCGATGGTCTGCATAACTCGTCATCGACTTGTAGAAATGTGATCTTTTCATGGTTTGAATAGTTGCAACCATTTCTGCTCGTCCAAATCCTATGCTGGCAGCTCCCTTAATAGCACTGCCAGTCGCATTGAGTCGATTCAAACTGCCTGCAACCGCTTTAAATGCTTCAAGATCATAGGTTGGCTTGCGTTTATCCATCATACTATTCCAATATACACCATTAAGGTGTAAAAGCAAGAAATATCATCTTGCATAACACAAAGAAGCTATCCCTACAATCATTGTATGGGGGGGTTTTGTAAAAGTAATAGCCGTGGTCTATTTTAAGCGTGCATTTTCACAGGATTGTAATAAAGTTGTGGTAGATTGGTTTATAATGTCAACCCACGCTAAATTATGAGTGATAATTTGTGAAAAAATTTATGATTCCCTGTGATTTTAACGGACAGAAATCTCCTTTCGGGCTTTATGTGGGGGAACCTGAGCCGAGCAAACACCCGTTGCAGAACCAGTCAAGCTGGCTTTCCAGCGAACGCAGTGGCAGCATCCCTGCGGACGTGATGGACAGTTTCCAGAAACTGCATGACATTGCCAAGGAAAATGGCGTGTCGTTTGAAGAATTATGCGTCTATGCCCTTGGTAATGCGGGTGGTGACGGTGCGGTAGCGGCGGGATAATATATGGCAGTAGATCTTCAGGAGCCTAATGATTTATCAGGTGGTATAGATTTTGACCGGAGGGATCCTGGCAATCCTTCCCGTCTTGCTTCCAATTATGAAAATCTGAACCAGTTGCCCGTCAATCTGGAGTATCAGGAATATAAGGAATCACGGCTGCTGGATGCCATACAATCCGAGGAAATAGAGAGGGAATGGGCATCTCAGAATCTCGAACATGAAGAGAGAAAAAAAACGCTTGGTATTGGACAGGTTATCAAGCCTAAACATAATCATTTAGGTTCATTCAAGCGATTACTGGAAAATACGGTCAATAATATTGAGTTTTCCCCTACCAATTACCCCATATTTGACGGCGTACTGGCTGCCAAAGCAAAAATGGATAAAAAGGGAAATTCCAGCCATGCTCTGCCCCCTGCACTGGAGCGAAACCTTGCCATTTTAAGAAATTACATGCTGATTACCCTGTTCCCGGACGGTGTGTTTGACCCTCCTGGAACCGATGCAGCGAGTGAACAAAAAGCGAAGGAATATGACAGAAAAATACAGATTCTGGATTCGATTGCAACGGATTTAGGCAAGGCACTGGCTTCGCCTGCAACCAAGAAAAACGTCTTTCAACGCTGGTGGCGAACCGCTACTTTGTTTGTTCAGGGAGAACCGTTAAGCAAAAAAGAAGAAACAAAGTTTTTTGAAGACAGCAATATAGCGGATGTGGGAATTAAAGCCCTTTATGACCGAATGCAGGCAAAACATGCGGATATGTTTCCACCAAGAGAACAAACCGCTTTTTCCGATGCCAATATTGCACGTTATAAAAACTCCACCGAAATGGCAAAAGTTGCTGAAGCCTTAAGGCTGATTGCCCCTGATTTTTACGATGTCAAAAATCTGCGAGCCAAAGATAAAATTGTCTCCATTCAAGAGGGAAGGGACGCTCTGCATGTACTAAGAGAAAATCTCGCAGAAGGCATGGATAGTTTTGATGTGTATAACCGTGATCCCCGCCAGAGTATTTCGCGTGATATTCTGCGTGCCACCCATGCACTACGCAGTGAGTTGGCAGAAATTGCCAGTACCCGACCCGATTTACTCAATGACAAGGTGATTTTAGATGCCAAAGATGCGATTGCTCAAGTCGCTTATCGTGCAGGGCTGAACGTAGTAAAAATGCTGGAGGAAGAAGGAGACTTGACAAGAGCAAAGCAATATTCACAGGATCTGGAAAAAGCTACACGACCCGAGCATAAAACCACGGAGCTTCAGGTTCGTCTTCCTGCTTTGATTAAAATCATTGATGATGCCCTCAGCAGAGTGGCGGATATTCAGGAAAGCCTGCCTGTGCGTAATTCGCTTATGCAGCCTGAAAAGTCTGAACTTCCTGCTACCGAGCTTGCCAATAGTTACCTTACGCTGAATGCGATAGAAAATTTAAGTAGTGAAGCAAAACAAACCTCCATCAGGGAAGCAGAAAATATCCTGAATAATTTAAGGCTTCAGATGAGTGAAGGCAAACATAATGAGGGTTTGCAGCTCTTTGAAGTTGTGCTTGTCCCCGTTTCCGTTATTAACCTTGAGCTGGCAGAATTGCTGAAAATGAATCCTGAGTTATTCAAGGATCCCGCTATGCTAGGGATAGCGGATGTGGTTACGCAAATAACCTATCGTGCTAATGAGTCTATCATTGCGAGCTTAATCAGCGAAGGAAATACCGAACTGGCAGCAGAATTAAAAGCACGCAATGAAGCAGCAACACCTGATGAGTTGAAAACCACCCCTGAAAACGTACCGTTGAACGGGTTGATTACGCAGGCAATCAGGGGGCTGGAGAGTGTAGAGGCGAAAAAGCTACAGCTAAAACAGCAGGAAATGCAACAGCATAGCCAGCAGGTTAGGGAAAATCAGGAAAATAAAGCATATAGCCAGGCTTTAAATGCACTCAGTGGAGCAAAGGAAAAGGTCGAGTTTAATAAGGTAGGTGGTATCAACCATCCCAAATTATTAAAAGTGATTGAAGATAAGCGGGCAGAAAAAATTGAGCAGGCTAAACGGGAAGAAGCACAGACTACATCAAAAGGAAGATATTAATCACTCATCATCTTGCTATTCTTTCAAGTCCCCTCACACCCGCTTCCACCAGCTCCAGCCGTTCTGCATCGCGTAAATAGAGTTTTTCGCCCTGTACCATACCCATTTGCGGAGGGATGTTGTTTTTTGACAATCCTGCCACCGTATATTTCCCATCGCGGTACATCCCAATCACAATACGCGGACGGTCAATAAATACCTGTGAACCGCGTAACATATCGTAAATATCCAGTACATGCCGGGGTCTTGCTCCTTTTACCAAGTGATGCACGACTACCATAGCCGCATGTTTCTGAATGGCAAATTCTTCAATCGCTTCAAAAAATTCACTTACCACGCCCGCATCATTTTCGTCCCCCGTCAGATATTTACGGGCAGGATCAATCACCACCAGAGGCACTTCGGGAAGTTTATGCAGTTTTTTCATGAAGGTACTTAAATTACCACCTTCGCCAAAATCGGTACGCTGGAACATGAGGCGATTTGCCCTGCCTTCTGGGTCAAACACCTTGGCACGACTATGCACAATGGAAGGCCCATCTTCCCCTGAGAAATACACACAAATCCCTTGGGTATTTTTCGTATCAATTTCTGAGCCAAGCCAGGTGGGAGGGGCTTCATCGGGGCGATAATCAATCGCAGATTTCACTGCCAGATTATGAGCAAGCGAGGATTTACCCGTTCCCCCGCTGGCTCCAATCACCGTTACCGTACCACGCGGAATCCAGCCTTTTACCAGAAAATCAAAACTCGCAGAGGTATCTGCATCGGCATGTTTGGCTCCCGTGGCATCAAAAAGCGAAATATCTCTGGCACAGAGATAATAAAATTTTAGGTTATTTGCTACGTTTTTGGGATTTATCCCGAATTTGGCATAGAGCGAATGGTGTTTATCGTAAGCATTAAAGCAATAAGCCGCATCTATCAGTTTTTGTAAGGTGACAGTTGGGACTTCCTTTTCCTGTTCTGGAACAATAGTATGAAAATCCTTATGGATAAACGCACCGTGCTTGCCCAGGTACGAAAGCCCTGAAAGCAGGTAAAAAGTAGTATATTCATCACTTAAAAAATTGGCAAGCTGCCCTAATTCCTTGCAACCTCCTATCGTGCCGTCTGGATTTACGGGTAGCATCGTATCTGAAAAAGCCAGCATTTTAAGCCCGGCCTGCGAGACAATCCCACGCTCAACATAGCCTGATAACGCACCCATTCCGTCAATTCGCTCTCTCTGATCGGCAGTCATGCTTTCAATCCCGAGTGCCAGCCCGCTCGCCCAGATGAGACCACTTCCTACGGGTTTTTTATGTTCATCATGTATGACAGGGTTAAGCAGCAGCGGAGAATTTGGGAGTTTTCCCTCATTATAATGTTTGGCAATAATTTCAATGGTTTCTTCCAGTTCCTGCTCCGTATCACGAAACCAGAACACCATACCCGCTTCGCTGCTCCGCCACGTTTCCTGATTGGGCAGGGTATAAAGTGACATAAACCCTGAAAGACCGACACGGCGGTGGGCTGCCCAGATAGTCTGGATTTCATGACGGAGACTGGCGATAGTGGTATCGGGTAGATTTGACATATAAGGAGTGGTAAGTGGTAAGTGGTAAGTGGTAAGTGGTAAGTGGTAAGAGTTAAGTTATAAGTATTAAGTATTAAGTATCTACTAAAACTTACCACTTAACTCTTACTACTTAACTCTTACCACCACTACTATTTTTTCTTCGCTACTTTTTTCAGTATAACTTCCTCCTGTGAAGCCTTGGCATCTATTGCATCAATCGCAGCAATCGCAGCCAGATTCAGAATATCCGAAACAGTAGCATTCATCTGGGCAATCTGTGCGGGTTTTTCCAGTCCCACCATGATAGGTCCGAGCGTTACGCCGTCTCCCAATTCCTGCATCATTTTGGAAGAGATGTGGGCGGAGTGCAGCCCTGGCATAATCAGGATATTGGCAGGGGCAGAAAGGCGGTTGAAGGGATAAAGGGCGAGCAGGTCTTTGTTGAGTGCTACGTCAGCGGACATTTCGCCTTCATATTCAAAATCAACCAGCATCCCGTCCATGATTTTCACCGCATCCCGAATACGCTCTGCTTTTTCCCGTTTCGGATTGCCAAACGTGGAAAAGGAAAGGAACGCAACCCGTGGTTCATGCCCCATCTGGCGGGCTTTTTTAGCGGTCATGACGGCAATTTTTGCCAATTCTTCGGCGGTGGGAAGTTCATTGGTAGTCGTATCAGAAATAAAGACGGTTTTGCCTTTGGCAATCATGATGGTCATGCCGAACGTCAATTCTTCTTTGAGCGGAATAATACGTTTAATGTCATTCATGCAGACATTATAATTACGCGTCACGCCCGTGAGCAGAGCATCTCCTTCTCCGAGTGCGAGCATCGCAGAAGAAAAGATATTACGGTCGTTTTTAATGACTCTGGCACAGTCACGACGCAGGAAACCGTTGCGTTGCAAACGACTATAGGCAACATCAATATAGGGTTCGATATTTTCCACCAGACTGGCATTGATGATCGTAATATCCTGGGTTTCCTTGATACCCATACGTTTCATGACCGTTTTGATTTTTTCGCTACGCCCTACCAGAATCGGAGTACCATAACCATTATCCCGCCACTGCGTTGCTGCCCTGATCACCCGCTCATCTTCGCCTTCAGAGAAAATAATACGCTGGGGATTATTTTTGAGCTTGCCAAAGATGCTGTTCATGCCACCTGCGGTCGGATCACGACGTGCTGCCAGTTCCATACGGTAGGCATCGAAATCGGTAATTTGTTTAGTCGCCACTTTGGTTTTGATGGCAGCCTGTGCAACCGCTACGGGGATAGTGGTAATCAGGCGGGGATCAAACGGGGTCGGGATAATATATTCCCTGCCAAATTCCATTTTACGTCCTGAATAGGCTGCGGAGACTTCTTCTGGCACTTCATCCCTTGCCAACTGTGCCAGTGCTTCCGCAGCAGCAATTTTCATTTCCTCGTTAATTTCTTTCGCCCGCACGTCCAAAGCACCACGGAAAATATACGGGAATCCCATCACGTTATTCACCTGATTGGGATAGTCGGAACGTCCTGTAGCAATAATCGCATCATCCCGCACTTCCTGCACTTCTTCGGGACGGATTTCAGGATCAGGGTTTGCCATCGTAAAGATAATGGGATTTTTCGCCATTGCCTTCACCATTTCTTTGGTCACCGCATCTTTGACGGAAAGCCCAAGAAACACATCAGCCCCCGTCATCGCATCTAACAAGGAACGCTTATTGGTTTTAACAGCATGGGCAGATTTCCACTGATTCATGGTGGGGTCATTACGCCCTTCATAAATCACGCCACTTTTATCACACAGATAGGCATTTTCGTCCTTGATACCCATACGTTTAATCAGTTCAAGGCAGGCAATACCCGCAGAACCCGCACCGTTAATCACCACTTTCATATCGGAAAATTTTCGTCCCGTGAGGTGAGCAGCATTAATCAAGCCCGCAGCACAAATGATCGCCGTGCCGTGTTGATCATCATGAAATACAGGAATATCCATGACTTCACGCAGTCTCTGCTCAATGATGAAACATTCAGGAGCGGCAATATCTTCAAGGTTGATACCACCCCAGCTTGCTCCCAAAAATCGTACGCAGTTGACAAATTCATCTACGTCCGTTGTGCTGACTTCCAGATCAATCGCATCAATGTCGGCAAAACGCTTGAATAATACCGCTTTACCTTCCATCACGGGTTTGGATGCTAAAGCACCCAGATTACCCAACCCCAATACTGCCGTACCGTTAGAAATTACCGCCACAAAATTACCCTTGGCAGTATAATCATAAGCCTTGGAGGGGTCTTTTTCAATTTCTAAACAGGGAATCGCTACACCTGGAGAATAGGCAAGAGAAAGATCGCGTTGGGTCATCAGCGGTTTGGTGGGAGAAATTTCTATTTTCCCCGGCTTGCCTTCGGCGTGAAAATCAAGAGCTTCCTGATTGGTAATGGGATCTTTTTCTTTCTTGGCCATATTCATTCCTATATATTTTTTAAAAGTAGAAAATGCTACTGTTTTAGGTTAGTAATCTGGTAAAAATTAAATTCCAGTCTATGAAAAATCAAACTATGCCTCCTTATTTCCACAACGAAGCAGCAAATTCAAGTAAAAAAAGCGAGATTATTGCGGTGCAGCACAACTTTATTGCAAATACGGTAACTCCCGCAATGCAACAATATTTTGAATGTCGCAAAGCCTATCCTGACTGTCTGCTTTTTTACCGAATGGGCGACTTTTATGAATTGTTTTTTGATGATGCGGTGAAGGCATCTTCCATCTTGGGTATTGCCCTTACCAAACGGGGAAAACATGAGGGTGAAGAAATCCCGATGTGCGGTGTACCTGCTCACAGTGCAGACGGCTATCTGGAGACGCTTATTGCCAGTGGCGTAAAAGTAGCCATTTGCGAGCAGATGGAAACGGTGGAAGAAGCGAAAAAGCGGGGTACAAAAGCGGTGATGCGAAGAGAGGTGGTGAGGGTGGTAACACCTGGAACCATTACCGAAGATGCGTTGCTCAATGCGAAACAATCCAGCTATCTTTCCGCCATTGCGAAAAAAGGCGACTCTTATGCGTTTGCATGGCTGGAAATTTCCACGGGCGAATTTCATTTGAGTGAAACCAGCCTTGTGCTGTTGCCCGCTGAACTGGCACGCATAGAGCCTGAAGAAATACTGGTAAGTGAGAACCTACAGAAGGAATTACAGGGGCTGGACTGGTGGCAGGAATGGCAGGCAAAAACCAGTATCCAGTCCAATCATTTGTTTGATGCGGACAAGGCGGAATATGTCCTGAAAAACCATTATCAGCTGGCAGAACTGGATGCTTTGGGAGACTTCACGCAGGCGGATCTTTCTGCTTGCAGTGCTTTGATAAACTATCTGAATATGACCCAGATTTCCGCCATGCCACGGCTGGAATATCCAAAAAAAACCTCGCAGCATAGCTATATGGTAATTGATGCCGCCACGCGTAAAAACCTTGAGCTGGTGCATAGTCTGGCGGGGGATAAAACCACCAGTCTTATCGCTTCGATTGACCATACGGTGACGACGATTGGAGCGAGAACTTTGCTGCGTTTTCTCTCTACCCCGCTGACTGTATCCAGTATGATTAATGATAGGCTGGATGCGGTCGCTTTTTTCAAGGAACAGAGCGATTCCCGCAAGGCACTTCGCTTGCAGCTTCGCAATTTTCCTGATCTGGAACGCTCGCTTTCGCGTATCTGTCTGGAGCGGGGAAGTCCGCGTGATATGCTGGCGATAAGGGCAGGGTTAAGTGTAGTGAGTAGCCTCAAACAGCATTTTATTACGCAGTTTTCGTTTCCCTTGCCTGCACTTATTGGTGAAGCACTGGAGGCTTTCAAGGGCTATGAACCTTTGCTGGATTTGCTGGTTGATGCCTTAAAAAGCGATGTGCCAATGCTCGCTCGAGATGGCAATTTCGTTAAGGAAGGTTATCATGCCAGCCTTGATGAATTTCGTATGTTACGGGATGAAAGCAAACGGTTAATTGCAACGCTCGAGACTTCCTACCAGCAGGAAACGGGGATTAACGGCTTAAAAATACGCCATAATAATGTATTGGGCTATTACGCTGAAATCACCGCACTGCATCAGTCCAAAATCACGCAGCGTTTTATCCACCGCCAGTCACTTGCCAATAATTTACGCTATACCACCACGGAATTAGGGGAGCTGGAACGCAAAATTGCTGAAGCAGGCGAAAAGGCTATAAAGCTGGAACTGGAAATTTTTGCCGAGCTGGTCAAACAGATTAGTCATTTTGCGGATTCCCTTTCACTGATTGCCAATGCGGTAGCAAGGCTGGATGTGTTTATGGCATTGGCGGAGCTGGCAACCAGCAAACATTATACCCGTCCCGTGGTGGATGATTCTTCCCAATTCGAGATTAAGGGCGGTCGTCATCCCGTGGTGGAAGCGGTGTTGGGGAAGCAGAAAAAAGGACAGTTTATCAGCAATGATTGCGATTTGAGCGATAAACAAAACCTCTGGCTGCTCACTGGCCCCAATATGGCGGGAAAAAGTACGTTCTTAAGGCAAAATGCCCTGATTGCCATTCTCGCACAGATGGGGTCTTTTGTACCTGCGGAATATGCCCATATTGGCGTGGTGGATAAATTATTCAGCCGTGTGGGAGCAGCCGACGATCTGGCACGGGGACGTTCCACCTTTATGGTGGAGATGATAGAAACGGCTACGATTCTGAATCAGGCAACGTCCCGTTCACTCGTGATTCTTGATGAAATTGGCAGAGGTACGGCGACGTTTGACGGACTTTCGATTGCCTGGGCGGTGCTGGAGCATCTCCATAACCAGCTTAAATGCCGCTCGCTTTTTGCCACCCACTACCACGAAATGACGGGGTTAATGGCAACCCTCTCACGCCTTTATTGCTGCACGATGCGGGTAAAGGAGTGGAAAGGAGATGTTATATTTCTGCATGAAGTGATAAAAGGCACTGCCGACCGCTCTTACGGTATTCATGTCGCCAAAATTGCGGGTATTCCCGAAAGCGTGATTAAACGGGCGGGTTATGTTCTGGGGGTGCTGGAGGAAAGCAAAAGCAGCAATATTGCAGAAAAACTCACGGATGATTTGCCTCTGTTCAGGCATAGCAAACCCAAAGAAGAACCTGCTAAAAATACCGAACTGGAAACAATGCTGGAGCAGTTAAACCCTGATGAATTTACGCCAAGAGAGGCACTGGATTATCTTTATAGGCTAAAGGCTTCGCTGAGGTAAAAATTTATAAAATTTCCTATAATATTTTTTATTATTATCTATTTAATTTTATTACTATCTATTTAATTTTATTATTTTTTATTTAAATTGTTATACAATTCGTAAAGAAAACAAAGAGTAAATGCTAAGCAACCCATTACAAATATCAATATACCAAAAGATCCTATAAAGTCCGAGTATTCGGTAGGCACAAACTTTAACGATGTTAAAATTGCAATCCCTAATGCTATCGGTATAAGCGTTATGGCTATTGACGTAAAGCCATTTTTCACCAGCCAATCAAGTAACTTAATCCAAGGATCACTTTCTGGTTTATTTCGATTTTTACCCAAAAGTTTTCCCCCTTTCTATCAGGCTTTTCGTAAATATTACTTGCCCTATAACTAATATCCAAGCACTAATCGCAGTTGAAATGGGTGAAGATAATAAAAAGGAAATGACAAGAGAAAATATTCCTACAAAAAGTATAAAGATACCTATTTTAAATTTCTGTAAAATTCGTTCTGGACAATCTTTACAATGAGTAGCCCCTCTATTAGCAGTACGGCGTTTTTTAACTCCTAATAAATAGTTTTCATGATAATCAACTATAGAATCGTTAAGTGCCGATGAAAGTGTTTGTACCATATTCATTGTCTAGTCCCTTCTATTTTTATAAACTCATCCAAGGAATGTGCATATTTTTTCAAATCATTATCGTAAATAAAAGGAGAATGCGTTACTGCTACAAGACCTGTACAAAATGCACCATTTTTTATATCACCTAAAAAGCGTCGTTGCCAAGGAACGGAAAGCGAAAGCTCTGGCTCATCAATCAAAACAAAATAGTTTTTATTACCTGATAAATAGAGGTGACTAAAAAGAGAAACTATTTGCTTTTCCCCTGAGGATAAATCACTTAATTTAATTTTACTTTCTGAGCTGTCTTCCAAAATTATGGAAAAACTGAAATTTGTACCATCATATAGGAATTTTTTATCAACAATATATTCCGAGCAGAGTTTACAGAAATCGGACATCGCTTTTTCACGCTCTTGGAGCTGTTCCTGGAATTTTTGAAGCTTAAGAAAATAGTGACATAAAATCTGGCTATGTTCATCATGAGATTTTTCTTCACGTGCCTTGCTTATTGCAGAAAATAAACGTTCTTTATCTTGTCTTCCTAATATATTTTCATTAATTCGATTTAGAACATTATTGATAGTCTCATCGGATGTTAAAGTTATATCTCTCATACCTACAGTCAAATACTCTTTATTAACTACGTCTCCAAGGTACTTAAGCGTTAAATTATTAAGATTTTCACGGGCAAAGTCTTTTATTTTTCCTAAAGCATTGTCTATTGATCTCACTACATCCTTCATGCCGAATTCAACAAGCTCAACAAAAGAATTTTCGCCTTCATAAGAAGAAGCGGGTCTTATCCGCCTTGATTCTGAAGAGTCAAAATCAGCAAAAATACTGCCTAACTCTCTTTCTATTCGACGGTACGTTGGCAAATAAAGAATTTGAGAATTTATAACCCGCTGAATTTCTTCTACCTTTTTCTTAAACTCGTTATTATTCCTAGGTGCATCTTCCAGTAAGCTAAGCTGTTCTATAAGTACTTGTTTTGATATTCCAAAATGGCCTTGCATTTTTTCAAGTTCAGTAAAAAGCCTAGAGTTATCTCCAACATTTACTGCTTCCATAACCCTTCGGCGGGTACTAGGAGGGAATTCAGAAAGCATTCTATGGTCTATGCTTACAAATGTTTTTTTCAAATCCTCATAAGCCAATTTATGGCTACTGCCTGATATGGTAACGGTAATTGTCTTAAATGTGTATTGAAGAAGTGATAACCACCGCCCACTTAGCACATGAAATAGAATACGTAAAAACGTCGTTTTCCCCGAACCATTTTCACCAACAAGTATTAAGGTATTATCTTGAAACACCACCTCAATATTTCGGTTACCATGCAATCCGACTATGACAATTCGTTCTAATGTACCTTGTCCCATTTTTTTACTCCTTACTGATACTAATCTTACAGGACTTGCTATAATATTCAAGTTTATAATCATGGTTTATTAATCTGCTTTTAGCTTGCATAAACTCCCTACTGATACTATGTTGCAAAAAAATATGTCTGCGATAGCGTTGAAAAAGGAAAAATTATGAACAATACTCATCTGGCTACCAAAACGTCACAACAGGATTATAAAGTAGCTGATATTAGCTTGGCTGCATGGGGTGACAGGGAAATTAGTATTGCGGAGACCGAAATGCCGGGGCTTATGGCGATACGTCGGGAATTTGCTGCTTCTCAGCCCCTAAAAGGTGCAAGAATTGCGGGTTGTTTGCATATGACGATTCAAACTGCCGTATTGATTGAAACGCTGGTGGCTCTTGGTGCAACGGTACGCTGGTCAAGCTGCAATATTTTCTCCACCCAGGATCACGCTGCCGCAGCTATTGCAGCCAAAGGCATCCCCGTTTTTGCATGGAAAGGCGAAACGGAAGCAGAAGCGGAATGGTGCATTGAACAGACGATTAAAGGAACAGAAGGCTGGACTCCTAACATGATTCTGGATGATGGCGGGGATTTAACCCGTATCATGATTGATAATTATCCTGAACTCATGAAGGATGTAAGGGGTATTTCGGAAGAAACCACCACGGGAGTGCATCGCCTCTATGAAATTTACAAGGCTGGAAAACTGCCTGTTCCTGCCATTGATGTGAATAATTCCGTTACCAAATCCAAGTTTGATAATCTCTATGGCTGCCGTGAAAGCCTGCCAGACGGCATTAAACGTGCAACGGATGTCATGATTTCAGGCAAAGTAGTGGTGGTTGCGGGGTATGGCGATGTTGGTAAAGGCTGTGCTGCTGCGATGGGTCGTCAGGGTGCAAGGGTGATTGTCACAGAAATTGATCCCATCTGTGCATTGCAGGCGACTATGGAAGGTTATCAGGTCACCACGATGGAAGAAGCCGCTCCTCAGGGCGATATTTTTGTCACCGCTACGGGTAATATTGATATTATCACGCTGGATCATCTGCGTGCCATGAAAGACCGTGCGATTGTGTGCAATATCGGGCATTTTGACAATGAAATTGATGTGGCAAGCCTCCAGAACATGAAATGGAACGAGATTAAACCACAGGTGGATGAAGTCACTTTCCCGGATGGCAAACGTATCATCCTGCTGGCAAAGGGTCGTCTGGTGAATTTGGGCTGTGCAACGGGGCATCCGAGTTTTGTGATGAGCATGTCCTTTTCCAATCAGGTGCTGGCACAGATTGAACTCTTCACCAATGCGAGCAAATATGACAAGAAAATCTATGTACTTCCTAAGCATCTGGATGAAAAAGTAGCGGCATTACACTTGGAAAAAATTGGTGCAAAACTTTCTCACCTCACGAAAAAACAGGCGGACTATATCGGTGTGGCAGAAAAAGGTCCTTTTAAACCTGATGAATATCGTTATTAATAGGGAAGTTGGACTTTACGGCTGGTAACGCAAAAAGTTGATAGTCGTATTACCATAATGCCGTTCATCAAATAGCGTATAATGAGCAGGTGCTGCCAGCGTTTCGTTTTTTGCCAGCTCCACCACTATCACTGCTTCTGGCTCCAGCCAGCCTTGTTTATCAAGGCTTATCAGCGATTTTACCGCCAGTCCGCTATGGTAAGGCGGGTCAATAAAAGCGAGGCTATGGGTTTTGCGGGCAGGGGGCAAAAGGGTGGAATCACTCAGTACGAAGTCACTATGTTCCGTTTCCCTGATATGGGCTGCATTGGCACGGGCAATAGCAAGAGAGGCTTTGGCTCCGTCAACAAACGTAACACGAGCTGCCCCACGCGAAAGGGCTTCCAGCCCCAATGCACCCGTTCCGCAAAATAAATCCACCACATTTTTATCTATCAGGGGAGAATGTTCTTCACCCGAAAACTGCCCGTGCAGGAGAATATTGAAAATCGCCCCTCTGGCACGACTGCCTGTAGGGCGGATATTTCCATTATCCCTGGTATCAATTTTTTTACCGCGATGTTTGCCAGCAATAATAGTAAGCATGGAGATGTCTTTTTAATTGGAAATTGTAATCATTTTCTCATTATTTCAATGGATTGTCTATTAAAATATGCTGCGGTGAAATAATTCCATGCGTTAATGCTCTTTTGAGCTGTACCGTAGGAGAGGGTAATATGTGAATGGTTGGTTCATTGATATTAAAAAGATCATCGCAAGTTGCGATAACAAATCCTATAGTATTCCCCTTGGTTGCAAGGGCTTTCTTTAACGAAAACACCGCTTGTGATAGCGTTTCCGTTTCTCTCTGCACCCTAAGAAAAATAGTTTTTCCGCCCTTAGATTCTTTCAACATTGCGTCCATGCCAGCATTTCTTTGAATACGCAGGTAAGATAGTCCAACAAGATGAGAATCTACCCAAGGGTCATTGTTGGTGTAGGATTCCACTCCATCACGCATAAGAGCGGACTCCGTTCTAACAGGATTGGCTAATCGATTGCGTGTAAGAGCTACGGCATCGGGAGAAATATCAATCCCTAAGTAACGCCTATTTTTGAGTTTGGCAGCAACCAAGGTGGTTCCACTTCCACAGAATGGATCGATAACAAGATCATTTTTGTCAGTAGTCAGATCAATGATACGTTCAAGTAGAAGCAACGGTTTTTGTGTTGGATAACCTGTTCGTTCTTTTGCTTTCGGATTAAGAAAAGGAATATCCCATACATCTCCTAGTGGCACACCGCGTTTTTCGCTTCCATACATAACGTTTCCTGATACGTCCGTTGCATAAACCGCCTTACCTCTACTATCACGAGTACGTTTTTGTAATAGTTGCTCTATATTTGTAGTTGCACTGTAATCTTGCACGATAGGACGCCATTTGAAGGAATCCCCCATGGAATAAAACAATATGGTTTGATGTTGCTGAAGAAGACCACGCTTTGCATTTGACCATCTTTTATAAGACCAGATGATGTCAGATTGAAAATTATCAGCACCAAAAATCAGATTCAATGCCTCTCGAGCAAGCTGCACGTTGTTATGATCACAATGCACAAAAATAGACGCATCTTCTTTCATAATAGGTTTGCAGGCAGATAAGCGACTGGTAAGGAAGTGTAAATAATCTTCAGGTTTTTTCCACACATCATTAAATGAATAGTGCGTGTTGCCCTCGCGTGTCATACTATGGTGGTTACGTCCTGTAAAAAAGGGAGGATCCAAATAAACAAGACTGGCACAAGCTGATGGAATCTTTGGTAAAAGGGCTAAACAGTCACCCAGAAGGACATCATCATTGCTTATCATTTGTCTTCTCTGATGCAATGTGATTAAGAATAGCCAGCAGATTAACGCCTGTATATTTTTCAATAAACTCCCATGCACTATCTCCGAAATAATAATGACCACCTACACCAGCGTAAAGTGTTGCCAATGTTTTTTGGATGCGTCGTGCCTGTTCGCGATTCGGATAATAAAACATTACCCGTATGGGATGGTATCCAGCATCCGCAATTACTCTTAATCGGGTATGTTCCTTTGTAATATGATCTCCATCCGTGGTTGCATCCCGCCATTTAATTTCAAATGCGTCGCCATTAGGAACTAGAGAATCAATTTCAAATGTGACTGGTCTTTGCCCTAATGTATTGTTTATTATGGTTGTGATGGCTTCTGGGTATTTATACGCTATACATAATTTTGCAGCATCTTCTAGAAAAGCACCTGCATATTTGTATAGAAAACGCCCTTTATTCTGGTACACGTCAATGTCATGTCCTTCTTTTGCCGAAACGCCAAGGACTTGGTAAAGTATATGATGTAATCTATCATCATTATCCATTTCCAGAACTCTGGCATCAATTTGCTTCTTGAGCTTATGTTCGTATTCATCAGAGAGTGAACGAATTTCTTTATAGAGAATCATCTGAATAATTTACCTATTTGCAATATGAAAGTTATTCCATCACACAATGCTGGCACTGTTGCCCTTTAACATAATCAGGATGCACCTGTTCTTCTGCATTCAGCGTACGGTCGCATTTTGCACACAGGCTGGCGGTTTGGGAGGCTGCAAGGCTATGATCCACGGCAACGCGGTCATCAAACACATAGCATTCTCCCTGCCATTTACTTTCCTCTTGCGGGACTTCTTCTAGGTATTTCAGTATCCCGCCTTTTAAGTGATAGACATCTTCAAAGCCTTCTTTCAACAGCCAGGAGGTGAATTTTTCGCAGCGTATCCCGCCCGTACAGAAGGTAGCGATTTTCTTATGCTTTGCATTACCCAGTTGCTCACGCACAAAGGCAGGCAGTTTCTTGAATGTCCGCACATCGGGATTAATGGCATTTTCAAAGGTTCCCAGATGCACTTCATAATTATTTCTGGTATCCAGCACAATCGTATCGGGATCCGCAATTAACGCATTCCAGTCTTTCGCTTCTACATACTTGCCACGTTGTGCGAGTGAAAGAGGTTCCCCTACGGAAATCGTTTCAGGTTTCAGCCTCGCTTTACCTTTGGAAAAAGGCTGAAATTCACAAAAACTTTCTTTATGTTCGATTTTTTCTTTGGCAATATCTGCTTCCAGATAGCCCAAAAACGCATCTATGGCTTCTCTTTTTCCGGCAATCGTGCTGTTTAATCCTTCGGGTGTGACCAGCACCGAGCCTTTTATTTCCCATTGTGACATTTTTGCACGAATCTCATCCCTTCTCTGTTCAAAGTCAGGGAAATCAAAGAAGTGATAAAAGGTTGCAACGACAAACTGCATGGTGATTACCTCTCTATTGGGTATTATTTCAGGATGCTTTTACACTAGTTTAAACCAAATGTCAGGATATTTTTTGCACGTTAATGCTTTTTTAATATCTATTGATTAATAATTATACTGTTGTTTATCAACCCTAAAGGAGAACATCTCATGACTAAAACAACAATAACTAAATCTGCTATTAAGGCAGAACCTGCCAAAAAAGCAGTGGCGACCAAGTCCGTTGCCAAATCAGCAACCGCTAAAAAAGTAGCCAGCAAACCTGCTGCTTCTAAAGCGATTGCCAAACCTGTGGCAAAAACGGCTACTAAAACCGTAGCGAAAAAAGTGGTTAAAACCGCTACTGCAAAACCCGCTGCAAAACCTGCTGTAAAAAAAGCAGTGGCGACTGCCAGCAAAAAACTGGTAACGAGTAAAACTGGCAGCAAGTCCAAGGCCGCCATTAAAGTGGTAGCTGCCACGGCTGCTAGGAAAAAAGCAGTTACTGCAAAATCCAAATAACTATGTCACCTGTATAGTGTTTTTATGATAGGCGTAAAAACACTATATGGTGAGAGCTTGTCCTTTACTTCGCATGGTGAGTAAGCTAAAAGATACCCTAACACAGTTTAGGGATTGACATCATGACAACACATCATACCAAGTTATTAATTCTGGGTTCAGGGGCTGCGGGTTGCACCGCTGCCATTTATGCAGCAAGGGCTTCGCTTAATCCTATTTTGGTAGCAGGAATGCAGCCAGGCGGGCAGCTTACCATTACCACGGAAGTGGAAAATTTCCCGGGTTTTGAACATGCCGTGCAAGGTCCCTGGCTCATGGAGCAGATGGAAAAACAGGCGGTGAATGTGGGAACTACCCTGATTCACGATACGATTATCAGTGTGGATTTATCGAAAAAACCCTTTACCTGCCAAGGGGAGGGGGGGGACACCTATACATCAGATGCACTGGTGATTGCCACAGGAGCAACGGCTCGCTGGCTGGGGCTGGAAAGTGAAGCCAGGTTTCAGGGATTCGGGGTTTCTGCCTGTGCCACGTGTGACGGGTTTTTCTTCCGTGGCAAGGAAGTGGTTGTTATTGGAGGAGGAAATAGTGCGGTGGAAGAAGCACTTTATCTCACCAATCATGCCAGCAAAGTCACACTGATTCACCGCAGAGACAGCTTGCGGGCAGAGAAAATCGGGCAGGAACGCCTGTTTAAGCACCCCAAAATCGCCGTCATCTGGAATAGTATTGTGGAAGAATTTATCGGGACAGAAGACCCGCTTTCCCTTACCGCTGTACGCCTCAAAAATATCGTAACAGGTGAGATAAGCGATTTGGCTACGGATGGAGCCTTTATCGCCATTGGGCATAGTCCCAACACGTCGCTTTTTGAAGGGCAGCTCAGGCTGGACGAAGAAAAATATATTTTGACTGAAGCAGGTTCCACCAAAACCAATATTGCGGGTGTGTTTGCTGCGGGGGATGTGCAGGATAAAATCTTCCGTCAGGCAATTACGGCTGCGGGTACGGGCTGTATGGCAGCACTGGAAGCGGAAAAATTTCTGGCTCATGGGTAAGCCTGTGAATACGCTGGAAATCATGGAAATAGGTAAAACCACCCTGATTGTATTTTTCAAGGTGGCAATGCCTGTGATGAGTATTTCCCTTATTGTGGGGCTGGTGATTTCCCTGTTTCAGGCATTAACCCAGATTCAGGAACAGACGCTTACGTTTGTTCCCAAAATATTCCTGATTTTTCTGTCACTTATCTTCCTGATGCCGTTTATGATCACCACCATGACGGATTTTTCTAATGAACTGAATCGTAAAATTGTGGAAGTGGGGCGTTCGGATGATGATTGATGTCTAAATATTCTGTATCGGCTAAATTGCAACGCTTCTTACAAAAAGCGGAGTTAATCGCTTATTTATTTGAAAGCATGACATTTAGCCTATAGTATCTTGCAAAATAATTCATCCAAGGAGCATGATATGACGCAACCTACTACTGCAAAACTTACCATTGGTGATAAATCGTACGATTTTCCGATTCTAACAGGCACAGAAGGACCTTCGGTGATTGACATCAGCAAACTCTATGGGGAATCAGGTTATTTTACCTTTGATCCTGGGTTTTTATCGACGGCTTCCTGCGAATCCAAAATTACCTATATTGATGGGGATGCAGGGATTTTACGTTACCGTGGCTATAATATTGCGGATCTGGCAGAAAAAAGCGATTTTCTGGAGGTGTGCTATCTATTATTGCATGGCGATTTGCCAAACGTGGAACAAAAAAAGGATTTCAATACTCAAATCACCCATCGCACGATGGTGCATGAGCAGTTGCAGTTTATGTATCGTGGTTTCCCGCGTCGCTCGCACCCTATGGCGGTTTTGGTCGGAGCCGTGGCTTCACTTTCTGCCTTTTATCATGACAGTCTGGATATTAACAACCCCGAACATCGTGAAATTGCAGCGATGCGAATGATTGCAAAAATGCCCACACTCTGTGCCATGGCACATAAATATTCCCTGGGACAGCCGTTTGTCTATCCCAAAAACAGCTTGAGTTATTCCGAAAATTTCCTTCATATGATGTTTGCGATTCCTACGGAAGACTATAAGGTCAATCCTGTACTTGCCCGTGCGATTGACAAAATATTCATCCTTCATGCGGATCATGAACAAAATGCTTCCACTTCTACTGTGCGTCTGGCGGGTTCTTCGGGAGCTAACCCGTTTGCCTGTATGGGTGCAGGGATTGCCTCACTGTGGGGACCAGCACATGGCGGAGCCAATGAAGCGGTGATCAATATGTTGCTGGAAATTGGCACGAAAGATAAAGTGCCTGAGTTTATTCAGGGCGTAAAAGACCGTAAATATCGCCTGATGGGCTTTGGGCATCGTGTCTATAAAAATTATGATCCGCGTGCCACGGTGCTGCGTAAGGCGTGCTATGAAGTGCTGGATGAAGTAGGAAAAAGGGACGAGCCACTCTTGCAAATTGCTATGGAGCTGGAGCGTATTGCACTGGAAGATAGTTATTTTATCGAACGCAAACTCTATCCAAACGTGGATTTTTATTCCGGTATTATCTACCGTGCTTTGGGTATTCCTTCGCAAATGTTCACCCCTATTTTTGCTCTTGCCAGAACGGTCGGCTGGGTTGCACAATGGAAAGAAATGATTGATGATCCCAAACAGAAAATCGGTCGTCCACGCCAGCTCTTTGACGGCTCTAAAGAAAGACATTTTGTGGAAGTGGATAAACGGTAAGATGCTAAACTAATGCTAAACGTAATGTGTTGATTCTGATTTTCCTGTTTAGCCCCTCCTGAAAAGGAGGGCAGCATCATACTTTCATTTACTCTATCAACCTGTTGTGAAATAAGCGAATCCAGCTCTTCGCCTCTTGCGGGGGAGCCAGGAGGCAATATGCAATTTGGTGGGGTGTAATACATAGATACCACAAATTAAGGAGGTGCTGATACCCACCACCCTAACCCTTGTCTGTTTAAAATATGATAGACTGATTTTGACTAACAAGCAATCATGAGAAACCCAATGCCTGGTTGCAACCAGGCATTGGGTTGACGACTACGCATTCTAATAACCTGGAAGTTTAGCGAAATGGTAGTCGTCACTTTAGTTTTGAATCGAACAGTTGCCTGCACTTTGGGTGCGAACACAAGGAGTATTAGCTCAAGACCAAACCATTTGTCACTATTGGAATTGATATTTCCAAAGATTTTTTAGATATTTCTGGATGTGGAGAGGGATTTCCCGCTCGCATCAAAAATAATAGCGAACAAAGGTCAAGTTTTTGGGTTATATAACGGAAGCAAAGCCAGACTGGATTCTTTCTGAACCTTCAGGAGGTTACGAGCGGTTTCCGGTTAAAACATTGCAATCTGCGAATGTACTGGTTGTGGTGGTGAATGCCCATAAGATTCGTTATTTAAATTAGTTCTTCCTTGAAATCACAAACTCCGCCAGATTCCTCAGTTCATCCGCTTTTTTATCAAATATATCCAGATGCCGGATTGCCTGATTGGCTAATATTCTTGCCTGTTCCCTTGCACGCTCTACTCCTAAAACGGAAATCAGCGTCGCTTTACCTGCCTGTTTGTCTTTTTTGACGGCTTTTCCTGCTTCCGCACGGGTTCCCTCCGCATCCAGCAAATCATCGGTAATCTGGAATGCCAGTCCGATGTCATGGGCGTAGGCACGCAGGGAATTACGGGGAAGGCGGGCGGCTTTGCCCAAAATAGCTCCCGCTTCGCACGACATAGCGAATAATTCACCTGTTTTGAGGCGTTGCAAGCGAATAATCTCATCAATACTTAACGCTACGTTTTCTGCTTCCAGATCCATCATCTGTCCACCTGCCATCCCGCGATAGCCTGAAGCCATAGCGAGGGTTTTAATCAGTTCACAACGTACGGCGGGGTCGGCATGGACACGCTCATCTGCCAATACCTGAAATGCGTAGGTGAGTAAGGCATCACCCGCTAAAATAGCAGCGGCTTCACCAAATTCAATATGGCAGCTTGGCTTGCCTCTTCGCATATCGTCATCGTCCATAGCAGGCAAATCGTCATGAATCAGGGAATAAGTATGAATCAGCTCAATCGCAGCAGCGGTATAAAGCGAAGTTTCACGCCCCACCCCAAACAGATTGGCACAGGAAACGGTTAAGAAAGGACGCAAACGCTTCCCACCTGAAAGGGCAGAGTAACGCATGGCTTTAATCAGGGTATGTTCGCCACTATTACTGGAATGCCCTCTGGATTCATGATGGGGTTTGGTACTGAAGGATAGCACGGTGCTTTCCGCTTCTTCTTCCTCGTAGGAGGGGAGCAGAAATTCCAGTTTTTCCTGAAGACTTTCCGATACTTCGTGCAGTGCCTGCTGTAATGCTTCCATAGTGCTTATACCTGTTATCCGTTGCTAAAGTGCTTCTTCAAAAGGAGCGGTAGTGATGCTTCCTTCTGGCGAGGCAATAATTTTTTCCACCTTCATTCTTGCATTGGCAAGCCTGCTCTGGCAATGGGCTTTTAACTGATTGCCCCGCTCATAATCCGCAATGGCATTATCCAGTTCGCCCTGACCCGATTCGAGTTTGCGTACAATGGTTTCAAGCTCACGCATGGCAGCTTCAAAACTCATGGTGGAGATTTCCGTATCAGGTGTCTGCATGGTAGCGTTCCTAATGAAGTATTTTTTTCTATAGTAACCAAAAACCTCTATTACGCAAGTGGTGAATTAGCTCGTAATATCCGATACATCCTTGGGAGCAATATTCAAACGACAGAGTGCATCAATATACGCCTTTGCGGAGGCAACAATCGTGTCCGTATCTGCCCCGTGTCCGTTAATGATACGCTGATTATCGCTTAATCGCACCGTCACTTCCGCCTGTGCGTCCGTTCCCTGTGTTACGGCATGTACCTGATAGAGTTTTAGCGTTGCTTCATGCGGAATCATAGTTTTAATCGCTTTAAAGGTCGCATCTACTGAACCAATCCCCTCTGCTTTTACGCTTTTGCTTTCGCCATTTATCAGTAAGGTTAGTTCTGCTGTTTGGGTGCCTACGCTTCCACAGGTGACTTTCAACTCACTAAACTGGATGGGGTCTTGGCTGTTAGCCGTACGTGAATCAATAAGGGCAATAATATCTTCATCGTAAATCTCTTTTTTCTTATCCGCCAGTTCTTTGAAGTTGTTAAAGGCTTCTTCAAACGCATTACCACCCAGTTCAAATCCTAATTCCGTGATTTTATCCTTGAACGCATGTCTGCCCGAGTGTTTGCCCATGACAAAGTTCGATTGCGTCAAGCCTATTGATTCAGGAGTCATGATTTCGTAAGTGCCAGCATGTTTTAACATGCCGTCCTGATGAATACCCGATTCGTGTGCAAAGGCATTCGCCCCGACAATCGCCTTGTTATTTTGCACCTGTTGTCCCGTTACCGAAGTTATCAGGCGGGAAAGTCGCATAATATGGTTGGTTTTGATATTGGTATTAAAGTTATATAAATCCTTGCGGGTATGCAGGCTCATCACCACTTCTTCAAGGGCGGTATTACCTGCACGTTCGCCAATACCGTTAATGGTACATTCAATCTGCCTTGCACCTGCCCGCACGGCTGCTAAAGAATTGGCGGTTGCAAGCCCTAAATCATTCTGGCAATGGGTGGAAATAATCACTTTATCAATATTGGGTACGCGGTTTTTAATTTCCGTAATGATGTTAAAATATTCGTCAGGTACGGTATAACCCACCGTATCAGGTACGTTAATCGTGGTTGCTCCTGCCTTGATTGCCACTTCAAACGCTTTGCAGAGGTAATCTATGGGGGTGCGGGTGGCATCCATAGCCGACCATTCGACATCATTGGTAAAATTGCGAGCCAGACGAACGGTGGAATCAATCAGTTCCAGCACCTGTTCTTCGCTCATTTTAAACTGGTATTTCAAATGGATGGGGCTGGTAGACATAAACGTATGAATACGGGGACGCTGTGCAGGGCGTATTGCTTCCGCAGCCCGTTCAATATCTGCCACTTTCGCACGGGCAAGTGAACAGACAGTTGCATTTTTGATACGTTTGGCAATGGCATGTACGGCTTCAAAATCGCCATTGGAAGCCATGGCAAAACCCGCTTCAATCACGTCCACTCCCATAGCATCCAGAGCGTCCGCCACAAGGATTTTTTCTTCCAGATTCATGGAATTTCCAGGAGACTGTTCGCCGTCCCGCAGCGTGGTATCAAAAATAATAATATTTTCGGTCATAATCTCTTAAATACAAGAAGAAGGGTGGAGGCCAGGGGGAGAATCGAACTCCCGAATACAGGATTTGCAGTCCCGTGCATTACCACTTTGCTACCTAGCCACTTAGACTTATCCATAAACTCTACTAGGCTGGACAACTGCATCGTTAAAACCGTACTCGAATACTCATGTACATTTATGTACACTCCGTTTCTGTGTGCGGTTTTGCCTTGCATTTGCCTCAACCTAGCGAATTTCTGAATAAGTCCATCAGGAATTTACATAACGTCTTAATCAATAGAGGTCAATTTGAAAATTTCAATTTGCAAACAAAATATGTCTATGGCATATAGATACCAAATTATTTATAAAGAGAAATGCCATGAAAAATCAATTTGCGACCAATATGCTTAACGGACAGCTTATTACTTCCGATGTGCTGGACGAAACGATTCTGGAGGCAATGCACGTTATCAAACGTGAGGAGTTCGTACCTGAAAACTTGCGAGGTGTTGCCTATATAGATGAGGAAGTCCCGCTAGGCGAAGGGCGTTTTCTCATGGAACCGCTGGTGCTGGGCAGGATGCTGAAATATGCTGCCATTACGCCCTCTATGCGGGTACTGGATGTTGCGGGCGGGATGGGTTATGTGGCTGCCGTGCTTTCCCTGCTGGCGGATAAAGTGGTGTGTGTAGAGGAAAATCCTGCATTATTTGCCAAAGCAAAACAGCATCTTGCACCTTATAGCAAAGTAGAATTGGTACAAAATGCTTTGGTAGAGGGCTATACTGCATCTGCTCCTTACGATGTTGTTATCATTGAAGGAGCAATCCAGATTGAGCCTGCACTGCTTTTGGAGCAATTAAAAGAAGACGGAAAATTATTTGCAGTAGAGCAGATTTCAGGTGAAAAAGTCAGTTATTCTGGGCTTGGCAAGCTGGTACAGTTTCATAAAGTCAAAGGCACTATTCATAAAACATTGCTCCATGATGCCAGCTCGCATCTATTGCCTGCTTTTAAAAAATCACCTGCTTTTGTATTTTAATCGTTATCTCTCTTGAAAATGGTTTTTTGCACCCCATATCTGTTTCATAAGAGATTTTTAAGCATCATTTTAAGGAGATATACCAATCACATTCCAAAATTTGCTAAATTTTGGAAATGTTAGTTGGTATATGCTTTGAATGCGTACGATGCGGTATTTTACACGCATCGCTAGCATTTCGCCGTTTTTGTGATATACAAAACGGCATCAATGCAAAGAATATACCCTTTTCACTTCAAAAGTGATGAGGGTGTTGATACAGTTAAGGACAACTTTTGAAGTGAAAAGGGTATATTATGAGTAAAGTAATTGGGATTGATTTGGGAACCACCAACTCCTGCGTTGCCATTATGGATGGCAAAAACGTAAAAGTGATTGAAAGTGCAAAGGACGGTCTGCGTACCACGCCTTCCATCATTGCTTTTACGGAAAATGAGCGTCTGGTAGGGAATCAGGCAAAACGTCAAGCCGTAACCAATTCTGAAAACACCATTTTTGCGGTAAAACGCCTGATTGGACGCAAATTTGACGAGCCAACCACGCAAAAAGACAAAGCCCTTGTGCCTTACAAAATTGTCAAAGCGGACAATGGCGATGCGTGGGTGGAAGCCAGAGGCGAAAAATACAGCCCAAGCCAGATTAGTGCTTTTGTATTGATGGAAATGAAGGAAATTGCTGAGTCCTTCCTAGGCGAAAAAGTGACACAGGCGGTAATCACCGTTCCTGCTTACTTCAATGATGCACAGCGTCAGGCGACGAAAGATGCAGGCAAAATTGCAGGGCTGGAAGTCTTGCGTATTATTAACGAACCAACCGCTGCTGCTTTGGCTTACGGGCTTGATAAAGCAGGTGGAAAAACCAAAACCGTTGCCGTCTATGATTTGGGTGGTGGAACGTTTGACGTATCCATTCTGGAAATTGGCGAAGGCGTATTTGAAGTCAAATCCACTAATGGGGATACGTTCTTGGGTGGTGAAGATTTCGACATGCGTATTCTGGATTACCTCGCCACAGAATTTAAAAAAGAATCAGGCATTGACTTGAAAAATGATAAACTGGCATTGCAACGCCTGAAAGAAGCTGCCGAAAAAGCCAAAATCGAGCTTTCTGCTGCGGTTCAAACCGATGTCAATTTGCCGTTCATTACCGCAGATGCCAGCGGGCCAAAACATCTTAACATTAAACTGACCCGTGCTAAACTGGAATCACTGGTTAATGATTGATTGATAGAACGATTGAGCCTTGCAAAAATGCGATTAAAGATGCAGGTGTTTCGCTTTCTGATATTGATGAAGTGATTTTGGTGGGGGGGATGACCCGGATGCCACGCGTATTTGAAGTGGTGAAATCCCTGTTTGGACGTGACCCCCATAAAGGCGTAAATCCTGATGAAGTGGTAGCAATGGGTGCTGCTATTCAGGCTGGCGTATTAAAAGGCGAAGTCAAAGACGTGTTGCTCCTTGACGTAACCCCGCTTTCACTGGGAATTGAGACCATGGGTGGCGTATTTACCCGCCTGATTGACCGCAATACCACCATTCCTACCAAGAAAAGCAATGTTTTCTCTACGGCGGATGATAACCAGACGGCTGTTACGATTCGCGTGTTCCAGGGTGAGCGTGAAATGGCACAGGATAATAAAATGCTGGGGCAGTTTGACCTAGTGGGATTACCCCCTGCACCGCGTGGAGTGCCACAAATTGAAGTAGCGTTTGATATTGATGCCAACGGTATCGTCAACGTCTCCGCTAAAGACAAGGCTACGGGCAAAGAGCAGCAGATTCGTATTCAGGCTTCTGGCGGGTTGTCAGATGCCGATATTGAGAAAATGGTGAAAGATGCCGAAGCTAATGCGGAAGCAGATAAAAAACGCCGTGAAATTGTGGAAGCCAAAAATCATGCCGAAGGTATGGTACATTCCGTGGAAAAAAACCTTGCTGAACACGGGGATAAGATTCCTGCAACGGATAGGGAGCAGATTCAGGCGGATATTGACGCATTGAAAAAAACGCTTGAAGCGGAAAATGCCGAAGAGATTAATGCCAAATTGCAGAAATTAACCGAATCTTCTATGAAACTGGGTGAGGCTTTGTATAAGGCTCAGGCAGGTGAGGCAACTCCGCATCATGAGGCTGGACATGCAGAAGCCAATCCTTCCGCTTCACATGAAGGGGTAGTAGATGCGGAATATGAAGAAATAAAAGATAATAAGAAGACAGGTTCTTAATCTTTGAAAAAGAATCTATCGTTCGTCATTGCGAGCCTGCGAAGCAGGCGTGGCAATCCAGAAAAACCTTGCCACATCGTAAAACTGGATTGCTTCGCCTACGGCTCGCAATGACGTTGATAGGTTATAAATCAATACGGTTAGGATTTTGTATTTGATAGAAAAAGCACTTTTATCTTAAAGTTGACGTTTGATTGGTATATAAATTAAATATAGGTAACAAAATAATGAAAATTTTTAGTATATTTAATAATAAAGGTGGAGTTGGAAAAACAACATATCTCTACCATATTACCCATTATCTTGCTAGTGAGGGAAAAAAAGTGCTAGTTGTAGATTTGGATAGTCAGGCAAATTTTACTTCTTATGCACTAGATGATGATAGCATTGAAGAACAGTGGGATAAAGGAAATAGTATCTTAAAAGTTACAGAGCCTCTTATTAGGGGTTTGGGAGACTTTAGCCAAGTAAAGCCTTATAAAATTACGGAAAATTTGTTTTTGACACTGGGTCATCTTGGGCTTGGTGCTTTTGAAGACTTTTTAGGAGATACATGGACATCTGCAAAAGGTGGAGATGAACGTGCTATCAGGGTGCAATCTGCAATATTTCGTTATATTTTATGGGCCACAAAAGAAGTTTCCGCAGATATAGCATTTATAGATTTGGGTCCCAATTTGGGTGCGTTAAATCGCTGCAGTTTAACAGCAAGTGACTACTTTATAGTTCCCGTTGCCCCAGACTTATTTTCTCTAAAAGGCATTGAGAATCTTGGAAATAAATTAGTTTTATGGAAAAAAGAATGGCAACAGTGTCAACAAGCAAGCGTTTTTAATGGTTTAGAGTCGGAGTTGAGGATGCCATCTGGTGATCCCAAGTTTGCAGGATATGTTTTACAACAGCATAATGTAAGAAAGCAAAATCCCACTGGTATGACTCAAGGATTTGGTATCTACAAAAATAAAATTGAACAAAGTATAAAGACTTCTCTAGTAGATAAATTAGAGCTAAATGATAAACCCAGTTGGGAGCTTGGAAAGATACCTAATTTACATAGTCTTGTACCATACTCACAACAAGCAAGAAAACCTATATATAATTGTAAATCTTCGGATGGGCTTAGAGGCGAACATATAACCAAAGCTAAAGAACCTAAAGAATTATATAAAGATATAGTTGGTAAAATTTCTAGTCTTTTGTAAGATGGTTAGTTGAAACATAAAGAATTACAAAGATAGTAAATAGGATAAAAATGTCGAAAAAACGTGATTATTACGAAGTGCTGGGAGTTTCCAGGGATGCCGATGCGGATGCACTGAAAAAAGCCTATCGCAAGCTGGCTATTAAATACCATCCTGATAAAAACCCTGATGACAAGACGGCAGAGCAGAAATTCAAGGAAATCAGCGAAGCCTACGATGTATTAAAAGATGAACAGAAGCGTTCCGCTTACGACCGTTTCGGGCATCAGGCATTTGAAGGCGGTATGGGAGCGGCTGCCTCACGAGGTGGTGCAGGTGGTCACGGAGCGGGCTTCGACTTCAATTTTTCCGATATATTCGAGGATTTTTTTGGTGGAACCAATGGTGGCAGGGCAGGGGGGCAGTCTGGCTCGCGTGGTTCTGATCTGCGTTATAACCTCAGCATTTCGCTGGAAGAAGCCTTTCAGGGCAAACAGGAAACGATTAAACTTACCACTTCCGCTACGTGCGATTCCTGCAATGGGAATGGAGCAGAGCCAGGAACCAACCCCGTTACCTGTACTACCTGTAACGGTGCAGGGCGTATCCGTGCCAGTCAGGGCTTTTTTATGGTGGAACGTACCTGTGCGACGTGTCAGGGGGCGGGTAAAATGATTAAGGATCCGTGCCGTAAATGTGCAGGATCAGGAAGGGTGCGTAAGGAAAAATCCCTGCTGGTAAGCATTCCCGCTGGCGTGGAAGAAGGCAATCGTATCCGTCTTTCAGGTGAAGGCGAAGCAGGCTTCCGTGGCAGTGAACCAGGCGATCTCTATATTTTTATTTCCATCAAAACGCATCCCATTTTCAAGCGGGAAGGTAATAACATCCTGTGCCGTATTCCTATTCCTTTCACCACCGCAGCATTGGGAGGAAGCATCGAAGCCCCGACCATAGAAGGCGGCAAGGTAAAAGTGACGATTCCTGAAGGTACGCAAACGGGGCATCAGTTCCGCCTGAAATCCAAAGGCATGTCTGCTTTGCGGGGACTGCGTGGGGATATGTATATTCAGGTGGATGTGGAAACGCCCACCAACCTGAATAAAAAACAGAAAGAATTGCTGAAAGAGTTTGAAAAACAGGATAATAACATCAACCCCGCTTCCGAAGGATTTTTTAGTAAGGTGAAAGAATTGTGGTCATAAAAAAGAAGGGATAATATTGTTATCCTTTCTTTTTTTAATACTATTACCTTTCCCGTGAAAAAGAGGCAGGTTTAATGGAATCCACAAAAGATTTTTTTCCTTCTTCTACCCTGTTGTCATCAAGGGTCATAAACGTGATTGCGTGGTGGTGATGTCCATGACGGACTTTGAGGAATACCGCAAGGCTCGTGCCAAAGCCCTGATGGAATTTTGTGATGAGGCTTTGGTTGAAGCGGCTCCTTAGAACCTTGTCTGTTTAAAATAAGGTAGACTGATTTTGACCAACAAGCAATAATGAGAAACCCACTGCTTGGTTGCAACAAAGCAGCGGGCTGGTGGCGATGCGTTGAAAGAACCTTGAGGTTTTGCCTCGTTAAACAGCAAAACGATCGCCATCCTTTAGTTTTTGAATCGAACAGTTGCCTGCACTTTGGGTGCGAAGACAAGGATGTACTTTTCAGTAATCTGAAATTATTAACTTTTATTTTTGTTACTCTCATCCTGCTTTTACCCCAACCAGTTCCATCAACCGTCCATAACTATCAATCACATCGTATTTTACCTTATCGGTAGAAATTCGCTGATTCATCTTGTCAAAAAACTTATGGGCACACTCAATTTTGGTTTTTTCTATCTCACGCAGCTCCATAGAAGACATGCTGCCTTTTGTTTCTGCTACAAAGTAAATATATTTAACACTACCCTCTTTGAAAGAAATTGCCCAATCAGGATTATAGTCTCCTACAGGAGTGGGTATCAGGAAACCTCGTGGCAGCTTAGCGTACACAACCACTTCTGTACTGGTATCTAACTCTCTAACGAAGTTACGTTCAATATTGGAATCGGTAATCACATAGTCGTAAATATGATTTTTCAGCTTATCACTTGCCTTTGTGAAGTCTTGTTTACTCTGCCCAGCCGTAAAAATGCTTGTATCATAGCCTCCTGCGACTTCATCATAGCTTAAGCGTTCAATAATAATTGTAGCTTTCTGTTCCTTTATCAGGCGACATGCCTCAGTGATAAAATGCTCAGGATTTTGCTTAAATTGGCTAAAAATGGCTGGCTCCATTGCCTTAAATATCTCTGCAATTGTTTTACGAGTCAGCTGAACATTATCCGCAATTTTTCCCAGAAGATCATATCTAACTGAAGAATAGATTGATGTGTTATGTGACTCAGTTGTTGTGCTTTTTACTGCAAAACTCTCACCCGACCTAAGCTGGCTGTCCGTAACTTTATCCACCTGAATACCCGTTTGTATCGTATATTGCAGTGGACTTACACGCAGCTCTTTATTGAGCGTCTTGATGCAGTTTTTAATCAATTCGGCAGAATCAAATTCTACACGATACACTGCCTTGCGGTTTATACGACTCCAAAGTTCCTGAAATTCCTTCTTATCAAAGTTAGCGTTCAGCGGGTTAGTTTTGGGTTTTCGATCATCACCCACTTGTGGAAGTTGACTTGTGCTAAATACACTATCAATTAATGTAAAAATCTGCTCTGCATGAGGGATAAGTTCTTCAGGCAGTGTAGCCAGAGTACCGTCTTTTTTAGCAGTATGATAAGTCTCAGCAATATGATCTGCATCATCTGTATAGTCATTTTTGATCAGATATTTATATATCTTCTTAGCCATCGTAGGCGTAACTTGTAGCGTGCCTGTCGTAGTTTTTATGGTTTTCTCTGTGAAGTATGCTTCATCAGCTTTGCGAGGACGGGCTGAAAGTGCATCGCTAATTTCTTTTTGCAGATTATCTACAAAATTCTTATAGCTTTCGCTTGCAACAACAGTAAGCACATTGATTTCATGTACAGTAGCAGGGTGATCCATACGCTCACCACTCTGGTTGACACATAAACGCAATCCACGCCCAACTTCCTGACGGCGCGATATGGTATTATCGCTATGTTTTAACATGCACATAACAAATACATTCGGGTTATCCCAACCCTCACGCAGTGCCGAATGTGAAAAAATGAAACGTACAGGTTCTGCGAAAGATAAAAGTCGCTCCTTATTCTTCAGGATAAGATCGTAGGCATCCACATCGTCGGAATCCACAGCCTTCACACCCATTTCTGGATTTTTCAAACGCCTGGTTTTTTTATCAATAGAAAAGTAACCTTCATGGGTTCTTTTTGTATCAATCTCTTTGAGATGCTTACGATAACCTTCATTTTCTAACGCTAATTCTCCAAGATATTCAGCCTTCAGCGTTTCATATTCCTCTTCAAAAATACGGGCATAATCGCCTTTCTCATCAGGCTGGCTATAGTCACGGTATTTTACCACTTCATCAATGAAGAATAGTGACAAAACCTTGATTCCTTGAGAGAAAAGTTTTTGCTCCTTTTCAAGATGTGCTTTGATCGTTTCCCTGATCTGAATACGGCGAATAGTGGCTTCTGTCACATCTCCCGTAGCATCACCAGCCGTCAAGATATGACCATTGGTAAATTCCACCGTGTCGGTGTTATAATCAATCTGGGAGATGACAAAGCCTTGATATTGATCCAGTTGATTAGATTCATCATAAAGGTTGCGTCTTTTGGCAAGCCGCATCACTTTTCGTTTAATTTCGCCTGATGCTTGCCTGATTTCCAGTTCAATGCGGGCAACAGGTGCTTGCTTGGAAATTTCAATGGATTCCAGATAAAGATAGGCACTGCTTCCCGCCAATCCTTTCATGGAAATGCCCCGTGCAGCAATTTTCTTTACCAGCTTCTGGTTATAGGCATCCAGTGCATCAAGGCGGTGTATTTTATTATGCGTAGTTTTGTGTGTGGCTGAATATCGTAAAATGGCCAAAGGTTTGAATTGTGATAAAGCCTCTCTGGTTGCTTGACCTTCCATCTTCTGTGGCTCATCAAGAATCAAAACAGGGCGGTTAGCACTAATGACATCAATAGGTTTGCGGGATTGAAAGTCGTCAAGACCAACCATCTCAATTGCACCTTTGGCATTTCTCTTTGGGGTTCCATATATACGGCGGTTATCTGCACCTTTAGCGGCAAAAGCCTGAATATTAATCACCATCACATTTATGCCCGCATCGGAAGAAAAACTCTCCAGATGATGAAGCTGTTTGGAATTATAGATAAAGAAACGGGCTTTCTTGCTATAGCTCTCCGTAAAGTGATCAGCGGTGATTTCCAATGATTTATAAACACCTTCACGGATAGCAATGCTGGGAACGATAATAATGAATTTATTCCAGCCGTAATGCTTATTCAGCTCAAACATGGTTTTGATATAGCAATAGGTTTTGCCCGTACCTGTTTCCATCTCTACATCAAGATTGATTCTTGCACCCTTGCCCGATACCAGAGTTTCAGAGATATTAAGATTTCCACGACGCTGCACAGCATGGATATTGCTCAAAAGCTGGCTATCTGTCAGTCTTAAATCAGCATTTTTAAAACCCGTTTCATCAAGCACTGCTTGTTTCTTCATGCCAGGATCTATGCGGTAGATTGTACCAGAATCAAACGGCTGCCCTGCGAAACAATCCACTACAGATTCTACCGCATTTGTCTGATAAGGCTGGACTTTGAATTTTAGCTTCATATTTTCTCTAACCCGCTTCTTTCTGCAATCATAGATTGCTATCCAATTATTTTTACTCACTTAAATTACTTTTCTTTCTGCAAATTCGTACTTTTTTTCTGCATTCTTTCTGCAAGTTGCCATATAGGTTTTGCCCTAACGCCAATATTACGAATATATCCAGACCTCCTTAAATTCGTTAGTAGATTTCCTATTTTACTATCTTTTTGGGCATCATCTAAGGCATCACTTAGCTTACTCCAGAGCAATTTGTTAATTTCTTGTCGTGACGCCTCACCAAACTTCTCCAAATAATTAGTGACAAGTTTTGCATAGTGAACATCGTCTTGCATTTGCGTGTTTATATACTCTGCTTTATGATCTGTAGCTGCGGCTATAACTGCTGAAACGTGAAAATGCGGTTTTCTTCCTTCAATCAGCTTGGCACGGCGTAAGCGAGTAATGGCTTCATCAGGTATATCCAACTTTTTCTGCACCCGATCCAACGCAAGTACATCTATAAAATCCAGATCGGTTTTCTGCATCAGCATTTGACTATAGGCGGGATCCACCACTCCACCATAGATAGTCATACACACCGCATTGGAAGATATATTGTAATCAGGCATAGGAAAATAGCGATTGCGCTGCCCTTTGTGCATATCATAAATGCCGTAACCCATTTTATCTATCATATTGAGGGCAACCATTGCCTCAACAAGGAATGAGTTGCGATAGCGGCGCGGCATCTTTTCACCCAACACATAGTCATCTGGGCTTCCTTCAAAGAAACCACCCTCATTTTCAAAGATTAACCTATCTGGCTGTTCAATGACATTGATACGACCATTACGAGTATAATCTTGATGTGCAATGCAATTATGCAGTGCTTCCAATACAATTTTCTGCTCATATTTAGATACTTCATGCGGCAGAAGTTGGCCATTCGGGAGCAAGCGAATCTGGACATTGCGAATTTTTTGATATAATTGCGTGGTGTTCAGCAAAAACGGAGTGCTGAAATGTTCATATGCACGCTCCGCCCCCTCCAATTTCCACGTCATTTGTGCAGGGTGAGGCGAAAGCAAATGGGAAGATTCTGGCTTACCAAGCAGCAAGAGTGTAGTACGCGTTATTTTGCCATTCTGTGTTACTTTTGCCCGATCCAAGAAAGTGGCGACAGACCATGTGGAAACTTCTTCTGCGGTGAAACGATTGCTATGTTTGCGTGCGAACATATCTCGAGCTTTAGCAATAGCTGCATCATCAAGATCGTTAATCGTGGCATTGATTACGATTTGTGCTGACCAGTCACTTCCCAGTGTTTGTTGACGAATTTCGTCAAGTTTGTCAACACCAAGAGCGGTAAGACTTTCGCCTGCACGAGCATAATAATGTCCCTTCCAAGCGATAGGCATTCCGCGCGGTGCAGCAGGAATTTCAAACAGAACAATACGGCTTCCAGATACGTATAATTCATGGATATTTCGGAAAGTTACGCTTGGTTCTGTATCAGCTGCAATCTGCATTTTCGTGCCTTGCAGGCGTTCAGGTTGAAGACGGTAGTCTGTACCTGTTACAGCACGGGTTTTATCATTCACACCAAACACAAGCCATGCTTTCTCACACCCACGCACATTAGCCTCATTGGAAAGAGCAGAAAAATAACGTCCAATTTTGTCCGTATCAAAATGATCATTGGCTTCCTTGAACTCCACTACTTCACTTTCCCAAGCAGTAATTAAGGTATCTAGCAAGTTTTTTAATATGTTCTGTTCCATATATCCTCAAATAGATTTTACATCAGTGCTGGGTGACATCTGTTTGAAGATTTGTTCAGCATTAATTTTGATAGCATCATTCGCAAAACCATTATCACGGAATATGGCACGCAACGGCTTGAATGCTGCCAGTTCTTTTATCAACTCCTCGGTTATGCCTTTGTCAAAGCAGGCAACAAGGACGTTATTATCCACAAAGAATACCGTTTTACCTTGAATGGTTTTTGTTTCAATGGGCAGCGTTAAATCTACGCCTGAATCCAGTAATACCTGAAATAATAAATCTTCAGAACTGCGATCGGGTTTGATATTATCCACAGCAGCCAGTAAGTCATCCTGGCGAACGCTGTCGGGAGTATAATACACTTCTGCCATGTTAGACGTGTCAATTTTTAAGACACGAAAGCCAATATCAAGGTTAGGAGCAGCAAGGGCATTTTCACTTTTGATTTTTGCACCCGCACGGCGAATACGTTCTTTGGATATTTCGGCAATCGTGGCATAGCCTGCCTTGAAAGCCTCTGATTTCTCATCACATGCTTCAGGCAGTTGCACCATAATGAATGTGCGATTGCCTCCATCTTCAGCATTTTGCTGCATGACTGCATGGGCAGTGGTAGATGAGCCAGCAAAGAAATCTAGGATAATATCGTTATGTTTGCAAATTGGCTCTATTATTTTTTTTGCTACCAAAGTAGGTTTTGGATTGTCAAAATATATACCAAATTCGGATAATAAAGCATCATCGCTCCCACCATAATAAAGTAATGATGGTATATTTTCCAATATATTTTCTTTTAGAATATATTTTCTATTAGGTTGTGTTGTCTCATCTTCACCAAAAAGAATTAAGTTTTTTTCTATTAGTTCTTTCATGGTTGAAGTTGGATTTCTCCAGCCACGCTCAGGTAGAGGGCATGCTTTTTTAGTAATAGGATGAATTAAAGGTACAAAGTAGTCATCTGGTGCTCGTTTCTTATTTGGCCATGCCATTGAAACAGGACGATAAACATTGCCGTTATTATCAATTAAATTATATGCTTTTTCTCCTGCCGAATAGTCTTGGCTCGCTATCCAATTTTTATATTCAGTTTTTGCTTCGCTATTAACAGAACCATGTTTTTTGATGATTTGATTTGCTTTCGCTAAAATTCTTTCGGCATTTTCTTTTTTTCTTCTAAAGTCTACGTGATTTTTGAATACTTCAAAATTCTTACAATAAATAGAAATAAACTCGTGTTGTTGGGCTACAATTGTTGAGTCTCCCTTAGGATTTCTTTTATCCCATACAATCGTGCCAATATTACTATTTTCTCCAAATATTTCAGATAATATTTTTTCAAGATTTACATATTCATTTTCATCAATGTGTATTGCAATAACGCCATCATCTCGCAATAAATTTCTTGCTAATTTCAATCTTGAATACATCATACTTAACCAATCAGAATGGAATTTTCCGTTTGATTCCATATTAGCAACCATGCGATTGCCTTGCTGATCTTTCTGATTAGAACGCAGCAGAAATTCGTCGGTATCTTCTGCAAAATCGTCTTCATAGATAAAATCATTGCCCGTATTATAGGGTGGATCAATATAGATCATCTTGACTTTACCAAGATAGGTTTCTTGAAGCAATTTCAAGGCATCCAGATTATCGCCCTCAATAAACAGATTTTTGGTGGTATCAAAATCTATGCTTTCTTCGCGTACGGGACGCAAGGTTTTGGCAATCGGTGCATTTGCCGTCAGTAAGGCTTCACGCTTGCCCGGCCAATTCAGATGATAGCGTTCCTGCGGACCTTCCACAATGGAATCGCTTAATTCCTGTTTCAGTGCGTCAAAATCTATTGCCAGCTTCACTTCACCCGCTTCATCTCGGCTTTCCGTCACACAATGCGGAAATAGCACACGGATACGTTGCATATTATCCTGCGTTAGACTTGGTGTGTGCATCTTTAATTTTTCCATATTTTCCTACCCGTTACTCTGTATCAGTGCTTCAATTTCCTGTTTTATAATCCTTATTTCTGCATTAATTGCAACCTTGTGATTAAACTGTTTTTCTTTTGCAAGTCTGGCTTCGGATTTTTCCAGCTCTTTTTGTTTGGTAATAATTGCCTGATTGCGGGTAACGCTTGATTCCAAGGTTTCTTTTTCCAAAGCAGGGTAGGGCATAAGAGGGGAAAGCAGGCTGGCATAGAGTGCTTTTAAGTCCAACACCACTGGCAGTGTGGAACGCTCCTTGCTTTCTGGCAACCAGCCTGTCTCAAAATAATCACTCACAACCCATTTTGTACTGTCCGCCTCATTTGGACGCTTATAGCACGCAGTTACCTTGCATTTATTATCAAAATATAATTCAAAAATCAGGGGAAACGGTATTGCCTTATCAATGCACCGCAAAACCTCTTTTTTTAATTCTCCGTTTTTAAGCATGATGTGAAACACTTGGATTTCTGATACGGATTTTGTACTGGCGAGATTGACCGTTTCGGGAGCCAGTTTATATTTCCAGATAATCTGCTCTACCTGCCTTACAAATAAGGTCTTAATCGCAGTAGTGGGACTGGCATGTTCGTAAATCTTGTTTTTAGGCAAGATACGTCCGAAATTCGCTTTAAGAGGATACTGGAATAGCAGCGTCATACATTACTATCCTGTATCACAATAAAGGCAATTAACTCAAAATCCTCTAACCCGGATATGGTATTGGTTAAGGCGGTTGTTTTACCACCTGAGAATAAGCTATCTATGTCTTTCTCTTCCTTGACATCAATAATAGAGCGAATCGCCTTGTTGAGTAATTCGGAATAATCCGCCATATTGCGTCCATCATCCGTTTCATCATTAAACAAGCGACAGATTGCATTGATTGGCTCATCATACCCCTTGCAGCTTGTCCGTATCAGATCAAGCAGCTTCTTTGCTTCTGTATGGTTCGCTATGACTTCGCCATCTTTGGCAATATAAAGCAGGTAATAGGGGTGCAATCGGTTCTGCTGATTAATATTGATGCTCTCACTGCGGTTCTTGAGAGCAAATATTGCACCTGCTTTAAGCCCAATATCAGGTTGTGCTGGAACAACTGCGTGCATTCCTTTAGGTAAAGTCTCAAGCTCGCTATGCTCTTTTACATAATTCAGCAAATCCATACGGAAGTCATTTAACCCAAGGTCGGTAATAGATACGCCCGCTTTCACATCTTCCAATTCAATAACTTCGTCTTGAAGGCGACGTAGTTGCTCTTTACGATATGAAACATCACTGCTTTTTGCAGTTAGCACATTATCATCTCCCGTGGCAGCAACATCTGCGATCATCATGCGATTTTCAACACGTTCTTTAAGGTTGATATATTCATCCAATGATATATCAGGCCAATAATTAACAAGCTGAATAGTTGCATTTGGCGAACCAATACGATCCACACGCCCAAAACGCTGTATAATTCGCACAGGATTCCAATGAATATCGTAGTTGATCAGGTAGTCACAATCCTGAAGATTTTGCCCCTCTGAAATGCAATCCGTTCCAATCAGAATATCAATTTCTCCTGATTCTTCAGGAAGCACCAAGTGTTTTTCCTTTGAATGAGGGGAAAATAGCGTCAGAATAGACTGGAAGTCATAACCTTGCCTGATAGTAGTTTTAGGCGTACCTTGCCCCGTCACAATGGCAGAGTGTAATTTCCTGTTTTCTAAAATAGTCTTTGAAAGATGCTCATAAAGATAATTTGCAGTATCCGCAAAAGCCGTAAAAATAAGGATTTTCTTGTTGCCATTATTTATTGGGTTATCAATCTTACTGAAAACATGCGCTCTTAAATGCTGCAACTTGGCATCATCTTCAGGTGTAATCTTGATCATGGAAGCCATGAGTGCTTTTATTATCTCAAGATCGATACTTATATCATTCTTCCAGAGCTTAATGTCCATATCGCTTAAACTGATTTGAACTTTACCTCCGATAGATACATCTTCATTCTCTGTAAAATCATCTTCTTCCGCTTCAAGATTTTCGCTATCAGGGACAAAATCTGATATATTTATCGCTTTTCCATTTTTCTCAAATTCCTCAATTGTAGTAAGCGTGTTCAACAGTTTATTTTGCAATGCTTCCAAGGTTAATCTGAAAGCCTCTACAGAGCTTTCAAGACGCTTTAGCAAATTGGTTGTCATGAGTGCTTGCAAACTACGTTCGCGGTCAACCTGGCGAAAACGGCTTCTGCCTCCCTCAATTTCAGTATCGTATAATTCTTCGTATTTACGAACTCGGCTTGGCAATATATAGCTGATAGGTGCATAAACAGCCAATTTCAAAAGGGAAAGCTGTCCAAAAATATCATTGAATCCCATCACATCCGGGCGATGCGTCAGGGGACAATGGAACGATAAAGGCTTTCTACGATAGGGAAATTTACCAATATCCCGAGTGTCATAGAATGTTTCAATATGCTTGCGTGAGCGAGCAATAGTCACACTATCCAGCAATTCAAAGAAATCAAAATCAAGTGCCTCAAGAATAGCACGTGCAGTACGATCTGCTGGTGCAAGTTTTGCCCAACCATTAAATACCGTTTGCGCCCTACGAAATATCTCTTCAATGCTACGCTTTGTTTTAAGTTTTTTATTCAGACTCTCAGAATCACCCTCATATGCTAATGCCAGTTGATTCTTTAAGTCGCTGAAACGATTATTAACTGGTGTTGCTGAGAGCATCAGGACTTTAGTTTTTACCCCATCACGAATAACTTTATTCAGTAGCTTCTGATAGCGGGTTTCCTTTTCCTTAAAGGCTTCGTTATTTCTAAAATTGTGAGACTCATCAATCACGACAAGATCATAATTTCCCCAGTTTATTCTGTTCAATGCAATACCGTATGATTCCCCTGAGGTGCGTGAAATATCAGTATGACAAAGCACATCATAACCCAAGCGATCTTTTGCAAAAATATTAGTTTTGAGATTCTTGTTATAGTTAAGCCAATTATTAGCCAATTTCTTGGGGCAAAGCACTAAAACAGATTTATTTCGTAACTCATAATATTTAATAACAGCCAGGGCAGTGAAGGTTTTTCCAAGCCCGACACTATCTGCAAGAATACACCCATTATAGGTCTCAAGTTTGTTAATAATTCCTATTGCAGCATCACGTTGAAAGTTGAACAGTTTTTGCCATACTATGCTATTTTGATAGCCCGTCAGATCATTCGGCAGAACATCTTCACCTATTTCTTCCAGAAACTCGCTAAATATATTATACAGAATCAGAAAATATATGCGTTCTGGTGAGTTTTCCTGATAAACAGACTCTATGTGATCACATATAGCATCAGTTACATCATCTAATTTTGATGTATCATTCCATATTTGTTTGAAAAGCTGCAAATACCTGTCGGTATGTACAGACTCATCAAGACGATTTACAAAATTTGAAACTGCATCTCCTTGCTGATAGCCAAGATCTACTGCCGTAAACCCATGTAAAGGGGCATATGCAACATTATTCATTTTATTTTGGATACAGATAAATTGCTGCATCTGAGCTTTAGATATATTGGATTTGAATTTTGCTTTCTTTCTTATCCAAGACACACATTCACGAGCAATTGCTCTTTGGGTTAATTTATTTCTGAGATGAATCTCAAAATCAGAACCATATAGCGTATTTTCTCTATTGGCTTTTGGAATAAAAAACTCTCTTCGCTCCCTGCGAATCCTATCAGTCACCTCGGTTGGAATAAAAGTCGGTGCGGTAAAAATAAATTCCAGAGATTCTATTTTAGAAAATTCTGCTTTTAGAGCTTCATACGCATAGATAGAAAAACAAGATGCTGCAACTTTTAGATGCGAAGATGGTGTCAGGGAGGATTTTAAGTCTTCTCCCAGAAGGGTGTTAAGGTTATCAAGAATTTTCATCTTTTATCTTTCTTATTATGCAGCGAATTAAGAGCAGTTTCCAGAAAAGTGCAGGAATTAGGGTTTTTAGATTAAGTGGCAGATACCGCAATCTCCTTTTTGATGGCGATAACGGTTTTATTGGAACATTTGAGCGTTGCGACAATTTCACCGATGCTACATCCGTTACGCAGAAGGGCAGCGATATTACGATGTAATGCCGCATTTTTTGGTCTGCCTTTATATTTGCCTGATGCTTTGGCTTTCGTGATACCTTCGGATTGCCTCCGACGGCGGTCTTCATAATCTTTTCGGGCAACCGCCGCTAACATATCCAGCAGCATAGCATTGATAGCTGCCAGCATACGCTGCGTTAACTCATCCTGAGTGGTTTGTATAAATTGATGCGATGTCGGTAAATCCAGTGCCACAATAACAATTCCTTTACCCGTTATCAGTGACTTCAGTTTTTGCCAATCTTCGGTATTGAGACGGCTGATACGATCCACCTGCTCGACTAATAAAATATCGCCTTGCTGTGCAATATCCAGTAACCTGAATAATTCGGGCCGCTTGAGGGTAGCACCACTTTCATTTTCCACGAACCAGCTACTTACGGCATGACCAGAGGATTGGACAAACGATACTATCGCCTCCTTCGCACGGGTTGCATCCTGCTCTTGCGTACTGGCACGCAAATATCCATAAATTCTACTCATGCTGTGTAGTATAAGTCATGTAGAAAGAAAAGTGTAGTATAAATTATGTTATAAACGCAGTGTGCAAGTTTTTTTATAGCGCCCCAGCAATTCTAAAAGTACTGTATTACCCCTCCCCTAACCCCTCCCGCAAGGGGAGGGGGATTATAAGCACTAGGTTTGGTATTAATGCAAGCATTTGAGTTTTGTTGGATTTATCCACTCGGC
>Ga0116226_10000169_pt1 | contig 50940 bp, 43 predicted proteins | sample S1TSphfallax_FD_89692 | JGI IMG/M metagenome (GOLD analysis project Ga0116226, IMG submission 89692) | Host-associated microbial communities from peat moss isolated from Minnesota, USA - S1T2_Fa - Sphagnum fallax MG | ecosystem: Host-associated > Plants > Peat moss > Unclassified | place: USA... | reverse complement strand
GTAGTTGAACTTTTCGTCGAACTTGCGCATGCCGGAAAAGTTGAACAACTCGACTTTATACACATCCTTGAAATTCAGCGATTGCCCGGTATTGGCCGCAAAGGCTGCAACTGCTGACAGATTCTTCTCGCCCTTCTCGTCTAATAATGGAATATCAGGGATATTGATGGTGTGGCCGCTGGAGCCACCTTGATGCAGGCCCAAAGAGTCATTGAGGGAAATGCTGAAGCACAACCCCTTTTTATCCGCAGTGACACTGTAAAGCGTGCCACCATCAGCGTGCGTCATATTCTTGGCAGCAGTCAATATCCGCTCCAGTAACAACGGGATATCGTGATTACGGCTCAGTTCGACGCTTAACTCCGTCAACTGATCCAGTCTCTGCACGATTTCCGCGTACTTTGCATCCATTTGTGCTGCCTCAAAAACAGCGGTTCCTCAGAAAATGAAAAACACCTAGCCGTACTAGCCCCCCGTCGCTATGCATTCTCATCGAAGATAAATTGATCTCCGCATTTCAACGCCTCAAAGGAGCGTCCATTCGCTCCTGCCCGCAATTCCTGCATAATCATGTCTTCCTGCCCTGGCTTCAGATGGTAGATCAGAAATTGCACAGCCATCGGCATGGCTTGTATGTCTTCCAATAATGATTGTGGGCAATAATGCCCGGATAATGCAGCCAATTCTGCGTCTGCATTGGTGAAAGAACAATCGATGATGACCTTGCTCAGCGCGGATTCCGTCTTCATCTTTTCCCACAACGAGGTCGTGGTGGACATATCACCGGTGAACAGGAATCCCGCTGTCCCCTTGTGTACGAAATAGCTGACAGCATCGACCGTATGATGCACAGGGTTCGCGATGATGGTGCGTCCCTGCAGTTCAATTGGCACGCCAGTCTGTAAGGGTTCCCAGCGTAAAACCGGGTCTTCTACGGTGGGGATGGTCGTAAAGTCGGGCCAGATCTGCCAATTGAAGAAATGGCTCTTGAGCGTTGCAATGACTTTCTCGGTTGCGTGTATCGTCACCGGGCCAACCCGTTTGCCCAGCACAGCATCAGCAAGAAGCGCCATGCCTGCAATGTGGTCGAGATGACTATGGGAGAGAAAGATGTGTTCGATCTTGACCAGCTGATCCATGTCGAGTGTGGTCAGCCCGGTACCAGCATCCAAGAGAACGTCGTCATCCACCAGCAGACAAGTTGTCAGCCGTTCGCGCCCGCCTATGCCACCGGCACAACCAAGCACCTGGAGTTTCATCGCCAGGTACTCGCAGGCATTACACCAGTTATCGCAGATGAACCCATTTACCACCTCCCCAAAGTGGACACGGTATCGTCGGGACAGTGCTTCTGCGTATCGACAATCCATGTTAGTCCAGTTTGGGTCTGGCAAGCAACTTTTTTGCGGATTGAACCTGCGAAATAGCAACGAGACAAGTTACCGTTGTTTTCACCGCCTGGCACTACTGGTCTATGAATGCCATATGCCTTGTAGTGGCAAGGGATATTCGCTGTATCGCAACCTGAGAAGATGCTTTTATTCATGCAACATCGCTGCACTTCCACCTGCATCCGTGATACATTTTTGCTGTGACGCACCGCGATCGATACAGCCCCTACAGCCGCCTCTGCGCGGCAGATAACGAAGGCAAAAGCTGATGGATGCAAGCATATGAGCTCAGTCCCGAATACGCAGCGTAATCCTGCCTCTGGTGAGGATATCAATAGTCGTCTGAACTTCTCGAAAAAGCTCCAGGCAGTCACCAACAAAATCCATGCGACCGATAATATCGACGAGATCATGCTCGGGTTGTCGCAGGATATTTGCAACTTGTTCAACTGCGATCGTCTGACGATTTACTCGCTAAGCGAAGACAAAAATTCCATTGTTTCCAAGGTCAAAACCGGGCTCAACTCGTTCAATGACCTGAAGCTGCCGATCTCAAACCAAAGTATCGCCGGTTATGTTGGTATGACCAAGCGCATCATCAGCATACGTGACGTCTATGACGCGGCCGAATTGAAGTCGCATTCACCAGAAATGCATTTCCAACGTGGGGTCGATCAACGCACTGGCTACCGCACCAAGGAAGTATTGGCTGGTCCCATCATCGATGCCGCCAACGACACCTTGCTGGGCGTAGTGCAACTGATTAATAACACGCGTGGCGGTCCTTTCTCTGAAGCCGATGGGGAAGGCTTGAAGGAATTGGCAGAAACGCTTGCCATTGCCTTTACGCAACGCAATAAGCCCGCCGTACGCACCAAATACGATGCCTTGGTGATGAAGGCCATCGTGTCACCTGCGGAGATGACAGAAGCCACGCGGCTGGCACGCGAACAAGATGTCAATATCGAAGATGTGCTCACCAATGAGTTCAAGGTGAAACCGGCTGCTATTGGGCAAGCACTATCGCAGCACTTTGGTGAGCCTTACGAGCCCTACCGTGCAGACCGGATGAAGCCAGTCGATTTGCTGAAAAACCTGAAACGGCAATATGTCGAGCAAAGCCAATGGGTGCCGATTGAGGACTCCAAAGAAGGCCTGGTGATCATGGCAACCGATCCCGAGCAGGTCAAGAATGCACGGGTCATCAACAGCATCTTCCCGAAAGCGAAATTCGCGTTTCGCGTAACGACGCAGGCGGAATTCGACAAGACGACCAACGACTTCTTCGGTGCCGGTGCAGATACGACTTCTGTCGGCGAATTGCTGTCCGGTCTCGACACCGATGACGATGAAAACAGCGGCGAGTCTTCTTCCACAACCGATTTGTCCGCTGCCGCCGACAATGAATTGGTAAAGCTCGTCAACAAGGTCATCATCGACGCCTACAAGCAAGGCGCATCGGACATCCATATCGAGCCGCGTCCCGGCAAAGAAAAAACCATGATACGCTTCCGCAAGGACGGTTCGCTGGAAAACTATATCGAGATACCGGCTAACTATCGCAATGCCTTGTCGGCCCGCTTGAAGATCATGTGCGATCTTGATATCTCGGAGCGTCGCAAGCCGCAGGATGGAAAGATCAAGTTCAAGAAATTTGGCCCGCTCGATATTGAATTACGCGTCGCAACGATTCCCTCAGCAGGAGGTGTCGAAGACATCGTCATGCGTATTCTTGCCGCAGGTGAGCCGATCCCGCTGGAGAAACTCGGCGTATTGCCACACAATCTGGATCGCTTGAAGAATGCAGTCAGCAAACCGTATGGTCTCTTCTTCGTCTGCGGCCCAACTGGTTCCGGTAAAACAACAACGCTGCACTCGGTATTGAATTTCCTGAATAAGCCCGACACAAAAATCTGGACTGCTGAAGACCCGGTCGAAATTACACAAAAAGGCTTGCGCCAAGTACAAGTAAACCGCAAGAGCGGCCTCGACTTTGCAACGGCCATGCGTGCCTTCCTGCGTGCCGACCCGGATGTGATCATGGTTGGCGAAATGCGCGACAAGGAAACGGTATCAATGGGTATCGAAGCGTCGTTGACAGGTCACCTGGTCTTTTCGACTTTGCATACGAATAGCGCACCGGAATCCATCGTCCGCCTGCTGGATATGGGTATGGACCCATTCAATTTCGCTGACGCCCTGCTAGGCATTCTGGCGCAACGCCTGGCCAAGCGTCTATGTTCAAACTGCAAGCAAGCCTATACACCGTCATCGGACGAGATCAAGCAATTGCTCGATGAGTACTGCCTGGAACTGATGAATACGCAGGAATTCATCAAAGACAAAAAAGATGCCTACCAACGCGTATTGATGAACTGGACGGAGAAATACAGTAACGAACAAGGTGACTTCACCCTCTATAAAGCCGTAGGCTGCGATCAATGCAATGGTGGCGGATACAAAGGTCGTGTTGGTCTGCACGAGTTGATGATCGGCACGGACAATGCGAAGAAACTACTGCAGGAACATGCGCGTGTTGCGCAATTACTGGCCTGCGCATTGGAAGACGGCATGCTGACGCTGAAGATGGATGGGATTGAAAAGGTGCTTTCCGGGATTACCGATATCAAGCAGGTGCGTGCTGTTTGCATCAAGTAAATCAGGTAAGCGGTTGTTCGCTTTGCGCGAGATGCTCCACAAACTGTCCGCTCAATGCCCGCAATCTCTGGCTCATCAGTTTCGCAATCTTGGAAATGATGGCCACCGCTAAAGCCGGTCGCTCCTTGATCAGCCGCTGGTAGTTCTCCTTGGTCAGCAGCAAGACAACGCTATCGGATTGTGTTCTGCAAGTTGCTGAGCGTGGCTCGCCATCCACAATGGACATTTCACCAACTGTCTTGCCTCGGGTCACCACAACCAGTTGACGTTGCACACCCTCTGCATCTTCCTTCAGTATTTCAATCTGACCTTTGATCAACAGGCACAAATAAGAGCCGGGCTCTCCTTCGCCGAAGATGACCGTATCATTTGGCACGTCATAGCATTCGACAAAATTAGCCAAGGCTTGTACTTCCGGCCACGCAAGGTCAGCGAACAACTGCATCCCGACGATCATATCGCAGATCTCTTTACGGAATTCAGGGCCGACACCAGTTAACTGAAAACCTGCCAGGGTCGTATTGACACTCATTCCTGCCTCCGCAAAGCGCTATGCTATCAAACTATCATAGCGCGCAGCGTGGCAGCAGTCCATGCCATACACAACAAGCCCATTGCAGTCTCATTCATCACCGGGTTCCAGCAAATGTCGTTGCCAATTCTCAGACCATTGCCGCAGCGGTTTCATCGACTTCAATAAATCAAATCCAAGCGCGCTCAGCGCATAGCCGCCTTGCTCAGCCAACTCGACAATAGCCGCTTCACGCAAATCACGCAGACGCTGGTTTAGTACGGTTGGTGACATCGCGTCACAGCGCGCCTGCAATTCGCGAAAGGTCAGCGATTGTTCGCGCAATTCCCAAATGATGCGCAACACCCAGCGGCGCCCAAGCAAATCGAGCAAGGCCATGATGGGTCTGCCGGTTTGTGATCCACGTACTGGTTTGCCCGGTCGAGGTATGGCCATGTTGATTCCTGATAGCGGTGTCGAGTTGAGATTGGTTGCTACGTTAAACGTAGCATTATGCTACACTATTCGTAGCAATATCGGTTTATCACCGCCATGAAGGAGATGACGATGCAAAGCCCGCGTATTTCCCCTATCGAGCCACCTTACAACGACGCTGTCGCCGAAATCTTCCGACGCATCATGCCACCGGGCATGGAGCCCTTACGCCTGTTTCGCACACAGGCTCGCAATCAACGTGTGCTGGAACGCTTGTTTGCCGGTCACTTGTTGGACAAAGGAAGCTTGAGTTTGCGTGAACGCGAATTGGTGATTCTGCGTACTTGCGCGTGCTGTAAATCGGAATATGAATGGGGCGTTCACGTTGCATTATTCGCGCAGCGTGCCGGGCTAGATGCCGACATGATCAAGGCAACATTGGAAAACCAACATGGTCTCCAAGGTCAGGATGCCCTACTCTTTGAGGCAGTCGATCAGTTGCACAATCATGCAGCTATCACCGATACCACATGGGCGGCACTATCGGCAGCATATTCCGACGAGCAAATTCTGGAAATCATTTCTCTCGTCGGCTACTACCACACGATTTCCTTCATCACCAATGCTACACAAGTCGAACTCGAATCATTTGCACCACGCTTTGCCGATTATATGAAAAAGCCGGTCAGCGTTTAATGTTCAAATAGATATTTGACGGCGGCAGTAGCCATGCCGCTGTCACTATGTCCTACACCCGGCACAACAATCAGTTTCCAGTTGAGTGATGCCGACATCGTCTGCGCCTGCTGCTTGGCCATCGCATAGAACTTTTGTCCACGTGATATACGGTCTGGCCCTTCAGCCATCGCCTCCGGTTCGCGTGGCAGATATTTGTGATTAGGGTCGTTATCATCGCCCCCTAACATCACTACCAGCGGCTCGGTGAAATTGGTTTTCAATTGCGCCTCGCTGACTGCTTTTGCATCCAGGCTCCACGGGAAGTCAGCAACGCCATGACCCGAATACACAGGCAAAGTATAGTTACCGGCATTGGCGGCGATGGCTGTTTCCACTCGTGGCGACGGCATGAACAACATCAAGCGATGCACAAATTGCGCGCCCGCTGAATGACCGAAGATGATGTATTTTTGCGTACGCAATCCTTCCTTTTCGCACATAAGGTCGAACAAGTCTTCGATTACCGTGAATGTCCATTGCTTGTGATCCGGGTTGGCAACACCACCGAATTGGTAGGTTTCTTTCGGAAAAGCTTGTTCCGAAAATTCGGGCACCAATAACAGGAAGTGATATTTCTTGGCGTGACGTACCCATTCTTCCCGATAATCTTGACCGTTTCGCTTCACTCCCGGCATGACGAAGACGACCTTGGCATCCGGTGCCAATTTATCCGGTTTGAAGTACCAGACCTTCACCGACTTGCCACTTCCCGTTGATGCGTTGTGAAATGGAAAGCTGCCGCGCCCTGCTTGCAAAGGATCAGCAGCATGGGCTTGTGGCGTGATGAAAATGAAGAGCGTCAAACTAAACAGCGCGCACGGTAGGAATTTGCGGATGAATTTCATTCGGCTTCCATTATCGAAATTGGCTGAATCCTTAAGGGCGGTAAGAGATCAGAACAACAGTTGGCTCAAGACATGACCCCGATGTCAACAGATCATTTCGACATGATAGCAAAAAGTCAAAGCGCATTACCACAGGCTGTGGTAATGCGCTTGTGAGATATTCGTGCAGGAGGACTAGCGAAAACTACATCAATGTAATGGGTAGTGGACTATTACCTTAAATCACTAAAATACCCTCAGCGCACAACGCAATCCACATCCCCAGGTTTACCGCCATTACCGTCTCCTCCTCCACCGCCGGTATTACTAAAGGTAGGTGGAGGTGTAAATTCCAAACCAGGGTTATTCGGCAAAATGACAGGTGGTTGCTGGAAGCTTGGCGTAAATCCAAACTGCCCCGCCGTAAAATTTTGCGAACCTCCGCCGTTGGAGACATTGATCATGCCGTCGAGCACCTGTACATATAAACCAGGTGCCATACCATTAGAAGACGTAGGCACATTCTGCGCCAATTGCCATAGTGGTTTCGGCGCCTCGCCGCTGTAGGCCAACATGACGCGTGGCGCGGCAATGACGGGGGCATCGCTTCGCGTAACGTTCCCTGCACCAACATCAATATCTGCAGCAGCTACCGCAGCCGCTTGATAGGTCGCAACATCACTATCAGGGGGCGGGATATATTGAGCGACAAAAGTGGTTCCGCGTATGCCTATCGTCGCAGTAGGTGTGTTCAACCCGAACTTGTCACGATTACGCTTGCCTAGCAAACCGGTAATAGAACGCAATCCACCCTTGATCAAGCTGAAGAAGGCACTGTCGCCTTGCGGCTTCGCTTCATCATAGGAAAAATTTTCTATCTTGAACTGCGTGTTCGGTCGCAATGTGATTTCGCTATTGTCGATGAACTTGATGCGTGCGTAGGTATCCTTTTCACTGACCAGGGTATCTCCCGAATCGACAGTCGATTTCTGCGACAGTATCTTGAGCGTGCCATCGACCTTACGCACCAGCAATTGTCCACTGAGGTCAGTGATTGTGCCAACAGGGTCAGCAAACGCGCTTCCTGCGAACAACACCCCAACCAACATCAGCGCACCTAGCCGCGCCAACGCGGAGTGTGCTTTAGTTGCAATACATTTTTTGGGATTGCCCATTGTTCGCTCCTGTCGAATTGCCTGACTGTCCTGTTCCGTTGCCATTCTTATTGAACTGGCTACCACCGTTATCACCGCCGGTACCGCTGACTCCTCCACCAACCGACGAACTGGATGTATTCAGCAACGAGATATAGCTCTGCGTCGCCGTCAATATATCCGCGGTGTTGATTGATGGCGTGATATTGGCCATCAAGCCGGTCGGCTCAACCAACACATAATTGCTGGCGCCTGTACCGGAAATGCTATCGCTCGCAGTCACCGCGATGTTATTGCCAACGGCCGACGACACAAATGATCCCGATTGCGTCAACGTGATGACGACTCCTTGCGCCGTATCAGCAGGCACAATGCCAAGCAGTGCACCACCGGAAAGTGTTGCCGATGTCGTGCCATCAAAGGGCTTGTTCGAGGCAGTTTGACCAATAACAGTCAAGGTCGCCGGTGTAATATTGGCTGAGAACGTCGGTTGGGCAACCGTATAATTACTGGCTGAAGCACCGCTCAAGGAATCCTGCGTCGCAGGGGTCACCGCGATATTGCTGCCGACGTTTTGCGAAGCAAAAGTGCCGCTTGCCGGGCCATTCAAGATCACAGTGTCTCCAGGAACAACACCAACCAGTGTACCTGTGGTAATGGTTGCTGCAGTCGTACCATCATACGGTTTGTTCTGCGCAGTTTGCCCACTGACAGTCAAGACCGCCGGTGTGATATTTGCAGCAAGCGTAGGTTGTGCCACCGTGTAATTGCTGGCAGAAGCTCCCGTAAGGGTATCGGGCGTCGATAAGCTCACTGGAATATTGGTGCCGACATTTTTCGACGCGAACGCGCCCGTATTGGGTGCCACCAAGGTCACCGTATCGCCAGGAAGAATACCGATCAGCGTACCTCCGGTAATCGTCGCACCAAGGGTACCGTCATACACCTTGCCAATGGCAGATTGGCCGCTAATAGTCAGCATCAGCGGCAAGATCGTTCCGGTCAAGGTCGGCTCGACCAATACAAAATTACCCGAGGTTCCGTTACCCAGCGTGATCGAATCCGTCACGTTCATTGCAATGCCAGTACCGGCATTTTTCGACGAGAACGTGCCGCTTTGATTGAGGATGATCGTATCGCCTACCGGGACACCAACCAAAGTGCCACCCGTCAGCACCGCGACCGTCGTTCCATCATAGGTTTTGGTCGTGACGGTTTCACCGGTGACCGTAATATCGATCGGTGTTGGTGTGGGTGTGGGCGTAGGTGTTGGAGTCGGCGTAGGGGTCGGGGTCGGAGTCGGTGTGGGCGTAGGTGTTGGAGTGGGAGTCGGCGTTGGTGTAGTTGATGCCGGATTATAAATTGCCGCTGTGTTGTAACTTGCGTTACCACTGCCAACAAAATCACTGTAAGCATTCGCATACAGATTGATCGGGGAGCCTGTAAAGCTTCCGCCTTGCGTAAAAATCGACGTGCTGCTGTTGGTTACCGGTGATGAACCAGGCGTTTCAGTAAACCCGGCATACAGGGAAATCGCCCCTGTGCCGCCTCCGGCAACAAAGGTATTACTGGAACCGATATTGATCGCACCACCGGAAACCAGGGTAATCGACGAACCAGTGAAGTCCGTACCGCCAGAACCCGAAGGAATAGTCAACGCCCCCGAAGTCGCTACATTTACATTTCCGCTTGCAAGAATCTGATAGAGATTCAATCCGTAGCCAGCATTACTGCCACTATTGGCAATGTACACATCGGTGGCACTGGTCACATTCAGCCCACTGGTATTAGTCTGCAATGCATTGTTGGCACCACTTGTCCCTATCGAAGAGCTTGCGGACAAGATCAGTTCATTGGACGACGAAATAATCCCGGTAGACGCGCCTTGCAAGATAGAACCGCTGGCGGCGGTCATATAAACGTAATTGCTGCCGCCATTGACTGGCTGAGACACTGTGATGTTGCCAGAGTTTGCGGTCAATCTCACGTTACCGCCATTTGCAGCTATGCCCGTTTGGGAAGGCAATGAACCTGCTGCCGCAACGGTACCAACAGTGAAGCTGCCTCCGTTGGTGAAATTGAATTGTCCGCCATTGGCATAACCCGCCAAGGTCGCAATAGAGTTACCAGTGTTGCCGAGCGAAACGCTGCCGCTGGCGTAAAGGGACAACCCAGATGCAGTGATATTCTGTCCGCTATTCTGTGAAATATTACCTGATGACGCGTAAAGCGCCACCGTCGCTCCCGATGCAGAAATCGGCGCTCCCACAATGATGTTGCCAGCTGCCTGCACAGCAACATAACCACCAGACGACATCGAGATACCCGATACCAATGGCAAGAATGGAGCCGTTCCCACAGCGCCTACACTGCCTATAGTCAAGGCGCTGGAGCTATTGACCGAAAAACCCGTGGTCGCGCTGCCAGCAATCGTGCTGATAGCGTTGCTAGAATTCGTTAGTTGCACATAACCCGCAGACGCCACAGCCGAAACTGACGCCGCAGTAATAGAGCCATCCGCTCCAGAGATATTGCCGCTAGTCGTTTTCAGGGCAACGATGCTGCCAGTGCCTGGTGCATTGATCTGTGCACCAATGCTAATTCCAGAGGCAGCTTGCAGGCCGATTATATTACCCGTGCTGGTGGCGGAATTGCCAATCGCTCCGCTCACGGTAATGGCATTGTCTGATGTCACAAAGATGCCGCCGGCATTGTGGCTTGTCGTTTGCGAGATACCACTGATCGTCAACGGCTGCCCCGTATTGGAAATCACAACATCATATCCCCCACTACCTGCATCCCCATTAGTGATGGAAATACTGCCAACCGATGTGGCAAGCGGGTTCGTTTGCGACCCTACTCCCATATGCGAAGTGGTTGACAGGGCAGCCCCCGAAATGGTCGAACCCGACACAGTGGATATCGTACCGGACGAAGTCAGTGTGACGGTTCCGCCAGGAGAAGAAATACCATTTACACTACCAATCGTTCCAACAGTGATTCCACCGCCTGACGTGAAGGAAAAGCCCCCACTACCGGAACTGCCAGCAACAGCATTCACGCTGTTGTTAGATGTGAGCCCGACTGATCCACCTGCCACAGCAGACAACGTATTGGCAGTGATTCCAGCAGTTTGCGTAATATTGCCGCTCGCATTAAGCGTCACCGCTCCGGGGAAGGCATTGATACCAGCATTGATATTGATATTGCCGCCAGTAGCAAGCAATGCCAATGTCCCACCAGCGGCATTGATAGTGCCATTGATGTTGACATCTGCGGATGCAGCAAGAGTCAGCGTACTTGTATTCGAGCCAAAATTGATGTTGTTACTGGTAACCGTTACCGTTCCGCCGCCGCCCGCACCTGCCTGCACAAGCACATTACCGAGCCCCAATTGCGTGTTGATTGTGGCAGCAGTAACGTCGGAATCCACACCTGAGGTAAAGGATATAGGACTACTACCTACAGGGGATATCGGGGTACTCCCTATATCATCAATCGTAATGGTATAAGGGTCGAGTAACAGGGTTCCTGTGGTTCCCTTGTCCTTTGTTGCAGTCAGATTGACGAGTCCCTGGAAGTCCAGATAGTTCTTGCCGGACGTTTCAACAAAACCACCATTCCCACCCAAGACACCGCCCTTGGCGGAAATGTTGCCATACATATAGGTTGCTTCATCGGACCAGACAGCGACATTACCGCCATTGCCGCTTTGGATCGCATCAGCATTGATCGACGTATTCTGCCCGACGTAAGTGCGGGTAGCATTGACCATGTCCGTATTGGTACCGTGGAAGCCTCCACCTACCAATACGGTTCCACCGCCGGTCTGTCCACTGACATCAACACTGGCGTTGTCCATCAACGTCACCTGATTGCCCTGCAGATACACCGTGCCGCCCGTTCCCGCACCAGTCGCCGTGGTTTGACTATTGCCTGCCAGCGTGGTCGCCTGACTTGACTTGAACACGATCTCGCCATTCTGGCCGACCACAGCGCTATCGGCACTAACGATACCGCTCTGATTGATCAACGCGCCATAGATGCCGATCTTGCCGCCTTGCGCAATCACCTGCCCCAGATTCAATGCCTGATCGGTGGGTGCATTGACCACCACTTGCACATTCGGGTCACCACCATCGACCAGTTGCACGCTATGCCCAGCTGCCAGATAGATTTCACCCTGCGGCGAAGTCAAAATGCCGTTGTTTTGAATTTGCGGAGCGATCAAATAAATTTGTCCGCCACTGGGTGTGACGATACTTCCTTGATTAATGATCGAGCCTGCAACGCCTGAAGCAGCAACCGTGAAGTTATTCTTGCCCGACTCAAAGTTGGCATTGCTGATATCCAGCGTCGAAGCCACAAGGCCCTTGACGTTGACTTGCGATCCTGCCCCAAACATGATGCCATTCGGGTTGATCAGATAAACCTTACCATTCGATTGCAGCGCGCCGAAGATTTGCGACGGGTCTTGTCCGAGAATCCTGTTCAATACCGCACTGCTCGAACTCTGTTGCAGGAACTGGGTCAGCTCGCCAGGATTGATAGAGAAACTTTGCCAATTGATAATCGTGCCGGGCACATTGGTAATCGTCAGCACATTACCATTGTTACTGATATCAGCATGACCGCTGACCACCGTACTACCTGTTGGATTGGCGTAGACCGGGCCACAAGCAAACATACTGGCGATTAACGCTGGCAGTAGTCGCCGCGAGAATCGGATTCTTTGCCCCGAAAAATGATAGGTAGCCAAAGAAAGGGCTTTTACATCAGGCTTCATGAACCGGTTCCTCCCGTTTATTCATGCAATCGCTTGGGACAGCTTTCTACATGGCTGCCCTCTTCCAGTCATCCTACGGCACGCATGTATTACCTAAAACGTGTACACCAGACGGAAATGCACGCGGTTGCTGCCTTTCGGCGACAACGTTGTTCCGTCGATCACATGCGCAAAATCCACCAATCCAGCGAAGTGCGGCAACATGTTAGCGCGCGCACCCAAACCAACACTTCCTATCGATTCCGACGTAATCTCACCGGGCAACGCATCGTTATGCGAAACATAGCCCGTGTCATAAAAAGCAAGGACGCGACATTGTGCGCCAGTACCGCACAAGTTCGGCGTATAGACTTCCAGATTCGTAAATCGCCCTTGGTCGTCAGCCAGTTCGCGCTCGTCAAAACCACGGACGGTAGATTCCCCGCCGATGCCGAATTGTTCGCCCTGGATCAAGGCATCGCTGGTCGCTTGGCCATTCAGTGCAAGGCGTAATTGCCAGTCCAAAGGCAGCACACGCAAATAGCTGATACCGTAGCGGACGATGGTATAGCTGTCGGTAGCACCAGAACGCGCCGCCGCGAATGCTGAGCTATCTCCCTTATCACCACCAGCAATATTCTGGAAAACGCTGACGTAGAAATTGAGATTGTCGTTCGTCTTCGACCAGTTGCCGCCATAGGTAATGTTGATAGGATGCACCGTCACATCACTTCCCAAAGGCGATCCAGCCAGGCTGATCTGATTATTGAAATCCTTGTAGTCGAAGCCAAAAATCAGCTTTGAATCGTAGTCACCAATCTTGCGGAAATTGTGGTTATAGCGCCCACCCACCACAGTACCTTTGCCACTGACGGAAAGATCGAACACACCCGCCGTCACCGTACCTGCGTTGACGTTGGAATAATTAGCATAGAAATCAAGCGAGTCACCCAACGCATAGAGTGGGATATGGTAGCCAGCACCGAACACGGTGACATCACTGGGGTCGGCGAAGCTTGTGGTGTATTGCAGACTCAGCACATGATCCCAGCCGCCGATATTGTTGTTCTGGTAGCTGACAGTCAGACGGTTGCGTCCCGTATTGTCGTCACCAGTATTATCGACCGCAACGCCAGCGCTCCAAGGCTTTTCGTCCACCACCTGCAAATGGGCATCGACTTCTGCATCTTCCGCACCGGTTTGAAACTGCAGCGTCACTTTCTTTGACGGATTTTCGTTGGCAACCTTTAAATCTGCAGAGATGTCTGCCAGATTCGGATTTTGTCCTGTCTGCAAGGCTGGAACGCTATTGCGGATATTGGCGTCATCGAAAAATTTGTTGCCTTGCACGACGATCTTGCCGATGTGAGGTTCAATCACGTTCAGGCGCACAACACCGTGGTTCAACTCCTGTTCAGGCAACACGACGCGCACAATGTTGTAACCATGTTGCCGATATGTGGCCTCCAGAGCTTCCACAGCCATCTGCACCGAACCAAAATCGCGATTCTGGCCGACGTAAGGGGCAACAGCTTGCTGCACCGCGTCTGGGGGCAACAACGTATTGCCCTGAACATCGTAGTGCGTAATCTCAAAATGTCCGATTGGATTGCCTGCCTCCACACCAGCATGCGCCGTAAGCGCACACGTTGCCAAGGCCACCCCCGCAATTCCAGCAATCCAGCGTAATTTGTTATGGATCATGTTATGGCTATTCCGCATATTGTTAAACGCATTGGCATGATCGATGCCCCCTACTTCGTGCTGCGTTTTTCCTGCTGACCACCACAAGCGATACAACCAATACGAACTGTTCTACCCAGCTACAGTATCCAACATGCATCGCCCTTCCCCAGCGATCCACGCAAATAAACATTCAGCCAACGCCACTTGCGCAATACGCAAAGTGACGGCATCTCAAACTATGGTGAATTTCGGAAAATATAAGCTTACGCAGTACAGCGTGCCGAGCCGTCGTCAAACCTGAAGGCAAGTCAGGGAAACGGCTAGTCTTTAAGAAAGTCAACCAAATGCGAGCATTCATCTCGCCTCCGCGTCGGGAAAATCCAGATCAACGACTTTGACTGAGTGGTTTCGCATCGCCCGCACATCGCGTGACGAAGAAACCTTTACCCCATAGTAATGAACTTATTGGAAGTATGCAATTCAAAAGGCGTCGCTTTGCTGCATTGAAGCATTGCAGAAAACATATGCTACACGCGGCACGCTGGGTTCATAATCTGTTCACATGATCAGAATGCAGCACCCCGAAGTAATCAGCGTTTATTGCAGTCAACGATAAACCGATACTTCGATGCATTCACGCCACTATTTCACTCGCCAAACGGACTTATTACAGCTTGGCACCAATGGGCCGGCCTGTAAATCCCACAGATATGGGATCAGACTTGATATTTTTATCACCTTGCCGATAGCGAATAGGCGTAACAATATTTAATGATCTTTGATCGGAATCGACCAAAAGCTGTTGCGAAAAAACGTCTAGTGCCGCCTATTGACTGGCAGGTTTGATCAATGAGAGCAACAGATTAGCCAAGGTATCGGTCTTGCGATCCAGGCTATGCATCTGCGCGGCAGCCAGCGCCTTGCGTGCCTGCACTTCATAGTAGGCACTAGCTCGCCAGAGCTTGGATAACTCGTCCCACCATGGTGCAATCTCCGCATCAGTTGGCATCGTCCAATGATCTCGCGTGCATTGCTCCGGTATTGGCAATACACAGCCCGCGTCGCCCAAGGTTTCAGGAATACCCCCGCGATTTGAGGCAATCACCGGAATACCATTTGCATTCGCTTCAATCAGCACACGCCCCGCTGCCTCAAACCAGAATGATGGAACCAGCAGGATTTTGGTCTGCGCATAAACTGTCGCCATCTGTTCCTGCTTCGGTAAAACCGTCACATGTTCGAGAATGTCGTCCGACAAATTGAGCTTGCGCATTGCCTCAGCCAGCACACCACGACTTTCCACGACCAGAAAACGCATATCAGCAGCTGTCTGTGCAGCCTTTTGCACCAGCTTCAGGAACAGTGTTACCCCCTTTTCAGGAAGCGGATTGATGAAAGTGATCAATCCCGGCTCACGCCTGGTTGTAACAATTGGCTCAACGTCAACAAACGCGCCGACATTCTGGCACTGCAAGCCAAGCGAGGCTGCGTAATGCGCCGCACTCGCCGCTGAGTTCGTCAGCACCATATCAGCATGCGCGAAAGTCTCCCGCTTCGCATAGTGCGGATTTGCCAGGTAGAAAACCACTGCCGCATCGACCGCTTTCGCACAACGTTGAATTTCGATATCCAGCAAGAGGCCACCAAAGGTGATCACGATATTTGGACGAATCTGCTCAAGCCATGCACGCGCGATATCGCGAAAAATCATTTCATCGGCAGCCGTCAATTGCGTGCGCTTTTGCGTAGCGAATGCAATCGCTTGGTACACAACACCATCGACCGTACCTTCCCAGACAGGCAAATTCAATTCGGCAATCCGTCCCGATGGCGCAAGGCCACGGCTGCGCAGCACCGCGGAAAAATCGTCCGGCGGCACATCAAAGCAACAAGCCGTCAACACGTGACACGTAGCACCACGTTTTGCGAATTGCTCCAGCATGGTGCGTACTGAAGTTGCAGCACCATTCCCAGGATCGAACAAGTTGACAGGATTGATAAAAGCAACCCTCAACTGCCGCAAGTCAAAAGTAGGCTTCGATATCGGTGGTGGCGTCGTTATCATGAGTTGATTGTATCCGACTTGCAAGGATGTGAATGATCAGAAATACGACAGAGGTAGCATCCATTGAGGTTTCCGATTACCTGCTAACATTGTCGGCCAGGAACACATATTGAAAAACCGTCAGGACTATCATCATGATGAAATCGTTTGGGAAAAAACCGGAGGGTCTGCGCCTAGAACGGATGAAGGCATCTCCGCTCTGGAGCGGCGAAGGTTTTCGCAATGTGTATCCTATCATTCCCGGTTTGCGTGATCCTGCAGTGAAGATGCCCAGCATTTCAGAGTTTTTGTGTGGCGGGGAACGACGCACGCCTAAAAGCCCGTTTCCGATTATCGATCCAACCCAACTATGGAGCGGCAAACCGCAATCGGGGTTACGTGCGACGTGGCTGGGGCACTCCACGGTATTGATTGAAATCGACGGTTATCGCGTGCTAACAGACCCGGTATGGGGACCACGCGCATCGCCCTCAACCTTAGTCGGGCCAAAGCGTTTTCAGCCCGCGCCTATCGATCTGCGTTCCATGCCACCGGTCGATGTCATCGTGATTTCGCATGATCACTACGACCATCTCGACTATCCGACGATTCGTGTGCTGGCGAAAACGAATACGATGTTTGTCACCTCGCTCGGTGTCGGCGCGCATCTGGAAGCATGGGGTGTTCGCCCCGAGCGCATCGCAGAGCTTGACTGGTGGGAAAGCTATCAATTACCGAAAAGCGAATTGACCATCACTGCTGCACCATCCCAGCATTTTTCAGGCCGCCACATCGGCGATAGGAATGCCACTTTGTGGTCATCGATGGTTATACGATCTGCACACCATAGCGTATTTTTCAGTGGCGACACAGGGTTGACCAATGAATATGAAGTCATCCGCCAACGTCTTGGGCCATTTGATCTGGTGATGCTTGAGATAGGCGCTTTCCACCCAGCATGGGGCGACATCCATCTCGGCCCTGAAAACGCGATCAAAGCACTGTCGCTGCTGGGCGGTGGCAATTTTCTGCCGATTCATTGGGGAACATTCTCGCTCGCCACGCATGACTGGGATCAGCCGATTGAAGCAGCGCTGACGTTGTCGCAAAAGGGAGGCTTCCAACTTCTCACCCCGCGCCTTGGCGAGGCCATTGAGCCCACGCACGAGCATAAAGTCAATCCATGGTGGCGTGCAGTCGATACAACGAACACATCGATTGCAACAGAAGAAAGTGCGATCGAACTCGTCGAGGGGCAAGTGTGGCCCTTGGATTAAGGGATCAAGCGCTTGCTACCCAGTAGGTTCGGGCAATAGTGGATCGTGTAAAATCATGCAGATTCATCGATACACCTATTTCCACACGGAGTAACTCTTGTACAAGCGCGTCATGCAATTTCTGTCTGCACTTAAGAAAGGCAACCCCACAACGAGTTCTACTCCTGTCGATTCACAAACACCAAATCGCTCAAGCACGGAAAGCAAAGAGCACGGCGATACGTTGATGCGCGAAGCAAAATGGGCTCAAGCCGCACAATGCTATACCCAAACCATTGCGGTCAATCCTACCTACGTGGCTGCGCACATCAATCTGGGTTTTGTATTGATGCAGCAAGGCTTGCTTGAGGATGCACAACATCATCTCACGCAAGCGCTTGAACTTGATGCCGCAGTCGCCGATGCAAGCTATCTGTTGGGTACACTCCACCTGACAAAGGGGCAGCCAGCAGCAGCCGAAGAACATTTTCGTAAGGCGTTGCTGCAAGCGCCTGATTTTTTCCCTGCCTACGATAGCCTGTGCGCGCTGCTGATGCAAAACGGTCGTGTGGACGATGCCATGCAACTAGTTCGTCATGGGGCCGAGCACAATACCGGTAATGCCGATTTGCACTATCTCCTTGGCAAGCTGTATTTTTCGCAAGAACAACTGGATCAGGCGATATCGAGCTTCACGAAGGTATTGGAACTTGACGCAACGCACGCTCTGGCTCACTCCAACCTGGGACTCGCACTACTCAAAAAGGGGGCGTTGAATCAGGCTGTGGCCGTTCTGCAAAAGGCGGTCGAACTCGATCCGCACTCGCCAGACTTATTCAACGACCTGGGTAGCGCTTTGCATAGTCTGCAAAGATTCGACGAGGCCATCTCCACATTCCAGCAGGGGCTATCCATCAATCCACATTCCGATCTTTTGCGCGAAAACCTCGGCTTGTCGCTACACGCGCAAGAGCGCTTTGATGAAGCTATCGCCCAATTTCAAATCACACTATCACGAGATTACACATCCAAGGATGTGCATTTCAACCTCGGCAATTCGCTGTTTGCGCAGAAAAAATTCAGGGAAGCGATCTCGTCATATCAAACTTTTCTGGAAAAGAATCCGCAGCACCTGAATGCTCACAACAATCTGGGCAATGCGCTGCAAGAAGCTGGTGAATCCGATGCTGCTCTGGCTTGTTTTGAACAGGCGCTGACGATTAATCCCGATTATGCTGCCGCGCATTATGGCAAGGGCAAGGTACTCAAGAGTCTGGGGAAAATTGAAGAAGCAACTGCGTGCTTCAGAACAGCCATCAAAAACGATCCTGATTTCGTCGAAGCTCACCTCATGTTGGGAGATGTCCTGTTCGATCTGGGTCAGCTCGACGATGCCAAAAGTGTATATGAGCGCGTACTGGAAATCGAACCGAACCACGCAGGGGCGCACTGGGTTCTCGCAATGCTGACCTTGCCTGCAATCCCGGCAACGGACGACGAGGTCGTCGCCAGCCGGGAAAACTTCTCGCAAGCACTCACCAAACTGCAGGCATGGTTCAATGGAGAACGCATTGATGCAGGCGTCGAACAGGTCGGCAGTTTGTTACCGTTTTATCTGACCTATCAGGAGGAAAACAACCGTCCCCTGCTGGCTGAATATGGTCAATTATGTTCGCGCCTGACCAAGTATTGGTCTGACCAACATTTGCCAGCGTTGAATCATCCACAATCAGACGGCCCAGTTCGCGTTGGCATTGTCTCTGCCCATATTTTTAAAAATCACTCGGTCTGGAATGCATTGGTCAAAGGCTGGTTTGATCATTGCAACCCGAATCGCATTGAACTGCACGTTTTCTATTTGGGCAGCCATCACGACAGCGAGACCGAATGGGCGAAATCGCGCTCAGCAAGCTTCGAATCAGGCAAACGAGATTTTGCACAATGGGCTGAAATCATTCAGAAAAAACAGGTCGATGTGCTCATCTTCCCTGAAATCGGTATGGATCGATTGGCAGTAAAGTTAGCCAGTTTGCGCCTTGCGCCAGCCCAGGCAACGACTTGGGGACACCCGGAAACCAGCGGCTTACCAACCATCGATTACTTCCTTTCCGCAGTTGACCTTGAGCCTGCGAACGCACAAGATAACTACACAGAAAAACTGGTTCTACTTCCCAAACTGGGATGCCACTACTATCAATCAGAGGTGGAAAGCATCAATCCCGATATGCGCGCATTGGGTATTGCACCTGATGCGCCCATATTGCTATGCCCCGGCACACCGTTCAAATATGCACCGAAGCATGATCACGTATTTGTCGATATTGCCCGCAAACTTGGAAAATGCCAGTTCGTCTTTTTCGCCCATCCTCTTCGAGAGTTGGCAGACAAACTATGCGCACGCCTGAAATCGGCTTTTGCAGCAGCGCAGATGGACTTCGACGATTTCTGCGTATTCATCCCCTGGCAAGACAAGGCAGCATTCTTCGGCCTGATGAAGCAAGCCGACGTGTTTCTCGATACGATAGGATTCTCTGGCTTTAACACGGCCATACAGGCACTGGAATGCGACCTTCCCATCGTCACGCGTGAGGGTCACTTCATGCGCGGCAGATTAGCCAGCGGGATTTTGCGCAATATCAGTTTGCAGGAACTCGTTGCGGACAACGAAGCGGACTATGTCGATCTGGTGGTCAAACTTGTGCGGGATGAAGCTTATTGCGATACCGTGCGCCAGCGCATTACCTCTTCGCGCGCAAGTCTGTTCAACGATCGTTCATCGGTACAAGCTTTGGAAGAGTTTCTCGTTTCAACAGCCAATGCAAAACGTCAGGCGAACTCAGCATCACCCTAAGCCAAACACCAACAAAGGCTGCACATCAATCGAATTCTTTAGGGCACTCGCGCCGTGAAAATGAATTAAACCTATCGCGCAACAAAAACTGACGACCTTCGCACGAAGATGCAATAGAAAATAATTACACGAACTGGGATTTATTAGATAACAACTGAACTGAACGTTGGGAGAGAAGACAGAAATTTGGAATTGCTCCCCAAATTCCTCCCACGTTAGACAAAACCAATCCTCACTATCGATATAACCATTTGATTTCAAACGGGAATTCTTACTGAGAATTGGTAGGCGCGATTGGACTCGAACCAACGACCCCCACCATGTCAAGGTGGTGCTCTAACCAGCTGAGCTACGCGCCTAACGAAGAAATGAGATTATAGACACCTTTTTGGCTGAATGCCACTATTTTTGGAAAATATTTTCACAAAGCATCTCCACCCCCTCAGAAGCAAGCCGAACCGCCTTCAATAACCACCACGCGCACTATTAAGTAGCCAGGAATTCAGCCAAGTCAGCCCCTCAGACGTCCCTGCCTTAGGGCGGTATTCGCAGCCTACCCAGCCGTCGTAGCCGATGTCGTCCATCTGGCGGAACAGGTATGGATAATTGATTTCTCCGATGTCTGGCTCGTTGCGCTCCGGTACACCAGCAATCTGCATATGACCAATCGCGCGGATGTGTTGCTTCATCTTGATGGCGAGGTCGCCTTCGACGATCTGACAGTGGTACATGTCGAACAGCACGCTGATGTTGGGTGCACCGACTTCACGGCATATCGTCAATGCATCATCCAGGCGATTGAGAAAGTAACCAGGCATGTCACGCTGGTTGATTGGCTCAATCACTATCGTCACATCTTGCTGTGCCGCCTGTTGCGCCGCATAGGCGAGATTATTGATATAGACGTCGCGACTGTAGCTGCGTTCATACGGCTGCGTGAGACCTGCCATCACATGCAGGCATTTATTGCCGAGCACATTGGTGTAGCCCAATGCCCTTTCCATACCACGACGGAATTCATCCTCGCGCCCCGGCAGACAAGCGATACCGCGTTCACCCGCAGCCCAATCGCCCGGTGGACAATTGAACAATGCCTGGGTCAAGCCATATTGATCGAGACGGGCACGGATATCACCAACCAGATACGCGTATGGGAACAGGAATTCGACGCCTTTGAAGCCATCCGCTGCCGCCGCCGCAAAGCGGTCGAGAAAATCGTGCTCGTTGTACATCATTGTCAGATTGGCGGCAAATTTTGGCATGGCGATACAGAATATAAAAAGGATTGCTGAATTCAGCGCTCATTGGAACAGGCGCACGCATCTGCGTCAATCGCTTGCTGCTCGTTATCGTATCTCAAAGCACGGCTAACATTATTTTCCGGTAAACTCGCAATCCGAGTACATCGCAGCAAAACTGAATCCAGAACCATTCGCAATGCCGACCAATACCGAACAAACTGTCAATCACTTACACGCGCATCGTACTGGTGATGCGCGCAATGTACACGTCGCTGAAGCACGCGATCAAAAGATCTTGCTGGGGTCGCTTTTATTGACGTTGGGTTTTGCGGCTGTCGAGGTGGCAACCGGCTTTTGGTCGAACTCGCTGGCGCTGATCTCGGATGCAGGCCACATGGTGACCGATGCCATGGCCTTGGGGCTGGCATTGATTGCGCAAGTGATCGCCAAACGTCCGCCATCAGCTAAGCATTCATTCGGCTTTGGCCGTGCGGAGGCATTGGCTGCTTTCGTCAATGGACTGGTAATGCTGGCAGTGATCTGCTGGATCGGCATTCAGGCGATGCGTCGCCTTGCCAATCCCGAGCCGGTGCAAGGCGGCACAGTGGCCATAGTCGGTACCATCGGTCTGATCGTGAATCTGCTGGTGGCGTGGATACTGTCCCACGATCAGACCAGTGTGAATACGAAAGCAGCAATGGTGCACGTGATGGGCGATTTGCTTGGCTCGATTGCTGCATTGGCTGCAGGGATCATCATCTATTACACCGGCTGGCTGCAGGCAGACCCGATTCTTTCGGTACTGGTGACGCTACTGATTCTGGGTTCAACGGTGAAGGTATTGCGCGAGTCGTATCACTTCCTAATGGAAGGCGTGCCGCATAGTATCGATTATCTGCAGGTAGGTCAGCACCTGGAACAAATTGACGGTGTGCTATCCGTGCATGACTTGCACGTATGGGAAATGACACCCGGCGAGGCAGCGCTGATCGGTCATGTGGAAATACGCGATTTGCAGGAATGGCCGAGCATTCTGCACGCGATCAAGAAGATGCTATTGGAGCGCCATGGGATCGACCACGTGACGCTCCAAGCGGAATTGCCTGATATGGCTGAGGCGCATCAAGCGCACTAGACGCGCCCTGCCCTCATCAGGCAAAGTCAAATCGATTACTTGGGGGCAGCAGCGCTATCCTTGGTATAAACGATCTTGTGTGCACCACCATCGCAGCTACCCACCACCTTGGCATCGCCAGTTTGCGCTGCATCGACCACGTCCAGCTTGAAATTCTTGACGCCGTGCGAGGTCATCTTTTCTTCGATCGATTGCTTCAACGAGTCACAAGTGACCTTGTCGGCTGCGTGTGCCGATGTAGCGACCGAAGCCGCCAAAGCGATTGCAGAAATAATTGCCAGTTGTTTCATGATTCCCCCTGATGAGATGTTATTGAAACCTGCGATTTAGGTTGCAGATTATACAACGTTGTTAATGGATGATAAATTGTTTGTTGTTTTTTCATCATCGCAGAAACACCCTACTATTGAAATCAATAGGATCAACATCAATGTCGTCTGGCCTCTTGTACGCCTTCCACTTCCCGTATCACCGATAACGCCCGCTGTAATTGCGCCGTCGAACCGATCTCGGCAGTAAAGGCCATGCGCGCCACACCTTTCGCGCTCTGCGTGCTGACGCCAATCACATTGATTTTTTCACGCAGGAAGATTTCAGAGATATCGCGCAGCAAACCTTGACGGTCATTTGCGAGCACGAAGATATCGACCGGATAGACCGTTTGTACATCCGCCTTACCCCATTCACTGTGGATGACCCGCTCCGGTGCCTTCTCCTGCATTTCCGCAAAGTTCTTGCAAGTGGCGCGATGAATCGACACTCCCTTGCCACGTGTGACGAAGCCAACAATTGGGTCCGGCGGCGCTGGTTTGCAGCAACGCGCCAATTGCGTCATCAAGCCATCCGTGCCAACTACCAGCACGCCGGAATTAGCACCTTGCGCCACGCTTGATGCACGGCTCTTGCGCGGCACGACGACGTCGTCGCCATGGCCGTGTGCATGCCCATGCGCATGACCGTGCTTGGCCACCTGCTTTTGCGGATCGTCCGCATGCAAGGCTTGTTCGACGTGACGCAGGCTGAACTCATCCTTGCCGACTGCAAGGAATAGATCATCCGGCTTGGCGAATCCAAGTTTGTGCGCCAACTCTTCCAGATTCACCGCCGTCTTGCCTTCGCGCTGCAGCGATTTTTCCACCAGGCTGCGGCCATTGGCGAGTGTTTCCTGCTGCTCGATGGCATTGAACCACGCGCGAACCTTGGAACGTGTACGCGGGCTGGCGGTATAGCCAGCACTCAACCAGTCACGCGACGGGCCGATGCTACCAGTGCCACGCGCTGTAATGATCTCGACTGTCTGCCCATTCTTCAGCACCGTATTCAGCGGCACCATGGCGCCATCGACACGCGCACCGCGGCAGCTATGGCCGACATCGCTATGCAAATGGTAGGCAAAATCGATAGGCGTGGAGCCTGTCGGCAATTCAATGACACGCGCCTGCGGCGTCATGACATAGATGCGATCATCCAGCGTGGCGGACTTGATCTTTTCCACCCACTCGCGCTGCACCTCATCTTGCCCAACCACCGCATCGACGACTTCGCTCTTCCATGCCAGCAGTTGCCGCAACCATGCGATTTTTTCGTCGTACTTTTGCGCAGAGAAATTCGAGCCGCCGCTCTCCTTGTAGCGCCAGTGCGCCGCTACGCCGTATTCGGCAAAGTGGTGCATATCAGCTGTACGGATTTGCACTTCCAGCGCACGGCCATCTTCGGCGATCACTACTGTGTGCAGCGACTGATAGCCATTCGGTTTCGGACGCGAGATATAGTCGTCGAATTCCTTCGGAATCGGTGCCCAGATGTTGTGCACGATACCCAGTACCGTGTAGCAGGTCTTCACATCTTCGACGATAACCCGAAAGGCGCGCACGTCGTACAGTTCGGAAAAATCGATATCCTTGCCGCGCAGCTTGTTCCAGATGCTATAGATATGTTTGGGCCTGCCAAACACTTCGGCCTGAATACCGGCATTGGTCAGTTCAGTACGCAAGCGCGTGATCGCGGTTTCGACGAAGCCCTCGCGCTCCATCCGTTTTTCTTCAAGCAGCTTGGCAATGCGTTTATACGCATGCGGCTCCATGAAGCGGAACGACAGGTCTTCCAACTCCCACTTCAATTGCCAGATACCGAGCCGGTTTGCCAGAGGCGCATACAAGTCGAAGGTTTCGCTTGCGTATTGGCGCGTCAAATCGTTTTCGAGCTTCAGGTCAGCGAAATAGCGCAAGGTGGTCAGACGCGATGCAAGGCGCACCAGCACCACGCGCAAGTCTGAAGCCATGGCCAGCAGCATCTTGCGCAAGGTTTCCAATTGATCAGACGCACGCTGCGCAGCGTTCTTGCCACGCAAGACCTCCTGCTGGCCGAACGTGGTTTCGTGCAAGCGCATCAATTGGCGCGTGCCAGCGATCAGATCGGTAATTTCGCTACCGAACTTCGCCTCTATCGTCTCCGCTGCGTTAGGGTCAAGCAAACTCAACTCGAACAAGGCCCCGGCAACGCGGGTATCGGCATCCACCTTCAATGATGCCAGCACCGCAACCACGCCCTGCGAAAACGCAAACGCGTCCTGCCCGGTGCTGACCGTTTTGCCGCTATAGATTGGCTTGACGAATTCCAGCGCCTCCGTGACGCGTGCACTATCCTCAGCCGATAATCCTGCGGTCACTTGCAGATGCACTTCATTCTGCGCAACAGCTACTGAAACCATGATTTTTATTTACTTCAGTACGACACGACAAACATCCGAGCAGTATTACTTCACTGCTGCCGTCACCACAATTTCAACCAGCCATTCCGGTTTTGCCAGCAACGCCTGCACGGTTGCACGTGGTGGAGCATTGCCCTTTGCCACCCACTCATCCCATACAGCATTCATGCCAGCGTAATCCTTTACGTCTGCCAGATAGATTTGACACATCAAGATGTGCGATTTGTCGCTACCTGCTTCCGCCAGCAAGCGATCGACATGGCCTAGCACTTCGCGTGTCTGCCCTTCGATATTGTGCGTGGTGTCTTCTGCAATCTGCCCTGCCAGATAGATCGTGCCATTATGGATGGCGATTTCGGATAGTCTTGCGCCTACATGTTTGCGTACGATTTCCATTCCATCTCCTTTGTTGTCCTAGCGACGCCTATGCGTCAGCCAAGGAAAAATTGTCGTGCAATCGCGATCTGCTCTTCATGCACGAAGGTTGGTGCATGGCCGACTCCCGGCACTTCCACCAGTTGCGCCTTGGGGCCACGTTGCGTCATGTCTTTTGCCACATCCACGGTCAGCAAATCCGACTCTGCGCCACGCACCACCAAGGTCTTGCAAGTGATCGCATCATAGGTCGCAGCCAGCAATGAGGCATCGCGCTGCATGCCTTCTGGCGTGTTCGACTTGATCGGGACCGCCAAGCCAGCGTCGTAATGCAAAATCCATTGCCCATCCTGATCCTGGCGCAATACATCGGCCGCCAATTTACGCCACTCCTCGTCCGTATGGGGGCCGAAGGTTGCAGAAATCGCGCGGATATAATGCGCTGCCTCATCGAAACTTGCGAACTTGACTGGCTTGCCGATGTAGTCAGCAATCCGCGCAATGGCTACCGGATTCACCGCAGCACCCACATCGTTCAGGAGCAATTTCCGTACCGGGTTGCCTTGCATCGCACACAAGCCCATACCGATCAAGCCGCCCATCGAGGTGCCGAACCAATCAACCGTTTCTGCATTGAGCCGCGCGAGCAGCGTCACCATATCGCTGACGTATTGCGGCACCACGTAAAAACGCGGATCACGCAACCAGTCAGAGCGACCGCGCCCGACCACATCCGGGCAAACGACACGGTAGGTATCGCACAGTCCCCGTGCAAGTACGTCGAAATCGTCCGATACGCGGGACAGGCCGTGTACACAAACCAGCACATTGGGATTCTGCGGATCGCCCCACTCCTTGTAGGCCATCTTGTGCAGACCGACGGGCGAAACACATTGAACCGATTTCAACTGAGGGTGCGTCATTTTGGATGATGCCTTTCAACGCAGCAGATATTAAAAAACCAATTCCGACATTGTACCGACATCATGCGTACAATGCGTCGCCATGGTGCGTTTCGACCTTATTTAACCGCAACCGCCTGCATTCTTGCTGATACGGTTGGTAAGCGAGCCTCATCGCGCTGAACTTGCGCGTTACGTGCAATGTTTTCAGTACGAATATGTTGCGGTGCAAATGCTTTTTGCACGACTTCAATAGCCAATTCAGGGCGCGCATCACCACACATGAAAGCATCCACCGCCGCAAAGCCATGTTCTGGCCATGTATGAATACTGATGTGCGATTCGCGCAATAACAGCACACCCGTCACACCTGCATTTTCACCGAAATGGTGAAATTTTCCGAATATCGCCGTCGCGCCAGCTGCCTGTGCAGCTTGCAGCAAAATACGTTCCACGTGTTGCGGATCAATCAGCAAGGCAGGATCAATCCCGCTCAAATCAGCCAGCAAATGCCTGCCCAACGGTAACAGCATGTCTGTCATTTGTGTCCAGCACCTGAAAAGAAGCCGCCGGTCGATCCGCCACTGCCACCCGTGAAAAAGCCACCACCTTGACTGGTCCAGCCGCTACCAGTGCTTGTTCCCTTGGCTGCATAGTTGATATTGGTGACGGTACAACCAATCAGTACGATCAAGGCATACACGATGTAGGCAAATTTAAACATGGCTATCCTTGCCAAAATACTTCATGATCAACACCGGCAACCACAGTACGACCAATGCAACCAGTGTAATCCGAATTCCATCAAAACCGCTGGCAAAGGAAATCGGTAAATTCATCACGACCAGCAGCATCGTGAAAAACCATGCCGTCTTGGACGAGATTGCGCCAGCGGATGAAGTTTCCTCAGCAGGTGCCAATGCGCCTTCGGCTTTTCTGCCAAACCATTGCGCAATCTGGGCCGGTTGTACACGCCGCCCTGCCGACCAGACGATTTCATTGGCGTTGGATTCCGATGTCAGCGTGCGTCCGCCGCGTTTGTATTCGATCACATGATTACGATCGCCAACAGAGACGCGCCAGTTGAATGCACCTGCCGCATATAGGACGTGTGCTTCGTATTCATCGCTTTTGGCATAACTGTCGCCACTTAGCGAAATGTCGCCGCCAGCATAGCTCGGCCATTCATTGAGCACAGCCACGCTGTCCCAGCCTTCACTGCTTTCCACCAGCCAGACAAAGCCCTTATTCGCATTGAACAGCAGATACTCAACCCAAGTCCACGACTCGCTATCGTAAGTGGTGCCGCATTGCATCAGCCCAATGACTTCGTATTTCGAGCCATTGATGGTCGCGGCATCACCGAGTCCCACGCTGGTGGTGATCTCCGATAGCTCATCCGCCTTACGCAAAACCTGCACCTTATCAGTGGAACAATCAACCTGTGCATGACAGGAAGGACATAGCAGATGCGACGCCATGCCCTTCACATACTTGATCGAAGAACCACAACTAGGGCAATCAAGCGCCTGCAACTTGCCACGAAAGCGATTAGCCGACTGCTCGACACCGTCATCGTCACGCAGCAACTGGCAACGCAGTCCTTCCAGCGTAACAGCCTGCCCCGCGTAAAGTTGCGGGGTCGCACTGTCCGAATAATCCAGAGTCAGGAAGCGATGCCCGCCACGAAAGTCAGCAACCTTTGCCTGCCAGCCGCTACCAACGCGGATCGGTAGTTCTCCTTCACCCCCAACGCATTGTGCGGTACGCACGTCCGATGCAAAGAAGGTCGCGCCACGATGCCTCAATGGCATCCCAGGCCGGATGCCTTCGAATGCAGGGTTATCTCCATCCAGCGCTTCGTTTATCGTGAAAACATATTGACCTGACGCATCGGAAAGCCAGCCCGCGCTGCCATCGTCGAACAATGCGTACCACTCATTCCACATTCCAGCGTCATAGCGTAACTGGATACGTCCGACTAACGAGAAGTTGCGTCCCTGATATACGCCAGATGTGGTGATTTGCAATGGAGAGAAATCTTCCAGGACATCGGACATCTTGCCGATGTTCCTGACCGAATCGGCATCCTTCAGCAAGGTACTTTGGCAGTACTCGCATACCGCCATCACCGATGCCGATGAACGGAACGAGACTTCTCCTCCGCAGCTAGGACAAGAGACTTTTTGCATGCTCAGGAAGATTGATGTGCGCTCAACCGATCAGCTTCTTCAATATCTCTGCCTTGGCGGTATCGTAGTCGGCCTGCATGATCAAGCCTTGGTCAAGCAAGCCTTTCAACTGCCCCAATCGTGCCGCCGCGTCGCTACCACCTGCAGGTGCTGCAGAAGCTGCAGGCATAACCTGTGCCGCGACGCCAGCCTGTCCATCCACGGCGCCGGGTACCAGCCCTTTGGCCATCGCCTGCCCCATCACGACGCCTGCCGCGAGATTGGCGCCAACACCGGCCGCACCACCCGGATTAGCTGCAGCCACGGGGATCGAATTGGCAACCTGATATTGCGTATATTGGTTCATATCGCCCATCATGCCCATGGAGATACGGGTATCGATAGCCTTTTGCAGTTCTTCCGGCAGCGATACGTTCTCAACCATGAAGCTGTCAAGCGCCACACCGTAGCGGGTGAAGGCGACCAGCAATTCTTCCCTGATCTTTTCACCCATCAAACCCTGATTGCCCGCCATGTCGAGGAAAGGAATCGAGGAGCCACCCAATACATTCGTCATCGTCGAGACAACGACGTTGCGCAATTGCTGTTCCAGTTCGTCACGTGTATAGGTATCACGAGTACCGCTGATTTCCGTATAGAACTTACGCGGATCAACAACCTTGTACGAATACAGGCCGAATGCGCGCAGGCGCACCATGCCGAAATCTTTGTCACGAATCGTAATCGGTTGTGGCGTGCCCCATTTGCGGCCGATCTGCACACGGGTGCTGAAGAATACTACGTCAGACTTGAATGGCGACTCGAACAGCTTGTCCCAGTTCTTCAGGTAAGTCAGCACTGGCAACGTGTTGGTGGTCAGCTTGTACATGCCCGGCGCAAACACGTCGGCAATCTTGCCTTCGTTGACGAATACCGCCGCTTGCGACTCGCGCACGGTCAGGCTGCCACCGTACTGGATTTCGAAATCCTGCATCGGATAGCGCCAGGCCAATACGCCTTCTGCATCCTCATTCCACTGGAGAATATCGATAAACTGCTTTTTGATGAATGTTCCGAAACTCATGTTGCCCTCTCAGGAATTCAGTTGAACCTTATTGTTGGCGTGATCAGGAAAGGCAGGCGGCATTGAGGATACCCAAAGCCAAAGAAGCCAAGCCCATCAGTGCGCCCATTGCTGCATTGTTGTGTTCGATTGCCCCATCCATTTGCGGCAGCATGCGCGTAATCGCGGCATAGCCAAGCGTCTGCACGACCATCGCCCCAGCACTCCAGATCAGGAAAGTCTCGTAGCTATCGCTGTGAATGACGCTGGACGCCAAGGTCAGGCAAAAGCCGATAATGGCGCCTGCGAGCGACAAAGCTGCCGCCATATTCCCTTCCCGGATCAATGCAATTTCATCGAAAGGTGTAATCCAGGTATAGATCGCGAAGAACACAGCAAGCAGCACGCATCCTGACAACAGATGCAACAGATAGGCGTAAGCCGGTAGCATGCAAATCTCCGTAGAACGAAAGGGATAAAGTTAATTTGTCGCGTCGCACCATTAAATTGGGACGGCGAGCCGCATGCCGCAAACAACCATGACTGTACAGCAAGCGAGAATGTCCACACCACGGTAATCTTCCGCGTTTTTTAACGTCGTTTTTGTTCAGCGCGGACTCCCAATATCATACTCCGTTCGGATACCATAATCGCAATTCCTACAACTTATCGTGTTCGATAGCGACATTGCGAGCACAAGGGATTAATTTCGACTGGGAAATGGCGTTTTTTGCTGCAATGCGTCCCATAGTCTAATATTGCAACTCAACTTTTACCGCTATCGATCATCATTCATGCTTGACCGCGTTCTCATTCTCTCTGTCTTCATCGTCGCCTCCTGCGGATTGGCGTATGAATTGATTGCAGGTGCCTTATCCAGCTATCTATTGGGCGACTCGGTACTGCAATTTTCTTCGGTGATCGGCTGCTATCTGTTTGCGATGGGTGTTGGCTCGCACCTGTCGAAATATGTGAAGGATGAAGATGCATTGGCGCGCTTCATCGATATTGAATTGCTGGTCGGTTTGCTCGGTGGCGCATCAGCTACTTTCCTGTTCGTCGTGTTCGCGTGGCTCTCAACACCATTTCGCGCTGCGTTGTATGCCTTGGTGTTCATACTCGGCGTGTTGGTTGGAATGGAAATCCCGCTGGTGATGCGGGTGTTGAATGAACGTCGCGCTGAGTTTCGTGAACTGGTCAGCCGCGTATTGACCTTCGACTATCTCGGCGCACTGGCTGTGTCCCTGCTGTTTCCGCTGGTCCTCGCCCCCAAGTTAGGCTTGTCGCGTACGGGATTCTTGTTTGGCATTTTCAATGCAGGCGTAGCACTATGGACGACGGTGATCTTCCGGCATGAAGTCGCCCATGCGTCCCGCAAGATTGCCAAAGCAGGCATTGTGATTGGCCTGTTGACTGGCGGTTTGCTAGTATCGGATCAACTGACGCAATGGGCCGAACACGGCATCTTCGGTGACGAAATCATCTATGCAACCACGACACCATATCAGCGCCTGATCGTCACCAAGTGGAAGGACGACATGCGCCTGTACATCAACGGCAATCTGCAATTTTCGTCGCGTGATGAGCATCGCTATCACGAAGCATTGGTTCATCCAGCATTGGAAGCCATGCCATGGGCTCACAACGTATTGGTGTTGGGCGGTGGCGATGGATTGGCAGTACGAGAAATTCTTCGACACGCCAATATCGAACACATCACACTGGTCGATCTTGATCCTGCGATGACAAAGCTGTTTTCCACGTCAGAGCCACTTGTTGAATTGAATCAAGGCTCGCTGAAAAACCCACGTGTGCATGTGATCAATGACGATGCGGGACGCTGGCTGGAATCGAATACCGAAGTGTTCGACGCTATTTATGCAGACTTCCCAGACCCTTCCAATTTCGGCTTGGGCAAGCTGTACTCTGTGCCGATGTATCGCCTGCTATCCAAACACTTGTCCGAGAATGGCTATGTAGTAGTGCAATCGACCTCGCCCTACTTCGCGCCGAAATCATATTGGTGCATCAATGCCACCTTGAAGGAAGCAGGGCTGAATACCTGGCCTTATCATGCGTATGTGCCATCCTTCGGCGAGTGGGGTTTCGTCATTGCCGCCAAGCGTAAAGACTTCACGCCACCGGAGAAATACGCCGAGCCGATGCGCTTTCTCGATGGTGATTCGACCAAGCTGATGTTCAAATTTCCGGCAGACATGCAGCCTGTCGCCGTCGAGCCAAACCGCTTGAACAATCAATCGCTGGTACATTACTTTGAGGATGACTGGCGCGCGGTGATCCGATGATCACGCGCCGCCGTTTTCTGCTTGCAGGTGCTGCATCGGCATTGACTACATCATGCACCAAGCTGCAAATGTTGGAACTGACGCCGCAAATTGGCTATCCCGGCATGCTGGAAGGACATCTGCTGCGTGACAAAGCAACATTACCGGCCCCCAGTGGCGAGATCACAATCGATACCGTCATCCTCGGAAGCGGCGTCGCTGGACTGAGTGCTGCATGGCGCTTATCGAAGTCTGGCTACAAGAATTTTATCGTTATCGATGGCCCGGAATTTGGTGGTAACACTGCAGGTGGGCAATTCGGCGATTTACGCTATCCGCGCGGCGCACATTACCTGCCATTGCCATCGATGGAATCAAAGCATGTGCGCGAGATGCTGTTCGACTTTGGCGTCATCGAAGCTAATCCAATGAGCGAACGTCCGCGCTTCGACGAACGCATTCTTTTGCATGCACCAGACGAACGCCTTTACATCAACGGTGAATGGCAGGAAGGCTTTGTTCCTACTACGGGTGTGCCGCACGAAGACATCGTGCAGACACAAAAATTCTTCAGCTTTGTCGAGAGCCTGAAAACGGCAAAAGGCACGGATAATCGCAAACTGTTTGCCATACCCTTAGCGCTTTCATCGACAGACCCAGCATGGGCTCAGCTTGATCGCCTCACCTTCAAAGATTGGCTGCTGCAAAAACAATACACCGCAGCATCGTTGCACTGGTATTTGAATTACGTATGTCGCGATGAATACGGCACGGACTACGACCGCATATCTGCGTGGTGCGGCCTGCATTATTTCGCCAGCCGCGGCGGCAAGGCCAGCAATGCATCCGATGGTGCCGTATTGACGTGGCCGGATGGATTGCAGCCGATGATCAAGATGATGGCAGCAGCCATCACGCGACAGAACGCCATTGATTCAACAACATGGCGACACAGTGGTTTCGCTGCCCGTGTCGAGGAGACCAACAATGGCATTCGCGTACTCTGTGCTGACCGAACGCCAAGCGGTGTGACCACCTATGTTGTCAACGCCAAACGCGCCATTTGCGCGATGCCGTTGATGGTTACAGCACAAATCATGGCGCTGGCACCCTATGGTTTCGATAGCGCAATCCACATGCCTGCACATGCGCCTTGGCTGGTGTCCAACTTCCTGCTCGATGGCTTTCCCGCTGAAGACAAAGGCGTGCCGCTGGCTTGGGACAACGTCGTGTATCAAGGCAAGGGACTAGGCTATGTCGTATCCACCCACCAGGATATCCGCGTTGCTGCGCCATCGCAGACTGTGTTTTCCGCGTATCAGGCACTCTCATCACAAAAACCAACGCAAGCACGGCAATGGTTGCAACGCGCCAGCCCTGAAGAGCTATTTGAAGAGGCCGTCTGCGATTTGCGCCTCGCCTATGGGTATCGCTTGAACTGGCATGCGCGTGCGCTAGATATCACCGTACGCGGGCATGCGATGGCATCCCCTGCCCCGGGCTTTCTATCCAATCAAGGACTGGCTGCATTGCGTACTGCCGATGGAAAGGTCTTGTTTGCACATGCTGATCTTTCCAGCTTTTCGGTATTCGAGGAAGCTGCTTGGTGGGGTTGCGAAGCGGCTGCGAAAATCCTACGCGCCTAGCGTCACGGTATTTGCACACCGTGCTGTCGAGCCAGCTTCGTCAGTTCCCCGCTTGTAATCATTTGCGTTAAGACCTGGTTAAAACGTGCTCGCATTTGATCGTGGTTACTTAATTTTGGGAATGCAAAGTAACCATTTTGAATGTCGATGATAGGCTCAATCGGTTTGACCTTGACGGGCGATTCCAGGCTGGCAAGTAGAAACTCCATATTGCGTCGATTACTTGCAAGCATGTCGATACGCCCAGCCGATAGCATTTGCAGCCCCTGTCGCAAGGTGTCTATATTGGCGACATCAAGTTCAGTGCGCATGTGATCAAAGGTGCTCCCATAAGCCCATCCGTTCACTGCTGCTACGTGCCGCCCCTTCAATTCGGTGTAATCACCACGCCATGTGTTCAACGTATCCTCACGCACGTAAAACACCATTTGGTCTTGATAAAACGCGAGTTCGGAAAACTTGAAGCGTTGCTCCCGCTCCGGGGTCTTATACGGCCCGATCAAGATATCTGCCTTACCCTGCTCAACCAATGCCTGTGCTCGCGCCCAAGGATAAATTTCAAAGCGCACGGTATCACCCGTGCGTTGCGCAATGATCCGAAGCAGATCGACACTCAAGCCGACATATTCACCATTGGCATTCTTGTCAAATACACGCCCGAATTGGGTACCGACTGCCACTATTTCCCGCGCATTTGCCATTCCCGGCACCAGCAGAACGACAATAAGCGCCAAGAACATAGACAAACGTTGAAATAGATATAGGAATCCCCGAACCTGAAGTCGATGGGGACCAATCCAGATAGCTATCCTCGAATGTTTCATCCAGCGCCATTAAAGTGAAGGGAACTCGTCGCAAGTACGCATGCAATTAAAACCTCTGCCATGGTACGCCAATCCTTAGCACCTAAGCGAGCCGCGGCACATGCATTAGATGGCTGCCGACAACAAGCGCTCCTCACCCAGCACACACTGACCTTGCCTCACGTCGATTTCAACCGGGAGAAATTAATTATTGACCACATAAATGATAATGATTATCATTTACAAATCACATCGAACTTCAAAAGGAGAGTTTCATGGACGCAAAAAATCGGCAGTCGTGTGCGCATATCTGCCTTGGCAGCAATTCCGTAGGCGACGTGACTTTCTGTACCGATTGCGGCGTGGTTAGCGTGGTACTGCAGTACATGACGCTGCGGTTGGAAGCGAATGCTTTCCTGGAATTGGATGCCCTGCTCGGCTCCGCGCGTACGCGCTTATTGACACTGGCACAGGCCCAGGTGGATGAGTTGCGCCCACACTCGTGGCAATCCGAAACACACGTGCATTAACAAGAAACAACAGGCATATCATGTGTGATCGTGACGCGCAGGATTCCTCTTTTGAGCCGGTTACCGACATCGGCGACATACAAGCGTCAGCTCCAATCAATAAACGACGACGCAAATTGTGGGAGTTACCAACCTCTTGCTATTGCGCGGTGGTGGGAGTTTGCATGCCGATCTCTGTACTGCGTCGCCTGGTCAATAAGTCGCTGGGTGGACAGGCTGTCGCTGATGACTATGCATTGCATGTCGGCACGGTGCGTGAATGTGGCAGTCGTAATCGTGATCCAAGACAGTGCAAGAGGAATTGGAGCGGCGTCATGCGCAAGCCATACATCAGTTGCGCGATGCGTCACATCCCACGCAAATCCTTGCCTACTGGAAAGCGAATGAAAAGATCGGCAGCGTCGCTGGGGCTTTTTGGGCTGCGCTGACGCATCCGCATTGCGACCGGGAAACCCATGAAGCCATTTGTGGTGCTGTGCATATGCTACAACATCAAGCTGGCGCATCGGCGCGGCTTGAACAAAGCAAGTTTGACTTATTGACCAATGAGCACCGCATACTAACCGCTGAATTTGGCAAGGTTCATGCACGTTGCACATCGCTGATCAATCAGAAGATCGCAGAGATCGCAAAACTGAATGAGGAACTGGTGCACAGTCGAGGCACCATCGTTGCAAAAGACACGATGATCGCAGTCCTGCGTTCCGAGCTCACCGAACTGCAATATATGACCCCCGATCTTCCGGCGCGCACCGCGTTGAAGAAACGCGTAACCGAACTGGTCGAACAACTCCAGATTCGCAACCGTCAACTTGCACAGATGCAGCGAAGTATAGAGGCGATGCAGAAACAGATTTCAGCAGATCGCCCTCCGATCAACAATGGCAAGCAAGACGCCCTGCAGGAAACCGATGGGGAATCGACTGCGCGCCTGGAGGAAAAGATCGTGCTATGCGTCGGTGGACGTGATGGCATTGTTTCCCGCTATCGCAACAGCATCGAAAATATCGGTGGTCGATTTGCGCATCATGACGGCGGTGTCGAAGACAATCTCGGTCGGCTCGACGTCAGCCTTGCTGCCGCCGATCTCGTGATCTGCCAAACTGGATGCATCAGCCATAACGCCTATTGGCGCGTCAAAGACTATTGCAAGCGCACTGGGAAGCGTTGTGTGTTTGTCGATAATCCAAGCCATTCGAGCTTTGATCGTGCATTGACCCAGATTGCACAATCCTCCGATGAGGCGTTAGATGCACTTGAGGACGAAGCGCCTCAACGTACATGAAATCAATAGCGTTAGGGTTCGATCAACCGCCCGGTCACAGCCATTACGACAGCCTGCGTACGCGTCGCAACATTCAGCTTGGCGCGTGCGCTATCCAAATGGAAATCGACATTACGCTTGCTTAGCCCAAGTATTTGCGCGATCTCGCCAGAGGTCTTGCCGCGTGCCGACCACGTCAAGGTATCGACTTCATTGGGGTTCAGATCGACCGAGGCGCGCCAGATACCTCTGCGTGCAACGCGCGCAAGCCGCGCCTGTACGATAGTTGCCAGCATTTCGTAATCGACCGGCTTGCTGACGAAATCGTCCGCCCCCAACACGCGACACTGCAGCTCGACCTCCCGATCCACAAAGGAAGTCAGGAAAATGAATGGCACGTCCTGATAACGCGGCGATAGTGCATTCAGGCGTTCCAGCACTTCAACGCCAGACATCACAGGCATATTGATGTCGCAGATGACCAAATCTGGATGGCTATCCAGCAGCGCGGAAATACCTTCGTGGCCGTTGCACGCAATGGTGACGGCAAACCCACGTGCAGTTAAGTCCTCAGCCAGCAAGGCTGAAGATTCGCGATTATCGTCGATACAGAGAATTTGCTTTTTGGAATCCATGGTTGCGATTACCGATTACATCCAGCAGGCGAGCATCGATTTCATGACGTGCCGCAGCTCAGCCTATTGGATGCGTTTTATCATAGTTTTACATTGCACCGCAACATAAATTAACACAAAAGCAATGCTTGTGCCTGTCGAACCATCCGTCTTTACCTGCACTATATCCAGCAAATATTTAACTCCTATGACCCCAAGACGGTGACCAAGTCGTATCCGCGATTTAATTCACAGCTCAAAAGCCCGCACAACGCTTGATTGGTGGCCTCTAGGGATCAATTCAATTTGAAGATTTCGCCGGAAAAATCGGCGTGCCAGAGCCATCCGTAAAGGAAACCGAAAGTCCTTTCATGGAATTCGGCACACCATGGTTTGAATTGGTAATTATCTCCGTGTCAACGTAGTACTTTTACAATACGAAATGTAACATTTTAGTCATAGTTCTCCTCGCAGACTCCCCGCAAGTTGTCTGTGCAAATGATTGAAAGTACCAAACATTTCAAGGCATCCCACCAGGCTGCTTCCGCTCTGCTCACGTCAACATTGTTACATCCGTCCGTGAGCGTGAGTTATGCGTCATAAAAACAATCTAGGAGAGGTAAGATGAAATTGAATAGCAGGCATCATCTGGCGGCGCTTATCGCTGTCAGCATAGCATCGACGAGTTATGCGGCAAATGTGCAAAACAAGCACGAGCTGGCAATCCCGAGTTCTCATGCCCCCATGAAGCTCGCATCCAAGCATGTCAAAAGGCAAGCTCCGGCACCGCATCTGCGCCGCAAGCTACCGCCAACGATACTGGAGCAAAAATACAACCTGCCGCCTACGCATCACAAGCGCACCGATTTGATGATGCCGCTTACGCATGAAGACCGCAGTCAGGCATCACCCAAAACCGTCACACCGCAATGCCAGGATATGAATGTCCTCGCAAGCTACAGCGGCACCGCCCTGGCGGACTACGTTGCATCCTTGCCGGATTATGAATGCACCTACGGCCTGTTTTCCATCACATCCGCACAGGCAGCAACGATCTATTCACCGACCAACCTCTCCGCCCTCGCCAGCCGTTTCGTACAAGAAACCGCCAGCTACAACGCCAGCAACATGAAATTGGTCAATCTGGAATTGTATTTCCGTGCTGGCTATTACTTGGCGTCGAGCGGTACAACCCCGGCATTCCCTGATGCGATCATGGCAACATTGAGACCAAGCATGCAAAACATGGTCGGCGGATCGCTTCTGTTCTCACCGAATGCGACCGCGCCGACCACTGCTGGCGAGATGATGACCTTGATCACGAACATGCATGACGAGGCCAATTACCTGTCGCAGATGAAGAGCGTAATCACACGGTTCACGAATACTGCAGCCAATCCCAACGCGGCTGCGGCCTTGTCCGATCAGAATGCGGCGGGCGGCTATACCGGTGCCTTGAACGTCTTTTTCAGCGCCAATAGTGAACAAAATGCTGTGCCGCTGCTGCAAAATGATCCTTCTTATGCAACCACGCTGTACAACTTCGTGACCGCCAATAAGAGTGCATTGATCAACACCAGTAACTCCTATCAGTTGAACCAGACAGCGAACGAAGCCTTCCGTTTTATGCAATACCCGGCCCTGTTCGCAACGGTAAAACCGATGGTGCAAAACACACTTGCAACATCAACCATGACCGGCAACGACAATGACTTGTGGATCGCCGCTGCGCAAGCCGTCGAATTTTACGACAACGCCAATTGCAGCTCTTACGGCACCTGTAATTTCGAGACCACACTAGCTAGTGCCATCCTGTCGAAGAATTACCCCTGCCCTGACTCCAGCGTGCATTTGCGCACGGAAGAGTTGACGCCGGATGAGGCTTCGCAAGCATGTACTTTGCTCGCTACGGAAAAACCCTATTTCATGGCGATGGTGCAATCGACTGGCACTCCGGTTCCAGATGATTTCGATACATCGCTGGAAGTGGTGGTCTTCTCAAACAATGCCGAGTATGACAAATACTCGCCGATATTCTTTGGTAACGACACCAACAACGGCGGCATTTATCTGGAAGGCGAGCCAAACGTAACAGGCAATCAATCACGCTTTATCGCCTTTGAAGCCGATTGGTTGCGTCCAACGTTCTCGGTATGGAATCTGGGTCATGAATACGTCCACTACCTGGATGGCCGCTTCGACATGTATGGCGATTTCGCGCTGGAAAACCAGGTGCCTGTGGTATGGTGGCTGGAAGGTTTGGCTGAATATATCTCACTGAAAAATGTCGATCAAACCGCCATCGATGCAGCGAACACTGGGCAATATAAACTCAGCACGATCTATCAAAACACCTATTCGATGGACGACTACCTCAATCGTGCATACTACTGGGGTTATATGTCGGTGCGCTTCATGTTTGAAAAGCATCCAGAAGTCATCAACACCATCGTCCCTAAATTCCGCGTCGGCGATTACACGTCCTACAATGCTTACATGACGCAACTGGGTACAACCTATGATGCAGAATTCGCAGCCTGGGTACCGACAGTCACAACGGCCGGCACGCCACCGATTCCGGGTAGTGGCGCATCCAATCTCCCTGCTTGCAACACTGCGTCTTACCTCGGGAAGAACTGCAGCATCGGCAATCTGTCCGCAACGGGACAGGCATATGTGTACATCAATCTACCTGCAGGCGCGAAGAATCTGAAGCTATGGACTAGTGGCGGCACGGGTGACGAAGATATGTATGTATCGGTCGATGCTTATCCGAGCACGTCCTCCTACGGCTATTCGTCCGTAACGGCAGGCAACAATGAAAGCGTTTCGATTGCATCGCCCGTCAGCGGTCATTGGTACTACATCATGCTCAATGCCCGTCAAGCCTTCAGCGGTGTGACGATCAACGCAAGCTACGAATGATGCATTAAAACCAGAGGCTGTACCTTTTGTACGACAACGGCCATTCACTTTCGGGTGAATGGCCTATTTGCCATAAAGGCCCTAACGAAATGCATAAATCAAGACGCCTTAACGAAAGCGATGGCTATACGACAGGAGTACGAATAACCGCTCCCAGAAAAACCGCCACGCGCATATTGCTGGCACCGCCTGGTGGTTCATATTCCATATTGAACCCAGAAACAAAATGGCGTTGTAATAGATTCTGTTTTGCTGGCAGTATATGGTCCCAATGCAAAATCGGTTTCAGAATTTTATAAGGAGCAAGCCATTGTGAACCATGCTCAATTTTCTGCCACGCGTCGTCACGTGGTCAGTGATCTGACAGATACCTTATTTCTGGAATCCTTCTTCGATTGGATGCCTGATGTCGTTTTCTCCGTCAAGGACATCGAAGGACGTTACCTCGTCATGAGCGAAGCTTGCGTCACCCGATGCAATCTCAAAAACAAGCAAGATGCTATCGGAAAAACCGCGCACGACCTGTTTCCCACCACCATGGCAAGCCGTTACGCGGCACAAGACGATTTACTTTTCGGATCAGGCAAGGCCGTCGTAGATAGGCTTGACATGACCCTCTACAACAACCGTCGGCCCGGCTGGTGCCTATCGAACAAGCAATCCGTCTATAACCACAATGGCACCCTGCTGGGGCTGATCTGCATTTCGAAAGACTTGACGGATCTGACGCGTGAAGGTCTGCTCGACCATCGTTTTGCCGATGCAGTTGATTTCATTCAAAACAATTTCCATCGCCCGCTGTGCCTGAAGGAACTAGCCGATTTTGCAGACATGTCCGTAGCACAGTTGGACCGCCGCATGAAACGCGTCTTTCATACCAGTACTGGCATGTTCGTTCGGAAGACCCGGCTGGACGCAGCCATACATGCACTCACACACACGCAAGAAAGCGTCGCGCAAATCTCCGTCGATTGCGGCTTCTTTGATCAGAGCGCGTTAAGCAGACAATGCCGACAGGTAACCGGACTGAGCCCCACCCAGTTACGAGGAAAAGCAGCGCGGAACGCGAAAATCGGAAGAAATGCCATCCCCTGACATGAACAGCGGGATCAATTCTGCGTGTAGAAATAGCGGACGAGGCTCATCCCCAATGCAAACAGGAAGCCGCGCAGGAACCGGTATAAATCGACAGCCTTTTCCTCTTCCTCTTTCCCCCATCCTCCTGCCACCGACATCACGCAACCGGCCACCAACGGCGACAGAACCAGATTCAGCACGCGCAGATTGGGCTTGGCGATGAAATGCATAGGGAAAGCGATCAGGCTCAAGCCCCCAGCGACCGCGCCCATAATCAAAGAACCAGCCGCGATCAACATTGGGTTAGGCTCGCTTTTATTGAGTGGCGCAGCCAGTGTACGCACGCCAAGCTCGACTAGGACTTCAGCAAAGACCTGCAACAGAATCTCCGCAACACATTGCAACAGCCAGCCCAATATCTCAAATATGATTTCCATGACGCCAAGTTAAATCAAGCAAGGCTGCGCACCATAGTCGACGCAAGACTACTTCGACTCGTATAGTAAAGTCCAGAATGTATAGACCGCGAGTGCCGTGCCAATCGGGAATGCAAAGAAAAGGAATATCGCCAAAACCAACGCAAACGACTTGGCCCAGTTCTTGTTGGTATATAAGCCTCCGCCAATGAAAATAAGTGGCAAACTGAATACGAGACAAACTCCAATAAATAGGAGACGAAATGAATTAAAGGATGAATTGGCACTTAGCGCATCGCCAGCATTGCCGAATCTCACTATTGAAGAAGAGATCAGATAGAAAACCCCAGCCATTCCCAAGTAGAGCCCCCCCATCGCTATATTCAACACGCCAACGATTTGTTTATGTGTTTTCATGTCCCCAACCCGATTGGTTGATTTTATATTAATGCAATCATTGAAACAGATCGTAGAAGAACTTCCTATACCATAAACATGGGAATGTATTGGCGAGGCTAATGGAAGAGAAAAAAGCCAGTATTCAATATCTGTATTCGACGATTTGCAGAATGACGAACGTTCGCTGAAATAAGATCCATTCATTGAGCCAGATCATCGCGATAGCATTGAATCCCAATAAGGTGGGTCGCCAAACTCATTGCGCAAATGAGCGACGAATAATTGTGCTTTTGGTGCATGCGATCGGCCTGGCATGCGTACAGCATGAATAGCGGATGCATTTTTTTGTGAGTCCGATATATTTGGCTCAAAGAGCAATTGCAATGTCCCCGCGATCAAACTATCGCTGACCAGCCAGCTGGCCAGATGAATGATGCCAACACCGGCAATCGCGGCCTGTAGCAGTGCATCGATATCGTCAGATCGATATGTTCCTTTGACCGGTAATGATTTGTTTTGATTGAAGCCCGGAAAATTCCACTCCGTCGGCAATGGACGACTGACTTTTTTCAAGCAGTTATGCTTTACCAAATCGACCGGTGTGGCTGGCTTACCGTGATGTTTAATATATTCAGGACTGGCGCACGCCAACCTGTGCATCGGTGCCAGTCGGGTGGCAATGAGATCGCTGTCTGGTAATGCTCCAATGCGAATCGCCACATCAATTCTTTGCGCCGAGAGATCGATAATTTGATCACTCAAATTCAAATCAATTTCCATTAACGGATATTTTTTCAGAAAGCTAGCAACCGCAGGCACCATGTGGCGTCGACCAAACGCAGTGGGTGCCGTGACCGTCAGCAGGCCGCGCGGGTCTGCGCGCAAGGAAGATATCGCATCTTTTGCATCGTCCAGTTCAGCAAGAATACTTCGCACGTGCGGCAAAAACTGTTCCCCGGCATCGGTGAGAATAATCGATCGCGATGTCCGATGAAACAATTTGACCCCTAGGTCTGCCTCCAATGCATCGATTTTCCTCGATACCGAGGACACGGCAACATCCCGCGAACTCGCGACCTTGGATAAATTTCCCAGCAAAGCGACGTCAAGAAATGTTCTCAGTTCATCAAGCATGGTTGTCACCTCCCGCAATGGCTTACTTTGCACATTTCGCAAAATAGCTTTGCAATTTACATCATTGTTCAATTTATCGCAATGATTAAACTGCACATCGTCAACAACCCACGGTCTACACGACCAGAAAGAAAATCATGACAACTATGACGATGACCAAGCTGGCAGCAGCAATTGCATTGACTTCGACGGTCGCATTTTTCGGAATACCCAGCACCAACGCCAATGCTGCTGCACCGATGGCAAAAATTTCGTCTCCAGGTTTCTATCGCATCATGCTCGGCGATTTTGAAGTGACAGCACTGAGCGATGGTACGGCAGACCTACCAATGGACAAGTTATTGCAACAAGCGCCAGCGAAAACCAATGCAGCTTTAGCGCATGCTTTTCTAACCTCCCCGACGGAAACCTCGGTGAATGCCTATCTGATTAACACTGGCAAGAAACTTATCTTGATCGACGTCGGCGCTGGAGCACTTTTTGGCCCGACTTTGGGTAAGCTGCTTGCCAATCTCAAAAGCTCTGGCTACGAAGCTAGTGACATCGACGAGATATATCTGACACATATGCATCCCGATCATGTCGGCGGCCTGATGCAAGACGGTCATCTTGCATTTCCGAATGCCACAGTCCGGGCCGATCAACGCGAATCGGCCTACTGGCTAAGCAAAACAAACCAGGAGCGCGCACCGGATGGCATTAAAGGTTTTTTCCCAGGCGTATCGGCTTCACTGCAACCTTATATCGACGCCCATCACTATGTACCATTTAGCTCAGATGGCGTGCTAACTACAGGAATTTCCTCCTACTCGACTTACGGCCATACCGAAGGACATACATCGTATGTGGTTGAGAACAAAGGTCAGAAGTTGATTGTGATGGGAGATTTGATCCACGTTCCGGCAGTTCAACTCGACCATCCCGACGTTACCATAGCGTTTGATACAGACCCGAAAGCTGCGACCAAAGCACGGGAAAAAGTTTTCAACCTGGCCGCACACGAAGGCGACCTCATTGCAGTTTCGCATATCCAATCCCCCGGCTTAGGTCACGTACACACGGTTGGCCAAACCTACCAATGGATTCCAGTGAACTATACGCAACCACGTTGATCCCTTTTGTGTCCAACCATAGAAAGAACATGATGCTGAAATTTTATTTTCATACGACACCCAACCCAATGAAAGTCGCATTACTGCTGGAGGAGCTTCAAACACCGTACGAACTTCACGTCGTCGATATTCTAAAAGGCGAGCAGCATCTGCCAGAATTCACTGCAATCAATCCAAATGGAAAAGTGCCTGCACTGATTGATGGTGAGGTCCAGATTTTTGATTCGCATGCGATTTTGATGTACCTCGCTGAAAAACATGATCGCCTCGTCGCGGGATCGGCTGCAGATCACGCCAAGATGCTGTCGTGGTTGATGTTTGTGGCGACCGGGCTCTCTCCATTTTCTGGACAGGCCGCACATTTCCTGCACTATGCGCCAGAGATTATTCCCTATGCACGAAATCGCTATGTGAAAGAAGTAGCGCGCCATTACAACGTACTCGATAAACATCTTGCGCAATCACGCTATCTTGCCGGGAATGAATACACGATCGCAGACATCGCGCTGTGGGGATGGGGTATTTCTGCAGGCTACATTTTTGGCGCTCAGGGGCTAAAGGATTTCCCGCATGTCGCAAAACTGGTCGAGGAGATATCCAACCGACCCGCAGCCCTTCGCGCCATAGCAATGCGTGATGGGCTGAAGGTAAAGACGGAACATGATGACATCGCCATCCGCTCACTTTTCCCTCAAAACTATTAATTGTTTTAGCTACTGGGATAAGGGCGGCCGCATTGGCAGATGCGATTAGTTCCAAATTAGATGGAATTCTTTCGCTGACACCTCTACGCAAATGGTATTTCAGATAAGCGAAATATTCCACGCTGATTTTACGTCAATGTAGGTACTGCGATTCTGGAGACAAATACTCCAGAATCGCTCATTCAATCTCCCACTTCAAATGCGAGCGGCTTCTTCATTAGACACAATAGTCTTGCCGATAGGCGCCAACGTAATCATCGCCAACTTAAGATGCTGCAGGCCGAATGGAATGCCGATGATGGTGAGGAAGCAGGCGACCGCATGAAGCAGATGGCCAATAGCGAGCCAAATGCCGAATATCAGGAACCAAAGGATGTTACCCAGTGTACCAAGTTCACTGGTGCCGATATCAGCCACTCCCGTAACACGCTGGCGCTCGACGGCAGTTCTGCCGAACGGGAAGAAGGCGAACTCACCAATAACGAAACATGCACGGCCCCAAGGGATGCCGATAATCGACAGGAAGGCGATGCAACCTACCGCCCACCAGCCCAGCCCCATCAAGAAGCCACCAAAAATAAACCAGATCAAATTACCGATTGCACTCATTGCTTTCTCCGCCCTTATTTTATTATTAGAACTCAAAAAAATGGCGCTGAATTACAGCGCCATTTCTTGCCATCAAATAAATATATCAGTGCACTGCGCTGGCGTCCACTGTAGCGCCGGTCTTTTCAATCAGCTCTTCCTTGGTGACACCTGGTGCCAGTTCGATCAATTTCAAACCGGACGGGGTCACGTCTATCACACCGAGATCAGTGATGATGCGGCTGACCACACCGACGCCAGTCAATGGCAGATCGCACTTCTTCAGGATTTTGTGCGAAGTGGAGCCATCCTTGGCTTTTGCCACATGTTCCATCAGCACGACAACGCGGCCAACGCCTGCAACCAGATCCATCGCGCCGCCCATGCCCTTGACCATCTTGCCTGGAATCATCCAGTTGGCCAGATCGCCCTTTTCCGACACCTGCATTGCACCAAGGATCGCAATGTTGATCTTGCCGCCGCGGATCATTGCGAACGAATCAGCAGAGCTGAAGAAGGACGAGCCCGGCAACGCCGTCACGGTTTGCTTACCGGCGTTGATCAGGTCTGCATCCACTTCGTCTTCAGTCGGGAACGGGCCAATACCGAGCAAACCGTTTTCCGATTGCAACGACACTTCGATATCCTTCGGCACATAGTTGGCAACCAGTGTCGGCAAGCCGATGCCGAGGTTGACGTAGAAGCCGTCTTGCAGCTCTTTTGCCGCGCGCGCGGCCATTTCTTCACGAGTCCATGCCATGTCAGTTCTCCGTCTTACTTTGCTCTGGTGGTGCGTTGTTCAATGCGCTTTTCCGGTGTCGGATTGTGGATGATCCGATGCACGAAAATGCTTGGCGTGTGTACGTGGTCAGGATCAATTTCTCCAACTTCCACCAGTTTTTCAACTTCGACGATTGTGATCTTGCCAGCCATCGCCACGTTCGGGTTGAAGTTGCGCGAGGTCTTGCGATAGACGAGGTTACCAGCCTTGTCGGCCATGTAGGCTTTGACTAGCGATACGTCTGCGACCAGTGAACGCTCCATCACGTATTGATGACCGTCGAATTCGCGCACCTCCTTGCCATCTGCAACGATAGTGCCGACGCCAGTACGTGTGAAGAATGCCGGGATACCAGCACCACCGGCGCGCAGTTTTTCTGCCAGTGTGCCTTGTGGTGTGAATTCAAGTTGCAGTTCACCCGCCAGATATTGACGCTCGAATTCCTTGTTTTCGCCAACGTAGGACGCGATCATTTTCTTGATCTGGCGTGTGGTCAGCAATTGACCAAGGCCAAAGCCATCAACACCGGCATTATTGGAAATGGCAGTCAGATTCTGCACGCCGCTGTCGCGCAATGCAGCGATCAAGGCTTCGGGAATGCCGCACAAGCCAAATCCGCCGACTGCAATCGTTTGACCATCCTTGACCACTCCCGCCAGCGCGGAAGCAGCATCCGGGTAAACTTTATTCATACCAACCCTCTTCTGTTGAAATATCCTGTTTGGATTTTGCCGCAATGGTTTCGCGTCGCTTCTTGTGAAAGCATATGTCTCACCGTTGTGGCGCGCAATACCGTACAACTACCTGCGGGCGCTAACCCTCACATTGTAAGCCTTTTACAAGGCGCTTTTTATTGCCCTTGCTTTTGCTTATTGCGCGCTCATGCCGTCGTCGGCAGTCATGATTGCACCGTTGAGGAAATGCGACTCTTCCGCTGCCAGCAATAGCAGCAGGCCATCCAGATCTTCCGGTTTGCCAATGCGTTTGCGTGGCAGCATGTTCATCAGTTGCTGGCCGTGCTCGGTCTTGAAATAATCGGAATTAATTTCCGTCTCGATATAACCAGGGCAAATCGCATTGACGTTGATGCCATAACGGCCCCACTCGCCCGCCATCGCCTTCGTCATATGCACCACAGCAGCCTTGCTCATGCAGTAGATACCAATCTGCGGCAACACGCGCAAACCTGCCACCGAGGCGATGTTGATGATGCGATGCTGTTTCTTCGGATCACCCTTGGAGCGCGCAATCATGCGCTTGGCAGTTTCCTGGGCGACGAAGAAGGCGCCGCGCTGGTTGGTATCCATCACGTAGGCATAATCTTCCGGCGTCACGTCGAGCAGACGTTGCGTGGTCGATACACCGGAGTTGTTGACCAGAATGTCAATCGGCCCCGCTTCGGTTTCCGCATGTGCGATGGCAGACTTGATGCTGCCGTAATCTGTGACATCCAGTTGCACCACGTGTGCCGCGCCACCACTGGCTTCGATCTCAGCACGCAGCTCTTTCAGGCGCTCAACACGGCGTGATGCAAGCACGACTTGCGCCCCTGCCTGCGCCAGTACTTTGGCGAAACGCGCACCCAATCCACTTGATGCACCGGTGATCAGTGCGATCTTGCCTTCAAAATTGACTTCTATTCCCATCGAATTCTCCCTATCATTACGCTTCAGAACTTGCCAATGATCTGATGCAGGCGGTTCCAAAACGATAAGGTTACACGAAAGCGCAAAGTTTAGAGCGCCAAGTCTAGTAATCAAGCCCAAAATCCCGGACAATTAGCACACTCGTTCGATAATTACATATACGGTGGTATTCATGACCCAAAGCGCCAATTCCAGCCTCATAGAACAATACGGCCCACGCGAAGCGATGGAATATGACGTCGTCATCGTCGGCGGCGGCCCTGCTGGCCTGTCGGCGGCGATCAAGCTGAAACAGTTGGCGGCAGCCAAAGGCAATGAGGTATCGGTCTGCGTACTGGAAAAAGGCGGTGAAGTCGGCGCGCACATCCTCTCCGGCGCGGTGATGGACCCAAAGGCGTTGACCGAGCTGTTTCCGAACTGGAAGGAATTGGGCGCGCCGCTGAATGTGCCGGTAACTGAAGACCGCGTACTGGTATTGACAGAAAAGAAGGCGTACCGCACACCAAACTGGGCCTTGCCTGCCTGCTTTGAAAACCACGGCAACTACATCATTTCGCTTGGCAATGTGACGCGCTGGCTGGGTCAGCAAGCCGAAGCACTGGGCGTGGAAATCTTCCCGGGCTTCCCTGCTGCGGAAATCCTGTACAACGATGACGGTTCAGTCAAGGGCGTCGCCACCGGCAACATGGGTGTAGATCGCCACGGCCAGCCAACTGGCGCCTTCCAGCTGGGCATGGAATTGCACGCAAAATACACGCTGTTCGCCGAAGGCGCACGCGGTCATCTGGGCAAGCAATTGATGGCGAAGTTCGACCTGAGCAAGGGCAAGGATCCGCAATCCTACGGCATCGGCATCAAGGAACTGTGGGAAATCGATCCGAAGCTACATCAGCCAGGACTAGTCGTTCACACGACTGGGTGGCCGCTGTTCAACCAATACGCTGGCTCCTTCCTCTATCACCTCGACAACAATCAGGTCGCGGTCGGCTATGTGGTCGGCCTCGGCTATGAAAATCCATACATCTCGCCTTATGAAGAATTCCAACGCTACAAGACGCATCCTGCGATTCGCGGCTTCTTCGAAGGCGCCAAGCGCATTTCCTATGGTGCGCGTGCGATCACTGCGGGCGGCCTGCAATCGTTGCCGAAGCTGACTTTCCCAGGCGGCGCGTTAATTGGTTGCGATGCAGGTTTCCTCAACATGAGCCGCATCAAGGGCAGCCATGCAGCGATCAAGTCCGGCATGATGGCAGCAGAAGCCGTATTCGCTGCACTCGGCGCAAATCGCCAATACGACGAAGTCACGGCATACACCCAAGCCTTCGAGCAATCGTGGCTGCACGAAGAGTTGCACACGGCACGTAACGTCAAGCCTTTGCTGAAGAGCGGCACTTACGGTTCCCCATGGGTGTGGATCGACCAGGTCATCCTGCGCGGCAAGGCACCGTGGACTTTCCATCATTCCAAGGGCGATCATGAGATGCTGAAACCAGCATCTCAGTTCGAACCTATCGTCTATCCAAAGCCAGATAACAAGCTGACTTTCGACCGCCTGTCATCGGTGTTCATCTCGAATACCAACCACGCAGAAGACCAGCCTATCCACCTGACGCTGAAAGATGCGAACGTGCCGGTCAATGTCAATCTCTCGACTTACGCTGGCCCAGAATCGCGTTACTGCCCTGCAGGTGTGTATGAATTCGTGAAGACTGACGAAGGCAAGGATCGCTTGCAGATCAACGCGCAAAACTGTGTGCATTGCAAGACCTGCGACATCAAGGACCCGACGCAGAATATCGTTTGGGTCACGCCTGAAGGTGGCGGTGGGCCGAATTATCCGAATATGTAATTACAGACCAATGTGACAAAAAGCCCGCATGATTGTGGGCTTTTTCATTTACGTGTAGTGGCGCTGAAACTCAAGCATTACTTTCCGCGATATACGCACTTAGGCCCTCTGCCAACGCCGCATAAGTCACCGCACAGCGTGGGTTGTTACGCAAATCCTCATGCATCGCGACCCAGGTGTCCATCGGGATGGCGAACTCCTCTTTCAACACGCGCGTCAGATAACCACTACGTAAAGCAAGCCCGACCTGGCAGATGCCGATTCCGTATCCGGCACGTATTGCAGCCAGATTCGCCAAATCGCTATCCGAACGGAAAGATAGATTGGTGCGCTTGAATATTGGAAATTTTTCCTGCAGGCGGCGGATATATGCTGTCTCCCGATCAAAGCCCAACAGCGTATGCTGCAGCAGATCATCCATGGTCTGTGGAGTGCCATGCACTTTCAGGTAATCGCGATGTGCATGAAAACCCAAGTCAATATTACCGATGCGCTTGGCTATCAAGGCTTCCTGCTCCGGCTTGACTCCTCGTACGGCAATATCAGCTGCACGATGTAACAGGTCATCCAACTTGTTCGACAGCACCAGCTCTACCGTCAATTGCGGATACTGTTGTCGCAGCTTCGCAAGGATAGGTGGCAGCACTTCGACCCCGATCACTTCGCTTGCTGTAATCCGCACAGCGCCCTTCACCTCCACGCCGTGATTGCTGGCGATGCGCAACAACGCGGCAGCATTGGAAGCAATCGCCAATGCGTAAGGTTTCAAGTCTTGCGCAGCTTCTGTTGGCGCGTAGCCGTCAAAAGAGCGCATAAACAGCTTCAGTCCCAACGCTTGCTCAAGTTGATCGACCTGCCGCCCTACTGTTGGCTGCGTCAGCCCCAATGCACGCCCTGCCGCCGATAGTGAACCAGTCTCCAACACCATGAGGAAAGCGCGATACCACTCCCAATTTGGTTCGATATTCATTCTTACCAGCCTATACAAATATTTATAGCTCCTACGCTATTTTATGCAATTTTCTTTTAATCGTCCAACGCCCACAATGTATTCATTCGCAACACAAACACGATTCAATTAACCACCAGACAACACTAAGGACCGCCATGAATACGATCTGCAACGCCGTCAAGCTGCCCGCCCTCAGTACATCGCCTTCACTTGGCGAGACGTTGCAAATGGTCCGAAAGCTGGTGACTAGCGCCCTGTTGTCCGCATTGGAAGCGCGCCTGGGTTTTCCCACGGAGCCATGGCTC
>Ga0116226_10000168_pt1 | contig 50971 bp, 50 predicted proteins | sample S1TSphfallax_FD_89692 | JGI IMG/M metagenome (GOLD analysis project Ga0116226, IMG submission 89692) | Host-associated microbial communities from peat moss isolated from Minnesota, USA - S1T2_Fa - Sphagnum fallax MG | ecosystem: Host-associated > Plants > Peat moss > Unclassified | place: USA... | reverse complement strand
TAATGTCTGAATCGCCCTCTAAATCATTGAATGAGAGACTGATTCAGCTAATAGATTTAATCGCGGAGCGATTCAATCTATTAGCATCAGGCTCTAGAGCGCGATGACATTAGATTGACGCGAATCCGCGTCAATCTAATGTCTGAATCGCCCTCTAAACCATTGAATTAGAGCCTGATTCAAGAGCTAAGCGGGGCCGGACGTGATCGGCAGGCCATTCGCAACCAGTAATTGCCGCAGATCGCGGATGGCCGGAAAGGCCTCTTGATTCCAGTCCGCCCCTTGCGCGTCGTGGGCCGCCTGCTCCATTTCGACGATGGCACGGTCCTCCTTGAAGATCGCCTCGGTGAACCAGACCAGGATCGGCCAAGCCAGATCCAGCAGACCGGGAATGCCTGGTCGGCGAACCGAGAGCAGGCCGAAGGTGCGGTTGAAGCTTTGCGCCGCGTCGAGGGGCGTGTAACAGATCCACAGATGCATCACCGGTTCGGCATCGCCGGTCCAGATCCGCAGGGTCTGGTAGGGATATTCGGTGCGGATCGTCATCAGATCGCGGTGGGTTGGCGCCTCGCTCAGGGTCTTGCGGCGCCCCATGATCACCGCCTCGCCAAGCGGCTGCTTGCCGCCCGTCCGGGCAAAGCTGTAATCGATCTCGAGCCAGTCATCACCCACACGGCGATCGAGATAGCGCGGCGCGATCTGCCCCATCAGTCGCCGATGCAGGAATTGATGGTTCATATCCATCAGATTTTCATGCATGAAACTATAATGGCAATGCACCTCTTTGCCGAACCGGCGGGTCTTGAAGGCTTTGTCGGAAGCGGCGCCAAGGGGCGCAAGCGGTGTCATCTTGGCGGGATCGCCCGGCCAGATCAGGATCAGCCCATCTTGCTCGCGGCAGGGGAAGGCGCGCACCGCATTGGGCAACTTGTTTTTGCCGAGATAGGGGGCATTGAGACAGGCCCCCGTCGAATCATAAGTCCAGCCATGATAGCAGCAGCGTATGTCGCAGCCCGCCACCACCCCTTTGGAAAGCGGCACCTGACGATGGGCGCAGCGATCCTCAAGGGCGAAGACCGGTCTTTGAGGATCGATCGGCCGCACCAGCACGATGGGTGTACCGGCGAATTTCGTCGCATAGGTCTTGCCGGCCTTGAGCTCGCGCGACCAGGCGACCGGGTACCAATGATCCGGATGCGAGCCGACCCGGCGGAGATCCTGGGTTTGCCCGCCGCAATCCGCGGCGAGGGTGATGTCGGGCATGGGGCGCTCCTCCTCTTTGCGATCAGGATAACAAGCTTTCGCCAAAGACCCTATCCCTCACATGATCGGCGAGGGCCAATGATGCGGTCAAACCGGGTGATTCGATGCCAAACAGATTGATCATCCCCGGAATACCATGCTGGGCCGCGCCGTCGATGCGGAAATCGGCCGCCTTCATGCCAGGACCGGCAATCTTGGGGCGGATCCCCGCATAGTCGGGCTGTAGGCGGCCCGCCTCCAGCTCCGGCCAATAATCGCGGATCGATTCCAGAAAGACGCCAGCGCGCGACGGATCGACATGGTAATCGATCCCGTCGATCCACTCGACATCGGGTCCGAACCGGGCGCGCCCTGCCAGATCCAAGGTGAGATGAATGCCCAGCCCGCCCTCCTCCGGCGCCGGATAGATCAGATGGCGGAACGGCGCTTTGCCGGCGAGGGTGAAATAATTCCCCCGTGCCAGCCAGGAACGCGGAATCGCACGGCGCGGGAGTTCGGCCAGCAGTGCGGCGATCGCGGGCGCGCCGAGGCCGGCGGAATTGATCAGGTGGCGGGTGAGCAGGCATGGCACGCCCTCCCCATTGAGGCTGATTTTGATGCCGTCTGCGGCCATAGTCAGACCAGTCACCCGACTGTTATAGGCAATCACGGCACCCTCCCCGGTTGCCTCGCCGAGCAGGGCGATCATGTAGTCATGGCTATCGAAAATACCGGTGTCGGGTGAAAAAAGGGCAACCGAGGCGCGCAGCGAGGGTTCGCGCGCCGCAATTTCCTCTTCTGTCAAAAAACGCAGCCCAGTCGCGCCGTTGGCAGCGGCCAGGCGGGCGATCGCCTCAATGGAGCTGCGCTGGGCCGGACTATTGCCGACGATCAGTTTGCCGCAGCGTCGCACCGGGATCTGGCGGCTGGCGCAATAGTCGTAAAGGAGCCGGCCGCCCTTGATACAGAAGCGCGCCTTCAGCGAGTGGGTCGGATAGTAGAGTCCGGCATGGATCACCTCGCTGTTGCGCGACGAACTATGGCAGCCCACGCGGTTTTCCTGCTCCAGCAGCACCACTTCGCGGCCGGCCATCGTCAAGGAACGAGCGATGGCCAGTCCGATCACCCCGGCGCCGATGATCGTGATGTCGGCTCTATCCATTGTAAAAGCTGCGGCTTGACGTGGGCACGCGGTTCATCAGGACGGTCAATCGATCCTCCTGAAAAATAAGATTCTGCGTTGTTTCACTTTATAGATTTTCCATGGTTGCTGGAATCTGATCCTAATAGATTGAATCGCCCTCTAATGTAGCGGCGCGAAACCAAATGGAGCTATGGGCGTGGACGGATTGAAAGATCGGTTTGATCGGGCAGTGGCGCAATCTAAGACCTTGACCAATCGGCCAGACAACCCAACTCTGTTAAAACTCTATGCCTTATACAAACAGGCGACCATTGGCGACGTCGAGGGGGAACAGCCGAGTTTCATCGATATGGTCGGGCGGGCGAAATATGACGCCTGGTCCGCATTCAAAGGCAAGGCCGCGGATGAGGCCATGCAAGAGTATATCGCGCTCGTCGACCGTCTCGTCGAAGATGATTTTTAGGGAATTCCCCACCGCCAGCCGACTGACCAAGGAGAACGCGGCATGATCGAATTCAACGTAAACGGGCAGAAGAAATCTGTCGATGCCGATCCGGCGACACCCCTTTTGTGGGCCTTACGGGATCATCTGGACATGACTGGTACCAAATTCGGCTGCGGCATAGGCGCCTGCGGCGCCTGCACCGTCCATGTCGACGGCTCGCCGGCGCGTTCCTGCCAGACCAGCATCGGCGATGCCGCGGGCCGCGAGATCACCACCATTGAAGGCGTGTCAGGCAAGGTCGCCAAGGCGGTCCAAGGCGCCTGGCAACGTCTCGATGTCGTACAATGCGGCTATTGCCAGTCGGGCCAGATCATGTCAGCCATCGCGCTCTTGAGCGAAACGCCAAAACCAAGCGACGACGACATCAACAACGCCATGGATGGCAATGTCTGCCGCTGCGCCACCTATCAGCGCATCCGTGCCGCGATCCATTCCGCGTCAGCCGAGCTGGGGAGATAAGCCATGGGACTCCAGAGCAAAAATCCCGTTTCACCCAATCGCCGGTCTTTCCTCAAAATGATGGCCGCCTCGACCGGTGTTCTGGCCATCGGTTCGGTCCTTCCAGTCAGCGATCTACTGGCGCAAGAGGGCGTGGCGCCGCCTGCCTTCCCGAAAGAGCCGATGGCCTTCGTCAAGATCGGCGCCGACAATAGCGTCACCGTCGTGGTCAAACATCTCGACAAGGGCCAGGGCATCGCCACCGGTCTCGCCACCATCGTCGCCGAGGAGATGGACGCCGACTGGAGCCAGATGCGGACCGAATTCGCGCCGGCCGAGGTGCCACTCTATGCCAATCATGCGTTCGGTATGCAGGGCACCGGCGGGTCCACCAGCGTCAATAATTCATGGGATGAATTGCGGTATTCGGGGGCAGCTGCCAAGCAGATGCTGATAGCCGCCGCCAGCGCCGAATGGCAGGTGCCGGCCGGCGAGATCACCGTCAAAAAGGGTGAGGTGATCCATCCAGCGTCGAACCGCAAAACCGGCTTCGGCGCTCTGGCCGGCAAGGCCGCCGCCATGCCGGTGCCGCAGGACGTGACCTTGAAGGATCCGAAGGATTTCACCTTGATCGGCACCAATAACGCCCACCGCGTCGATTCCGTCGCCAAGACCACGGGTGCGGCGAAATTCTCCCTCGACATGCGTCGTCCCAACATGGTGCGCGCGGTGATCGCCCGCTCGCCGCGCTTCGGCGGCAAGGTCAAATCCTTCGACGCCAGCGGCGCCAAGGCGATCAAGGGGGTGATCGACGTGGTCCAGGTACCATCCGGCATCGCCGTACTCGCCAAGGACAACTGGACCGCCAATAGCGGCCGTCAGGCCCTGAAAATCGTCTGGGACGACAGCGCCGCCGAGAAACGTTCCTCGAAGAAGATGCTCGCCGACTATAAGGCAATAGCCGCGAGCGAGGGGAGTCCCGCCGCGGTCAGGGGCGACAGCAAGACGGCCATGGCGTCGGCCGTCAAACATGTCGAGGCGGACTATAGTTTCCCCTTTCTCGCCCATGCGCCGATGGAGCCGCTCAATGCGGTGATCGAGGTGACCCCCGACGGCGCGGAGATCTGGGCGGGATCCCAGTTCCAGACCGTCGAGCAGGGAACCGTCGCCGGCGTGCTGGGATTGAAGCCGGAACAGGTGAAAATCCATACCCAGTGGGCGGGTGGCAGCTTCGGCCGTCGCGCGACGCCGACCGCCGATTACATGGCTGAAGCCGCCTTCGTGGCCAAAGCGACCGGTGGGAAATATCCGGTGCAGCTGGTCTGGACGCGGGAGGATGATATCACCGGCGGCTATTACCGCTCGATGTTCTATCACAAGATGCGCGCCGGTCTCGACGCTTCGGGCAAGCCGGTCGCCTGGGAACATCGCCTGGTCGGCCAGTCGATCATGATCGGCACGTTTTTTGAAAAATTCATGGTGAAGAATGGCATCGACGGCACCTCGGTTGAGGGTGCCGCCGATCTGCCCTATGAAATGGCCAACCTGACCGTCGATATCCATAACGTCACCTCGCCGGTGCCGGTTCTGTGGTGGCGGTCAGTCGGCCATACCCATACAGCTTTCGCCGTCGAGACCTTTATCGATCAGGTCGCGCATGAAGCCGGCCAGGATCCGCTGGCCTATCGTCTCAGCCTGTTGAAGGACCATCCCCGTCTGGCGGCGGTGCTGCAACTGGCGGCGGATAAAAGCGATTGGCACAAAAAGCTGCCGGCCGGACATGGCCGCGGCATCGCCGCCGTGGAATCCTTCGGCAGCTTCGTCGCCCAGGTGGTTGAAGTGAGCAAGGGCAAGGATGGTAAATTCAAGGTCGACCGGGTGGTCTGCGCCGTCGATTGTGGGGTCGCCGTCAATCCTGACGTCGTCAAGGCGCAGATGGAGGGCGGGATCGGTTTCGCGCTCGGCACCGCGCTGCGCGATGAAATCACCCTGACCGAGGGTCACGTCGATCAGCATAATTTCGACGGCTATCTGCCGTTGCGGATCAGCGATATGCCGAAGATCGAAGTTTATCCGATTGCCAGTAACGCCCATCCTACCGGCGTCGGCGAACCGGGCGTGCCGCCCCTGGCGCCGGCTCTGGCCAATGCCATCTTCAACGCCAGCGGCAAACGCTTGACGCATCTGCCGCTGTCGGCCTCCAAGTTAGTTTAAGGGTCCTGTTTGCACCGTTGGGGTGAGGGCTTCCAGCCTTTGCCCCGCGGTTGCGGCGGGGTTCTCCCCGACTGGCTGATCAAGACTCAGGTCAGGCGAAGAATAATATAAATGGACGTGGTGATCCCCATGACAAAGGTTGGCCCGATGGTCAGCATGAACCCGATGCCGCGCTTTTTCGGGTCGGTCAGATAGGTCACACCATAGAGGATCCGCCCCAAAGACCAGACCAGCCCACCGATCGCCGCCAATTGATCGCCCACCCAAAAGGCGCAGAGCCACAAGACCGGCAACATCAGGAGTAATTGCTCCAGTGTATTCATCTGGACGCGGAAGCAACGATCAAACATTTCATTGCCACCCATGGCCGGAGCGGGGACATTATACTTGGTTCTACCGCGCCCAACCAAAAATATTGTCCAAAAGAAAACTGCCAAAGCGATCAAAGTGGACAGTGAGGTGAGCGGCAATTTTTCCATTGGGCGGTTTTCCTTTTTTGAACGATCGCGTGCAACATTTTCACTCATTTTCCCCGATTCTATCAATGCCAGAGTGATTTTGGGCAGAGTGATTTTGACACTCGATCGCGGCTTTGGCCAATCCTCCGAGCTATGCCATGCTGCCGCATTTAAAGTCAGTCAGGGGTCCGATCGATGATGCGAAAGATGAAGTGGTTGGCTGGCGGATTGCTTCTCCTTCTGGCGGGGCTCGGCTTGTTGCTGATGACGACGCCTTTGGGCGCGCGATTGCGCGCCAGTCCGGCGGTCGGCGCTGCTTACGCGGCGCAAATGGCCTGCGCCGGCGTGTTTGTTACCGAACGCGATCTGCCGCAGGTGATCGCCGAGGACATACTGCCGATCGACCCTTTGCTCTCCCATGCCAGGATCAGCCTCGACCGCGCCAAATCTTTGGTTACCGCCTCCCTGTTCGGCCTGGCCGAACGGACCGCCCTGTTCCGCCCAGGACTCGGCTGCACCCTGGTGGGCGCGGGTGGGATCCCGGCCCTGCTCCGCCAGGCCGAGGGGTTCCAGCCGCTGCAGGGCAGGGTCCGACCAGAACTCTGGCCGGCTGGCGATGCGGCGGCGGTCAGTGAAGGACCGGCTCTCACCTCTGCCCTTGACGCCGCCATGGCCGGCCAGCAGGGAGTGGAAGGGCGGGCGCTCATCATCGTGCATAATGGTCATCTGGTCGCCGAGCGCTATGGCCCCGGCTTTGGTCCGGATCGCCGGTTTCTCGGCTGGTCGATGAGCAAGAGCGTGACTGCGGCCCTGATCGGAACCCAGATCGCCAAGGGGAAGCTGGCGCTCGACCAACCCGCGCCGGTCGCCGGCTGGCGGGCGGAAACCGATCCACGCCATGCCATCACGCTCCACCAATTGTTGACCATGACCAGCGGACTGCAGTTCAACGAGACCTACATCCCGGGTGACGACGCCACCACCATGCTCTATGAGAGGGATGACATGGGTGGGTTCGCCGCGGAACTGCCGCTGCTGCACCCGCCCGGCGAGGATTGGGCCTATTCGTCGGGCACCGCCAATATTTTATCGAAAATCCTGTTTGACAGCGCTGGCGGCTCGCTGGCGTCGACTTACGCTCTGGCGCAGACGCAATTTTTCGAGCCTGCCGGCATGACCAGCGCCATTTTCGAGCCCGATGGCAGTGGCGTACCCGTCGGCAGTTCCAATCTCTACATGACGGCGCGCGACTGGGCGCGGTTCGGCTTGCTCTATCTCAATGATGGGCTGCTCGGCGCACAGCGCATCCTGCCCGAAAGTTGGACCCTGGCCACCCGTCAGCCAGCGCACACCAAGGATGGCAAGGGGCTTGCCTATGACCTGCAGTTCTGGCTCAACAGCGATGGGGAGGCCGGCCATCCGCTCCGCATGCCCCATTGCCCGGGCGATCTTTATATGGCCGAGGGGCATAATGGCCAATATGTCGCGATAATTCCCTCTGCCAACACGGTGATTGTCCGGCTCGGTTGGGATACCGGCAATACTTTTTTTGACGCCGACCGGCATTTCGCGGCGCTTCTGGCGGCGCTGAAGACGGGGGAGTAGCCCCGATCCCACCGGTTAGCACCCCCACTGTACAGCTCCCTGAAGAGCGCGCTGAAAGAAATGCAATCCCGCAAGCTGAACAGTATGGGGATCAGACTCTATTCTGCCGGATGGGTCCTCGGCTCCTCCCGCGGGGTCACCCAGCGGCTGAATTTCGGTGCAAGCCAGCTCTGAAGGTCGTCGACGATGGTAAACACCACCGGCACGAATACCAGGGACAGGGCGGTCGAGGTGATCAGGCCGCCGATCACCGCCACAGCCATCGGTTGACGGAATTGCGCCGAATTTCCCAGACCCGCGGCAATCGGCAGCATGCCCGCGACCATGGCGATGGTGGTCATGACGATCGGACGGGCGCGCTTGGCGCCCGCGTCGATCAGCGCGTCAAAGCGGCTCATGCCGCGGTCGCGTCGCGCCATGATGACATATTCGGCCAGCAGGATCGAATTCTTGGTCACGATGCCCATCAGCATGATGATCCCGATCAGGGCCGGCAGCGAAAGCGACATATGCGCCAGCAGGAGTGCTGCGAAGGCGCCGCCGAAGCTGAGCGGCACCGCCGACATGATGGTGAAGGGTTGAAACATATTCCGAAACAGCAGGATCAGGATGGCGAGATTGAGCATCACGCCGGTGATCAGCGCCACTGCGAATCCCAGGAACATCACCTGCATCTGCTCCGAGCTGCCATAGCTCGGCCGGCTGATGCTGGAGGGAAGAGTCTTCAGGGCCGGAAGCTCATTGATCGCCTTCATCGCATCGCCCAGTTCCTTGCCATGCAGATCGGCTTCCACCGCCACTTTGCGAGCGCGGTCGAAGCGATCGATCTGGGCCGAGGACGATCCCATGCCGATCTCGGCGACACTTGACAAGGGGACCAGAGCGCCGCTCGCGGTGCGCACCCGCAGATTGGCGATCACACCGAAATCATCGCGCCATTTCGGGTCCAACTCGACGCGGATCGGCACCTGCCGATCGGCCAGGTTGAATTTGGCGACATTGGTGTCGATGTCGCCCAAGGTCGCGATCTTCGCCACCTGGCCGATCGCGGCCACCGAGACGCCTTCTTCGGCGGCGATATCCAGGCGCGGCTTGATGAGTATCTCCGGCTGCTGCATGGCCGCCGTTGAATTCACATTGGTCAGGAAGGGCAGCTCGGCCATCTGCTTGCGCAATTCGGTCGAGACGCGGCTCAGGGTTTCACCATCATTCGAGGTCAGCAGGATCGAGACATCCTTGTCGCCAAAGCCGGCATTGGACTGGAAGCCCATATGAACGCCTGGAATTCGCTTCAATTCCGGTTCAACCGAGACTTCAAAATCCTTTTGGCTCATCCGTGTGCTGCGATCCGTGAGGATGACGAAGATGCGGCCTTCCTGGGTGCGGTCGAAACGCGAGGTGCGGGCCCATACTGATTTCACCTCGGGCCGGGCGCGCAACAGCCTGGTGGCCTGCAGATAGGTCTCATCCGTATCGGGGATCGATATGCCGGGCGGGAACCGCACATTGACGATGGTGAAGCCATTGTCAGTATTGGGCAGAAACCCAGAAGGCAGCAAGGCGGCGAACCCGAGCGACAGGGCAAAGAACGCGCCGGCGCCGCCCAAAGTCCACCAGCGGTGGGCAAGGCACCAGGCGAGCGCCTTGAGATAGAAGGTCATCCAGCCCGGCTGATCATGCTGCTGTTGCGTCGGCTTGAGCAGATAGGCCGCCATCATCGGCGTGATGAGACGCGCCACCAGCAAGGAAAACAGCACCGCCACCGCCACCGTAATGCCGAAGGAGCGGAAAAATTGTCCGGGGATGCCGGGCATGAAGGAAACCGGAACGAATACCGCGACGATCGTCATGGTGGTGGCGACCACCGCCAGACCGATCTCGTCGGCGGCGTCAAGCGCCGCGGCGAACGGTCTTTTGCTCATCCGGATATGTCGGACAATATTTTCGATCTCGACAATCGCGTCATCGACCAGGATGCCGACCACCAGCGCCAAGGCCAGCAGGGTGATGAAATTCAAGGTAAAGCCCAGCCATTTCATCACCAGAAATGTCGGGATGGTCGACAGCGGAATCGCCACCGAGGAGATGACCGTGGCCCGCACATCGCGCAGGAACCACCAAACCACCAGAATGGCGAGCGCGGTGCCCAGCCCCAGCGCCTCGATAGAGGCGTAGAAATCCTCGCGGGTGAATTTGACGAAATCGAGCACCAGATTGAAGGTGACGTCGGGATAGTCTTTCTTGAGCTGCTCGATCGTCTTGGCCACGCCGTCGGCCACCGTGACCTCGGACGAATTCGGGGCGCGGCTGATATAGAATCCGAGACTCGGCACGCCGTCGAGGCGAGAGATGGCGCGTAATTCCGACGTCCCGTCGACCACGTCGCCGAGGGTGCGCAATCGCACCCGGCCGCCATTGGGAACGGAAATTTCCGTATCGGCCAGTTGATCAACAGTCCGCGCCGAACCCAGAGTGCGGATCGACTGTTCCGCATGACCGATCGCACCCCGACCGCCGGGCAGGTCGAGATTGAGGTTGCGCAGCTGGCTATTGACCTCCTCGGCGGTAATCCCCGCCGCCATCAGCCGGGTGGGATCGAGATTGACGCGGATTTCCCGGCCCAGCCCGCCGACCCGCTCGATCGCGCCGACCCCTGTGACATGACTCAGGCTTCGGCTGATTTCATTATCGATCAACCACGAAAGCTCTTCGATTGAGCGGCTCGGCGAGCTGATCGTGTAGGTCAGGATCTCGCCGCCCGCGGTATTTTGGCGCTCGACCTGAGGTTCATAGATATCCTGGGGCAATTCGGGGCGCACCCGCGCCACGGCGTCGCGCACGTCATTCACCGCGCGATCGGTATTGTAGCCGACTTTGAATTCCAGAAAGGTCAGGGACGACCCGTCGAGGATGGTCGAGGTGATGTGATCGAGGCCCTGGAGATTGCCCAGCGCATTTTCGATCTTCTTGGTGACCTGGGTTTCCAGATCGGTCGGTGTCGCGCCCGGCCGTGATACCCGCACCGACACCGCCGGCACATCGATATCCGGATCATTGGCGATATCGAGGGAGAAATAGGCAGCGAGGCCGGCGACCATGAGAACCATGAACAGAACGATGGGCGGAATCGGGTGACGGATTGCCAGGGCCGAGATATTACCGTTCGACATGGCGGCCCTCAGAGGCTATGCGGTGATGGAGGGGACTCTGGCTCAAGGCCCCCCTCGACGACGGTGACCTGATCGCCATTCTTCAAATAGGCCGCCCCCCGCAGGACGAGTCTTTCGCCGGGTTGGACTCCCGATTGCACGGCGATCATCCCGGCGGCGCGCGGCCCCAGGCTGACCGGTCGCTGGGTTACCGTGCCGCCAGCGTCGACGACGAAGACGATCGGTTTGCCATCAAGATAGACGATCGCTTTTTCCGGAGCGACCAGGGCGTCGCTCTGGTCCAGCAGAATTTGTCCGGTGACGAACATGCCCGGCCGCAAATTTGCCGCCTGATCGACGTCGATCCGTACTCGGCCGATGCGAGTTTTGACATCCACGGTCGGCTCGACCAGCCGCACCGCACCTTCAGCGTTTTGGCTGCTTCCGGCGATGGTGAGGGTGGTCTTCTGCCCAGGCTTGATCCCGGCCAGTTCATTTTCCGGCAGTTCGGCGATCAGTTCGACCCGGTCGTCACGGATCATGCGAAACATTTCCGTGCCCACCGTGACTTCGCCGAGGTGGGCCGAGCGGCTGGTGATGGTGCCCCCGGTCGGCGCCCGCAATTCCGCCTGTTTCAGTTTGGCCTCGGCGAAGGCCAGATTAGCCTTGGCAACCCCGACCCGCGCCGACATGCCAAGCGCCAGGGCGCGGCGATTGTCGAAATCCTTGCCGCTGATCCAGCCGGCCTTGGCGAGTTCCTCGGCGCGCCTGGAATTATTGGCGGCTTCGACCTCATTGGCCTCGGCCTCGACCAGGGCCGCCTGGGCCTGCTGCGTCTGCGCCCGCAAGACAGAGTCGTTGAAGCGGGCGAGCAATTGACCCTGTTTGACCTGATCGCCGACCTCGACCAGAACCGCGGACAAGGCGAGCCCGCTGGTCTCGGTGCCGATCGGCAATTCATCCCGCGCCGCCAACGAACCGGTGACCATCAGGCTGCGCGGGATCAGGCCCATCTTGGCCGGGACGACCGTCACGGTCAGGGCGGATGTTGGCGCGGCAAGGGCCTTGACCGCCACCGCACCATGGGGCCGCAGGGCATAGAGAGCGCCGCCGCCAAGCGCGGCAAAGAGCAGAAAACCCAGGGCGACTTTGCCGCCATGGCGGCGCAACACCGTCGATTTCCGCGTCGGGGCAACGCCAACCTCCAATATATCCTGCTGCCAGGAAGACTTCACGCCGGTCATGTCAGAGTGATCCCCACAATTACGCGCCCTTTGCCCACGGCGCGGGTTTAACCTTGTATGATGATTTCTTCAACCTTGTCGGTCTTTTGGCCGCTATTCGGCATCGGGCCAAAGGCGATGGTGACCGCGTTCAGCACCATGACGGTGATCACCACGCTGGCCAGGAAGATCGCGGTCGATGTACGGCGATTCAGGCTACGATATTGCTTCATCATAACAGACTCCTCATTATAAAGACGTACGACTGTCATTTGACATCGTCGCGGACATCCTCATTTCACGAAGCGTGCCAAACGCTTTGCGCCTGGATTCCGCGCCTTTGTGGCAGACCAATGGCAAAATGAAGGATAATTTCGCAAATTCTGTTATTTTTGATTGACCAAGTTAGCCAGTGGTCGGACAACCGGACCGCGAATCCGGTCGCGCCTTGACGGCGCTTGGCTCCCTACAATAGGGTCGCAGCCTGTCTTTTAGCGTGGTCAAGTCATCAATGATCGAAATTGAAGGGCTGCAAAAAAGCTTCACCCCGGACGGCCGTGGCAAAGCTGGCGGCGCGGTCGTGTTGCAGAATCTGTCCTTGAAGGTCGAGCGCGGCGAGATCTTCGGCATCATAGGCCGCTCGGGCGCCGGCAAGAGCACTCTGGTGCGCTGCATCACTCTGCTGGAGCGACCCAATCAGGGGCGGATCACGGTCGACGGACAGGATATTACTGCCCTGTCCGGCGCCGAGCTGCGAACGGCGCGGCGGCGGATCGGCATGATCTTCCAGCATTTCAATCTTCTATCATCGCGCACTGTGTTCGATAATATCGCCCTGCCACTGGAATTGGCGGGCGAGAGCCGGGATTTCATTGAGCGGGAGATCACGCCGCTGCTGGAACTGGTTGGACTGAGCGAGAAGCGTGACGTCTATCCCGCCCAATTGTCCGGTGGCCAAAAACAGCGGGTTGCCATCGCGCGCGCCCTGGCGCCGAAACCCGCCGTGCTGCTGTGCGACGAGGCGACTTCGGCGCTCGATCCCGAGACGACCCAGTCGATCCTGGCGCTGCTCAAGGACATCAACCGGACATTGGGCCTGACCATCCTGCTGATCACCCATGAGATGCCGGTCATCCGCGCCATCTGCGACAAAGTCGCCGTGCTGGATCGCGGGGTCGTGATCGAAGAGGGGCCGGTTTTCGATATTTTCACGGCGCCCAAGGCGGAGGTAACCCGCTCTCTGGTGCATGATCTGATCGACCGCGATCTGCCCGACTGGCTGGTTGAACGGATGGCTGCTTGCCAGGGCGCGCCCGGCAACAAGATTTTGCGGATCACCTTTTCCGGTCCGAGCGCCAAGACGCCGATCATTGCCGAGCTGGTGCGTCGCTTCAAGCTGCTGCTCAACATTCTGCAAGCCAATGTCGACTATATCCAAGGCCAGCCCTTCGGTATCATCATCGTCGAGGCGATCGGGGCGCCTCTTGCTGTCGATGACGCCATAGCCTTCATTGAGGCCCACCATTTGCGTGCGGAGGTTCTCGGTCATGTCACCGGTGATGATCGGGCTGTTGCTTGACGGTCTGGGCGAAACTCTGTTCATGGTCGGCGTTGCCGGGCTGCTGGCTTCTATCGGCGGCGTGCCGATCGGCATCATCCTGGTAATTACCGGGCGCGGCCATATCTGGCCGCAGCCGGCGATCAACCGTATCCTCGGCATTCTGGTCAATGCTTTCCGGTCCACCCCGTTCATCATTTTGATGATCGCCATCATCCCGCTGACCCGCCTGTTGGTGGGCAGCTCGATCGGCACCAGCGCGGCAATCGTACCGCTGACCATCGCCGCCATGCCGTTCGTCGCGCGGCTGGCGGAATCCTCGTTGCGAGAGGTGGATCCCGGTCTGATCGATGCGGTTCAGGCGATGGGCGCATCGCCCTGGCAGATCGTCTTCAAGCTGCTCTTGCCCGAAGCTTGGCCCGGTATTATCGCCGGCATCACCATTACCCTGGTCAGTCTGGTCGGCTATTCCGCCATGGCCGGCGCGGTGGGCGGCGGTGGCCTTGGCGATCTTGGCATTCGGTACGGCTATCAGCGCTTCCAGCCGACCGTGATGGTGCTCGTCGTGGTGGTGCTGATCCTGCTGGTGCAGGGCATTCAGAGTGTCGGCGACCTTGTGGCGACGCGCCTCAATAAGCGGCTGATCCGCCGCGGCGGTGACGCATGAGGGCGTGGCTTGCGATCCTGCTCCTGCTGCTGGCATCACGAGGTCTGGCTGACGATCACTATGCCGCCATCCAGAAAAGCGGCCATTTGCGTATCGGTCTGGAGGGCACCTATCCGCCCTTCGGCTATCAGGATGAGTCGGGCGCTCTGGTCGGCTTCGACGTCGATATCGCCAAGGCGGTCAGCGAACGTATGGGTCTGAAGCCCGAGTTCGTGCCGAGCAAATGGGAGGGCATCCTGGCGGCTCTGGAAAGCGGCCGGTTCGATGTGGTGGTCAATCAGGTCACCCTGTCCGACGCGCGGCGCAAGGTCTATGATTTTTCTCGCCCGTACACTTTTTCCGGCCTGCAACTCATCGTGCGGGCCGATCATGCCGACAGCATCAAGGGCCCGGAGGATTTGGCCGGCAAACGGGTCGGCGTATTGCTGGGCACCAATCACGAGCAGTGGCTGCTGGACCATACTCCCAAGGCCGATATCCGCACCTATGAGGATGACTCTACCCGCAATCAGGATTTGCTGGTCGGGCGCATCGACGCCGTGCTGAATGACCGGCTGATCGTCGGTTCGGTGCTGAAACTCTATGGCGGCCGCCTGGTCGCCGCCGGCACGCCCTTGTCCCAGGAACAGGAGGCCATTGCTGTCAGGAAAGGCTCACCCGAACTGGTCGCCGCCCTCGATCAAGCCCTGGCGAGCCTCAGCGCCGATGGCAGTTTGCGGCGCATCTCCGAGAAGTGGTTCCAGACGGACGTGACCCACCCGTGAGTTTCATCGATCTCGACCTGATGATCAAATCGGCGCCCTTTCTCCTGAAAGGGGCCGGCTACACAGTCGAGCTCAGTCTGGGCGGGATGTTTTTTGGTCTCATTTTCGGCCTGATCATTGCTTTGATGCGTCTGTCGCCGAGCCGTCCCCTGCGCTGGCTGGCCAGGGTCTATGTTTCCTTCATCCGGGGAACTCCCCTGCTCGTGCAGCTTTTCGTGATCTATTACGGTCTGGCGCAATTCGGGTTGCGCATCGATCCGATTCCGTCGGCGCTGATCGGCCTCAGCCTTAATGTCGCGGGCTATACCGGGGAAATATTGCGGGCCGCCATTTCCTCGATCGACAAGGGGCAATGGGAGGCCGCACGCGCCCTCGGATTGACCGGCAGCCAGACCATGCGCCGCGTGATCCTGCCGCAAGCGGCGCGGGTCGCCTTGCCGGGTCTCGGCAACAGCTTCATCAGCCTGGTCAAGGATACGTCGCTTGCAGCGACCATTCAGGTGCCCGAGCTGTTCCGCCAGGCCCAATTGATCACGGCGCGGACCTTCCAGATCTTCACCATGTATATCACCGCGGCAATTCTATATTGGGTCATCTCGACGGCGTTGTCGGCCCTTCAGCTGCATCTTGAGCGGCGATATTCGAAGCACTATCAATAGAGGACTAAATCAGGGTTTCAGGCCATTGATCGCGATCCGCCCAACCGGGCAAGTTTTCTCCGGCCCCACGGCGCCTTATCATAGAAACATATTTTGCCCTCGCAGGAGCCCAACATGCAGGAGGATGAGCGCCTCGCCGCACTTTTGGCGGCGGAGAAGAAGGCGGACGCACTTTTTGAGGCCATCGAGCGCTCCTGCCTGGTGGCTCCCGGACGCAGCGAACGAGACATAGAACGGGACATATACGCGCTGGCCGAGCGGAATTTCGGCGTTAAAACCCATTGGCACAGGCGCATCGTCCGATCCGGCATCAATGGCGTGTGTATCTTCGACGCCAACCCACCCGTGCGGGAAGTCGGAACCGACGATATGGTATTTCTCGATCTCGGTCCGGTATTTGACCAATGGGAGGCCGATGTCGGTCGCACTTATGTGATCGGCAACGATCCGCGCAAGCATCAGCTTTGCGCCGACCTTGAGAGGATTTTCGATCTGTTGAGCCGTTACTTCGAACAGCATTTTGACATTACCGGCGCCCAGTTCTATGCGGAGGCCCAGCGGCAAGCGGCTGTCGCCGGCTGGCTATTTGGTGGGAAGATCGCCGGTCATCTGGTCGGTGAATTTCCTCACGCGCGGATCCCCGGGGACAAGGACCATTACCGCATCTGTCCGGCCAACCCGACCCGGATGCGTGATCCGGACGCCTTGGGAAATCTGAAACACTGGATCCTCGAGGTGCATCTCGTCGATCCGGATCGCCAATTCGGCGGCTTCCATGAAAGGTTGATGGTGCCTGTCATTTGATCATTTTAGCGCTATCATCCAGTCAGAGTGCTCCCCAAGAGCGCCGATCCGAAATCGGGAGGTAAGCGTGACCCAGAGTTCCAGCCTGTTATTGATCAACGGAGAATCCCGCGCAGCCTCGTCTGGCCGGGTTTTCTTGCGGCACAATCCATTGACCGGCGCAATCGCCACCGCAGCCTCGGCGGCTGGTATTTCTGATGCGCTGCAGGCAGTGGCTGCGGCTCAGGCAGCGTTTTCCGGGTGGTCGGCGCTTGGACCCAATGCGCGGCGTGCTCTGCTGATGAAGGCGGCCGATGCGCTGCAAGCCAAAAGCGCCGAGCTGACCCAAGCCATGCAAGATGAAATCGGCGCCACCGCCGCGTGGGCCGGATTCAATATCCATCTCGCCGCCGGCATGATCCGCGAAGCCGCCGCCATGACCACCCAGATCAGCGGCGAGGTCATCCCGTCCGATAAGCCGGGCTGCCTGGCCATGGCGATCCGCGAGCCGGCAGGGGTGGTGCTGGGGATGGCGCCCTGGAACGCGCCGATCATCCTCGGCGTGCGCGCCATCGCCACTCCCCTGGCCTGCGGCAATAGTGTGGTGCTGAAAGCCTCGGAAATCTGCCCGCGCACCCATGCTTTGATCGGCAGCGCCTTTCTTGAGGCAGGTCTTCCGCCGGGCGTGGTCAATGTGATCACCAACGCCCCTGAGGACGCCGCCGCAGTCGTGGCGGCGATGATCGGTGATCCGGCCGTCAAGCGGGTCAATTTCACCGGTTCGACCCGGGTCGGCCGGATCATCGCCGAACTCTGCGCCCGACAATTGACACCGGTGGTGTTGGAATTGGGCGGCAAGGCGCCGTTCCTGGTGCTGGAAGACGCCAATTTGGTCGAAGCGGTCAAAGCCGCTGCCTTTGGCGCCTTCATGAATCAGGGACAGATCTGCATGTCGACCGAACGCATCATCGTCGTGGACGCCATCGCCGATGAGTTTGTCGCCGGCCTCACCGCCAAGGCCAAAACGCTGGTGGCGGGCGATCCGCGCGAGGGGACGACGCCGCTCGGCGCCATGGTTGATCTGCATGCCGCCAACCATATCCGTGATCTGGTCGCCGATGCCGAGGGTCATGGCGCCAGCCTGGCCGCCGGCGGTAGCGGCGAGGGCGTGTTGATGCCGGCAACGGTGGTGGATCGCGTCACGCCCGCCATGCGGCTCTACAGCGAGGAGAGCTTCGGGCCAGTGGTGGCGGTTATCCGTGTGAAAGACGAGGAGGCGGCCGTCGCCGCCGCCAATGACAGCGACTATGGTCTCTCCTCGGCCATCTTCAGCCGCGATATTCCGCGCGCCCTCAAGCTCGCGCGGCGCATTCAGTCGGGTATCTGTCACATCAACGGTCCGACCGTGCATGACGAGGCGCAAATGCCCTTCGGGGGCGTCAAGGCCAGCGGCTATGGCCGGTTCGGCGGCAAGGCGGGGATCGCTGAATTCACCGAATTGCGCTGGATCACCATCGAAACCGAACCGGGTCATTTCCCGATCTGACGAGCCCGGCTATTTGACCTCGATCTGCACGACGTTCTGCATTGGATCACACTCTTGACGCCCTGTCCGACTTTATGATGCGCTTTGGCAATGGCTTCAACTATCGAAACCATAGCCTGCCCTTGGTCGGATGGCGGAGGACAATAGGGCGTCATCCTGTTAACATCAACGACGGTGACACAGCCGACCAGGATCGATCCCATGACCATGACAGGATGTTTTCGACAGCTTGCTTTTCTTGGTCTGATTTTGGCTGCTATGCAGGCTAAAGCCGACTCCGGACTGCCTCCCGATATCGTCATTCTGTCCGAGCCGACCCTGCGGCCCCTGCTGGTCGATCTCGATATTTTGTGGCGCGCTAAAAATATCGGCCAGCTGCGGATTTTCACCTCGACCACCGACGGCGCCCTCAAGCAGGCTGGCTATGGCGCCCGCGCCGATGTGATTTTCGGCGCAGGCGAGTCCAACGCCTCTGACGCGGTCGCCAGGGGATTGATCAAATCCGCCGATCTGATCGGCCTTTGGTCGGACCCGCTGCTGCTGGCGTCGGATCATCCGGCCAGCAAAGGTGACGACACGTCGATGACTGAGGTGATCGCCGATGCGCCGGTCGCGACCATAACGGGAACTTTATCCGAAGAAGGCCTCACCGCCCTCGGTCTGGCGCAGGCGCCGCTGGCCCGTCATGTCAGTGCTGTGGGCAGCGAAGACGCGGTGTGGTTGTTGGCCAAAGGGAAGGTCGGCTATGCCGTGTTGTTTGCCAGCGATATCAGGGCGGAGCCCCATTTCACTGCGCTCCGCGCGCTGCCCGCCGATATGGCCCCGCCGCGCACCATCTGGGCGGGCGAGTCGCGCGGCGCGCGCAGTTCGGAAATGGCTCATTTCCGAGCTTTTTTGCAAGAAAAGGCGACGCAAGACATGATCGCCGCCCATGGCTTGATCCGGATCGCTCGATGACTGATGCGCACACCAAAGAAGGGATTCCCTCGGGCTTTTTACGCAGTCTGCATTGGCTGAATGCGCTGGCCATTCTGATCATGGTCGGCAGCGGTTGGCGCATTTACAGCTGGTATCCCGCCTTGCCGTCGGTTCCCCTGGAATTTCCCTGGGCCATCACGCTGGGCGGCGCCACCGGGATCAATGAGGATTTGCACAATGAATGGGGCCTGGCCAACGCGCTGGCCTGGCATTTTGGCGCCATGTGGCTGCTGGTGATCAATTTCCTCGCCTATTTGTGTTATGGCATCGCGACACAGCATTTCCGCAGGGATTTCCTGCCGGTCGGTCCGACGATGGTGTTCCGGGATCTGCTGGCGGCGCTGCGCGGTCGGCTCGGCCATCGCCTGGGTCACTATAATGCGGTGCAGAAGGCGCTCTATTGGGCGGTGATCGCGGCCATCCTGGTGACCATTCTCTCGGGTCTCGCGATCTGGAAACCGGCCCAGTTGCACGGCTTGACCAGCCTGTTTGGCGGCTATGAATTTGCCCGGGTCGTCCATTTCTTCGGTATGGCCTTTATCGTCGGGTTTGTCGCGATCCATGTCGCGCTGGCGCTGTTGGTCCCCGAGACCTTGGTCGCGATGCTTCTGGGCAAGGCTTGGCATCGGAAATCACCGATGGAGCGGACAGAATGAAACAAGACTCCCTGATCGCGCAGATTGAACGAAGATCCTTCCTACGCCAGTCCCTGTCGCTCGGCGCCCTTACCTTGCTGACCGGGTGCGATCTGTCGAACGAGGATCAGGTCCAAAGCGTTTTGCAGCGCATGTCGCAATGGAATGACCGCGCCCAGGCCTGGTTGTTCAGCGGTGCCACCCTGGCGCCGACTTTCGCCGCCAGCCAGGCGGTCAAGGATTTCCGCTATAACGCCTTCTTCCCCGAGGACAAGGCGCCGCTGCTCAAAGAGGAGGATTACCGCCTGCGCTTCGCCGGGTTGATCGCCGATCGCCGCCCTTGGACCGTCGAGCAGCTCTATGCGCTGCCCCAGGTCACTCAGGTGACCCGTCATGTCTGTGTCGAGGGCTGGAGCATGATCGGGCAGTGGAGCGGCGCCCCCTTTGCCAGCCTGCTGAAGGCGGTGGGCGCCGATCTGACCGCCTCCTATGTCGGGTATGAATGCGCCGATGGCTATTACGGGTCGATCGACATGCCGACGGCGTTGCATCCGCAGACCCTGCTCGCCTTCAAACTGTCCGACCAGATCCTGCCGCGCAAATATGGATTTCCCTTCAAGCTGCGGATTCCGACCAAATTGGGTTTCAAAAACCCCAAATGGATCACTACGTTCTACGTCACCAATCGCAAGCCGGGGGGCTTCTGGGAGGATCGCGGCTATAACTGGTTCAGCGGCATATGACAGCAAGCCCGCGCGATAAGCAGTGCGCCATCGCCGTGATGGCCAAGGCGCCGCGCGAGGGTGCGGTCAAAACGCGGCTGGTCCCGCCGCTCAGCTTCGCCCAGGCCGCCGAACTCAGCCGCGGTTTTCTGCGTGATATCACCGAGAATATCCGGCTGGCCGCACGCCGCGCGCCGATCGCGGGCTTCGTCGCCTTTGCGCCGGCCGGTGTCGAGGCCCTGTTCGAGGGCGTCCTGGCTCCAGGGACAGGGCTTCTGCTGGCCGATGGCGCGCTTGAGGCCGAGCCCGAGGTTGAAGGTTTTGGCCGCTGCCTGTTGCAGACCCTTCGAGACCTTCTATCGATGGGCTATGGCAGCGCCATCGTGCTGAATTCCGACAGTCCGACCTTGCCCACCGCTCTGCTCTGCGCCGCCGCCGAGAGTCTTGCCCGGCCAGAGTGTGGTATCGTGCTCGGTCCGGCCGAGGATGGAGGCTATTATCTTCTGGGAACGCGGCGGGCCGATGCCCACCTGTTCAAGAAGATCGCCTGGAGTACCGACCAGGTCGCCGAACAGACCCGCCAGCGCGCCGCGGAGCGCGGCCTTGCTGTACGTGAGCTGCCGAGCTGGTATGATGTCGATGATCGCCAGGGATTGTCGCAATTGATCGGCGATCTCGGCCGGGTCGATCCGATGCTTTCGCTGGCGCCCTTTGCCGCGCCGGCGACCGCCGCCACCCTGAGAAATTTGGGGCTTTTGACTGCAGCAGGAGTGACATCGTGACAATCTTGGCCCCCGATCGCTATTTTGACACCGTCGCCGCCGGGCGTTCTGATACAGCTGAATCGCCGCCGGTTTGCCTCTATCTTGAGGTCACCAATCGCTGCAATCTGCTCTGCGAGACCTGTCCGCGCACCTTCGAGGCGCTTGAGCAGCCGAAAGACATGAGCCTTGACCTGTTCACCTCGATCATCGATCAGGTGCCGGGCGTACAGCGGGTGGTCCTGCATGGGGTCGGCGAACCGATGCTGGTCAAGGAATTGCCGCAGATGATCCGCCTGTTGAAGCAGCGCGGCATCTATGTGCTGTTCAATACCAATGGCACGCTGCTGACGCCCCGCAAGCGGCGTGAGCTGATCGATACGGGTCTCGATGAATTGCGCGTCTCCCTCGATGCCGCCGAGGCCGAAAGTTTCCTCAAGGTTCGCGGCAAGGACATGTTCAATAAAATCGTCAGCAATGTCAGCGGTTTCACCGCCCTGCAACGGGAGATCGGCGCCAAGACGCCGGTGGTCTCGCTGTGGCTGACCGGTCTTAAGGAAACCGTCGGCCAATTGCCCGATTTCGTTCGCCTGGCGGCCAGGATCGGCGTCAAGCAGGTGCATCTGCAAAGGCTGGTGTTCGACGAGGTCGGCCGCGGCCTTGCCCAGGCCGATCAGTCCCTGTTCGAGGCGTCCCAGGCGGAAGAGCTCAAAGCCATCGAAGCGGCCCAGGCGATCGCCGGCGAGCTCGGCGTCACCATCGACGCATCGGGCGCGACCGAGCCAGGACTGAGCCTGAAGCGCGAGGCCGATGCCGCCCCCTGGTCGGTCTGCCGTCGTCCCTGGTCGCTGATGTATTTCACCGCCCATGGACGGGCCTTGCCCTGTTGCATCGCGCCTTTTTCCGCGCGCGGCTATGAGACCTACACTTTGGGCGACGCCACCCAGCAGACCCTGCGGGAGATCTGGAATGGAGCGGCCTATCAGGAGTTCCGGCACGAACTGATGAGCGGGGCGCCGCCAAAGCCCTGCCAGAACTGCGGATTGCGATGGAGTCTATAAGGATCGCCGTCGTCATTCCGACCCTCAATGAGGCGGAGTCGATCGAAGGGGTCATTCGGGAATTGCCGCGTCCGCCGGTGGGTCAGATCATCGTTGCCGATGGAGGCAGCCATGACGGCACCCAGTCTCTGGCCCGGGCGGCGGGAGCGATTGTCGTAACGCCCAGCCAGCCGGGCTATGGCCGCGCCTGCTGGGAGGGCGCCGCCGCAGCGGGGGCGGACTGCGATATTCTGGTCTTCATGGATGGTGATGGCGCTGACCGCGGCGATCTTGTCGGCCAATTGATCCAGCCTCTGCTGGACGGCCGACAGGATTTCGTGATCGCGTCACGCAGTCGCGGCAAGCGCGAGCCGGGCTCGATGAACTGGCATCAGCTGCTGGCCGGCTGGTTGGCCGGACTGGGCATCGGGCTGCTCTATGGGTTCCGCTACAGCGATATGTGTGCTTTCCGCGCCATTCGCCGGGATGCGCTTGATCGCCTCGCCATGTCGGAGATGACCTATGGCTGGAATATCGAAATGCAGATAAAGGCGGCGCAAAAGGGTCTGCGCATTCTCGAGATCCCGATGCCCTATCGCTGCCGTTCGGGCGGAAAATCCAAGGTCGCCGGATCGCTGCGCGGCACCGTCAAAGCCGGCTCCCGTATCGTCGCCACCTTCCTGCGCATGGCGTCAGAGAAAGTTTAATCGATAGACCCGCCAATGGTCGGGATCCTCTTCCACCAGATGAAAAGACGGATCTTTGGCGAAGGGGTCGTCGTTCCAGGCTGGGTCAAGCGCCGTGAGCAGCACCACCCGGCAGTCATAGTCGGTTCCGATTGCGTGGACCTCCGCGCTGCTGGCGGTGCCGGAAAAGACTCGATCGAACAACTGCGCCGTGGCGTCGATCTTGGCTCTCGGCCATGCGACATAGGCCAAGGCCAATTCATGCCCGGCAAAACAGGAGCGGCGGTCGGCGAGCAGCGCCCAGGACAGATTGACCGGCCATACGGTTATCCTGCCATAGGCGCCGGGATTATTGGCGACCCGTTCGAGAGCCGAGCTATGGCGACGGACTGCCGCCCACATGGCCTGGCTGGCGGCGAAATTAGGATCAATGCGGCGATAATCGCCGCGGAAATTTTCCCCAAGATAGATCGCGCCGCCGAACAAGCCGATCACGGCGGGGGCCATCGCCAGCCAGAGCAGCGGTCGGCGTGTCCCGGTGCGGGCCAGGAACAGGGCGGTGAACAGGGTGAGCCCCATCACGGCCGGCAGCAGCGCCCGCCAGCCGAGGTCATTATTGGCGATCGTGCTCTGCAGCAGCCAGGCGATCAGCAGGCCGACCAGGGTGACGATGGCGAACAGACGGTGCTCCAGTTGGAGTTGAGCGGCAATTTGGGCCGCCGGACGAAGGGTGAGCAGCGACCAGAGGCCGATGATCGAAATGGCCGGCAAATCGACCGGCAATTGCACCAGCCAGAAACCCGGTATATCGAGCCATTGCGACCAGTCACGGGGAATTCTCGGGCCGAACACCTCGAACGGCGAGACGGCGACCGGAAATCCGGCGCCGCGCGCCGCGGTCGCGGCATATTGGTCGCGCACGAAAGGCAGGATCAGGAGCAGAGTTATCGCGGCGGCGAGAACCGCGAGGATCGCGACCCGCCATCGTTCTGGCGTCATGAGACAGAAGCAGGCCAGCGGCAGCAGGGCAATACCCAGCAGAATCCCGCCGATATAGGTCGAACTCTCGAACCCGGCCGCCACCACCAGGGACAGGCAGAGAGCCAGGATCAGGCTGGACCAGGGAGCCGTCTTAACCCCGAGCCGGGCCAGAAGAAGGAGTGTCAGGCAGACGCAATTGGCCGAGGCCAGATGCTGTGGCACCCAGCTGGCCTGGACCAGCCAGTCCTGCAGTCCAGGATAGCCGGTAATCCAGCCGCCGAAATCATCACCCCAGATCGTGCGGGTGAGGATGGGGCGCATCGAGACGGCGAAACTCAGCAGCAGGACCCAGCCCGCCGCAGTGCGCTTGCCGCTCCAGCGTGCCGCCACCGCCATCATCAGGGTCAGGGAGGCGAAGGCGGTCGCCCAGGTCAGGCCGGCATCGGCTTCCCAGCCGGTCGCACCGGTCGCAGCGGCGACCATGCCGGCGGCAAAATGCCAGAGATAATAATAGGCCAGTCCGTCCGCAGCACCGGGTGCGCCGGCGAATGGATTGATTGGCGGCACGCCCGACCGGGCGATCTCGTCGATCAGGGCGGCCTTGGAGTGGTCGAAGATCTGAATGGCGAACGAGGTTCCGTCAGGGCCGATTTTCGGCAGCACCGCCAAAGCCGGGATCATGGCCAGCAGGGCCGCTGGCAGAAACATCCAGAGCGGCAGAGCCGGCATGGGTCTCGCGCCGCGACGGATGGCCGCAAAAGACACCAGGATAGCCAGACCGATCACCAGCCGGGCGCTGTTCGCGGTCAGACCGATCCGGTCAAACAGGGGTAGGGCGGCCGCGGTGAACAGGGCGAAGCCCAAGGCCGGCGCCACGCCGTGATCCTGGTCCGGCAGAACATGGCGGGCAACCGCTAGTCCCACCGCGCTCCACAGCAGCAGCGCCAGAAGGGCGCAGAGAGCACAGGCCGCGAGCGAAATCATCGCCAACGGAGAATCGATCGACTCATCAGATGACCGCGCGCCGCTTTTCTGTGCGCGACAGGGTCACCGAGTCCGCGAGGGCCGATAGACCGGCGGCGAAATCCTGTCGGCCGAAACCGATGCGGAAATGATCGCGCGGGATCTCGGTCAATTCAGAGTGGAAAATCGTCGACGGCATCAAGAGGACGCCATGGTCGTGGATCAGCCGCTCGCAGAAATTTTGCACTCCGTCGGCGCCAAGATAGCGCGGGAAGGCGACTACGCCGCCATCGGGCTCGCGCCAGTCGAACAGGTCGTCATGATCGTTGAAGAGCGCGCGGATCAGGACCAGATTGGTCTCGGCGATCTGGCGATTGCGCGCGAGTATCTTTGCCGCGGCTTTCAGGGCGATGCAGGCCAATATCTCGCTGGGCGCGGTGGCGCAGATCGAGAGATAGGTTTTTACATGGCGGATCGTCTGCATCACCGTCGGGTCGCCGCAGGCCAGCCACCCCATCCGCAGGCCGGGCAAACCAAAGGATTTAGATAGTCCTCCCAAGGATATTCCCTTTTCATAGGCGCTGACCGCCGGGGCCAGACGCTTGGCGGGATCCTGTTCGATCAGCCGATAGACCTCATCGCTGAACAGCCATAATCCATGATTGCGGCAAAGCGCGATCAACGCTGCATAGCGCTCCTGCGAGAGAATCTTGCCGGTGGGATTATTGGGAAAATTGATCGAGACCAGTTTGGTGTTGGGCCGGATGGCCGCCTCCACCTCATCGATATCGAGCTCCCAATCCTGGTCAGGATCCAGAGCGATGCCCGTCACATCGCAAATAGCAAGCGGCACGGTCTCAGCCGACTGATAATTGGGTGTCACCACAATCGCGTGATCGCCGCGCTTCAGCAGCGCGTGCATGGCGGCGAAGATCGCTTCCTGCGCGCCAGCGAAACATAATACCGAGTTCGGGAGCAGGGGACGATAGTGATCGGAAATGGTCTGGCGCAGCCACATCGCTCCGCCGGGATCGGTATAGCCGAACTTGACCGCATCCCAGCGGTCGCGGTCCTCCGCGTCGGCCAAGTCGAGCAAATCCGTCAGGGAGAGGGTTTCCGATTCCGAAGTGGTCAATTGATGGCGCACGAAGGGCTGCCATCGGGCGAAAAAGGACTCCAGTAGGAACTCTCGCATGGATCCCCGCTCTTCGCTGTGTCACCGCGTTCTCTTGCCGTCACTATAGCGACAGCCGGGCCAACAAACCTATAGGGAATGGTTATCAATTCCATAGATGGACATCGGTATTTTCCGACCCTGTTGCGCTCTCCGATAAGGCCCCATTCTCTTTACCATTTGCGGCGATCGGCCGCTGGGAAAAGGGATTGCATCAGATGGACAAGGACCGGATCGCAGGATCGGCAAAGCAGGTCAGTGGCAGTGTCAAGCAGGCCGCCGGAAAATTGGTCGGCGACGCAAAACTGCAGGCTGACGGCGCCCAGGAGAAAGTCGAGGGTAAGGTGCAAAATACTGTTGGCAGTCTTAAAGATGCCGTGCGCGACGCCGTGAAGAAATGATGAAACGGGATCGGAGGGCCCACCCCTCCGATCCCGGCTCAATTTCAGGCGCCTTTCTGCGCCACATAATCCTCGGCCATCGTCTGATCACGGCCGGCATGGCCAAGAACCAGACTGCCGATCGCCGCCACCAGCAGATTGGCGGCGCCAGCCAGCAGGCCGATATAGACGCCATAGGTGGTGTCACCGATGACCACCGGATAAACCGGCTTGATCCCGAGCGAGAACGACATCCAACTGCCCAGCCCCATGCCGACTGCCCAGCCAAGCAACAGGGCCCAGGGATTGAGCTTCGCTCGATAGAGCCCGAGCACCACCGCCGGAAAAGTCTGGATGATCCAGACACCGCCCAGCAATTGCAGGTCGATGGCGAATTGGGTCGGCAGGAAGATGATGAAGAACAGCGCGCCGACCTTCACCACCAGGGACACCAATTTGGCCGTCTGCGCCTCGCCCGCCGGCGTGATCTGCGGATTGACGAACGTCTTCCAGACATTCCTCGTAAACAGATTGGCAGCGCCGATCGACATGATCGCCGCCGGCACCAGCGCGCCGATGGCGATGGCGGCGAAGCTGAAGCCGACAAACCATTCCGGAAAGATCTGGGCGAACAGGGCCGGTACCACCTGATTGCGGTCGGTGACGCTGATCCCCGCCGCCAGCGCCATGTAGCCCATCAGGGCAATCAGCCCAAGCAAGATGGTATAGATCGGCAGCAGCATGGCGTTCTTGCGCACCACATCGGCCGAGGACGATGACAAGACGCCGGTCATGGTATGCGGATACATGAAGGCGGCCATGGCGGAGCCGAGCGCCAGGGTGGCGAAGGGCACGAATTGCGCTGGCTTGAGAATGATGCCGGTTGCGCCGCCTTTGGTCTGGAAAGCCTGATCCGCCAGGGCGAAGACATGGGCATACCCGCCAAGATGGATCGGGATGATCGCGATGGCGGCGATCACGACGATATAGATCATGATGTCCTTGACGAAGGCGATCATCGCCGGCGCGCGGAGCCCGCTGGCATAGGTGTAGACCGCCAGAATCACGAAGGCGATGATCAGCGGCACCTCGCCCATCAGGCCCGGTCCGCCGATTCCCAGGGACCCGATCACCACCTGCATGCCGACCAGCTGTAAGGCGATATAGGGCATGGTCGCCAAGAGGCCGGTCAGCGCCACCGCCAGAGCCAGCCAATGATTGCCATAGCGGCCATGAACGAAATCGGCGGCAGTCACAAAATTATGTTTTCGGCTGACCGACCACAGGCGCGGCATGATGGTGAAAACGATCGGATAAACGATGATCGTATAGGGCAGGGCGAAGAAGCCGTAGGCGCCCACCGCATAAACCAGCGCCGGCACCGCGATCACCGTATAGGCGGTGTAGAAATCGCCGCCGACCAGGAACCAGGTGATGATCACGCCGAAGCGCCGTCCGCCCAGGCCCCATTCATGCAATTGGCTGAGATCGCCGGCTTTCCAGCGCGCGGCGAAAAACCCGATCACGGTCACCAGGGCGAAGAACAAGATGAAGACCGCCAGGGCGGTCCAATGGATGCCGTCGCCGCTCATTTCACTCTCCGATACACCAGATAGATGACCAGGGAGGTCAGGGGCACCCACAGAAATTGGTACCAGTAGAAGAAAGGAAAACCCGCCAAGGCAGGCTCGCGGTCATTGTAAAAAGGCAGCCAAAGAAGGGCAATGAACGGCAGGAGCAAGAGCCATTGCCATGCCCCCGCTCGTCTTTCTGGCGATTCCGCCATGGTTTCTCTCCCATTTGTGATCTTCGACACACTGTAACATGAAGCAAAAGTTACTTCACCGGTTGATCGGGGAAGCAGAGCTCATGGCGCGAGCGCCACTCGGGCCCGACATAATTCAGCATCAGCGACCGTCGCACGCCACTGATCGGACGCCGTTCGAATCCATGATAGCTGTTGGTACCGGGGACAAAAATCAGCCCGCAATTGAAGTCGCCGGGGACGGACTCATAAAATTTCATGTCCCGGTCATAGACGTCCGTGCCCCAACCGGCGGCATCCTCGCCGACCGACAGGAAATTCATGATGGTGATGCGCTTGGCGCCGATATCGGTATGCGGTTCCAGCCAGAATCCATCGGTATCGCGGCAATATTCGATGCGCAGATAGGTCCCGGAAAGATCAATGCCGCAGGTTTTTTCCCAGGCGGCGACCACCTCGGGGGATTGCATCGCCTCCGCCAAAGCGCGCATGGCGGGCTCGCGCCGCTGTCCCGCCTGATCGAAGAACATCCGCGTCTTATTGTTCGTCTCGCGCCGGCCCGAGCTCAGATCGAGGTCGTCCGGAAGTTGGATTTCGAGGGCTGAGAGAGCCAGCGCGGTCTCGCCATCCAGCATGGCGCGCGGGCGCCAGTGATGAAAGGGCGTCTCCATCGGCCTCGTTTCCGCCAGACAACGCAGGAGTGAACCCTGCGTGGCAGTCTTATCCATGCTCATCTCTCCAAAAATGTCGAGGCGCTGATGTAGGACGCCGCGACCTCCCCTGCAAGAAAATTAGAACGCAAGATGGGTGCGTCACGAGAGCGGAAGCGGAGTTATCAGATCCGGCCCCTCATTGCGGACCTGATTTACCGTGGTGCTGACGGCGGTGACGGCCAGTTTCTCGCCATCAAAGGGCCGTAACAAGGCCTCTCTTTGCGCCGTCTCGCCGGCCTGATCGCCAAGCCACAGGGCATAGTCCGCGGGCTCAAGAATGACCGGCATGCGATGATGCAGGAAGCTGAGGGCGGGGGTCGCGGTGGTGGTGATGATCGTGCAGCTGCGCAGCCACTCGCCGCCAGGCGCGCGCCAATTTTCCCACAGACCGGCGAAGCAGAAGGGGCCGCCTTCGCGGAGCGTGATCAGGAAGGGCTGCTTTGGCGGCCTTTGGGGCGCCTTTTGGGGCGCCTTGCCTTGCCGCCATTCATAGAACCCGTCGGCGGGGATAAGGCAGCGCCGCTGCGCCAGGGCGCCGCGGAAGGCCGGTTTCTCGCGCAGGGTCTCGGCGCGCGCATTGATCATCTGCGCCGCGCCTTTGACGTCTTTGGCCCAATGGGGGATCAAGCCCCACTGCAGCAAATCGAGCGAACGCTCGCCGGTGGCCGGATTGCGTCTTACCGCGAGGACTTGTGATGTCGGAGCGATATTATAGCGGGCTGGACTGTCAGGCAGTGGATTTACAGTTCCGAATATTTTCCTCATGGCCGCGGCGGGTGTTGTCGAGACGAAACGGCCACACATTTGCATCATCCCACCCAGGAGAATTTTTATCGCACTGCAGCATGTAAAGGATTTATTATCTTTGATAGCTTAAATCATTGATTTCAGTTGGCCTCGCAATAAGGCTCGAATTTATCATGATTAAAATGACGCGGTATTTTATTCTCATCGTGCTGTGTCTTGTAGTGGTGATTCCTCGTTCGGTTGTCGAGGCGGCGCAAAAAACCTATCGGATCGGCTATCTCCTCTCGCTCGACTCCCAACTGGGGGCTGGCGGCAAGGCCTTCGCCGAGGAGGTCAGCAAACGCAGCCTCGGTCGCATGGTCATCGAGCAGGAGCCCAATTCGAATCTCGGCGGTGAAGTCGATATGCTGAAGGGTATTCAGCAGGGAACCATCGACATCGCCATCATCACCGGCGCGGCGCTTCCCAATATCGTACCCGAGGTCGGGGTTTTCAGCATTCCCTTCCTGTTCCGCGACACGGCTCACGCCTATGCGGTGTTCGACGGGCCGATCGGCCGTGCTTATCTGGAGAAATTCTCCGAAAAGGGCATGGTGGCGTTGGCCTGGGGAGAGAACGGCCAACGCCATATCACCAATTCGAAGCGGCCGATCAGCAAGGCTTCCGATCTTTCCGGTCTCAAGCTACGCCTGCCGCAATCCGACGTGATGCTGGCCGGCTTCAAGGCTTTTGGCGCGACGGCGTCCTCTCTGCCCTTTCCCCAGCTTTACGGCGCGCTGCAATCTGGGCAGTTCGATGGTCAGGAAAATCCAATCGCGACCATCCGGTCGGGGAAATTCAGTCAGGTGCAGAAATATCTCAGCCTGAGCGGGCACGTCTATGATCCGGCGATAATTCTTGTCTCGAAGGATTTGTGGAACGAGCTTGCTCCCGCCGATCGGGCAATCTTCCAGGATGCGGCCAGACGAGCGGCCAGGGCGTCGCGCAGTTACAGTGCCGAAGCCCAGAAGAACGGAGTCAATGCCTTGCGCCAGGACGGGATGGAGGTCACCGAGCAGATCGACCGCGCATCCTTTGTCGCCGCGCTGCAACCGGTGATGGCTGAGTATGGGAAAAAATTCGGTGCCGAGATCATCGCGTCAATTCAGGACACACATTGAACGTCATTTCTTTTGGCGGGTCGCGGGGAGCGAGCGAAATAATGGGCTTCAATCGTTTGAATATCAGCCAGTTGATCGCTGTCAGCCTGGGCGCGGTATTGCTGCTGATGGTGGCGTTGGCAACTCTTACCACCATCGAACTCTCGGCAATCAGCACGGCGAACTCCGTGGCCGAGGGGCGGACCGAAACCTTGGTCAAAGGCCAGGAACTTGCGGAGATTGTCTTGCGTTCGGTGGCCCTCTCCAACGCCTATGCCCTGTCCGAGACCGATGGTGATCTGGCCGCGGCCAAAGCCTCGGGCGACCTGATCGCGGACAAACTAACCGCGTTTTCCGCTAGCGCGTCCGGCATATCGCTGGATGGGGTAAGATCCGGTGTCGACAGCTACATCGCCTCCAGCGCCGCCCTGTATACTGCCATCGGCGCCCGGCGCTCCGGTGCCGAACTGTTCGCCCGGGTGTCCGTCAACACTGCGACGACCACCGGTGCGATTGCCGAGGCCCTGTTGAATGATGCACGGCTCGAAGGTATGGCGGCGGCCATCAAGTTGAATGACAATATCCAGTCGGCGACGACCTCGGCCAGCCGCTATCTGGCGCGACGCGACCCGGCCCAGGCGGAGGCGGCCAAATATCGCCTCGGTCGGGTTCAGGAGGCGATGACCTCCTTACGGACCGGAACCGCCGGTCTGCCGCGCATCCAGCGTTTCCTCGCGGTACTGGAGCCGCAGGTCGCTGATTTCGGCAAGGCAGTGGACGCTTTGATCGCGGCGACGCTTGATGTGAAGAAAGCCACCCTGCAACGGCAAAAAGCCGCCGATGCGCTCGTTGCCCAGATCGAGAGCCTGCGGAAGGAAGGGGTGGCCCAGCAAGCTCAATCGATGCAGTTGGTCGCGAAGAGTGTGATGGGGTCGCGTATCTTGATCGGGTGTCTTTCGGTGCTGGCGGTTGGCTTGTCGGCCTTGGCCTGGCGTCTGATGGTTAGCCGGATTGTCTCGGCCTTGTCACGCCTGCGGGACCAGATGGAGCAGGTTGTCCGCGGCGAGCTCGAAGTCGAGATCTCGGACCAGGAGCGCAGCGACGAAATTGGTGGCATGGCGCGCGCGCTGTCGGTGTTCAAGACCAACGCCGAGGCGATCGAACGGATGCGCAGCGAGAAGGCGGCTCAGGAGCAGCGCGTCGCCGCGGAAAAGCGCAAGGCGATGGACGATCTGGCGTCGGCGTTCGAGCAGCAGGTCAATCGCGTGGTGGTCGATGTTCAGTCGGCGGCCTCGCAGATGGACAGTTCGTCGCGGCACATGGCCGGTCTGGTCGATCAGACCGCGCGCGACGTGGTGTCCGCGAACCAATCGGCTGAACAGGCATTGTCCGAGGTGCAGACCGTTTCGGTGGCCGCTGAGGAACTGACGGCGTCGATCGGCGAGATCGGCCGCCAGATCGGTCAGGCGGATCACATTTCGAAGGAGGCGGTGTCCCATGCCGAACAGACCTCTCAGACAGTGGCCAATTTGTCGCAAGCGGCCGAGAAGATTGGAGCGGTGGTGCAGATCATCTCGGACATCGCCGGCCAGACCAATCTGCTCGCCTTGAACGCCACCATTGAGGCGGCGCGCGCCGGAGACGCCGGCAAGGGCTTTGCCGTGGTGGCCGGCGAAGTGAAGCATCTGGCCAGCCAAACCGGCAAGGCGACCGGCGAGATTGCCGGCCAGGTCGCCGCCATCCAGCAGGCAACCTCCCAGGCGGTCGCGGCTATTCAGAAGATCGTCGGCACGATTACCGAGCTGAGCCACACCAGCACCACCATTGCGGCCGCCGTCGGGCAGCAGCAGGCCGCCAGCCAAGAGATTTCGCGCGGCGTGGCGGCGGCCGCCACTGGCACCGGCGCCGTGGCTGCGACCCTTCTGGCTGTTCGCGGCAGCGCCGAAAGCGGCGGGCAGTCCGCCGCCATCGTCGTCGATCAGGCGGTCAAACTGACTCGGACCAGCGCAGAGCTGCGCGATGCCGTCGGCGGCTTTCTTGAACGGATGCGGCAGTAGAAGAGCGCACTGCACAACAGCACACGGGCTGTTCATTTCCACCGTGCCAAAAATTGGTTCGAATTTCGTAAACACTCGCACAGAAGATGACAATCGTCACGGTTCGCCGTAGGGCCACTATGTACGAACGTATTTTCTTCTTGACGGCCAAGACGGACGTACATATTATCCACCTCGCATCCCCGCTGCGGTTGGTGAAGTTATGTCTCGAAAGAAGCTTATCCCGATGATGACGTCGCCCTGCAACGGCCTGAGCGTCAGGCTTTGGCCGATGCTTTATCGCGTCGGCTTCCTTGGGGCTTTCCTGATCGCCTCCTGGCTGCCGGCCGTTTGGATCGATGCCATACTGCGTCAGCTGGTGGGGCGCTGTCTGGCCGCTCTCGGCGCTCTGACGCGTCAGGCTGACGGAGGAAATTCATTGTCCTTGACTTTGAAAGACGGACGGACAAAGTAAATTCATGTCCAAACTATCGAATCGCGACAAGATTCTCGCCGAGGGCCTGCGGGTGGTCCATGAGCGCGGCTTCGCCGGCGCCAGCGTGCGTGATATCGTGCATGCGGCGGGCGTGCCGCAGGGCTCCTTCACCAATCATTTCATTTCGAAAGAAGCGTTCGGCCTCGAGATCCTCGACATCTATTTCGCCCGCGGCTGCCAGCGCATCGACGCCACTTTGCGCAATGACGCCCTGCCGCCCGTGGCGCGACTGCGCGCCTATCTCGAGCAAAGCAAGGCCAGAATGTGCGAGAGCGGCATGCGAAATGGCTGCCTGCTCGGCAATTTCTCGGCCGAAACGGCCGACCATAGCGAGTTGATCCGCAAGCGGCTGGCCCAGATCTTCGCCGAGACCGAAGCCGCCCTGGTCTATTGCCTGGAAGCTGCCGTCGCCGCTGGCGAGGTCGACGCCGATCTTGACTGCCGGCAGGTCGCCGGATTTATCGTCTCGTCGCTGCAGGGAGCCATTTTGCTGTCCAAAGCGCAGCGTAGTCTGGTGCCGATCGAGTGCTTCGAGCAGATTCTTTTCTCTCGCGTTCTCGCCTGACTCCAATCCCTTCCTGCCCCGGAGACCCCATGAGCGTTCTTTTCACGCCCTTCCAGTTGCGCGACATGACGTTGGCCAACCGCATCGTCATTTCGCCCATGTGCCAATATTCTGCCGAAGAGGGCCGGGCCACCGACTGGCATATGATCCATCTCGGCAGCCTAGCCCTGTCGGGCGCCGCGATGCTGATGCTTGAGGCGACCGCCGTCGAGGCGATCGGCCGTATCACGCCGGCTGATCTCGGACTGTGGGATGATGCGACCGAGGCGGCCTTGGCGCCGGTGGTCGCCGCCATCCGCGGCCATGCGCCCATCAAGATCGCGATCCAACTGGCTCATGCCGGCCGCAAGGCGTCGAGCCATGTTCCTTGGCAGGGCGGTCAGCAGATCGATCCGGCCGCGGGCGGCTGGCTGGCCGCGGCGCCATCGGCCATTCCGCACAAGCCGGGCGAGACCGCGCCGATTGCCCTCGATGAAGCGGGTCTTGATCGCATCAAGCAGGCTTTTGTCGCTACCACGCGGCGTGCCGAACGCCTCGGCATCGACGCAATCGAGATCCATGCCGCGCATGGCTATCTGCTGCACCAGTTTCTGTCACCGCTGTCCAATCAGCGGACCGACCTCTATGGCGGTTCGCTCGAGAACCGCCTGCGCTATCCGCTCGAGATCGTCGACGCGGTGCGTAGCGCCTTCCCGCCCGGCAAGCCGGTTGGGGTAAGAGTGTCGGCCAGCGACTGGGTCGAGGGCGGCTGGACACTGGAGCAGACCATCGCCTTCGCCGAGGCGCTGAAGCAGCGCGGAGTCGATTGGATTGACGCGTCCTCGGGCGGCCTCTCGCCGCTGCAGCAGATCCCCCTCGGGCCCGGCTATCAAGTGCACTTCGCCAAGGCGATCAAGGCCGCGACCGGGGTGCCGACCATGGCCGTCGGTCTGATCACAGAAGCCGCCCAGGCCGAGACGATCATCGCCGAGGGCGATGCCGATCTGGTCGCCCTGGCGCGCGCCATGCTCTATGACCCGCGCTGGCCCTGGCATGCAGCCGCCACCCTGGGCGCCCAGGTCACCGCGCCGCCGCAATATTGGCGCTCCCAGCCGCGAGAGCTGAAGGCGCTGTTCGGCGAGGCGGTTTCCGGCGCGCGTTAATCATCGCAGTGACTTGGGGGCAAGGCTTGCCGATCGGCATCCTCTTTCAGCGCGACGCCGCTGAGGCGCAAACGACGCGCCTCGCTCATCAGCCAGACCAGCCGGTCGGCGGCCAGATCATAGGAGAGGCCCTTGCCATGGATATTGGAAAGGCAATTTCGCTCGGCATCCTGGCGGCCGGGGCGGGGTTGCCAGGTCAGGTAGACCCCGAGACTATCCATCACCGAAAGGCCGGGCCGCTCTCCGATCAGCATCACGGCGAGCTCCGCCCCGATCAGCCCGCCTATCTCATCTGAGAGCCCGACACGCGCCTGTTGGGCGAAGATCAGCGGCGCCAACCGCCAGCCCGTCAGCCGGGCGCGGCTGGCCGCCAGCATAGGCAGCGCATGGCGCTCGATCGCGGCCGATGACAGCCCGTCGGCGACGATGAACACCGCCTGCCAGGGAGGGTCGTTGGTCTTTGTGGCAAGCCAAGCCCGGCTGGGTTCGTCCAGCCGTCGCCCCAGATCGGGGCGGCGGATATAATGGGCGCGGCTTACCGCCGCGCTATGGACCAGCCGCGACGGCCAGTCGGTCGCTGCCGCCAGCGTGGTAAAATTGACCTGACGGTGAATGGCGTCTCGGGCGTGGGCATGGGCAAGCTGCAACTCCAGCAGATCGGCGCTGGTCATCGCGTCACCCGAGCGGGCCAGGCCGATCCGTGCCGGCGTCGTGCTCCGCAGCCGGGCCCAAGGGTCGCGCGGCAGGTTTGCGGGAAGAGACTCATCATCGTCCATCAGCCGAGTGCTCCGGCGCCGAGCAGGCGCCGCATCGGCGCTCCGTCAGAGCGCAGGGGCGCCAGGCGGCGCGACCCGTCCAGCATGCCCATGGTTTCGAGCCAGTGATCGAATTCCGGCGCCGGCCGAAGGTTTAACAGGTGGCGCAGGCCGAGCAGGTCATGAAAAGCGAGGCTCTGATAGCCCAACATGATATCGTCGCCACCGGGCACAGCGATCAGAAAAGCAACCCCCGCCACCGCCAGGAGAGTCATCAGACTGTCCATGTCGTCCTGGTCCGCCTCGGCATGGTTGGTGTAGCAGACGTCCATCCCCATCGGCAGGCCAAGCAGTTTGCCGCAGAAATGATCCTCGAGTCCGGCGCGCAGGATCTGCTTGGAATCATACAAATATTCCGGGCCGATGAAGCCGACCACGCTATTGACCAGCAGCGGCCGGAAAGCGCGCGCCACCCCATAGGCGCGCGCTTCCATGGTTTGCTGGTCAACCCCGTGATGGCTATGGGACGAAAGGGCGCTGCCCTGGCCGGTCTCGAAATACATCACATCATTCCCGATCGTCCCACGATGCAGCGACAGGGCTGCGTCTTCGGCCTCTTTCAGCAGCGCCAGCGATATGCCGAAACCCTGGTTGGCCCGCTCGCTTCCGGCGATCGACTGGAACACCAGATCCACCGGCGCGCCCTGCTCGATCGCCTGGATGCTGGTGGTGACATGGGACAGCACGCAGGACTGGGTGGGTATCTCAAGCCTTTGCCGCAGCTCGTCGACCAGGTTAAGCAAGGCAATGCAGTCGCCGACCGAATCAGAGGCGGGATTGATGCCGATCACCGCATCACCCATGCCGAATTGCAGCCCATCCAGAATGGCGGCCAGAATCCCCATCGGCTCGTCAGAAGGGTGATTGGGCTGAAGACGGCTCGACAGCCGTCCCGCTTGCCCGATCGAGGTGCGAAAAGCGCTGGTGACCCGGCATTTGGCCGCGACCGTGATCAGATCCTGGTTGCGCATCAGCTTGCTGACCGCGGCGACCATTTCCGGTGTCAGCCCGCGGGCGATCTGGCTCAATGCGCTCGCATCGACCTGATCGGAGAGCAACCAGTCGCGCAGGCCGCCCACGGTCAGGCTGGCGATCGGGTGGAAGGCCGCGGAATCATGGCACTCCTGGATCAGGCGGGTGACATCATCGCTTTCGAAGGGGATAACCATATCGTTGAGAAAATGCATCAGCGGCAGGTCGGCCAGGACATAACGGGCAGCCACCCTCTGCTGCTGCGATTCTGCCGCGATGCCGGCCAATTCATCGCCGGAGCGCGCCGGCGATGCGCAGGCCAACAGCATTTTCAGATCATCGAAACGATAAAGCTGATGGCCAAGGACGTGATGAAAGGCTGGCATCAGGCGGCCGTCCTTACGCCCTCGACATGACCGTTCTTTCGCACCGGTACCGCACGCATAAGTATATCCCGATCATCGATCACTCCGCCCAATACTAAAGCACAGATTGTCCGCCGTCTCATTGAGGTTTCAATTCCCATGAGGTTTCAATTCCCCCTTGTTCCCGTAGCGCGCCCATTTTATCATTACTGATATAATGATCGAGGAAATCATGGTAAATGTTGTGACCATCAATCGGCCCGATGTGGTCTCTCTGGTCGAGCAGGCCGCTGCCAAACTGACCCGCGGCAACAAGACTGAGGCTGTAGCCCTGGCGATGCGCCGCCTTCTGGACCAGGAGGCACGCGAGGGCTCGCTATTCGGTAAAAATCCAGGCTCGGTTCGGGTGAGTCCGGGGGTCGATCTGACCCTGCCGGTAATAGACCTGCCGGAATCCGAAACCGGACTGGGCGAATGAACGACGCTTTGCTGCTCGACACACATATCGCCTTATGGCTGGATTCCGGTGATGAGCAGCTCAAACATCCGACCCGTGCGCTGATCGATGGCTGCTGGAAAAATGGCGGGACGATTTTACTGTCGGCGGTCAGTACCTGGGAGATCGCCGTCCTGGTGGATCGTGGGCATATCCGGTTGGACCTGCCTTTGGGCCGCTGGATCAAGCGCTTTATTAGTCGGCCGGGCGTTCTATCGGTGCCGCTTGAGCATAATGCGGCGATCCGAGCGTACCAATTGCATCATTTGGAGCATCGCGATCCCGGCGACCGCCTGTTGATCGCCAGCGCGATAGAACTCGCCTGCCACTTTGTCACCTATGACGAACGAATTCTTCAATTCGGGCGTTCACGGGGAGCACAATACGGATTCAAGCTCGCCAGTGAAGTTGTTTAAATCTTCGCCTGGCAGGACGAATCGCGCCTCTGCGCTTCCCCTGATCCTCCCGCTCCTGGGTCATGGCGTAAACAGCCCCGCTTAACCTATGATTTTGGGAAGATTGCCAGATCACGGAAAAGCCTTCACAATTTTCCGATCTGCAGTGTAACGCCACCCAGGCGCTCAGGAGAAGGCACGCCATGATGACTGGTTTATTTCGCCGGGTAACCCTCGCTCTCATCCCGGCCGCGCTGGCCTCTGTCGCGCAGGCGCAAGCCACCCCGCCCTCTCATGCGCAGGTCATCGCCGCGGTCGACCAGAATGCCAACAAATTTAAGGCCGTATCAAAGCAGATCTGGGACTATGCCGAGCTTGGCTATCACGAAACCAAGAGCTCGGCGCTGCTCCAGGCTCAGCTCAAGGCGGCCGGCTTTTCGATAAAATCAGGCGTTGCCGACGAGCCGACCGCCTTTGTCGCCAGCTTCGGCTCCGGTTCGCCGGTCATTGCCATCCTTGGCGAGTTTGACGCGCTTCCCGGCCTGTCGCAAAAACCCGAGCCCGTGCGTAACCCGGTCGTCGCCGATGCCCCCGGTCATGGGTGCGGCCATAATTTGTTGGGCTCCGGCGCCGCCCTCGCCGCGGTTTCCGTCAAGGCGGTGCTGGAAGCCAACAAAATACCGGGGACCCTCCGTTTTTACGGCACCCCGGCCGAGGAAGGTGGATCCGGCAAGGTGTATATGGTCCGCGACGGGTTGTTCAAGGATGTCGATATTGTTTTGCATTGGCACCCGGCGGATCGCAACGCCGTGATGAATGGCGGTACGCTGGCGCTCACCTCTGCCAAATTCACCTTTCATGGCGTCGCCGCCCATGCGTCTGCCGCCCCCGACCGCGGCCGATCCGCGCTGGACGCCGTCATGTTGATGGGCAATGGCATCGAGTTCATGCGCGAGCATATTCCCTCCAACTCCCGCATCCACTACATCATCACTAAGGGCGGCGTCGCACCTAATGTCGTTCCCGATCTTTCCCAGCTTTTTCTGATGGCCCGGCACCCTTCCGGGCAAACCCTCGCCGGCCTTTGGCAGCGTCTCCTCAAAATCTCCGAGGGCGCCGCGCTGATGACCGGCACCAGCGTTGATGTCAGGATCATCAATGAGGACGCCAATGTGATTCCCAATCAGGCCCTCGCCCTGGTGGCGCAAAAGAACCTGGAGGAAGTGGGCGGTTACACCCTGTCCCCGGAGCAGGAGGAATTCTCGGCGAAACTGCAAAAGACCCTCGGCACCGAAACCCTGCCTCCGCTCACTTTCACCAGCCTGATCCAGCCGGCGAAACCGTCGGATCCCAATACCCCCTCAGGCTCGACCGATGTCGGCGCCATCAGTTGGAATGTCCCCACCATCGGCTTCGTCGCCGCCTCTTTCGTCCCGGGTGTCGCCGCCCACACCTGGCAAGCCGCCGCCTCCACCGGCATGAGCATCGGGCAGAGCGGCATGGTGGTGGCATCGAAAGCACTGGCCATCACCGCACTGGATCTTTTCACCAACCCGGACCTCGTGCAGTCCGCTAAAGCCGAGTTCCTAAAGGAAACTGCCGGTAAGTCCTACATGACGGCGATTCCAGCCGACCAGAAGCCACCGCTCAATTATCGGGAGGATTAGCCGCATGATGGCAAGCGTTGGCCGGCACCGCGTCATCATCGACACCGATCCCGGCCAGGATGACGCCTTCGCTCTGTTGTTGGCGCTGGCATCGCCGCAAATAGAAGTGCTGGGCGTCACGACGGTCGCGGGGAACGTCCCGGTCGCCCAAACCGCCGATAACGCCCGTCGCATCGTGGAGATGGCGGGTTATCCGGAAACGAAGGTTTATGCGGGCGCGGACAGGCCACTCCTGCGCTCGCCCCGCCCCGTCCCGGAAATTCACGGCAAAACCGGCATTGACGGCTGGGACTGGCCGCCAGCCCGCCAGCCGCCGGAGCCGCGTCACGCGGTGGAATGGCTGGTAGAGACGCTGATGGCCGAAGCGGCGCGCAGTGTCACTCTGATCGCCCTCGCGCCGCAAACCAATCTGGCGCTCGCGCTCCGCCTGGAGCCGAGGATTGCGCAGCGCATCGAGCGAATCGTCTTCATGGGTGGGGGCTATTTCGAAGGCGGCAACATGACTCCCGCCGCGGAATATAACATCCTGGTCGACCCGGAGGCGGCGGCCATCGTGCTGGGCTCGGGCGTCGAACTCATCGCCATGCCGATCGACTGCACCCATAGCGCACCGGCACCGGTGGGATGGTCAACCGCGTTAGAGGGGTTGGGCGGCGCTATCGGCCAAGCCTGCGCCGGGATGATGCGGTTTTTCGAAAGGTACGGAAATCAGAAGTTTGGCACCCGGTCGCGACCGCTGCACGATGCTATCGCCGTCGCCGCCCTGCTGTGGCCCGAGCTGTTCGAAGGCAAGCTCTGTCCCGTGGATGTCGAATGCGAAGGCCGCCTCACCACGGGGATGACCGTGGTGGACTGGCTGCGGCAAACCGGCCGGCCGGACAATTGCCTTTGGCTGAGACGCTGTCTCGATCCTGAGGTGCTTTATCAACGCATGCTGACTGAATTGGCCCGACTGCCGGCTGTGCCGCAACCGCCAAAACGATAAGGACCTCGCGATGAAAGGTGATTTTTCGTCGATTCCGATCATTGACGTGTCGCCGCTGGCCGACGATGCCGACCCTGTCCAGCGAGCGGTGGCCGTCGCTGCTCTCGGTGCATCGTTGGAGCAGAGCGGCTTCGCCTACATAATCGGGCATGGCGTGCCCGAGGCGATGATTGAGGAATTGTGGCATCTGTCCCGCGCCTTCCACGCCCTGCCGCTCGAGGCAAAAAAGCGGATTGTGATTAATGAATTTCACCGCGGTTACATGCCGCTGGCGGCATCGACCCTGCTGAGTTCGACCGTGGCCGAGGTCCGTCGGCCTAATCAGAGCGAATCCTTGATGATCATGCATGAGGTCGATGACCAAGATCCCCGTTTTGGTCAACCCTTGCAAGGTCCCAACCAATGGCCGGAAGAACTGCCTCAGATGCGCGAGGCGAGCTTGAGCTATATGCAGCGAATGAGCGGACTCGGACGAAGGATCGCCGGCGGTCTGGCGGAAGCACTGGGTCTGCCGCGCGATTGGTTCTCGCCCTTCTTCACGCGGCCGACCCTGTTTTTGCGCATGCTGCACTATCCGCAACAGAGCGACGAGGCGGGGCTGTTCGGGTCCGCTCCCCATACCGATTACGGCTTCATCACCCTGTTGGCGCAGGACAATAGCGGCGGCCTGGAAGTTCTCAACCGGCAGGGAGAGTGGATTCCGGTTCCCCCTGTCCCAGGATCTTATGTACTGAATATCGGCGATATATTGCAGCGTTGGTCGAACGGGCGGTTTGCTTCCACGCCGCACCGCGTGCGCAACCTGAAACCTCGGGATCGTTATTCTCTGCCGTTCTTTTTCGACCCAATGATGGACACTCTGGTTGCTACGCCGGAAGAGTTGGCTTGCGGTGGCGCGGCGGTCGCGCCAGAACCAATCCGCTATGGCGACTACCTGTTGGAGCGCCTGAATCGCAACTATGGCTATCGTCAGGCTCGATAATCGGGCTTGCCGCAGGCGATCAGGCCTTGGCTTGTTTGATCTTCAGGGCGATATACTCGCCATAGGGCACCGGCTCATAGCGTGCGGGCCGCTCCGACGAACAGAATGGCTTTAAGCATTCTATGATGGTGGTGGCTCTGGGATTAAGAAAAAAGGGGATGGATTGGCGCCGGGAACCCGTGCGCCGATCGTGCGGTGGATTAGCGACTCGGTGCGGTGTGGAGACCCAGAGATCGTTGGTCAGCCGCATGAAGGCGTCGCCTATGTTGACGACGAAGGCTCCATCGACGGCCGGTACATCGACCCATTCGCCGTCACGCCGACAAACCTGGAGCCCGCCTGGGGAAGCTTCAGATCTCAGAATGGTCAGCAATCCATAGTCCGTATGGGCTCCAGCCCGCACTTGTCCCGCCAATTCGGGGCCCTTCGGCTCCGGGTAGTTTATGACGCGGAGAGCCGACAAATGTCCCTCGAACTCCGGCTGAAAAAAAGTCCGCGGAAGCCCCACCGCGGCGCAAAATATCCTCAAAATCCGTGCCGCAAGCGCTTCCATCGCGACGAAGTAGTCTTCGAACGCCGCCGCCAGACCGACAGGGTGCGACGGCCATGGCCCGCCCTTCAGTCTCGGCCCGTAATTCAGGCTTTCCTTACAGTCACCCGGCGTCGTCACCCCCACCGTGCCGCTGAGGGTCTCTTCAGCGAAAGGCACAAAGGCGAGCCCGCCCAACTCGGTATCAAGCCCTGCCATTAATCGTTTTTCGGCTTCGTCGCGATCGAAGAAAGCACGCGCGAGATCATACAATCTTTGAACAATTTCGGGGTCTACACCATGGCCGGTGACAAGAAAGAAGCCCAGTTTTCCGCACGCCGCCTCCACCCCTCGCACGACAGCGTTCGAGGCCCGCTGGTCCGCGCCGCCAAAGGCGGTCAAGTCAATAATGGGAATGTCTTGCACCGGTCCACCTGCGCCTTAAATAGGCCGTTCGCCGCGCACGGTCACGCGGTGCATCAGGCGACGATAGCGTTGACGGTCATAGTCTGTCGCCCGGTGCACCACGGTGTGGTTGTCCCACACGACCAGATCGCCGGGACGCCATCGGTGGGCGTAGACGCGCTCGGGCTGAACCGTCCATTCCATCAGGCGCGAAATGAGATTGGCGCCTTCTTCCGGTTCCATGCCGACCGGAAGCGAGGTGTTTGGCCCAAGATAGAGCGCTTTGCGGCGGGTCGCAGGATGGGTGCGCACAAGGGGATGAACAACATCAGGCATCCGACGCAACTCGTCCTCGGTCAGCGGCCTTACGTTTTTGCGGGTCGCGTGCAACATCCTGTAACTGTGCCGAACCGAAATCGCCTCAAGCCGCGCCTTTTCTGTGTCGTCAAGAAGATCATACGCCGTCGCCGCGCTCGCAAACTGGGTGTCACCGCCCTCGGCGGGTACCTCCAGGGCATAAAGAAAGGTGAAGGCCGTTGGGCGTTCAAGAAAGCTGAGATCCGTGTGCCAGGCAAAACCATCATTGGGATTGCCCAACGGTTTGCCGTTCTCGACGATATTGGAGATCACATAAACGTCGGGATTGTCAGCGAGCTGAAAATCCTCGCGCACACCATATTCGACGGGACCGAAGCGCCGCGCGAACGCCACGAGACTGTCGGGCGTCAGCTTTTGGTCGCGAACCGCCATCACCCCATTTTCGTGCAGGATTTGCTTCAGTGCCTCGATGTCGCTGTCGGTCGCCGAGCTGATGTCCACACCGTCCAGGATCTTAACGACATTTGGCGTGACGCTCTGAATTTGCATGAGTCTCCACCTAAAAACGCGAGATTTTTAATCCGAACAGGCGATCCGCCACCGCGATAATCAGAACCGTGATAAATACGGTGGCGCTGGAGACGGCCGCTGCCTCCGGTGTAAAATTAAGTCTAAGATAATCAAAAAGTTGCAATGGTAGCGTTGCGGTTCCAATATCTTTCAGTAAAAAGGACGTTGAAAAAGCATCGAAAGAGACAATAAACGCAAATATGCACCCGCCGACCAATCCTGTTTTTATCACCGGAACGGTTATTCTGAAGAAAGCCGTCATTGGCGATGCACCTAGACTGCGAGCAGCAAGGTTCAACGACCAATCGAACTCGCTCAAGGCAGAAGACACGTTGAGGTAAACAAAGGGAAGCGTAAGCAGGATATGTCCAGCAATGAGCGCAAGCCCGAAATGAGTACCTATTTTTAAAGCATAAAAATAGAACAACAGACCAATTGCAGTGAGCACTTCTGGCAATAACATCGGCAGCATCATCGCGATGCGCACGCCATCGGCGACCTTAGGACGCGCGCGCGCCGTGTAAAGCGCCGCCATCGTGCCGACGCCGCCCGAAATCGCCGTCGCCAAGCTGGCGACTTCGACCGAGGTCAGAAAGGCGCGGATGAAAACCTCATTGTGTAAAAACGCACCGTACCACCGCAAGGAAACGCCTTGCGGCGGAAAGGTCAGAAATGCGCCGGAATTGAAAGACGCGACAATGACCACAAGAATAGGGGCAAGGAGGAAGGTGTAAACCAGGCCGCTCACCAGGCCCACGGCGCGACGACTGATCATTGCCGATTCCAACGCCGAGAGGTAAGAGCAACAAAAACCAACAGGACCAACCCGCCAATGCCGCTCAAAACCAGGGCCTCGGCCGCGCCCAAGGGCCAGCGAAAGGAGTCAATCAAACGATCGACGACTGTCATGGGCATGGTCTTGACACGCATTCCACCCAGCAAGACGGGCGTGACATAGGCACTGATCGACATGATGAAGACCATGATGCAGCCCGACTGCACGCCCGGCATGGTCAGCGGCAGGATCACGCGCAGAAAGACGGTGCGTCGCGAAGCTCCCAGACTTCGGCCAGCCCGCTCCAGGGCCGGGTCCAGGTTCTGCAGTCCGCCTTGGATCGGCAGAATCATGAAAGGGAGAAAGACATGCGTCAGGGCGATGATTATTCCCAACCGATTATACATCAGCGGTACAATCGAATGGGTAAGTCCGAGCCCTCGCGCCAAGCGGTTCATCACGCCGTTATTGCCGAGCAGAATGGTCCACCCGTACGACCGAACCACAATTCCCACCAAAAGCGGCGACAGGACAATCGACTGGCGTAGAGCCTGGCTTTTCCCCGGCGAACGCGCGAGATTCCAGGCGACGGGAAAACCAAGGACAAAGGCGCACGCCGTTGTCGCGCCTCCGATCCAGAGCGTCGTGCCGATTTCTCGCCAGGTCCGCACGCTGCTTAGAACGGCGCGATAATTCTCAAGCGTGAAGCCACTCCCATAGGCCATATCCGGGGTCGAGGGCCTCATGCTGATCAGGACGATATTCAGGTAAGGAATAGCGAGCAACAACACCAGGATCAGGGCGGATGGCAGCAGCAGCAGGACGCGACGCGACATCAGCCAATACCAATCGGCCAAAGGGGGGCGAGCGCCAACCTCAAGCCCACGGCGTCGCCGCGCGCCTGACGCCCAGGGCCGGGCGCTTGAATATTGACCATCTCTCCCCGCGGCAGACGCACGCGATACAGGGTAAAATTGCCGCTGTAACTTATAGAGTCGACCGTGGCTTGCACGACGCCTGCGTCATCAGCCCCAGCAAGGGTGAGCGCTTCGGGCCGGATCAAGACAGAAACCGTACCGCCAGGCTCGAGGCCCGTGCCAGGCAGCAATTCTCTGACGCCAAGCACCGTGCGCGCCATGAGACGACCCTCGTCAGCCACGATGGTCGCTGGCAGGAAATTGGCTTGACCGATGAAGTTCGCCACTTCCATGCCGGCGGGGCGTTCATAAATTTCACGGGGCGCGCCGCTTTGAGCCACCCGGCCATCGAACATCACCACCACACGGTCGGACATGGTCATCGCTTCGGACTGATCGTGGGTCACGAATATTGTGGTGATGCCGACACGCCGCTGCAGACCGACGATGAACTCGCGCATCTCATCCCTCAGTTTGGCGTCAAGATTGGCCAGAGGCTCATCCAACAACAAAATGCGCGGTTCGATAATCAATGCTCGGCCCAGAGCGACCCGTTGCTGCTGGCCTCCGCTCAGAGCCCGCGGGAAGCGATCAGCCATCTCGCTCAAGCGGACCATTTCAAGGGCGCGATCGACCCGTTTGCGGATTTCGACTTTGCCGACGCGACGCATCTCCAGTCCGAAAGCCAGATTCTGCGCGACCGTCATGTGCGGAAACAAGGCATAGGACTGAAAGACCATGCCGAGGTCTCGCCGTTCGGGCGGTAGGGGGGCGACATCCTCCCCATCGAACAGAATCCGACCCGCGTCCGCCTGCTCGAAGCCGGCGATCAGTTGAAGCGTCGTGGATTTGCCGCAGCCTGACGGGCCAAGCAGCGAGACGAACTCCCCGTCATCGATCGAGAGGGAAACCGCATCGACGGCAGCCTTGCCACCGAACCATTTCGTCAGACCTTCAATGACAAGCTGTGTCATGCGAGGCGTTACCTCCGCGGCGCGCGGGTTGGAGCGGACAGCGCGATCATTCGAAGAGCCGTGACCAGCGATTATCGAGTTCGAGAGCGTTGCTGTTCACCCACGTCCAGTCCGTTCGGACGATCCGGTCGATCTGCGCACCGGTGATCGGCACGGCGTCGCGCAGATCGTCGGGTAGGGCCACCTTGCTATTAACCGGCGAGACGAAGAATCGGCGAGCCAGAAGCAACTGAATCTCCGGTTCGAGAATGAAATCGAGGTACTGATAGGCAAGATCCCGCGAAGGGGCGCCGGCACAGATGCAGAAGCTTTGATCCCACATCAACAGGCCCTCTTGCGGAGCGACGCAGGCCACTGGAAGCCCCTGTGCTCGTAAGCGGGCGATTTCACCGAAATCATAAGGAGCCACGATGATTTCGCCCGTGCCCATCATGGTGGACATGTTGAAATCGGTCTGCAGAACAGGCCCCAGGCGGCGAAGTGCTGCGAATGCGCCCTCGATGTCGGTCGGCCCCTTGCCAAACAATTGGCCGATCAAGCACAGCATGGCTTTGCCGACACTGTTCTGAAGATTATAGAGCCCAATCCGGCCCCGGAATTCCGGGTTGGTCCAAAGGTCGCGCCAAGACGTCGGAGGATGACGCACCAGGTCGGTCCGATAGCCCAGACCGATCGGCGAAATCATTCCCACAAGCGAGACGCCGTTGCGACTTTTCGCCGCCGGGTAGAGGTCCTGGTAGTTTTTGAGGCGGGAGAGATCAAGAGCTTCGAAATAGTGACCGGGTAAGAGCGGCTCTATAAAGGGCTCGTTCATCATCAGGATCGAATAGTCCGACCGACCTTGTCCGGCCGCCCGCAAATGGGCGCTGAAAGTTCTGCCAAAGCCTACATCGAGCGTCACTCGAGCGTTGGTCTGACCTGTAAACCTTGGCAGCAAGGTCTCCCGCCAGAACGTCTCCCAGCTGCCGCCATAGGTTGTCACAATGAGGGGGGGCGATGGGCTGGCCCAGGCGCCGACAGCTCCAAGGCTGACAGCGCCTGCGGCAAGGATAGATCTGCGACTCACCCCGCTCACGGGAAGCCGACCGTCGTCCATCGAATCATGTTCATGCTTTCTTCCGACTTTTCGCAATCGCAGCAAAACGATGCGCATTTCGCTCAATCAAATCAAGCGGCATCGACGCGCCGACGCTTTCTTCCCTTTCGATGGTCAGAACGGCGACCAATTGCTCCGTCCTGGTTCCATCGGACGCTCAATGCTGACCGCCAACGCGTTCGATTGCGACCGCGAGGCCTGCGAAAAGGCAGGCATGAACGGCTTCATCAGCAAACCGGTGGAGCCTGATCTTCTTTACGACGCGCTGTGGAAATTTCTGTCGGTGCCGCTGACCGCCGAAATGTCGGACATTATTTGACCAGCTGCGATGAAGGATCCTCATTGCCTTCTCCGCTGCAATCTGCCGAAATTCATCGAACGGCGGGGGGCGGAGAAAGGGGTGGTCCTATGCGGCGGAGTTGTCGAAATACCCGGAACATAATCGGCATTCTGCTGTTCTTCGCCAGTGCGGCACAGGCGCAGGAGTGGCGGCCCGATTATGCGTTGCGACCGCGCCCGGATGGTCCCGGCATGTCGAGCCTCGCGCCCGGTGCGCCGCTCGGGGACTCGCTGGCCGACGGCCCGGCCGCGCCCGAGCAGCAGGGCGCGTGGCTGCAGGCGCTGATCGACTGGCGCGAGGCCCGCAAACGCGAGATCAACTATCATGACGACATCTACCGCCGTTCAGATCTCGCCTGGACCAGGCACATCTTCACCCAGGACCAGATGCTGATCTGGGACCGGAGTCTCTATGATCCCGGCGCGCGGGTTTATACGGTCGATCGGGCACTGGCCGCCGTCGAGAGCCGATTTGGTCCGATCGACTCGGTTCTGCTGTGGCCGGGCTACCCCAATCTGGGTCTCGATGAGCGCAATCAGTTCGACCTGATCCGCGATCTTCCCGGCGGCATTCCGGAACTGCGCCGCGTGGTGGAGATGTTCCACCGACGAGGGGTCAAGGTATTTTTCCCGGTGGTGGTGTGGGATCAGGGGACCCACTTATCACCCGTCTCGCGCGCCGCCGAGGCAGACAGACTGCTGCGCGAAATAGATGTCGACGGCATTAATCTCGATACGCTCGACCGCGCCCCCGAAGATGCCCTGGCCCTGGCGGTGGGTCATGCCCCGGCGATGGCGCTGGAGCCGCAATTCAGCCCACAGAATGACTCTTTGTCCGGTAGCCCGATCAGCTGGAACGACTGGGTGTTGTGGGACGATCAGCCCTATCCTTTCGAGCCGCGGGTCAGCCGGGTCAAGTGGCTGGAACCACGCCATATGGTCGAAATCACTGATCGTTATGCGCGGGTAAAGACCAACAGCCTGCAGCAAGCTTTTTTCAACGGCCAAGGCTATGCTCTGATCGAGAATATGTGGGGTTTCTGGAACGGCTTCTCGCCGCGCGACGCCGAGACGATACGCCGCGTCACCCGGATCGAACGGGCCTATGCGGAACTGTTGGAGTCCGTGGATTGGCAGCCCTATGCCCCGACCCTTCAGCTTGGTGTCTTCGCCAGCCGCTTTCCCGGGGATGGTCTGACCCTTTGGACGCTGGTGAACCGCAATGACTATCGCGTCGATGGCGAGCAGCTGGAAATACCCGCCCGGCCGGGGGTGCGCTATTACGATCTGTGGAATGGACGCGAGTTACGCCCGTCGCAGGATCGCCTTTCTTTCGCTGTCGAACCGCTGGGATATGGCGCTGTGCTTGCGGTCGACTCTGGCGCTGATCCTGGCGGGCTGGCGATACAGATGGCGGCGGCCCAACAGGACATGGCGACCCCGCTGGCAAGTTTTTCGCCCGCCATCGCCTTTGTGCCGCAGGCGATGACCGAGATTGATCCAACCAAAGCCGTGGCGGTCGCACCGCCCGGCATGATCCGCATTCCTGCGGCTCGGTATGATTTCCGTGTCGATGGCATCGAGGTGGAGAATGGTAACGATCCCGGCGTCGATGTGCAATTTCCCTGGGAATCCTCGCCTCGCCGGCATCATCGTCACACGCTGGAGATTCCGGCCTTTTTTATCGACCGTACGCCAGTGACCAACGCCGAGTTCAAACGCTTTCTTGATGACTCCGCCTATCGTCCCGCTGATTCACACAATTTTCTGAAGGACTGGCGCGACAGAAATTTTCCCGAGGGTTGGGCCAACAAGCCGGTGACCTGGGTATCGATCGAGGATGCCCGCGCTTATGCCGCCTGGGCCGGTAAGCGCCTGCCGCATGGCTGGGAATGGCAATATGCCGCGCAAGGCACCGACGGCAGAAACTACCCGTGGGGAAATGATTGGCGCAATGATGCAGTCCCCGCCAAGGAGCGCGGCCGCACCCGACCGCCGCCGCCGGACAGCGGTCAACATCCCTCCGGCGCCAGCCCTTTTGGCGTCATGGATCTGGTAGGAACGGTCGAGCAATGGACCGACGAATTCTCCGACGAGCACACGCGCGCCGCCATATTGCGCGGCGGCGACTATTACCGGCCGCAGGGATCACTGTGGTACTTCCCGAAAAGCGATCGTCTTGATGAGGAGGAGAAATATCTGCTCATCGGGCCGGCACGCGACCGCTCGGGCGTGGTCGGATTTCGCTGCGTCAAGGATGCCGTCCTCGTCGAGTAAACTGTCGAGGCTTGAGCCGCTATGGTCGAAGGGAGCTGTCTGTTTGTTGTTCATGCCCGTCTGCCTCAAGGTCTGCAGGCTCGGCTCGCCCTATCCACATTTTCGCTTCATTCGGATCAACGGCCCTTTCACCCTGAACGACCGCTAATGTGAAAGCCTTGAAGTCCTCGAAACTGCCCATCTTATGCTCAGACATCTGAGGCCTCGCGCGTCAATGAGGTTGATTTCAAGCTGCTTTGCCAACGTGCATTTCTACCTGCAGTCCAGCGGCGGCCGGCATGTTGACCAAGGTATCTAAGGCGAACAGGCCGATTTTACCGCGCATAAGATCCGACACACGCGGTTGGGTAATGCCAAATACCTTGGCAGCCTGACTTTGGTTGAGACCTTCGCGAGTAACGTACTCCTGCAAGGCCATCATGAGCGAGGAGCGCAGCTTCATGTTGGTGGCCTGTTCCGGTGTGTCCTTGATCGCATCCCAGACACTGGCGAATGTTTCATTGCTCATGGGTTCAACACCTTGTCCAACTGAAAACGGTAGTCCGCGCAAATGACCATAGGAGGCCAGCAAGCCAGGGAATAGGCATCGAAAATATTCTACTGCCCGGGGCGTGAAGAATCTCGAACACCTTGCCCCGCGTCGCCGCGCTCGTATAGTCGCCCGCCTTGACACGGACCATGGAGGCGGACCATGATCACGCGAGATCAATCGGACCATTACGGTGGACCATGAATGTCAACGTGACAGATGCCAAAGGGCAATTGCTGGATTTGGTTCGTCGGGCTGAGGATGGCGAAGAGATCATTCTTATGCGTCGCGGCGAGCCTGTGGTTCGTCTGACCCCGGTTCGGCCTCGTGCGAATGCCGAGCGCCGGCGTACTGCTCTGGCGGCGGCCCGTGGCGCCCTGGTGTCGGATATCTCTGCCGCGAGCAGCCAAGATTTCCTCTACGACGAAAATGGTATGCCGGCGTGATCGCGCTGGATACTTCTGCGATTCTCGCTGTATTGCAGGATGAGCCGGATGCCGATCGGTGTCAGGCGGCGATGACGACGAACGATGTTCTTGTCATGTCTGCCGGTACATTAGCGGAACTCCGCATTGTCGCTGGTCAACGTGGAGCAGGTCCTGCTCTCGATCGCCTGCTCAATGACCTCGCGCTCGAGATAGTACCGGTTACGGGGGTTGAGGCCGATGCTGTTGGTGCAGCCTATAG
>Ga0116226_10000167_pt1 | contig 51045 bp, 38 predicted proteins | sample S1TSphfallax_FD_89692 | JGI IMG/M metagenome (GOLD analysis project Ga0116226, IMG submission 89692) | Host-associated microbial communities from peat moss isolated from Minnesota, USA - S1T2_Fa - Sphagnum fallax MG | ecosystem: Host-associated > Plants > Peat moss > Unclassified | place: USA... | reverse complement strand
CGCTGGCCACGGTGTCGGCGGCGGACGCCGGTGAGATCGCCGTCGGGGTGCTCTCACCGAAGCGACCCGCGACGTCGCCAAACTCGGGCGAAGCATGCTCACCGGACTCCTCGACCACAAACGAGTCCGCCCCTTTGCGCGGCGCGCCCAACTTGGACGTCGAGGTCTGGCGTACATCCGCAACGTCGGTCTGCTCCATCAGACCGCTCATGTCGTCGGTCTGCTCTTTGCGGCGCCGGCGGCGGATCGCCGCAATCACCAAGCCCGCGAGCACGAGCACCAGCAAAGCCAGCGGCGCCCACCAGTTCTCGGCCACCCAGTCGATCCATGAACCCGTTTCGGGCGGCGGTGGCGGCGCCACGGGTTTGATCTTCTTCTTCGCAGGCGGTGTCACGACGGCCGGCGGTGTCACGACGGCCGGTGGCGGCGCGCTCGAGGCCGTGCTCGCAGCGGGCGCTTCCGGCACAGGCTTGGTCGCCGGCGGCGTCACCGTCGCGACCGGCGGCGTCACGGCAGGCGGAGTCTTGATGGCCGGTGGCGGAGCGGCGACCGGCGGCGTCGAGGTCGGCGCCTGCGTGGCGGCTGCCAATTTGCGTTGCAGCTCCGCAAGCTCGTTATTGCGGACGTCGATCAGGCGTTTCGAGTCGGTGAGTTGCCCCTCGAGTTCCTTGATGCGAGCCTTGAGAGCCTGGGTATCGGCGGCATTGGCACCGCCTCCCGTCGTCGCGGTTCCGGCTCCGGTCGTGCTACCACCGGCCGTTGGCGTGACCAGGCGCAGACGCCCGCCCGCCGCCGCTTGACCACCGCGCCAGGCGTCCATCTGACGATGCACTTCGCCCATCGCCGCCTTTTGGTTCAACATCGCGATCTGATCGGCGCCGGGCACTCGCAACACCGAGCCTTCGCGCAAGATGTTGATGTTGCCGCCGAAGGCACTCGGGTTCGCCCGGTAGAGCGCGATCATGGTCTGATCGATGGCCGCCGGGGCGGGGACGCCATGCTCGAGGCTGCGCGCGATCTTGGTCAACGTATCGCCCCGTCCCACATGCACGCTCGCGGGCGACGCGGCGGTTGGGACGGGCTCGGACACCGAGGGCTCGGCAGCCGCCGTGGTCGCGGGCGCGCTTCGAGGAGGGCTCCCGGTGGACGCCGCATCGAGGGGTGCGCGCCGCGCGGGCGGCGGCACAGACGGCGCCGGGGCCGCTAGAGCTGGCGCGGTGCTGGGCGCAGCCACGGGCGTGGCGCCGTTCGGTCCCTCGCCAGGCGTATACACCGGCGGGTCGAGCAGTACCGTGTACTCGCGCATCAACCGACCGCGCGCCCAATTCACCTCGACGAGGAACGTGACGAAGGGCTCGCGGATCGGATCCGCCGAGCGCACGAACAGCACATCGCGCCCGTCCTTGCTCTTGCCGGCCACGAAGGTCAGTGAGGACAAGAAGGGCGGTTTGTCGATTCCATATCGCGTAAACGCATCGCGGTCCGCAAGCGCGGCTCGCAAGCCGGTCAATTCGTCGGGGGCGGCCGCCAACAGGTCGATCTCGGCGTTCAGCGGCTCGTTGAGCGCCGACTTCAGGTGGATCTCACCCAGCCCGAGAGCCCAGGATAACGTCGGCCACACCGAGGACGAACATAGCAAGCACGCCAGCAACAAGGCGCGGCGAATCGTCACGGACATTTTCTCTCCCACAAATTCGGTCGGCAAGTCGCGGTGAAGTTCATTGCGTGATGAGAGCTTGGAAGCACATTCTCACTTGCCTTTTACATAACTCGTCAACTATATCTTACCGGGTACTATTTACCAAAATCTGGGCCACCAAAACTGCGTTATGTGCCGCACATTTCCTAACATTGTCGGCAACGATCCAAATATTTAGACCTCGGTCACGAGTGAGATCCGCGCGCACCCGGCCGACATATACCCGATCGGGGGCCGTAGCTACTGTGGCCGGCGTCGGAAACTCGGCGTCCGAATCGCCGTCGACCACCGTAACGCCCGCGGCGCCGCGCAACGCCGCGATGGCGTCCGCCCGCGTCACCGGCCGCTCGAACGAGGCATGCACGGCAAAACTATGGCCGAAGAACACCGGCACGCGCACCGCGGTCGCATTGATCATGAGCTGGGGGAGGCCCAGCACGCGCCGCGTTTCTTCCCCGAGGCGCCGCTCCTCGCGCGTCACGCCATCGGCCTCGATGCTGTCGACCTGCGGTATGACGTTGAACGCGATCTGGCGTCCGAAGGCGCGGCCGCGCGCCTTCTTGCCGCTCAACATGGCTACGGTCTCCCCGGCGAGCTCATCCATCGCGCCGCGCCCGCTGCCGGAGACGCTCTGGTAGCTCGCCACCTCGGCCCGCTCGAGCCCGGCGAGCCGATGCAAGGGGGCGAGCGCCGTAGCGAGGGCGACACTGGCACTGCCGGGCAGCGCAATGAGACCACGCGGTCCAAAGTCAGCGAGTTCCGCCGCATTGACATCGCCGACGATCAAGGGCACATCGGCGCGGCCGCGAAACGCCGCCGAACTGTCGATCACCCACGCATGCCGGGCCGCCACCGGGGCATAGCGCTCGGACAGCACCGCTCGGCCACAGAAGAACACCAGATCGACGGCCGCGAAATCGAAAGCCGCGACCGGCAACAATGCCTTGGGCTCTGACGTGTCGTCGCCGTCGGCCCGAGCCACCGGCCGTCCGATGCTCCGTTCATCGTCGAGCGCATGGATCTCAGTAGGCGCAATCGCACTCGAGCGCAGCGCGTCGATGACCGCTTCGCCGATTAAGCTGGCGGCGCCCACCACCGCGATGCGCAGGGGCGCCCGCGCGCCCAAGGTATTCGAGGCCGCCACTTAAGAGTGTTCCGCGGCGGTTGCGGTGATGACCGGCGTGGTGGTCTCCACGTCGCCGCACTGCGCCCGAAAGCGCAGATAATGATCCATCAACACCAACGCCATCATCGCCTCGGCGATGGGCGTGGCACGGATCCCGACACACGGATCATGCCGCCCCGTCGTCGCGATCGATGTTGAATTGCCATCAAGATCGATGGTCTCGCCCGGCATCGTAATGCTCGACGTGGGCTTCAGGGCAATACTCACGACCAGATCTTGACCCGAGGAGATTCCGCCCAGCACACCACCGGCGTGGTTGCTCTTGAATCCGGACGGCGTCAGCTCATCGCGATGCTCGGAACCGCGCTGCGCCGCTGCCGCGAAGCCGGCGCCGATTTCAACGCCTTTGACCGCATTGATGCCCATCATGGCGCTGGCGAGCGCGGCGTCGAGCCGGTCGAACACCGGTTCGCCCAAGCCCGGCGGCACGCCATTCGCAATGACCGTGACGCGCGCACCGATGGAGTCACCGGCTTCGCGCAGACTCCAGATCAGGTCCTCGAGCTCCTTCACGCGACTCGGATCCGGGCAAAAAAACGGGTTCTCGTAAGCACTGGCAGGCGCTTTGGGCTCGATGACCAGCGCTCCGATCTGTGCCAGGTAGCCGTGAATGGAGATCTTCAGACGTTCGCGCAGGTACTTGCGCGCAATCGCGCCCGCGGCCACCCGCATGACCGTCTCGCGTGCGGATGACCGCCCACCGCCGCGATAGTCGCGAAAGCCATACTTGTGTTGATAGGTGTAATCGGCATGCCCGGGACGAAAGCGATCCTTGATCTTGTCGTAGTCGCGCGAACGCTGATCCACGTTCTCGACCAATAGACCAATGGGAGTTCCCGTGGTTCTGCCCTCGAACACTCCCGACAAGATTCGCACCGAGTCAGGCTCACGTCGCTGGCTCGTGAATTGCGACGTGCCGGAACGGCGCCGCTCCACGTCCGGTTGAAGATCCGCTTCGGTCAGGGCAAGCCCCGGGGGGCACCCGTCGACGACGCAACCCAGCGCCGGACCGTGACTCTCGCCGAAACTCGTCACCGTAAACAGCTTACCGAAAGTATTTCCCGACACGCTCACTCCTTCAATCGGCCCGTGGCCGGCAAATCCCTGGCATGCAAAACGAATACGCCGCCGCCGCCCATCGTGATTTGCGGCCAGATGAACGGCATCCGTGGAAAGGCGCGCAACAGCGCGCGCTCACTGTTGCCAACCTCCACGATCAAGATACCGTCGTCCACAAGGTGTTGGCGGGCCGCCAAAAAAATCGCTCGTACCGAATCCAGTCCGTCGGCGCCGGCGCGCAATCCGAGTTCGGGCTCATGGCGGTATTCGCGCGGCAATCGACGCATCTCGGCGCGACCGACATAGGGCGGGTTACTCACGATGATATCGTACCGTTGGCCGGCGACGGCGGCGAAATGATCGGATTGCAGCGCTCGGACACGTTTTTCGAGCCCCAACCGCCGGATGTTGCGCCGGCACACGGAAAGCGCCGCCGCGGATAAGTCCACCGCATCGACGTGGGCCTGCGGAAAAGCCATCGCGCTCGCCAGAGCAATCGCGCCCGAGCCGGTGCCGACGTCGAGAATCCGGCGTATGCGGCGCCGCGGCGCCCAGGGCATGAAGCGATTGACGATGAGTTCAGCAATCGGCGAGCGGGGCACCAGCACGCGCTCGTCGACGTACAGTTGCAAACCCGCGAAGAATGACCTGCGGGTCAGGTAGGCGAGCGGAATGCGCTCGACGATCCGACGTTCCAATAGCGTATCGATGCGCGCGCGGCGGCGGGTGGTGAGCGGCCGACCATAGGCCTGCGCGCCGCGGGCATGATCGATCCGGGCGACGAAGAACACCAGTTCAGCGGCCTCGTCCCGCGCATTGTCCGTACCATGACCGAAATGGAGCCGGGCGCGACGCATAGCCCGCGCACAGCGGTCGATCGCGGCACCGACCGTTTCAGGAGCGCCCGGAGCCGCGTGCGTCCGGGCGGACCCTGCCTGGATTGCCATGTGGGATAATCGGCGCATGCCACCTCAATCCAAGATAATTGCGTTCGCGTTCGTCTGTGTTGCTTTGATCGCCGGCATGGCGGCCGCACTCGTTTGGCACCATCGCGACGATCAGCCGATCGACCTCGCGACCGGCACCTTTATCTCGCCCAGCCGTGCGCTGCCGGATTTTAGCCTGATCGACGACCACGGGAGGACATTTGGTCCGTCGAACTTGCACGGGCACTGGTCCCTGATGTTCTTCGGCTACACCAATTGCCCCGACTTCTGCCCAACCACGCTGTCGACGCTGGCGGCGCTCGATCGAGAGCTTCGCGCGAGCGGCGCGCTGCGGCCGCAGGTGATCTTCATGTCGGTCGATGCGAAACGCGACACGCCTGCGCAACTTGCGAAGTATGTGCCTTACTTCGATCCCGACTTCGTCGGCGTGACCGCGGCCACCCAACCGGTGATCGACGCGCTCGCTGCCAAATTGGGCGTCGCCGTCATCATCACACCCCGGCCTGACGGCACCTACACCGTCGATCACTCGGGGGCCATCTTCGTGCTGAACCCGCAGGGAAAGTTGACGGCCGTTCTCACTGGACCGTTCACGTTGAAATCGCTGGAGGCGGACTTGAAGCGTATCGAGGCCGGCTCGGCATGAGGGGGCGGCTGTTCGTCTGGCTGCAATATGGCTTGCCCCAACATGCCATCTCCCGGCTGATTCTGCGTGCGACGCGCGTCCGCAGCGCGTGGTTCAAGAACTTGCTGACACGCGGCTTCCTCGCGCTCTTCCAGGTTGACATGAGTGACGCAGTGGCTGCCGATCCGTACGGGTACCCGAGTTTCAATGACTTTTTCACGCGCGGCCTGCGCCCCGAGGCGCGGCCGATCGATGCCGATCCGGACAGCATCGTGAGCCCCGTGGACGGGGCGGTCAGCGAATGCGGCGACATCGAGCGCGAGCGCCTACTTCAGGCCAAAGGGCGCGACTATGCCTTGGGTGAGTTGCTCGCGGATCAGCCCTGGGCGGGCCGTTTCGCGGACGGCACATTCGCGACGATTTATCTCGCGCCGTTCAACTATCACCGCATCCACATGCCGGTGGGCGGTAGGCTCCTCGACACCGTCCATGTGCCCGGCCGCTTGTTCAGCGTCAACCGGACCACCGCCAGACTCGTGCCGCGGCTGTTTGTACGCAATGAGCGGGTCTTGACGCTGTTCGACACCGCGTTCGGACAGCTGGCCGTGGTGCTCGTGGGCGCGCTCAATGTGGGCAGCATGGCAACGGTGTGGGCCGGCGACATCACGCCGTCGGCACGGCGCAAGGTGACCCGGATTGGCGCCGCCGGCGTCACGCTCGACAAAGGCGCCGAACTCGGCAGGTTCAACATGGGCTCGACCGTCATCGTATTGTTCGAGCCTGGTCGGGTAAGGTGGCACCCGTTGCTGCACGGCGGCTCCATCGTCCAGATGGGTCGCTCGATCGGTCGGCGCCATGAGTGATGAGCTGACCAACGATTGGCGGCCGACGGCAACGGCGGCAGCGCTCAAAGTCAGGGCGGCGATGCTGGCGCGCGCGCGCGAATTTTTTGCGGCACGGAACGTCTTGGAAGTCGACACACCGATCTTGAGTGCCGGCGCGGTCACGGATCCGCAGATCGAATCCTTGAGTACCCGGCTGCGCGGCCTGTCGACGCCTTACTATCTGAGCACCTCGCCCGAATTCCCGATGAAACGGCTGCTGGCGGCGGGCCTCGGCGACATCTACCAGATCGGCAAGGTGTTTCGCGATGGCGAGCGGGGCCGCTGGCATAATCCGGAATTCACGATGATCGAGTGGTATCGGCTCGGCTTCGACGATGCCGCGCTGATGGGAGAAGTCGAGGATCTGGTGGCGACCCTGCTGCGGCCGCACCGCACGATGGCGCCGGCGCAACGGATCACCTATCGAGAGGTTCTGCGGCAACATGTCGGTATCGATGCTTTCTCGGATCCCGATGAGCAATTGCAGCGTGCGGCCGAGCGCAACGGCATCGTCTGCGAGGCACATCTCGAGCGCGACGCACGGTTGGATCTGTTGATGGGATTGGTGGCAGGGCCACGGCTCGGCCGGGACCACCCCTGCTTCGTCTGCGATTATCCCGCCTCCCAGGCCTCCTTGGCGCGGATCAAGCCCGGATCACCGGCGGTGGCGGCGCGCTTCGAGTTGTACGTGGATGGCATCGAACTGGCAAACGGCTTTCACGAGCTCGCCAACGGGGCTGAACAGCGCGCACGGTTCACCGATGACCTGGCGCTTCGCCGCCGACGGGACCAGACCGAACCGCCGATGGACGAGCGCTTGCTCGAGGCGCTGAAACACGGCATGCCGGACTGCGCCGGCGTCGCCCTGGGCTTCGATCGATTATTAGCTGTCGCGTTGGGTGCCACCGGCATTGCCGCGGGCATGGCGTTCCCGATCGAACGCGCTTGACGACGGGTGCCTTCCGTCTTTTAGTTCTTGCCGCGCGACAGGTACTCACCGGTCCGCGTATCGATGCGCAAAATCTCGCCTTCATTGATGAACAGCGGAACCCGGACCATGGCGCCGGTTTCGAGCTTGGCGGGCTTCGAACCTCCGGTGGCTGTATCGCCGCGCACGCCCGGGTCGGTCTCGATGACCTTAAGCTCCATGTGGGCGGGAGGTGTGACCTGCAGTGGTACGCCATTCCACAGCGTGACGACGCAGATGGTGCCGTCTTTGAGCCACTGGGCCCCATCGCCGACGGCTTCCTTCGAGGCGGTCAGTTGCTCGAAGGTCTCAGGTACCATGAAATTGAAAAAATCTCCGTCCCGATAGAGATATTGCATGTCGGTGTCGACGACGTCGGCGGCCTCCACGGTATCGCCGGATTTCCAGGTCCGCTCGATAGTCCGCCCGGTTTTCAGATTGCGCACGCGCACCCGATTGAATGCCTGACCCTTGCCGGGCTTGACCATCTCGTTCTCGACGATGGCATAGGGCTCCCCGTCGATGAGAATCTTCAAACCAGATTTAAATTCGTTGGTGCTGTAGTTCGCCATCGCGGGCCTCGCAGTCAAGGGCGCGTATGATAGCCGCAACGCGCACTTCTCGCCAGGCTAGACGCCGTTCCCAGTATTGCTCTTGGTCCTGGTGCTACACTCGGCCGCCATTTATCGAGGATTACGACCCGCGTGTCAGCCCCCGGCGCCGTTCCGATCATCGTCATAACGAAGTCCCAGGACAACGTCGAGGCGATCAACAGCGCACTGCGTAAAGCCGGCCATCCGGCGCATTGCACGTGGCTGCCCGATACCCGGGACTTGGGCGACGCGCTCACCCAGCTGAATCCCGAAATGCTGATCGCCTTCACCGACGAGCCGGGGATTGCCCTGAACTGGATCATGCCGGTGCGGACCGAGACCGCTCCGGACATGCCCGTGCTGATCGTGCGCGAGACCATCGATGAAGCGGCCATCGCCCAAGCCATGCAGTTGGGGGCCCAGGATGCGGTCACGCTGGCCAACGTCAGTCGGTTGCAGGCGGTCGCCACCCGCGAGCTACGTGCTCATCGTCTCGAACGCGCGCTGTCGACGACGCTTTCCTCAGCGCGCGAATACCGCGAACAGCTCCAGCACTTCCTGGACGGCTCCGCCGACGCGATCACCCACGTGCAGGAAGGGATCATCGTCGACGCGAATCGCGCCTGGCTCGAACTGTTCGGTTACTCCGGCGATGACGCATTGACCGGCACACCGCTGATGGATCTATTCGAATTGGAAACGCATCCCGCGCTGAAGGGGGCGCTCGTCGCCTGTCTTCAGGACAAGTGGACCGACCATGGACTCAAGGTCCAAGCGCTGCTTTCCGACGGGTCGAGTCTGGCGCTCGAGCTGACGCTGACCAAAGCGGACTACGAAGCCGAGCCGGCGGTCAGGGTGTGCATCCCGGCCCGCCACAAGAAGGACACCGACCTCGAGGTCCACTTGAGTGCGGCGGTGCAGAACGATGCCTCGACCGGCTTCCTGCAGCAGCGCCACCTGATCGCGGCGTTGCGCGACCGGGTGGCGGAGAGCACCCGCGGCGGGGTGCGTCAAATCGTGCACATCAAACCGGATCGTTTTCTCGAGATTCAAACCTCCGTCGGTCTGCTCGCGAGCGAGGATTTCATGTCGCAGCTCGCGGAGCTGCTGCGGGTTCAGCTCACTCAAACCGATATCTGCGGTCGGTTCGGCGGCAATGGTTTCCTGGTTCTCCTCGAGCGAGGCACCGCACGAGACGTCGAGACCTGGGCGCAGAACCTGGTCGCGCGGGTGAACCAACACCGATTTCCGATCGAGGGGAAAACGCTGTCAGCCACCGTGACGGTGGGCTTGCGCTCGCTGCCAAACACGAATCCCGACATCGCGGCCACCGTCGGGGATGCCATCGCCGCAATGCGGCGCGGACGCCAGCTCGGCGGCAACCAGGTCACCACGATGGACCAGGCCGACACCGACACCCGGGTGCAGGCCTATGACAAGATCTGGGTGAAGCACATCAAGACCGCCTTGATGGAGAATCGCTTCCGGCTGGTACAGCAGCCGATTCAGAGCTTGCTGGGCGAAGACAAGGGCATGTTCGACGTGCTCGTGCGAATGCTCGATGAACAGGGCCGCGAGGTGCTGCCGGCCGAATTCATCGCGGCCGCGGAGCGCAACGATCTGATGAAGAACATCGATCGCTGGGTGATCGGTGCGTCGATGTCATTCGCGGCGAACCGCAAGGCCACCTGCATTTTCGTGCGCATTTCGAAGGATACTTTGCTCGACAAGAGCCTGTTGCCGTGGATCCAGACCCAGTTGAAGTCGCTCAGGATCGAGCCCGCGCGTCTCTGTATTCAGATCACCGAAGAAGTGGCGACACAGTACCTTCCGCAAACCATGGATCTCGCCGGACAGCTCCATGGTCTGGGATTCAGGTTCGCAGTCGAGCACGTGGGCACCGCTCCCGATCCTCTGCGGCTGCTCACCGAGATCCGCATGAACTTCATCAAGATCGACGGCTCGTTGATGCAAGGCCTGTCGACCAATCAGGTGCAGCAGCAGCGCGTCAAAGGGCTGGTCGAGGTGGCCAAACGCAACGGTATCGAAACGGTTGCCGAGCGGGTGGAGGATGCCAACACGATGGCGGTTCTCTGGCAAATCGGCGTCGAGTTCATCCAGGGATTCTTCGTCAATGCCCCTGAGGACGTCACGATGTCGAGCGAGCGTTGAGCAGCCGCGGGCGCTGATCGGGGGTGACGGCCGGCGCCGCGCTCACGCGATCGACACTTCCAGCCGGTCGATCTTTCTATAGGCCCGGGAGAACCGCTGCCGCCGCTGACCCTTGCGGTCCTGGAAAGCTTTGAGATCCGCATGCTCGAGCTTCATCGGAGCGCTGTTGCCGCTGTACACGGTGAGCATTTCGCCGGGCGCAACGACGGCCACGGCCACCAGATATTCGTCGCGGTCCGCGGATTTCTTGCCGGCGATGCCGCAGAGATTCTGGCCCTTGCCCGACGTCATCTCCTCGATCTGCGACACCGCCATGGCCAGCACCTCGCCGTCGTTGTTGACGAACACCGCGAAGGCGACGGGATTGGTGATCGGCCACGCCGGGAGCACCCGCGCGTTGTCCGGCACCTTCAGCACCGACTTGCCCTTCTTGTTGCGCGCATACAGCGCGGCGAGGCGCGCCGCAAAGCCGTAGCCGGCATCGCTGGTCAAGAGCCACAGATCGTCGGGTTCGCCGATCAGCACGGCGGCGAAGGTGGCCCCGTCCGGCGGGTCCACCCTCCCCGAAAGCGGCTCGCCGTAACCGCGTGCGGCGGGCAATTGATGCGCATCGAGACTGTACGCGCGTCCGGTCGAGTCGATGAACACCGCCTGCTGCAGATTTCGGCCGCGCGCCGCCGCCTGGAACTCATCACCGGTCTTGTAGCTCAAGGCGCGCGCATCGATGTCGTGCCCCTTCGCGGCACGCACCCAGCCAAGCCGCGACAACACCACCGTGGTGGGCTCGCTGGTGAGCAGTTCCGTCGCTGAAATGGCTTGGGCGGCTTCGCGCTCCACCAACTTGGCGCGGCGATCGTCACCGTACTCCTCCGCATCGCTCTGAAGTTCGTCGCGCACGAGCCGGGTGAGCTTGGACTTGGACTTCAAGATGGCCTCGATCTCGTCGCGCTCTTCGCCGAGACGCTTCTGCTCATCGCGGATCTTCATTTCCTCGAGACGCGCAAGACGCCGCAATTTGGTCTCGAGGATTTCCTCAGCCTGCTCGTCGGAGAGTTCGAAGCGCCGGATCAGCGCGGGCTTCGGATACTCCTCGGTCCGTACGATGCGAATGACCTCATCGAGATTGAGGAAGGCGATCAGCAGGCCGTCGAGGATGTGCAGCCGGGCATTCACCTTGACGAGCCGGTGGTTCAGCCGCCGGGTGACCGTCGCCTTGCGAAACTCCAGCCACTCCAACAACAGCGCCTTCAGGCCCATCACCCGCGGTCGTCCGTCGAGCGCGATGACGTTGAGATTGACCCGATAATTGCGTTCGAGATCGGTGGTGGCGAACAGATGCGCCATCAGCGCGGCGGTGTCGACTCGGTTGGATTTCGGCACGATCACCAGCCGCGTCGGATTCTCATGGTCCGACTCATCACGCAGGTCCTCCACCATCGGCAGCTTTTTCTGCTGCATCTGCGCGGCGATCTGCTCCTGGACCTTCGCGCCCGACACCTGGAACGGCAACGCATCGATCACGATCTGGCCGTCTTCGACCGAGTAGGTGGCGCGCGCCTTGAAGCTCCCCGAACCGGTCTCGTACATCTGCACGAGATCTTCCCGCGGCGAGACGATCTCACCCCCGGTGGGCAGGTCCGGACCCTTGATGCTCGCCATGATCTTCCGAGTGCTGAGATCAGGATCATCGAGCAAGGCAATACAGGCTTTGACGACCTCGCGCAGATTGTGCGGCGGGATGTCGGTGGCCATGCCGACCGCGATCCCGGAGCCCCCGTTCAGCAACAGATTCGGCACCCGCGCGGGCAGCATCGTCGGCTCCTCCATCGAGCCGTCGAAATTCGGCACCCAGTCGACGGTGCTCGAACCCAATTCCTCGAGCAGCAACGTGGCGTAGCGGGTGAGCCTCGATTCCGTGTAGCGCATCGCCGCAAACGACTTCGGGTCGTCGGTCGAACCCCAGTTGCCCTGCCCATCGACGAGCGGATAGCGATAGGCAAAATCCTGCGCCATGTGCACCATGGCCTCGTAACAGGCCGAATCGCCGTGCGGATGGAATTTACCGATCACGTCACCGACGGTGCGCGCCGATTTCTTGTGCTTGGCGCCGGCGGCGAGCCCGAGCTCGCTCATCGCATAGACGATACGGCGCTGCACGGGCTTCAAGCCGTCGCCGAGATGCGGCAGTGCCCGGTCGAGAATCACGTACATCGAGTAGTCGAGGTAAGCGCGCTCCGCGAAGCTCTTGAGCGGCTCGCGTTCGACGCCGTCGAAGTTCAATTCCTGGTCTTTCATTTGCAGTTCATTCACCGCCGCACTAAACGTGCGCGAGGTTCCCCTTGGTCTCCAACCACTCGCGGCGATCGCCGGCGCGCTTCTTGGCGAGCAGCATGTCGAGGAGCTGATCCGGGCTGTCCGCCGCATCGATGGTCATCTGGACCAGACGACGGGTCTGCGGCGCCATCGTCGTTTCACGCAATTGCAGCGGGTTCATCTCGCCGAGACCCTTGAAGCGCGTGACCACCGGTTTGACGCGCGGACTCGTCTCGGCGAGCCGGCCGATGGCCTTGTCACGCTCGGGCTCGTCGAGCGCATAGATGACCTCCTTGCCCGCATCGATCCGGAACAGCGGCGGCATGCACACGTAGACATGTCCCGCCGCCACCAGCGGCCGGTAGTGGCGCAGAAACAAGGCGCACAGCAACGTTGCAATGTGCTGCCCGTCGCTGTCGGCGTCCGCGAGAATGCAGATCTTGTGATACCGCAGTCCCGACAGATCGGTGGCCGCCGGTTCGACACCGATGGCAATCGTGATGTTATGCACCTCCTGAGACTGGAGCACCTCGCGGGTGTCCGCTTCCCAGGTGTTCAAGATCTTGCCGCGCAACGGCATGATGGCCTGCGTCACACGGTCGCGCGCCTGCTTGGCGGAACCACCGGCCGAGTCACCCTCGACCAGAAAGAGTTCGCCCCGCTTCGGGTCCTGACTCACGCAATCAGCCAGCTTGCCGGGCAGTGCGGGGCCCGCGACGATGCGCTTGCGCGCGACCTTTTGGCTGTCCTTGAAACGCTGCTGCGCATTGGCGATCGCCAGCATCGCGATCTTCTCGCCCTGATCCGGATGCTGGTTGAGCCACAGAGCGAACGCGTCCTTGATGATCCCTTGAACAATGCCCGCCGACTCGCGCGAGGAGAGACGCTCCTTGGTCTGGCCGGCGAACTGCGGTTCACGCATCTTGAGCGACAGCACGAAACTCACACCATCCCACACATCCTCAGGCGCCAGCTTCAAGCCACGCGGCACGAGGCTGCGAAACTCGCAAAATTCCCGCACGGCATCCGCGGTGCCGGCCCGCAGCCCATTCACATGGGTTCCACCCTCCACGGTGGGAATCAAGTTCACGTAGCTCTCGGTGACGCGATGCTCGGACTCGAGCACCCAGGCAAACGCCCAGTCCACCGAACCGCCCTCCGTGTCGCGTCTCCCGTGGAACGCCTCGGCTGGCAGCCATTCGCCCTTGCCGAGTTCCTCGGCGAGATACTGATGCAAGCCACCGCTATACAGCCATTCGTCGCGCTCGCCGGTGAATTCATTGGTGAGCGTGACCTTGAGTCGCGGACACAGCACCGCTTTCGCGCGCAACACCTGCTTCAAATTCGGAATTGCGAACTTATCGGTATCGAAGTACTTGCCGTCGGGCCAGAATCGCACCGTCGTGCCCGTCTTGGACTTGGGGCAGTCGCCGACCACTTTGAGCTTCGAATCCGGGTGGCCGCCCTGGAAGCTCAGATGGTATTCCTTGCCCCCGCGGCGCACCCAGCATTCCAATCGCTTCGACAAGGCATTGACCACGGACACACCGACGCCGTGCAACCCGCCCGAATGCTGGTAGTTGTTGTCGTTGAACTTTCCGCCCGCGTGCAGCCGTGTCAGGATCAGCTCGACGCCGCTGATCTTCTCCTTCGGATGAATGTCCACGGGCATTCCGCGGCCGTCGTCCTCGACCTTGAGAGATCCATCCTTGAATATCGTGACGTCGATGCTCTCACAATGGCCCGCCAACGCCTCATCGACGCTGTTGTCGATCACTTCATGGGCAAGGTGATTCGGACGAGTCGTATCGGTATACATACCGGGGCGCCGCCGCACCGGGTCCAAACCACTCAATACCTCGATATCCGAGGCCGTATAAGACGATGCCATCAGTTCACTCCGGCCTCAAGGTCCGCTGACGAAGGCGCCGGAGTCTAGCACGCGATTCTGCCGCGAATCAGCTGGCACCCGAGACGCGGTTCCGCTATCTTGCGCCCATCATGGGAATCGCCAATGCACAAAATCTGGTTCGCGGCATCCCGGTGCTGCCGCGCCCGTACGGGATCCGCGTGGCCCTGAGACCCGGGGATCCTTTCGCCAGACTGCTGGGCAGCGATTGGCAGAAAACGCATTGGTTTTTCACGGCCGCCGAACGCGATCAGAAACTCGAAGAGATGGCCCGCAAGCACGAATACTCGCGGATCGGCGATCAGCCCGCTCTGGTGTTCGAGAAGGTCGAGAATCTCTCCGAGAGCCGTAGCTTCAGCTAGAACGTTCGTCCGAGGAACAGGAAAAACGCCGCATCGCCCCGGGTATCGTACCCGGACCCGAGATACAGAGGTCCCAAGAACGTATCGAAGGCGAGGAACACCGACGCGTCCTTGTGGGCCGTTCCCCAGCTGATCTCGCCGGGTTCCTTCCATGTGCCGCCCGCCTCGAGCGACATGCCGATATACGCGGGGAATTCGAAGAAGCCCTCGCCGCCACGACCGATCTTGCGAAAGTAGACCGCGCGCGTGATCGCATAGTTGGATCCGAGCAACGCGGTCTGTGGCAGCCCCGACAGATTGAGAAATCCACCCAATGAATAAAATTCCGGCGCATAGAAGGTCGGCACCGACGCGCGCGGCTGACTGTCGTCGAGAGTCGCGCCCGCCGACGTCCACCAGAGGTATGTATTACGGCCGCGAGATTGCGCGATCAACCCATCGGCCGACACCCGATCGCGCACGAAATCCGCGCCCAAGTCGGTGCGGTCCGCGTCCCATTGGATCGAGAAGGTGGCACCCTCGCGCGGGAAGTGCACATTGTCGAGGCGATCGACGCTGAATTTCAAGAACAGCTCGCCTTCGTTGTACTGCCCCTCCACCAGATCCGGCCTCACGCCGAGCAGATCGGCCGGGGAGCCGTCCAATCCCGTGTCTTCGTAGCGTTGACGTGTCGATCCATTGGTACGATGCAACCCAAGACGGATCTCGCCCCAGTTGCCGAGCTCACGCCCAAAATCGAGATCGGCCTCCGCCTCTCGGTCTCGATAATCGGCCACCTCCTCGCTGCCATGGTAGAGGGGTAAATCTCGGGCCTCGACCCGCGCACTCGGGGCAACGAACCAGGTTCGCAGCGGATCGAGCGGCTGATAAAATTCGCTGACGATCAGCGGGTCATAACCGATCTGTACGTCGGTGAGCAGTTCCGCTCCGAAGGTGTTGAGCTCCGTGAGGAGGAAACGTGCGGCGGCGTTGTAATGACTGTTGCCCTGAAAGTCATCCTGAAGATTGAGCCCGAAGCGCAGGTAATTGGGGCCCCAAGACTTTCGCCGGGCGTGCACTTCGAGCCCGGACTCGAGGCCGTCTGTATCGCCGGTCGTCGGGCCCGCACCCGCAACGGCGCTGCCGTTCGCCGCCGCGGCATCCACCGTCGCCACGGGTCGCTGCACCAGACTGTAATCCAACGTCTCGAAGTTACCCAGACCATAGAGCTCGGTGATTCGCGCGCCGACTTGGGCGAAGTCCAGCGGTTTGCCCAGCAACGGCTGCATTTCGGCGAGGATGGTCGTCTCATAGCGCTTGGATTGTGGATCCACCCTGACGAAGTCGATCGTCGGTTGGCCCGGTTCACGCTCCTGGCGGTCGGCGAGATAGCGCGCGTAGTTGGCCGCGTTGAGCCCCAAGGCCGCGAGCTTGTCGCTGACGTTGCGGGCGGCCCTCTCACCCTGCGTGACCGTGGCGATTCCCGCCAGGAAGTCGGTGGACGTTGCCGTGCCAAGGTCAGGCTCGATCAAGACATCACGAGGACCCAAGGTCTTCAGTTGCCGATCCGAGTCCTTGCGGACCAGGATCGCCAGCATCTGATTCGAGATCGAGAGCGCCGAATCGAGCTGCGCACGATCTTGTAACGGGAAGCTCACATCCGACACGATGATCACGTCGGCGTGCATGTCCCGCGCCACGTTGATCGGTAAATTCTCCGCCAATCCCCCGTCGACGAGTAGGTGGCCTTGGTACTCGACCGGCGGGAATACTCCGGGCGCCGAGATGCTGGCGCGCATCGCAATGGCGAGATCGCCCTTCTCCAAGAGCACCGCGTTGCCGGTCACGAGGTCGGTGGCCACGGCCCGGAATGGGGTCGGCAGGCGATCGAAATCCGTGCTGTCATCGAACGGCAGCGTTAATTGCCGCAACGTCTCTTCGAGCTTCTGCCCCTGGATCAACCCCTTGGGAAGTAGCAGCTTGCCATGCTTCAAACCCAGCGGTAGGCGCACCAGAAAATTTCGGTCATCCTGTTTTCTTCTGAAGGCAAGGTCGCGGCGCGGCGGAATATCCCGAAAGGCCTCCTGCCAATCGAGCGACCGCACGGTCTTTTCGATGGCGTCCGGGCTCATGCCACTGGCATAGAGGCCGCCAACGACGGCACCCATGCTGGTGCCGGCGATGCAATCGATCGGAACCTTGAGTTCTTCCAAGACCTTGAGCACGCCCACGTGAGCGAGACCGCGGGCGCCGCCGCCGGAGAGTACCAGGCAGATCCGAGGCCGCGCTGGCGCAGCCTGCGGCGGTTGGGTCAGGGTGACGTCGGCAGCAGCTAAAGCGGCGGGAAGCACGAGCGTCGCGCCGATCGCAACCGCCCGCAGCAGCGTGGTCGCCCATTCCCGTCTTGCCGAGCGATTCCCCATGCTGGGGTCGCCGTTTAGAGCACCACGTTCATACTGGTCGCAGTAAACTGATTCGTCGCCCGGTTATAAAAACCGCGGGCGTCGAACTGCTTTACGGCATTGCTCGGCGTAACCGTCGCATTGAACTGGGTGACGAAATCCGCGAAGTTGCTGAACGTCGCGATGCTGGTGGACGACGTCGTGACGGACGGAGTAATCGTGGACGTGACCGGATTACCAATCGAGTATTGCGGCGCGAACGTCGTGGTCACGGGCAGTGTGGTCGGAATGACCACGGGACTTGCGGGCAGTGATGACAGCGCAATGGTTTCAGGCCCGATGCGGATGACGGCCGAGTCCGAATCGCTGGCGTCGATGGTGAATCCCGCGCTGCTCAAATCGACGAACGGCGCGGTTTTGCCACCGGTGCCGTAGTGGTACAAAACCCGGATACTGGCCGGCTGGCATACCTCGCTGCCTGCGCCACAAAACTGCGTTCCCGGTGCCGTGAGGGCGCCCCCGGCCAATTGCACCGATGACTCCGAATTGATCGCATAGGCGGTGTAGTCCGGCGGCGCGCCACCGAAGGGCGCCGCCAATCCGTTGATCCAGATCGGATCACCGGCCGCGGTGCCCGAGGGAACCGTCAAGCTCTGGGTGGCCACCGTGAAAGCCGCCGCGGTCGGCGTAGCCGATCCGTTACCCGCGAAATTGAAATCGCTGGCCGGGTAATCATCGATGCTGGCGAGATTCATGGCGAGCGTTCCAGCGCCCAAGGAGTTCAAAGAACCCCACAGTTGGGTCTGCAGCAGGCGCACCGAACCGGTATTGGTCGCCGACGTTCCGGTCGCGTCGATCTGAATTTCGCCCGAGGCTAAGACGCTGTAGAGTCCGCGCGCCGTGATGCGTTGACCGACCGCAATCGAGTCGCTACTGAGGCCGGTGAGCGAGGCGACCCCGTCAGCGGTCACGAGCGTGCCGGCGCCGAGCAACACTTGAGTTTTCGCCGTCTCGAACGCGAAGGTGTCGGCCGTGTTCAAGATCAGCGTGGAACCGAGCAACGTCAAGGTGTTGCCGCTGCGGGCGATCACCTCGCCGGTGATGCCCTCCGTGTAGACGTCTTCCAGGGTGCTGCCGCCAACCACGTACACCGGATAGAAAGTCCCGGCCGGCGCATTGTTGGCCGGATCCACGGAGGGCGTGAGAGTGGTGTAGGCAGCCGTCACCGTGCTACCGGCCGACAGTTGGGACAATTGAGTGACACCGGCGGTGCCCGTGTAGGCCACGCCGTTGATGGTGAACACCGTGTTCGGCGTGCTGAACAAACTGAGTGAACCCAGATTGTTGACCTCGTCATAAAAAGGCCGGATATAAACCGTGTAGGTGCCGAGGGCGGTGTTGGTGTTGATGAGCGGGCCGCGCACCCGGATCAGCTTGGTATCGGAGGGTGATTGGCCCACGGTCAGGAAGGGATTGACCACCACCACCGGTGTCGCACCCGACGTATCCACATAGCCGGAGGCGGCGAGATCGAAGTTGATCGACAATCGCTCAGCACTGGTCGACGCGTAGGTTGGCGAGACGACCAGGGCATTCGCCGCGTCCCACGTGACGGTCTCGGAGTACGTGGTGACATTCGTGTTGCCAGTCGCGCCGGCGGTGTTCTGTATCGTCGCCGCGGTGGGTACTCCGTTCACGAGCACGCTGATCGCGGCCGAGGTGTAATCGAGCGTGATCGTCGCCGACTGGTAAGTGCCATTCGGAATCGTCGCCGAACCCCACAATTCAGCAATGCTCTGCTCCTGGGTGAAGTCCACGACCTCGGGCGTCGCCAGAGCCGTCACTTCGACACCGTCGGTGCGAGTCAGCGTGATCGAGTCGACGGTCACGACATAGCTGACGAAATCCGCCGGCGTGGTCGCGGAGACGGTCGTTGCCCCCGGTTCGCTCGTCAGCGTGACCCACGCGATACCGTAGAAGCTGTCGTTACTCTGACGGTGGCAGCCAACGGTCATGATGGCGGAGGCGCAAACGACGATGGTGAGAAACTTGCGGCCAAAAACCTTGAGCGATGAGTGCACTACGACTTCCAATGTTTTAATGATCGAGGGACAGGCAAGGCTGCGTAGAATAAAGACTTTCGAGAGCCGGCGCGCGGCAAAGTTCCATTGCGTTGCGCGACCGCGGCCGCGCCATCGGCACCGCGGTGCCGGGGGTCACGGCGCCCGCCGCGGGCGCGCCGGACTCACGCGCGCCGGAAGGGGCACTTGCTGGGTGATACAGTGGATGTTGCCGCCGCCGAGCAAAACCTCGCGGGTCGGCACCCCGATGACGGTCCGGGTGGGAAACAGGCGCTTGAGCGTGCGCGCCGCCGCGCCATCCCAGCGCTTGTCGTACAACGGCATGACGACGTACTTGTTGGCAATGTAGAAATTCACGTAGGAAGCCGGCAAGCGGTCGCCCGCCCGGCGCGGTTGGCTACCCGTGCGCGAATCCACGCCAGCGGCCTCGGCCGCCGTCATATGGAGCGGTCCAGGTTGATGCAGCTTATGAATCGTGAGCGCGCGACCACGCGCATCGCGAGCGTGCTCGAGGCGCTTGAAGGCATCGTGGGAAATCTCATACTGCGGATCGTCGCGATCGTCGGTCCAGGAGAGGACGACATGGCCCGGGCTCGTGAAACACGCCAGTTCATCGACATGGCCCCCCGTTTCATCGAGGTAGACCCCTTTGCCGAGCCAGATCACGACGGAGATACCGAGATAACGCTTGAGCACGCTCTCGATGTCCGCACGCGACGCGGCGCCGTTGCGGTTCGGATTGAGCAGACACTCCTCGGTGGTAAGGCAGGTGCCTTGGCCGTCCACGTGAATCGCCCCGCCCTCCAGCACGAATGAGGTGCGGTACCGGTCGTCGCCCTCGATCTCGAGCACTTTCCACGCCACTTCCTCATCGCGATCCCACGGGAAATACAAGCCGCCCTGAAGACCGCCCCAGGCGTTGAACGTCCAATCGATGCCACGGCGTCGGCCTCGCTCATCGATGACGAAGGTGGGCCCCGAATCCCTGATCCAGGCATCGTTGCTCGACATCTCGACCACCCGCACGGCAGCCGGCAGCAGGGCGCGCGCATGCTGGAATTGGCTGGCAGACACACCCACGGTCACCGGCTCACCCCGTGCGATGGCGGTCGCCACCGCCGCGAAGGCGGCTTGAGCCGGTTTGGCGCCATCCCGCCAATTGTCCGGACGTTCGGGCCACAGCATCCAGCACCCGGAGTGCCGCTCGAGTTCCGCCGGCATTCGGAATCCGTCTCTGCTCGGTGTCGATGAAAGTGTGCGCAATACGGGCCTCCGGGCGCGCATGCTAGCATTGCTTCCGAAAATAGAGGAGCCAACCCATGTCCGCAGCCGTGCCCGTCCGTTTCGAAGTGCCCAAAGGTGGCGCGAAAATCACCATTAGCAACGGCAAACTCGAGGTGCCGGATCAGCCGATCATCCCCTTCATCGAGGGCGATGGCACGGGCCGCGATATCTGGGCCGCGAGCGTTCGCGTATTCGACGCCGCCGTTCACAAGGCCTATGGCGGTAAACGCAAGATTCATTGGATGGAGGTCTTCGCCGGAGAGAAGGCCAATAAGACTTATCACAGCTGGCTGCCCGACGAGACCGTCACGGCCTGTCGCGAATACCTCGTTTCCATCAAGGGACCGCTGACCACTCCGGTGGGCGGCGGTATCCGCTCGCTCAACGTCGCGTTACGCCAGCTGCTCGACCTCTATGTGTGCCTGCGTCCGGTCCGTTGGTTCAAGGGCGTACCGTCACCGGTGAAGACGCCGGAAAAAGTCGATATGGCCATCTTCCGGGAGAATACCGAGGATATCTATGCCGGTATCGAATTCGAAGCCGGCAGCCCCGACTGCGTGAGATTTCTCGATCTGTTCAAGCAGCACTTCCCGAAGCAGTTCGCCAAGATCCGCTTCCCCGAAAGTTCCGGCGTCGGGCTGAAGCCCGCCTCGAAGGAAGGCAGCGATCGGTTGTTCCGCTCTGCCTTGCAATACGCGATCGCCAATAAACGCCGCAGTGTGACGATCGTCCACAAGGGCAACATCATGAAATTCACCGAGGGCGCTTTTCGGAACTGGTGCTATCAGTTGGCGGAGCGCGAGTTCCCGGACCATGTGTTCACCTGGGAGCAATGGGAAAAGATCAAGGCGGCCCAGGGCGAGAAGGCGGCGAACGAGCAGATGGATGCCGCGAAACGTGCCGGCAAAATCATCGTCAAGGACGCGATCGCGGACATCACATTGCAACAGATACTCACCCGACCGGACGAATTCGACGTGATCGCGACGATGAATTTGAACGGCGACTACATTTCCGACGCACTCGCGGCCCAGGTCGGCGGGATCGGCATTGCGCCGGGTGGCAACGTCAATTACCTGACCGGCCACGCCGTGTTCGAAGCCACGCACGGCACGGCACCGAAGTATGCGGACCTCGACAAGGTCAATCCCGGCTCCGTCATCCTGTCCGGTGAGATGATGCTGCGCTATCTGGGTTGGCTCGAAGCGGCCGACGCCATCATCGCCGCGATGGACAAGACCATCGGTCAGAAAACCGTGACCTACGATTTCGCGCGTTTGATGCAAGGCGCGACCGAGGTGAAATGCAGCGAGTTCGCCGATCTGTTGATCAAGAATCTATAGCGCCTCGGGTCGCTAAAGCCGCGCGTCGCTAAAGCTTCAGAGCGCTGAGGTTTGCTTCGCCGCGCTGTTTGAGCACGTCGAAAGCCGCAATCCGGTAGGCCTCGGTCATGGTCGGAAAGTTGAAGATCTGTTCGACGAAGAATTCAGCCGGCGCCGACGCGGCGATGGCCGCCTGGCCCAGGTGCACGAGATCCGTAGCGCCCTCGCCAAGGACCTGGACTCCGAGCACTCGGCAGGTGCTGCGATCGCAAACCAAGGTCAGAAAGCCGGCCGGCGCGCCGGCGATATGCGCTCGGGCCACTTCCCGAAAATCGGCGCGTCCGACGAGGATGGGTATCCGGCGTCGGGCCGCCTCGCTGGGGCTCAGCCCCACACAGGCGATCTCCGGAATCGTGTAAACCCCGGTCGGAACCAGGCTCGTATCGGCGGGTGGCGGGAGGCCGAAAGCGGCCAGCGCCGCACGCCGACCCTGATCGGCGGCGGCACAGGCGAGTGCCGGTGGCCCGATCGCATCCCCCGCCGCGTACAGGCCGGGAATGTTGGTCTCGAAGCGGGGGTTCACCTCCACGTAGCCACGCGCGCTGATCCGAAGATCGAGCCGGTCGAGGCCAATGCCCTCGAGGTTGGCGACTCGACCGAACGCGGCGAGCACGATGTCTGACTTGAATGAGGTGCCATCCTTCGCGGTGACCTCGACCTGGGAGAAACCATCGAAGCAGGCGCGCTCGACCTCGACACCACCGCAATATCGCCCACCCAGGGCCTGCAACGCCACCGCGAATCCCGCGCGCAGCTCGGGCTCCAAGAAACCGAGTGGCTCCAGAGCCTTGTCGACCAGCGTGACCTGGCAGCCGAGTGCAGCGAAGATGGAGGCGTACTCGCAGGCAATCACACCGCTGCCGAGCACCGTCATCGAGCGGGGCATGTACGACAAACTCAAGATCGAGTCACTGTCGACGATATGTTCGTGATCGACCGCGATGGCGGGGACGTGGCGCGGCCTCGAGCCGGTCGCCAAGATGATTCGCGGCGCATGCAACACGGCGCGCGTACCATCCAGGCGTTGGACTTCGACGCGTTGGGCATCGAGCAGCACGCCCTTTCCCCGGATCAGTTCGACTTGATTGCGCGCAACCTGCGATTTCAGGTAGCGGTCCTGGGAGGCGATTACCGCATCCACTCCCTGAAGCAGCGCGGACAGCGGCGCGTCGCCGCGCAGCGCGATCTCGAGAGCGCCGGCATCGCTGCGAGTGCGCAGATAGCGCAATGCCTGCTCCCGCAAGGCCTTGCTCGGAATCGTACCCGACAACAGACAGGCACCGCCGACCTGCGCCTCCCGCTCGATGATTGCCGCGTGAAAACCGGCCTTGGCCGCTTGAATCGCCGCTTTTTGGCCGGCAGGACCGGAGCCCAGACAGATCAAATCGAAATCCGGCGGCGGCAACAACTGTTTACGCTCCGGCCAAACTGAGTACTTGATCGCGCCGCCCCAGAAGCGTCAGGCGTTCGTCGGGGAAGACTCCCAGCCGCTCGAAAACCGGATCCTCGAGCAGATGGGTCGCGTCGAGCAATTCGGGGTTCTGCGTATGGGTCGCGAGTAAATGCGCGGCATTCACGGTGCCCGCAAGATCCGCATGCGGCGAGCGCGGATACTGTCGCCACTCCGTGGCGGCATCTTGCACATCCGCCGGCAGGTTCCAAGCGCTCATCAGCAGCCGGCCGAAGGCCGGCTCGAACTCCATCGTCAAGGCGCCGAAAAAAGCTGTATCCATCGCCGCGCCCTGCTCCCTCTCGAAACGCGCCAGGATCTTCAAGGCCAGGGCTGCGCCCGTGCGATGCATCAGTGCGGCCAAGAACGCGCTTTCGACATGCTTGCGCCGCTGGCGCGCGATCTCCTTGGCCCACAAGCCGGCAAGCCAGGCTTCACGCCACAAAGCCTCGGCCTGCGCTTCGTGGCCCGGCGCCACGAAGACCTCGCCGTGCAACATCACCGCGACGGCGATGTTCCTGACTTCAGCCACGCCGAGCCAAGACACCGCCTGGCGCAGCGACACGACCGGCGCCCGGGGACGCATTGCCGGCGAGTTGGCGACCCGCATGATCTCACCCGCAAGCGCCACGTCGGTTTCGACGAGGTGCACGAGTTGTGCCGCGTCGACGACCTCTTGGGCGGTGAGCTGGGCCAATTCGGCGCAGATGCGCGGCAGAGGCGCAAGGCGTTGCGGACTCGACAGCGCATCGCGCAGGAATTGGTGCGCCAAGATCGACTCACGACTCACTTCAGGCCCTCGAGTACACCGCTGCCACAGTGATGCATCGGCGCCCGGCGGCGGGACTTGAGCCGGTCACGGCGACGGCCGCGGGCCGATCACGGCCCCGGCGGGGCCACGCTCAAGTCGAATTCAAAGCCTGAGTCAGGTCGCCGATGAGATCGGCGACGTCTTCGATCCCGATGGACAGGCGTACCGTGCCGGGCCCGAGCAGTGAGGCCGTACGTTGCGCCGCGGTGTAGCCCTGGCTGCTCAGCAAGACGGGGGGCATGACCAATGACTCGCTGGAGCCCACGCTCGGCGTGATGGCGAAAAATTTCAACGCGTCGGCAAATCGGCTGCCGTCGATTCCGCTCTGCAACTCGAAACTGACCACCCCCCCAAAATCCCGCATCTGACGCTTCGCCAGCAGGTGCTGGGGATGGCTCTCGAGTCCCGGATAGAACACACGCGCGATCTTGGGGTGGGCATCCAAGAATCGGCTGATCGCAGCGGCATTCGCGCACTGACGCTCATAACGCAGGAAATAGGTCCGCATGCCGCGCTGAATCAGAAACGCGGCATGCGGATCGAGGGTGGGCCCGACTGACAGCACGTCCTTGGAGATGGTCTTGATGAGATCTTGATTCGCGATGATCGCGCCACCCATGACGTCACCATGTCCAGACGCGAACTTGGTGAGGCTGTGCAGATACACATCCACGTCGAACTCACCATGATTGTGGAAACCGGCAAATGTGTTGTCCATCACGGTGAGACAACCGGCGCGGCGGGCATGCTGCGCGAGATGCGCGATGTCGGCAATCTTGGTGACCGGATTGGTCGGACTCTCGAAGATCACCAAGCGCGTCGGCGTATCGCGCAACACGCGCTCGATCCCGTCAAGATCCTCGATCGACAGGAGCGTGTGCGTGACGCCAAATTTACCGAGCAGGCGCTGCACGAGGTAGCGCGTGGGCCCGTACGATTCGATGAAGGCCAGTACGTGATCGCCGTGCTTGCACAGCGACAGAAGAGTCGCCGAAATCGTCGCCACGCCCGAACCCACCAACAGACAATCGCTGCGCCCTTGAAGACGCGCGAGCGTCAGTTCCAATTGCCGTAACGTGGGATTCGACGTACGGGAATAGAAAAACCCCTCATGCTCACCACGCAAATGACTCAAGGTTTCCTGGGTGTCCGCAAACGCGAACTTCACCGATTGGTAGATGGGCGCGACCAGCGGCCGATTATCCGGCGGCACGTCGACCGGCGGCGGATGGTTGACAAACGTGTCATTTTTCATGAGAGCCACGATAATCGAGCCTTCCGAGCAATGATAGGGCCACCGGATGGACAGTGAGCGGTACACGATTCGCGGCGGGACGGGGGTCGATGTGGCCATGCCCATTGCCGGCCCAGGCAGCCGTAGCTATGCCTTCATCATCGACTGGCATATCCGCTTGATCGTCGCCCTGGCATGGCTTTTAGGGGCACTTCTGGTCGTGAATGGTCGGATTGCGTGGACGACGCGACCGATGGTGCTGATACCGCCGCTGGTCATCTACTTCCTCTATCACCCCATCGTCGAATTATTCATGCGCGGTCAGACTCCCGGCAAGCGCGCCGCCGGAGTCCGCATCGTCGATCGGGACGGTGGCATCCCGGGCAGCGGCGCCATCGTCGTGCGAAACATCTTTCGATTGGTCGACTCGCTGCCCGGCCTGTATGTCGTCGGCTTGCTCACCACGTTCATATCGGCGCAGCGCGTTCGCATCGGCGATATGGCGGCCGGTACGCTGCTCGTCCTCGATGAACCCTCCCCGGCCAAGGCGCTCGAGGAGATAGCCGCAGGCGCCGCGCAAGATGATCTCGTCGTGTCGGACCTGGCCGCGCAAATCCTCGAGCGCTGGCCCCAACTTGCCGCCGATAGACGGTCATCGATCGCGAGGGAGTTGCTCACCAAGCGCGCCGCGCCGGACCAGGCGGGGCGCATCGCCCTGCTGGCGGATGCCGATCTGCGCACGGAGTTGGCGGCCGTCGCCCGAGGTGGCTCGCGAGCCCGTGCCCGATGACGAGCAAGGCCGGCATCGCGGCATGGATCGGCACGCGCGCTGCCGCTTGGGCAGAACTCGCAGAGGGCATCGGCACGCGCCGCCGACGCGGGGCGTCATCGATCGGCGCGGCCACGCAGTTCGTGGACTCCTACCGCAATCTCGCCCGGGATCTTGCCGGAGTGCGTCGGTTCGCTCCGGGAACCCGGGTCGCAGCCGCGCTGGAAACACTGTATGCCCAACTGCATGCAGAGATTCACCGCAGCCCGCGCGGCGGCTGGCGTGCCGTGCTCGATATGCTGCGCGATGATCTACCCGCCGCGATGCGCGAGTTGGCCGGCGGCATCTTGGCGATGGTGTGCCTGATGGCTGGCAGTGCTGTCGCTGGCTATTGGTTGATTACCGAGTACCCGCCATTGGTGAGTTTGGTCGCGAGCGAACAGATGATCGAACACGTGGAGAGTGGCTCGTTGTGGACGGAGGGAATCATCAACGTGACGCCCTCCTCGCTGCTCTCCGTCCAGATTTTATCCAATAACATCGTCGTCAGTTTCTTTGCCGTTTGCGCCGGACTGCTGTTCGGTCTCGGCACCTTTTATCTGATCGCACTGAATGGTTTCATGTTGGGTGCGCTGTTTGCCTTCGTGGGCCAGCACGGGCTGGGGCGGGCGCTGTTCACGTTCATCGTCGCGCACGGACCGGTCGAGCTTTCCGTGATCTGCATTGCCGGCGCCATCGGCGCGGCCGTGGGCGACTCGCTGATCCGTCCGCGACACGCCAGCCGACGCGAATCGTTTCAAGGCTGCCTCGCGCGCATGACGCCACTGCTCGGGGCGTGTGTCGTTCTGCTGATCGGCAGCGGCTTCATCGAGGGGTTCATCTCGCCCAATCCAACCTACCCGCTGGGTGCGCGAATCACGATTGGAGTCTGCTACTGGATCTTGATGGGTATCGCGCTCGGCGGCGGGCTCGCGCCGCGGCGCCCACTTGCCGGGGGGTCTAGCTCAGATTCGCCGTAGCGTGCGAAACCGGCTGTAGGCGTCGAATACCGCCGGTTCCAATTCCGCCGGATGCGCGATCAAGGCAGGCACTCCCAGAGCACGCAGCGCGTGCACCTTACGTTCCAAACCGAGGCAGTATTCCTGTGCGGCCAAGGAGCGGTAGGGATCGAGCCAGTGCCGCGCGGGAGCGTGCGCCAGGCTCTCGGCCGCTGCACTCGCCAATCCCGCGACGAAGGGCAAATGTTTGGGGCGGAGCAGGCGCACGGCTTGGGCCAGCTGGCCCGCAACCGCGGTATCGTCGAGATCGGTGAATAACACCACGAGACTGCGCTTCCGCACCATCGACCTCACCCGCATGGCCGCGTGTAGCGGATTGGATTCCACGCTCTCGACCTGCGCGGCCGCCAAAGCCTGGCGGATGCGCAGGACCGCGGCGCTACCACGGGCGGGCGCGAGTTCGAGCGTGGGTCGGTCCGCGAAGATCATCAGTCCGACCAGGTCGTCGAGCGCCGCCGCGTACTGCGCGAGGCAAGCGGCGGCATTCACATAGTGTCCGAACCGGTCGAGGTCGCCGGCTCGCAGCCGGCTCGCCCGCCCCGCATCGATCAATATGAGGATTTCGAGATGCTGGTCCTCGGAGAAATCACGACTGATGAGCTTTTGCGCGCGGGCGCTCGCCTTCCAATCGATGACCCGCGGCGAATCGCCCACCTGATAGGGACGCAACTGCAGTAATTCGGCGCCGGCGGCAGGACTCGACCCGCCGCGCATGCCGACCGACCCGATGCCGGCCACGCGGCTCGCGCCTCCCAGCACCTCCGGTCCCACTCGAACACGGCACGAATCGTGGAGTGCAATCGGCCACCAGGCAAGCCCGAATGGGCTGCCGATGCGAACGCGCAGCGCCGGCCAGGTATGCAAGCCGAGACGGCGCGGCGTACACGGCACCTCCAGTGTCACGGTATCGGCCGCGGCAACGGTCAGCCGGCGAATCGTGCCATCCCGCGTGAAATCGGCCGGGGCCGCGGGCGCCACCTCGAGCCGCAGCACGCGCATCCGCTCATGCTGAAATTGGAATTGCACGCTGGCGGATCGACCGAGGTACCAATAGCCCGGCGCGACGATGCGCATCCTCACACGGGCCCGGACGGGCATGCGGGACTCGTACGCCAATCCGGCCAGCAGGCAAGCCACGGGTAACATCCAAAGACTGGCCGCAATCGAATTGCCGCTCCACGCTCCGAAGATCGCCATCAGGATGGCGGCCACCGCGAGCAGAGCGCCGGAGAATCGCAAGCTCACCGAGGAACCGGTACCTGGTCGAGCAATCGCTGGGCGATCGTTTGATCGCTGACGCCCTCGAGCAATGCTTCGGCCCCCAGAATCAATCGGTGCGAGACGATCGACGGAAACACCTCCTTGACGTCATCGGGTGAGACGAAGGCTGCTCCGCGCAGAACGGCCGCGATCCGCGCCGCCCGTAGCAGCGCCAGCGCACCGCGGGTCGACAACCCCAAACTCAACATCGGATGGTCGCGTGATGCCCGGGCGAGCGCCAGCACATAACCAGGCAGCTCGGGAGCTGCATGCAACTCGTCGGCGGCGGTCCTGACAGTCGCGAGCGCTTCCTCGGTCACCACCCCGACTGAGCCAGACGCCGATTCGGTGCGGGATGCATCGATGTGACCATAGCGGGCGAGCACGCCGCGTTCATCATCGAGGGATGGATAGCTCAAATCGATGCGCATCATGAATCGATCGAGCTGTGATTCGGGCAGCGGATACGTACCCTCGAACTCACGCGGATTTTGCGTGGCGATGACCATGAAATTCCGCGGTAATGCATAGCGGCTCCGATCGATGGTCACCTGCCGTTCCTCCATCGCCTCGAGCAAGGCGGACTGGGTCTTGGGGCCGGCGCGGTTGATTTCGTCGACCAGCAGCACGTCCGCGAACAACGGCCCGGGCCGAAATACGAACTCCGCCTTGGCGGCGTCGAACACATGCACCCCGGTGATGTCGGTCGGCATCAAATCGGCGGTTCCCTGAATCCGCTTGAACACCCCGCCCAAGCATTGGGCGAGCGCCTTGCTGAGCAAAGTCTTGCCGAGCCCAGGCGGCCCCTGTAGCAGAACGTGGCCGCGAGCGATCACGGCAATCGTCAAGGCGCGCATGACGGGTTGCAGGCCGATCACGGACTTCCCCAGTGAGTGACGAATCCATCCTTCCAGTTCCTGCGCTGCCGTGGTCAATGAAGTGAGCCTCTGAGATGGGAAAGAATGTTCTGCAATCGCACCAGATCGACCGCTTTGCCGGCGCGAGTCGCATCGCACAGCCGCTTGAGTTCGGCCCTTTGCGGCTCGGACAAGGTCGCCACAACCGGCTCTAATCGCGCGAAATTCTCGATCAGCCGGGCGGCAACCGCCTGCCGTGGCAGCTGAGTCGCCAGGAAACTTCCGGTGACTGCGATGAACGCCGTCACGTCGGCGGGCGCAGCCGGCGTGGGGTCGCTGCGCATCGGCTGGGTACCCAAGACGAACAACAGCCACAGCGCGATCAGCCACACTATCGTCCGGTGCAGCCGGGGATCGGCGAAGAAGGCATGCGCGTCGTAGTAGGCAACCGCCCCCTGATGATCGTCGTCGAAGATAACCGCTCCGTCGCCGCCGCGGGACCAGGCAATGACATTCGATAGAAACCGGGCGTTATCACCCTCGGCGAGCATCGCATTGCTCCACGGACTCGCGAGACCAACGATGATCACTTGCCCCTGGCCGCGCCGCTCGAGCCAGATACAGGGCTCGTTGCCGAATGCCGCGAGTCCGAGTATGACGCGACCTCGTGTGGCATCGGGGCGCCAACGGGACGTCGGAAAGTCGGATACGCCCTCGATGCGATGTACGCCAGTCAGGAGCGCGTGCGGACCCACGGGGTTCACCGCCACAGGCAGTGGCCGGAATATACGCGACAGAGCCGCCGCGGGACGGCCGCTTGCGGCGGATTTCGAGGATTCGTACGTGACGTTGTGAAAATCCATGCCAGTCATCCGCTCGAGCACTCGGAAGAAGCCAGCATCCGGCCGCATCGCCCAGTGCGGCGTATCGTCGATTGCCGCGATCACCAGCAGCGTGTTGCCGCGATTCACCCACAGATCCAGATCGTCGAGTTCGCGGCGGCGCGCCGGCACCTGTTGCGGCAGAGTGGCGATCAACAGATTGCCGGCGGCGGGATAGGCCGCGGCCAGCCGTGTGTAGGGGTCGTGCAACGCGGCCACCGGGATATGTTGGGTCGAGAGCCAGCGCCAGAGCCCGAGGTACCCCTCAGGCCCCGCGGCCGTGGAGAGCGGCATGACGAAATCTTGCGGGGCTGGTGCCGGCCGGGGGGCCATGAACAAATAGAACATCGCCAGAGCGGCCGCGGCCAGAGCCAACGTGACCAGCCTGTCCTTCAAACGGGGTCTCTCGAGCGCTCGATGTCCCGCAACAATTCTCGACCGTCCGCAACGACGCTTCCGACCCTGTCTAGCGAATGCGGCGCGGGCCCGTAGAGCAGGCTTTCCGCGAGGCTCGCCACCTGCGCAAAACGTTGCCGCTGCCGTTGATCATCGAAACGCGAGCGGTCGGTCAATTCCCGATGGGTCAGATGGCGGTCCGCCGACAGGCGTCCCGCGCGCACCAGCGTATTGACCAGCAGTTGCAGCAAGACAGCGGGTTTGTCGGCGTCGGGTGCGGCATCGAGCGCGGCGCGCGGCGCCCGCGAATCGGCCCACCAGGCCTCGTGGCGGGGCGGCGCATCGCGTCGGGGCGACACGCCGCGACTCCGCCTTGCAGCCTTCAACTCGACGACGAGAAAGACGATGACCGCGACGAACACCGCCGCCACGAGTCCATAGAGGCACACCGTCAGCACCCCCGTCGCATTGCCGAAGCGGCCCAACCAGCGGTCGAGCCAGGTAACCGTTGTCTGCCCATGCTCTTGGAAAAACGACGCAAGCCATGACTTGACGATGTCCCACCATGAAACGTTGGCCGGCAGCTTGGGCGTCAGGTCGGCGACGATACCCCGCACCGGCGCCGTATCCGGCGCCGGCCCGGGCGGGTTCGCGGCATACCGATCGACGAGGTCCGCAAGCTCGATCAAACCGCTCGGAGTCAACCGCCGCAAGGACTCTTCGGTCATTGCCGGGATCACGCCTACGTCCTTCAGACGGGCTTCGAGCCCCGGACATAGTCGATCGAGGGCGCCGAGCCCGCGAGTCGCAGGTGGCACTTGGCTGGCGCACCCGCGTAACATGAGCGAGGTACCGGGCGGGGCGGCCCACGCGGCCAGCGGCCCGAGCAACAGCCCGGACATAAGTGCCCGCCTCAGCGCTTCATGCATCGGGGTCGATCAGCCCGCGGCCAGGGCAGCAACGCGCGCAGCCAGGTCGCCGCCCTCATGTCGCAGTTTGAGATCGTAATAAAGCGCCAACAGGAAACAGGGCAGCATCGAGATGAGCACGACGTTGAGCGCCGTCACCAAGAGCCGTTGGATCAGCACCGTCCCGACGCCCTGACCCAACACTGAAACCGCCGCTTCGCTGGCGATGCCACCAATCACGCTGAAGACGATCGTGATGATGACGGCCACGGTGATGATGATCGCCGAACGCCACCAATAACCCTTGATGAGGCTCGCACTCGCGCGGAACGAGTCGATCACGCCACCGCGCTCGACGACCAGTGCGATCAATGCGAGCTGAAAGATCCCAGAGAGATAGACGCCCGGAATGAGCAATAAAGCGAAGCCCACGAGTAAGATCAACGCGAGCAGCAAACTCGCGCCGATGAATCGACCAGCGAGGCTCATGGCCACCCCAAACGCGTCGGCCAACGAGACCACGCCGCGCGTCGCGATGGCGTCGAGCGCACTGACCAGCGCCGCATAAGCCACCGCATAGAGGAGATAGATGACGAGACCCGACAACCAGGCGCTCGGCGTCTTCAACAGGCCCAGCAGGACGAACACCTGCCTCTGCGGGCTGACTCCGACCAGATCGAGACCCATGACCACGCCGGGCACGGCTCCAATCAAGGCCAACGCCAGGGTCAGCGGCCAGATGCGCCTGAGAGAGTGTCGGTATAAACCGATCGCATCATCGAGAACTCCACCAATGCTGCGCGGTCCGGAAGCTCGAACGACCATGGATTCCTCCTGAATCAGCCTGATTGTGTGCGCAGAAACGCTTCGATTACAAGCCTTCACGCCGGCATCCTGCGCATGAGTTCACGCAGCGCCGGCTGGTTTCGGTAAACTGCGCGCCATGAACGCTGCCCCCGACATGAACGCTCCCGTCGACATGAACGCTCGCGTCGACGTGAACGGTGCCGCGGACACGAGCACCTCCGTCAGAGTCCCGTCCCACGATGCAGACACCCGGGCGCGACTGCGCGAGATTCCGTACAACTACACGTCGCTTGCCGATCGCGAGATCGTCATCCGTTTGTTGGGAAGCGCGGCCTGGGAATTGCTCGAGGAATTGCGCGACGAACGGCGCACCGGCCGGTCTGCCCGAATGCTCTATGAAGTGCTGGGTGATATCTGGGTGGTCGACCGGAATCCGTTTCTCCAGGACGACTTGTTGGACAACCCGAAACGCCGCGGGCAGCTCATCGAGGCGTTGCATCACCGGCTGCATGAGGTCGAGAAGCGCCGTGATGCCGGGGACCGGCAGCGCGATGACAAGGTTCGACGCTTGATCGCCGCCGCGAACGACGCCGTGCGCCGTTTCGAACATCATTTCGTCGAACTCGCCAGCATGCGCAGGCGCGCGCGGCGCGCGTTCAACCGGCACACGCGGGCTGACAACATCCGCTTTGATGCGTATGCCCGCGTGAGTCATGTGACCGACGCCACGGACTGGCGCGTCGAACTACCCTTGGTCGTGCTGATGCCGGATACCGAGTCGGAGATTCCGCATCTGGTGCGCGCCTGCCTGGAACTCGGCCTGACCATCATCCCGCGCGGGGGCGGCACCGGCTACACCGGCGGCGCGGTACCGCTCTCGCCCTGGTCCGCGATCATCAACACCGAGAAACTGGACCTGTTGGGAGCCGTCGACATAATCCCGGGCGACGCACCGACGGCCAGCATCTTTTCCGGCGCCGGTGTCGTCACACGACGAGTGACCGACGCCGCGGAGAGGGCGGGCTTCGTCTTTGCCGTCGATCCCACGTCGGCCGACGCGTCATGCATCGGCGGCAACATCGCGATGAATGCCGGCGGCAAGAAGGCCGTGCTCTGGGGAACCGCGGTCGACAATCTCGCCTGGTGGCGGATGGTCGATCCGGATGGTAATTGGCTCGAGGTGACTCGCCTCGACCACAACCGGGGCAAGATTCACGACGTCGCCACGGCGCGCTTCGACCTGATCTGGAAGGATGGCTCGCAAACCCCGGACCAGGCCCGGGTGCTGCGCAGCAAGCGACTGGAGATTCCCGGCGCGGTCTTCCGTAAGGTCGGGCTCGGCAAGGACGTCACCGACAAGTTCTTAGGGGGGCTGCCCGGTGTCCAGAAAGAGGGATGCGACGGACTCATCACGGCGGCGCGCTGGGTGTTGCATCGAATGCCGGCGCACACTCGTACCGTCTGCCTGGAGTTCTTCGGCCAAGCGCGTGACGCCATTCCGACGATCGTGGAAATAAAACGTTATCTCGATACCGAGGGCAGGGCACGCGGCGCCACTCTCGCGGGTCTCGAACATCTCGATGAACGCTACCTCAAGGCCGTCGGCTACGCCACCAAGTCCAAGCGCGGTGCACTGCCCAAGATGGTGCTGTTTGGAGACATCGTCGGTGAGGACGATGCGGCCGTGGCCGCCGCGACATCGGAGGTGGTGCGGCTGGCGAACGCGCGTTCGGGTGAAGGCTTCATCGCCGTCAGCCCCGACGCGCGCAAGAAGTTCTGGCTTGATCGGGCCAAGACGGCCGCCATCGCCAAGCACACCAACGCGTTCAAGATCAATGAGGATGTGGTCATCCCACTCGAGCGGCTGGGAGAATATACCGACGCGATCGAGCGCATCAACATCGAGCTGTCGATCGGCAACAAGCTGGAATTGACGACCGCACTTGAGGATTATTTCGCCGACGCGGAGCGGGGAGAAGTAGCGGCCGAGACCGCGGCAGGCGATGGCTATCGCGAACGCCGCGTCGCGGCGCTCGAACTCGTCAATCGAGTGCGGGCGCGTTGGCAGTACCTGCAGGACTCGCTCGATCTGCCGTTGCAGACGGCTGGCCAGGCATTCGAGCGCCTGGGCATCAGCACCCCGCACGCCGCCGCAGGCACGGTTTTCGATCGCTTACAGGATCGCAGCATCCGGGTGAGTTGGAAGACCGAGTTGCGCGCCGAACTCGCACGCATCCTGGTCGGCTCCCAATACGCCGCGGTACTGCGAGACTGCGATGCCCTGCACCGGCGCATCTTGCAGGGTCGGGTCTTCGTCGCGCTGCACATGCATGCCGGCGACGGCAACGTGCACACCAACATCCCGGTCAATTCCGACAACTATGCGATGCTGAAGACGGCGAACGGCGCCGTGGCGCGCATCATGCGCATTGCGCGAGAGTTGGACGGCGTGATTTCGGGCGAGCACGGCATCGGCATCACCAAGCTCGAGTATCTCGACGATGCCGAACTCGAAGGCTTCCGCATCTACAAGCAGGCGGTGGACCCGAACGGCCATTTCAACAAGCACAAGCTGATGCCGGGCGCCGATCTGCGCCGCGCCTACACGCCGAGCTTCGGTCTGCTCGGACACGAGTCGCTGATCATGCGCCAATCGGACATCAGCACGATCTCCGACGCGATCAAGGACTGTCTGCGTTGCGGGAAGTGCAAGCCGGTCTGCGCCACCCACGTGCCGCGCGCCAATCTTCTGTATTCCCCGCGCGACAAGATCCTGGCCACGTCGCTGCTGATCGAGGCCTTTCTCTACGAGGAGCAAACTCGACGCGGCGTGTCCATTCAACACTGGGACGAACTCGCGGACGTGGCGGATCATTGCACGCTCTGCCACAAGTGCCTGACGCCCTGCCCCGTCGGCATCGATTTCGGCGACGTGTCGATGGCCATGCGCGACCTGCTGCGCCGCATGGGTAAGAAGCGTTTCAATCCCGGCACGGCCGCCTCGATGTTTTTCTTGAACGCGACCAACCCGCAGACGATCAAGCTGGCCCGTAAGATCATGATCGATTGGGGCTATGGGGCACAGCGACTGGCAAACCGGGCGCTCCGCAGCGTGGCCAGAGCGCAAACCCAGCGGCCTCCATCGACGACGGGCAAAGCGCCGATGAGAGAGGAGGTGATCCACTTCGTCAATAAACGCATGCCGGGCGGATTGCCGAAACGCACGGCGCGTGCGCTGCTCGATATCGAGGACCGTAACTATGTGCCCATCATCCGCGACCCTCGCAATACCAGCAGCGAATCGGAGGCCGTATTTTATTTCCCCGGCTGCGGCTCCGAGCGCTTGTTCTCGCAGGTGGGACTCGCCACGCAGGCCATGCTCTGGCACGTGGGCGTACAGACCGTGCTGCCGCCGGGTTATCTATGCTGCGGTTACCCGCAGCGCGGCGCCGGCGAGGCGGAAAAGGCCGACACCATCATCACCGACAATCGGGTGCTGTTCCATCGCGTCGCGAATACCCTCAACTACCTCGACATCAAGACCATCGTGGTGAGCTGCGGCACCTGCTTCGATCAACTACAAGGCTATGAATTCGAGAGCATATTTCCCGGCTGCAAGATCATCGACATCCATGAATACCTGATGGAAAAGGGCGTGCGACTCGAGGGAGTCACCGGCGTGCGCTACCTCTATCATGATCCATGCCACACCCCGATGAAAAAGTACGATGCCCTCGCGGTGGTCAATACGCTGATGAATGCCGCGCAAAACGGGGCCGTGACCAAGAATGCCCGCTGCTGCGGCGAATCGGGAACGCTCGCGGTCACCCGTCCGGACATCTCCACCCAAATCCGCTTTCGCAAGGAAGAGGAAGTACGCGGGGACGTCGACCGGATCCGGTCACAGGGCCACGACGGCGAGGTCAAGATACTCACGTCATGCCCCTCGTGTCTGCAAGGACTGAAGCGCTTCAACGATGATTCAGGGACTGACGCGGACTACATCGTCGTCGAAATCGCCAAGCACATCCTGGGCGCCGATTGGCTGCCCGACTACGTGCGCCAGGCCAACGCCGGCGGCATCGAGCGAGTGCTCGTCTGACCGAGCGCCCTGACGACACGCCACGTCTCGGCGTTCTGCCGTTCATCGTCGCGGCGACGTTCTTCATGGAATATCTCGACACGACCATCATCGCCACGGCGCTGCCGCAGATGGCGCGCTCATTCGATGTGGGTCCGAACGAGGTGAGTCTCGGGATGACCGCGTACATGCTGACCCTCGCGGTGTTCATTCCGGTGAGCGGATGGATCGCCGACCGCTTCGGTTCACGGACGGTGTATGCCGGCGCGCTGATCGTCTTTACGGCCGCGTCCGTGCTGTGCGGAGCCTCGGTCGGCATTGATTCCTTTACCGCTGCACGGGTACTGCAGGGCATGGGCGGAGCGCTGATGGTGCCGGTTGGACGGATGGTGGTGGTGCGCAACACCGACAAGGCTCGGCTGTTGGCGGCAATCTCGACCATCACCTGGCCGGCGATCGTCGCGCCGGTCGTCGGCCCGACGTTGGGCGGTTTCATCACCACCTATGCATCCTGGCATTGGGTGTTCTTCCTCAATGTACCGTTCGGCCTGCTCGCCGTGATCGCGATCATCCGTTATGTTCCGAATCAGCACGGCGACCGGCCACGGCCGCTCGATGGAATGGGCTTCCTGCTGTGTGGCAGCGCGTTGATCGGCGTGTTCTATGGCACGGAGTTGGCGAGCCATCGCGATACCGATCCGGCCGCCGCCGCGGCCTGCGTGGTGGCCGGCTTGATCGTCGGGTACTTTGCCATCCGCCATCTGCGCCGTAGGCGCGATCCGCTACTGGATTTGTCCATGTTGCGCATACCCACCTACGCTGCCACCGTGCTGTGGGGCTCCGCCACTCGGATAGGCATCGAAGCGGTGCCGTACTTAAGTCCGTTGTTGTTCCAGATCGGCTTTGGCCTGTCAGCCTTTCAGTCGGGCCTGCTGCTGCTCGCCACCGCCACAGGCAACCTCGGCATGAAGGTATTCACGACCCCCATCCTGCGCAGGTTCGGGTTTCGGCGCGTGGCGATCACGGCGAGTACGGTTGCCGGACTGTTCGTGATCGGCTGCGGCTGGCTGGTCCCGACGACTCCGCTCGCCGTCATCCTGAGCGTCCTGTTCGCTTACGGATTAGGGCGTTCCCTGCAATTCACCACGCTCGCGACGCTCGCGTACGCGGACGTTGATGATCGCCAGAAGGCGGCCGCCAGCACGCTCTGGAGCGTGGCCCAGCAAATGACGATCGGCCTCGGCATCGCTTTCGGTGCCTTGGGTTTGCGCCTCGCGCACCGCCAGAGCGGGCCCTTCGTTTTGCGCGACTTCCGCTGGGCGTTCCTCGCGGCGGGCGTCCTGGTGCTGTTCTCGATCATAGGCTACGCCCGACTTGCGCGGGACGCCGGCCGCTCGATCGCAACACCGCGCTGACCCGCGCAAAGATCCACGCACTGGCGCAACGTCCGCAAATGGGACGGAGTGCATTGGCCGCGGCTCCTTACCATGGCATCATGACAGTATGATGTCATTCACCGTCATGTCTTGGTGGTCCTGCCTGTGCGCCGTCGGCGCCTTCAATATCGTGGCCTGGTCGATATCGGCCGCCGTGCTGCGTCGGCGGCGCCCCGATCTGACCGAGGCAGCGTATCGCATGCGCCGCCTCCAGTTGATCCTCTCCGCCCTCTATGTCGCCGGCTGCGCGTTCCGCTCGGCGGTGCCGGTCTATGACGTCCCGCGCATCTGCCTGTTCGATCACTGGTTTTCGAGCGTGCTGGTCGGCCGGTCGGTGGCCACGGTGGCAGAATTGTGTTTCGTCGCCCAGTGGGCGCTCATGTTGCATGAGATTGCGCGCATTGCCCAGAGCGCGACCGCTCGACTGACCTCGCTCGCGGTGGTTCCACTGATCGCCGTGGCGGAGACTTTCTCCTGGTATTCGGTGCTGACCACGGCCAATATCGGTCACGTCGTCGAGGAGTCGTTGTGGGGGTTCAGCGTCGCGCTGATGGTGGCGAGTTCGTTGGTTCTCATACCTCGCTGTGTGGTCCGCTGGCGCGCCATCATTCTCGGCTGGTGCGTCGCCGGTATGGTCTATGTCGCCTTTATGGTCACCGTCGACGTGCCCATGTATTGGAAGCGTTGGCTCGCGGACCAGTCAGCGGGTAGGCATTACATGACGATCGCCGAGGGCCTCAGGGATGTTGCGTCGCGCCGCATCGTCTCGCATGAATGGGGGGACTGGAAACACGAAGTGCTCTGGATGTCCCTCTACTTCAGCGTTGCGGTGTGGATCAGCCTATCGCTCGTGCATGCGCCCGAAGCGAAGGCGCATCGGATGCTTCGCGACCGCAAGCGGGCGCAGTTCGCTGCGACGGAACGGATGAGTCTCACAGGAAGTGGCGGCGTCGACCTACGTTGAACGGCGCCGCGGGCATGCACACTGGCCATTCATCGTGGTGGCTTCGAGTTCATGGCACAAACCCGCATCGTTGGTTGTCCGAACTGCGGACTGGTCCAGCGAGCTCCTGCGGCCAGCGGATCTGCAGTTCTTTGTCGCCGTTGTAGTTCACCGCTCGAGGTCGAACGGTGGCGCGACACCGGGGTCGCCTTGGCGTTTGCCGCCGGCACACTGCTATTACTGATCCCCGCCACCTTCGAACCCTTCTTGATGACGACGGCGCTCGGCGCGAGCCGGACGAGTGTGCTGCCGTCGAGCGCGGCGTTCCTGTGGCGGGAGGGCTGGTCATTGCTCAGCGCGGCGGTGATGTTGTTCACCATCGTCTTCCCGGCGCTGCGCTTTGCCGCCCTCTGCGCCGTGCTCGGCGCATTGCGCCTGGGGCGCAAGCCTCGCTGGCTGGCCACCGGCTTTCGCTGCGCGAATGCGCTCGAAACCTGGGCGATGCTCGATGTTTTCCTGTTGGCATCGGTCATCGCCTATCTGCGACTCGCGGATTCCATCTCGGTCCGCGTCGAGATCGGCGGCGCATGCTTCCTGGGTGCCGCCCTGCTGTCGCTGTTGACCCGGGCGGCCCTCGATGAAGAGCGCGTCTGGCGGCTGATCGCCCCAGGCATCGCCTCCGCCAACGGCTTCGATGCCCTGCTCTGCCCGGGCTGCCGCCTCGCACTGTCCCGCGGCGCCGCGGCGAGCCACTGCCCGCGTTGTGGGTCCGCCGTCCACCCGCCGACAGAGGGTAGCGTCGTCGCCTCGATCGCCCTGCTGGTCGCGGCTGCGTTGCTCTACTTTCCGGCGAATGCCTATCCGATGGCGACCATTCCGATGAACCTCACGCCCACTCCCTACACGGTATTGGGCGGCATCATCGACCTGGCCGAGGCCCACTTCCTCGGACTCGCGGCGCTGGTCTTCACAGCGAGTTTTGCGATCCCCCTCCTCAAGATGATCGGCATGACCTGGTGCAATGCGTCGGTTCTGAGCGGTTCGCGGCGGCGCTTGATCGCGAAGACTCGGGTGTACCGGTGGCTCGATGAAATCGGGCGGTGGTCCATGGTGGATCCGTTCACCATCGCGTGCACGGTTCCGCTCGTGCATTACAACGGCCTGATCGACGGGCGCGCCGATGCGGCCGCCACCCCGTTCGCCGCGGTGGTCATCCTGACGACGCTGTCCGTCAAAGTATTCGATCCGCGGCTTCTGTGGAACGGCCGCGAGCGGCCGGCATGAACGACTCACCCGACTCGAGTAGTTTGCCCGACGCCCGTTCGCGCCGCGCCTGGTGGCCGGGGCTGGTATGGGCCGTCCCTCTCGCCGCCCTCATCATCGTGGCCTACCTCGGCATTCAGGCGCTGGCCAAGCGCGGGATTTTGGTCACGGTCACTTTCGATAGCGCCGCGGGTGCGAGCCCCGGCGACACGAAGGTCGTTTATCGAGGGGTGGACGTGGGGACTGTCGAAGCCATCGTTCCGAACAAGGACGACCGGCGGCTCGATTTCAAACTACGGATCGACCCGCGTGCCAAAGACGGTCTGAACACGAACGCGCGTTTCTGGCTGATCGGCGCGGCGCCCAATCTGTCGGACTTGAGTTCGCTGAAAGCCGCCGTGGAGGGCGTCACGGTGGGCTTCGAACCCGGGACGGGTGGTACTCCGGAACGCCGTTTCAACGGACTGGAAAGGGCGCCCATCGTACTGCCGGGCCAACGCGGCACCCGGTTCGTGTTACAGGCGCGGACGCTATCGTCGGTACGGGAAGGCTCCGAGGTCTTGTTTCGCGGCCTGCCGATCGGCAAGGTCACCGACGTCAAATTCGACGCGGAGCGAGGGTTCTCTCTGCAAGTGTTCATCTTTGAGCCCTACGAGTCCCTCATCAAACCCGATGATCTTTTCTGGACCTCGAGTCCGCTGCAACTCACCTTTGGCGGCGGCAGTATCGATGCGGAACTCGCACCGTTGAGCACCGTCTTTGCCGGCGGAGTCGATCTCGACATTCCCGCCGAAGCGCGTGGCGAAGCACGAAGTCCCGCGGGCGCACAGTTCGTGCTCTACCCTTCGCAAATCGCCGCCCGCCAGGAGCTGTCAGGACCCAAGGTGCGCTATGACTTCGACTTTTCGGGCGCTGCCGGTGACCTGGCGCAAGGCGCTGCCGTGACGTTGCTCGGATTTCGGATCGGTGAGGTGGAGAATGTACGGCTCGCCTACCAGCGCGGCACCGGCCAACCCTACACGGCGGTGACGGCGGAACTGTACCTCGAACGTCTCGTCCCCGGTGCCGGGAGGCCCGAGGCCGCGGCGTCGCCACCCGCAACGACTCTCAAGGACGTGCGCGCCGCGATGGATGGCAAGCTGCGGGCGTTACTGCGACTCGGCTACCGCGCTCGCCTGAAGCAGACCCCCGCGCTGATCGGCGCGCGCGCCATCGCGCTGGTGCCGGTCCAGGGTGCGCATCCCGCCGATCTGGTCTATGACGACACGCCGCGCGGCGGTGTAACGCACGGCGGTGCGATGGGCGAGAGCGCAGCGATCGGTCGAATTCCGACCGCCCAGGGCTCGACCGATCTCGATGACATCACCTCGCAGACGGATCGACTGCTGATCAAGGCCAATCACATTCCCATCGAGCAGATCGGACAAGATCTGGGGGAGATCACCAGCCGTTTGCGCCGCTTGAGCGCTTCGCCGGAGCTGGCTGCGGACGCCACCCACCTGAACAGCAGCCTCGCCGATCTATCACAAATGCTGGCCGAGGCGCGACCGCAAATCGGCCCCTTGCTCGACAAACTCAATCGAACCGCCGGCGAGCTGTCGCAGACCGTATTGGCCGCCCGGCAACTCCTCTCCGGTCAAGGTGCCTCGCAGAACGAGGGACTACCGGAGGCGATAGGACAGCTCTCCGAGGCGGCGAGGTCGCTGCGCTCTCTGGCTGATTATCTACAACGCCACCCTGAGTCGCTGTTACGCGGCAAGAAGCCGGAACCATGATTCGACGCCAGCGGATTATCGTCATGCTTCTGATGGGGGTCACGTTGAGCGCCTGCCGCAGCGCGCCCACTCGTCTCTTTTCATTGCAAGCCATCGCACCGTCGGCGGCGCCGAGTCACGGCCCGGGAGCGCCCAACGCTTACCAAGGCCCAGCCCTCCGGGTCGACTCGGTCACCGTGCCCCCGGCCTTCGATCGTCTCGAATTGGTCACCGAAACGCGCCCCGCGCAACTTAAGATCGAGGATCTGGACGAGTGGTCGGCACCGCTGGTCGACGAGGCGCGACAGACACTGTCCGCGGACTTGATCGCGCGTCTGCCGGCGGGGCGGGTGATTTTTCCGCACCTGATGAAACCCGAGGGCACGCTGGGTTTGAGCGTCGACGTGCTGGAATTCCACGCCGACGACGCGGGCGCCTCCATGCTGGCGAGTTGGTCGATCGACGCAGCGTCGGGCAATCACGGAGCCACCGGGGGCACGGCGACGCTGCGCATTCCGCTCTCCGCCGGTACGTCACCCGCGATGGTCACCGCCTGGAACCAACTCCTCGCCCAACTCGCGGACCGGATCGTCGACTCGCTGGGGCGCTGACCCGGCGCTGATCGTCTGCGGCACCGGCCAACTCAGGCCGACGAGTTCTCCGACCGGCCGGTGCGCGACACCCACCAGCTCACGCCGATGATCATCACGGTCACCACCGAGATCGTGAGCGTGGCCAGCACGTTGATCTCCGGGCTGACGCCGAGCCGAACTTTGGAGAACACGACCATGGGCAGCGTGCTGCTGCCCGGACCCGAGGTGAAGCTCGAGATAACGAGGTCATCCCAGGACAACGTGAACGCCAGCAGCCAGCCGGAGAGGATGGCCGGAAAGATGATCGGCAACGTGATGACGAAGAATACCTTGAGGGGCCGTGCGCCCAAATCCATGGCAGCCTCTTCGAGGGCGCTGTCGAAACTGGCCAGCCTCGATTGCACCACCACCGTGACGTAGGCCATCGAAAAGGTCATGTGTCCGATGGTCATCGTGGTGATACCGCGCCCCGCCGGCCAGCCGATGGCCTGCTCCAAGGCGACGAACAACAGCAGCAGCGACAGGCCGGTGATCACCTCGGGCATCACCAGCGGCGCCGTGGTCATCGCATTGAATGTGAAGCGCCCGCGAAATTGCGTGAAGCGGGCAAGTCCGAAACCGGCCAGCGTTCCCAGGATGACGGATCCGCTCGCATTGATCACCGCCACCTTCAGCGAGATCCAGGCCGCATCCAGAATTTCCTCGTTATGCAGCAACGAGACATACCATTTCAACGTGGGCGAGTTGGCCGCATCCCACACCGTCACCAAACGCGAGGCGTTGAAGGAGAACACGATCATCGACAGTATTGGTATGTACAAGAACGCGAAGCCGAACGCGAGACAGGTGACGATGAAGTAGGAGCGCCGATAATTCATCGCGCACCCGCCGACTCGCGCGCCTGCACGCTCTGGTACCACATCATGAACGGCACGAGGATCACCAACAGCAGGATCGCCACCGCACTCGCCACCGGCCAGGCCCGGTTCGAGAAGAATTCATCCCACAGCACGCGCCCGATCATCAACGCATTGGGTCCGCCCAACAGCGCCGGAATGACGAACTCACCCACCGCCGGGATGAACACCAGCATCGAACCGGCCAGCATGCCGTTGCGGGAAAGCGGCAGCGTAATTTTGTAAAACGCCTGGTAGGGCCGGCAGCCGAGGTCTTCGGCCGCTTCGAGCAACTGCCAGTCCATCTTCTCGAGGTTCGCATACAGCGGCAGGATCATGAACGGCAGATAGGAATAGACGATGCCGATATACATCGCGAACGGCGTGTAGAGCAGGGTCAACGGTTCGTGAATCAGCCCAAGCCAGATCAAGATGTTGTTGATGACGCCGTTCGCCTTCAGCAGCCCGATCCAGGCATACACACGCAGCAGAAGCGATGTCCAGAACGGCAATATCACCAGCAATAACAAAAGATTCCGGGTCCTGGTCTCGGACCGCGCGATGCCGTAAGCCATCGGATAGCCGATCAACAAACAGAATATCGTCGAGATGAAGGCGACCTTGATCGAATTGAGCAGCGCATCCACGTACAGCGAATCGGTGAACAAAAAGGCGTAGTTGTTGAAGTTGAGGTGGATGGCGAGCGAGTTCTTGCCCACCCACTCGAGCAGCGGCTTGTACGGAGGTATTGCCAGATCCACGTCCGAGAACGAAATCTTCAGCACGATCACGAAGGGCACGACGAAGAAGAGCAGCAGCCAGAGGTAAGGCAACGCGACCACGAGTCCACGTCCCGTGATGCCGAATCGCTCGAGAAAGCGCGTAGTCTTCACCTTAAGTCAACGAGTCACGACCACGGGGCTCGACGGGTCCCATGTCAGGTACACCTGTTGTTCCCAGGTGATGGCCTCGGCGTGGCGCGAGGTATTGGGCTGAGTGACCCTGACGATTTTGCCGGTGGCGAGCTTGACGAGATAAATCGACAAATCGCCGAGATACGCGATGTCTTGCACCGCGCCGCGCACCACATTGTCCGTGCCCTCCGGCCGAGCGGTCGACATGAAGATCTTCTCCGGGCGCACCGCGGCCCAGACCACCGCCTCGGGCGCCGCACTGATGCCGTGGCTGACGTAGAGCGTGGCACCGAGTTCGTCTGACGCGATACGCACGTATTCCGGTTCGTCCTCGACCAGCTTGCCTTCGAAGATATTGACCGAGCCGACGAAATCCGCGACGAACTTCGAGCTCGGAAATTCGTAGATTTCCGACGGTGTCCCGGCCTGCACGATCTCGCCGTGGTTCATGACGCCGATGCGACTCGCCAATGTCATCGCCTCTTCTTGATCATGGGTCACGACCACGAAAGTGACACCCAACTGGTCCTGGATGCTGATGAGCTCGAACTGGGTGTGTTCGCGCAGTTTCTTGTCGAGCGCGCCCAACGGCTCGTCCAACAGCAAAAGCTTCGGCCGTTTGACCAGCGACCGGGCGAGCGCAACGCGCTGTTTCTGGCCTCCCGACAGTTGATGCGGCTTACGCTTGGCGAAACTGCCGAGCTTCACGAGGTCGAGCATGGTGGCAACGCGTTCAGCGATCTCGGCCTTCGGCACCCGATCCTGCTTCAAGCCAAAAGCGACATTCTGTTCGACCGTCATGTGCGGGAACAAGGCATAGCTCTGGAACATCATGTTCACCGGCCGCTCATACGGCGGCACCCCGGTCATGTCCTCCCCGTCGATGAAGATGCGTCCGGCGCTCGGTGTTTCGAACCCACCCAGCATGCGCAGCAACGTGGTCTTGCCGCAGCCCGAGGCGCCGAGCAGACAGAAAATCTCGCCCTTGTAGATCTTGAGCGATACGTCATCGACCGCTTTGAAATCGCCGAACGTCTTGCTGACGCCGTCGACTTGCACATAGGGACGGGCATTGGGGTCTTTCCACGGAGCGGCCTTGACGGCGCCAACGGAAGTCGTCATGGAGGCTCCTATTGACCGGTCTTGAATTTCTGCCACATCCGCGTGATCGCGCGGGTCTGTTCCGGTGAGTCGGCCATCTGTACGGCCAGCTTCTCGCGAATCTCGGGCGGCGGATAGATGCCGGGGTCATTGCGGACCGCCGGCTCGACCAGCGCCTGGCCTGGCAGATTGGCCGTCGCGTAGCGTTTGAAGGTGGAGATGTCGGCGCTGACCTGGGGCGTCATGATGTAGTTGATGTAAGCATAGGCGCTCGCGGGATCGGGGGCATCCTTCGGGATCGCCAGCATGTCGAACCACAAGATCGATCCCTCCTTGGGCACGATGTATTTGATTTCGATGCCCTTATTGGCATCGTGGGCGCGGTCGCGCGCCTGTAGCACATCGCCGTTGTAGCCGACCGCGACGCACTGATCGCCATTCGCCAGCGCCTCGATGAATTCGGAGGAATTGATATTGCGGATGTAGGGCCGGATCTTGAGCAGAGTGGCCTCGGCGGCCGCGAGATCCTCGGCCTTCTGCGAGTTGGGATCGCGACCCAGGTAGCTCAGCACCGCACGGACCATCTCGGCCGGCGAATCGAGCACGCTGATGCCACATTTGGCAAGCTTCCCGGCCACGGCCGGGTCGAACACGAGACGCCAGCTGTCGAGCGGCGCATCCGGCATCAGTGCCTTGACCATTTTCTCGTTGTAGCCAATGCCGTTGGTACCCCAGGCATAGATCACGCCGTGAGCGTTACCCGGATCGTGCATGGCGACCTTGGCCATCAACTGCGGATCCATGTTCTTGAGATTCGGCAGCTTCGATTTATCGAGCGTCATATACACGCCGGCTTTGATCTGGCGCTCGAAATACGAGGCGGTGGGTACCACCACATCGAAGCCGCTGGCGCCGGCGAGCAGCCGGGTCTCCAGCGTCTCGTTGGTGTCGAAATAGGACACATGCACTTTGATGCCGGTCTGTTTCTCGAAATCGGACAGCGTATTCGGCGCGAGATAATCCGACCAAATATAGAGGTTCAATACCTTGGGCCCGCTCTGACCCTTCGCGTCGGTCGATTCGGCCGCCGGAGCTCCCGGTTTACCCCCACATCCATTCAACAATAATGCCGACCCAAACGCCAGAATCGCCATCCGACGAGCACTGAATATCAAACGAGTCCCCTTCTAATGTGCGCAACGATCTCAGCTGGCCGGCGGGCTGCGCAGACCGCGAGAGACTCCCGTTATAGCGCAGGCCGAGGCGCGGGGACAGAGCCAGACTCGTTAAAGATTTCGGGACCCGCAGATGGCCGGGTCAAGGAGGGGCGGACTCGCTACACATTGAGCAGAAGGTGCTCGCGCTCCCAGGAACTGATGACCTGCGCAAAGGTCTCGTACTCGGCTTCCTTGACCGCCGTATAGGCCAGCACGAAGCGGTCCCCGAAAAGGTCGACCAGAGGCTTCGACTCACGCAGCAAACGCAGCGCTTCGGCCAGCGTGCGCGGCAGGGCGATGGCGAGGTCATAGGCGCTGCCCGAGATCGGCTCGGAGGGTTTCAATGCCTCCACCATGCCGAGATAACCACAGGCGAGCGAGGCGGCGATCGCGAGGTACGGATTCGCATCGGCGCCGCCGACGCGATTTTCGACGCGGCGGGCCTCGGGGCCCGACATCGGCACACGCAGCCCGGCGGTGCGGTTGTCGTAGCCCCAGTGAACGTTGATCGGTGCGGCCGAATAGCGGCTGATCCGGCGATAGCTGTTGACGTTCGGCGCGAACAGCGACATGGCCCCCGGCAGATACTTCTGCAAGCCGGCAATGTGGCCGAAGAACAGCGACGACGGTGAACCGTCCGGATTGCTGAAGATATTCTTGCGGGTCTTGGCGTCGACGATGCTCTGGTGAAGATGCATGGCGCTGCCCGGTTCCTTCGCCATCGGTTTTGCCATGAACGTCGCATACATCTTGTGGCGCAGGGCCGCCTCGCGCGCGGTGCGCTTGAACAGAAAAGCCTGGTCGGCAAGGCTCATCGGATAGCCGTGCAGAAGGTTGATCTCCATCTGCGCCGCCCCCGACTCATGGATCAGCGTATCGATCTCGATGTCCTGGGCCTCGCAGAACGAGTACATGTCGTCAAACAGCGGGTCGAACTCGTTCACCGCGGCGATGCTGTACGCCTGGCGCCCTATTTCGGGGCGCCCAGATCGGCCCACCGGCGGTTTGAGCGGATAGTCCGAATCGATATTGGGTTCGACCAGGAAGAACTCGAGTTCCGGCGCAACCACCGGTTCCCAGCCATGCGCCTCGTACAATTCGAGCACCCGACGCAGCACGTAGCGGGGTGCCATCGTCACCGGCCGGCCATCGCCATAGAAGCAGTCGTGAATGACCTGGGCGGTGGGCTCCGCGGCCCAGGGCACCACCCGCACCGTCTTCGGATCGGCTTTGAGGACGATGTCGATGTCCGACGGATTCATCGCACTCTGGTCGTCCGGGTAATCCCCGGTGACCGTCTGGAGAAAGATCGCCTCCGGCAGTCGCATCCCCTCTTCCTCGGCGAACTTCTCGGCCGGCATCAGTTTGCCGCGCGCCACACCCGCCATGTCGGGAATGATCGCCTCCACCTCGGAAATCCCGTGCTCTTTGAGGAATTGCTGAATCGTACTGGCCATAGATCACCTTCGAATCGATGCGCGACGAGCGGCTTCGCCGAATGCCGCAAAGAGCGCGCGGGAAAAAGAATTATTTGCAAATTGCCATTCAGGATGCCACTGCACACCGAGGGCGAAAGCTGAGGATCCGGCCACCTGAAACGCTTCTATGACACCGTCCGGTGCGCAGGCCTCGACTTTGAGATCCTTGCCCAACGTTTTCACACCCTGCCAATGCAATGAATTGACGTGCAGGCGGTCCTCTCCGGCCAACTGTTGCAGCAGCCCTCCAGGCTCCAACAGGACTTCGTGAGCGGTCCCATACTGCACATCCAACGAGGCCGACTCATCCTCACGATGGTCGATGTAACCGTCCACTTCATGCAATCGTTGGTGCAACGTGCCCCCATAGGCCACGTTCATCTCTTGGAACCCCCGGCAAATCGCCAGCACCGGCAGACCGGCGGCAATGGCTCTCGGTATCAACGGAAGCGTCGTAGCATCCCGATTTGGGTCATGTAATGTTCCCGGCTCACTCGCCGGTCCTCCGTAGTGATGTGGTTCGACGTTCGACGCGCTGCCCGTGAACAGCAACCCGTCGCAGGCACCCAATAGCGATGGCAGATCCAACTGCGGCCCCAGGGCCGGTATGAGCACTGGCGTGGCCTTCGCTCCCAAGGAGATGGCCTCGATGTATTTCTCGCCGACCATGTGGAAGGGTTGCTTCCCATAGAGCCGGCGATCGGCTGGAATTCCGATGAGCGGCAAGCGCGACATGTTTAATATACTAAACGCTTAAGCAGAACGACTGGGCTTTTGTAACCCCTCTATTACACCACACCCGCACTGGCTCGTCCCGCCCCACCGCGATGATTCGGCTCAAATATAAGCATATTTTGCAGATGTGACGGATTGCTGCGACACCACAACGTTGCATTGCGACGGATTTAGCCGTTAAGGTGCCGAACAGAGCCTCTGTCAGCAGCAGTAAAATCTTAAACACCTTAAGCGATCGTCCCGACTTGCAACTCTCGAACCCGCCCGCCCCTTCGTACTATGCCGCCAGCACTGATTCAACGACGGTGCGGCCGATGCTCGAGGGCGACTTCGCTGCCGACATCGTTGTGGTGGGTGGGGGCATCGCGGGCGTTTCGGCGGCGCTGCACTTGGCCGAGCGGGGTTACACGGTTGCTCTGCTGGAGGCTCGCTTCATCGGCTACGGCGCGTCCGGCCGCAGCGGCGGGCAGACGATTTTCGGACTCGCGGCCAGTCAGAAAAGCCTGTGCGCGGCGGTCGGTCGGGACGATGCGCGGCGCCTGTTCGATCTCTCGGTCGAGGCGCTCGACTGTACCCAGCGACTGATCGACGCCCACCATATCGATTGCGACTATCGGCCCAATCACGTGCACGTCGCCACCAAGCCGCGCCACGTGCGCGAATTGGCCGAGTGGGTGGAGGAATTGCACAGCGTCTATGGTTACACATCCGCTCAGTTGCTCGATCGCGGGGAGCTAGACGCCCATGTCCGCAGCGGCCGCTATCTCGCCGGACTGCTCGACCCACGCAGCGGGCACCTCAATCCGCTGAAATATACTTGGGGACTCGCGCGCGCCGCGCAGGCCAAGGGAGTGAGTATCTTCGAGAACACGCGAGTCCTACGCTACGAGGGCGGTCCGAACATCGTGGTTCACAGCGCGCGTGGCGCCGTGCGCTGCCGCCATCTCGTGCTGTGCGGCAACGCCTATCTCAGCGGCGTCGCGCCGGTGCTCGCGCGGCGGATCCTCGGAGTGGGCACGTACATCGTCGCGACCGAACCGCTGTCGCCTGAGCGCGCGCTCGGGCTGTTGCCGAGCAATGCGGCCGTGGCCGACATCAACTGGATCTTGGACTACCTGCGCTTGAGCGTCGATCATCGGCTGCTGTTCGGGGGTCGGGTGAGCTACAGCGCGGTGCAGCCACCGAATCTCGCCGAGTCCATGCGAATGCGCATGGTTCGGGTGTTTCCGTCGCTCACCGACTTGAAGATCGCCTATACCTGGGGCGGCTATCTCGACATCACGATGAGCCGGGCGCCGGATTTCGGGCGGCTCGCGCCCAATGTGTACTACCTGCAGGGTTTCTCCGGGCACGGCATGGCCCTCACGGGCCTCGCCGGCCAGCTGGTCGCGGAGGCCGTCGCGGGAACGGCCGAGCGCTTCGATGTGTTCACACGCATTCCGCACCGGGATTTCCCGGGCGGGCCGCTCTTGCGGCGGCCGTCGCTGGTGCTGGCCATGCTCTATTATCGCTTGCGCGATTTGCTATAACGCTCGCTTGCGCAAGCTCCCGGGCCCGCGGTCACTCGCCCGCAGTCGCTCGCCGGCCGTCACGAGGCATGACGAATCACGAAGGCGCGGTGGATCTTCGCGTGCCGCTCGAAGTCCTTTGGAATCGTGCTCGCACTGATGTCCTCGATCGCAAGATCAGCGAACGCCGCGGCATCCAACTCGAAGCGCGTATAGTTGGTCGAGAACACCAACCGTCCGCCAGGCCTCAACAACTTGAAGGATCGGCGGATCATCCCGACGTGGTCGCGCTGCACGTCGAGCACGCCGTCCATGCGCTTGGAATTCGAGAAGGTGGGCGGATCGACGAAGATCAGATCGAACCGCGGTCCCCATACCGATTGACTCTCGAGCCACTCGAGGCAATCGGCCCGGACGAGCTCATGCTCGCCTCCCTCGAAACCATTGAGCGCCAGGTTCTCCTGCGCCCAGGTGAGGTAGGTGTTCGACAGATCGACGCTTGACGTGCTGCGGGCGCCGCCTGCGGCCGCGTACACGGTCGCGCTCCCGGTGTAACAAAACAAGTTCAGAAAATCCGCATCGCGCGCCCAACTGCGCAGCATTTGACGCATGATGCGATGATCGAGGAACAATCCGGTGTCGAGATAATCGCGAAAGTTGACCCAGAACTCGAGTCCGTTCTCACGCACCACGTGCCGTTCGGCGACGTTGTCCTTTTTCTCGTATTGATGGCTGCCCTTCTGCGGCTTGCGGACCCGCGAATGGACCTGCGCCAAGGGTACGGCGAGCACCTCGGGCAACACCGACAACACCTCGCGGCGCCGCTCGCTTGCGCTCTGCGGGTTCACGGT
>Ga0116226_10000166_pt1 | contig 51357 bp, 37 predicted proteins | sample S1TSphfallax_FD_89692 | JGI IMG/M metagenome (GOLD analysis project Ga0116226, IMG submission 89692) | Host-associated microbial communities from peat moss isolated from Minnesota, USA - S1T2_Fa - Sphagnum fallax MG | ecosystem: Host-associated > Plants > Peat moss > Unclassified | place: USA... | reverse complement strand
TGAATGTACGTTTCATAGCGACGGCCGAGTTGAAGATGAGCGGGCCACGCCATCGAGGCGCGACCTTCGCGGAAAGGCGGGAAGGGTACTGAGGCGACCCGCAGGTGTCAATAGACGCTTCCGCGAGTTGGAGCTAGACTCCCTGCCCTTCCGTCGGTTTTCACCCCATTGCTTGATACTGTCTAGGGAGAGCGCTCTTGTCGGAGACGCTATGGAATCGCTGTCTGCGTGTGCTCGAGAGCGAACTCCCGGAGCAACAGTTCAACACGTGGGTTCGCCCGCTGCAGTCCATCGAGCGGGAAGGTGAGTTGCGGCTGCTCGCCCCTAACCGCTATGTCATTGATTGGTTGGGCGCTAACTCGCTGCCGCGAATCAAGGAATTGGTGCGTGACTTCGCCGAAGGGTCGATCCCGGAAATCGTGCTCGACGTCGGTACCCGTGTGGGGAACCTGCCGTCCGGGCCCGTGCTGCTGCCGGCCAGCAACGATCAGGACATCCGCCAGAGTGCTAGGCCGATGCGGGTCGCCGAATCTCTGTTGGGCGGGCGCATCAATGCGGATTTCACGATGGACACCTTCGTCGAGGGCAAAAGCAATCAGCTCGCGAAGGCCGCGGCGATTCAGGTCGCCCACAACCCTGGCAAGGCCTACAACCCCCTGTTCATCTATGGCGGTGTCGGTCTGGGCAAGACGCATTTGATGCACGCCGTGGCCAACAAGATTCGCGAACGCAATGCGAACGCGCGCGTGGCTTATGTGCATAGCGAGCGTTTCGTTGGCGACATGGTCAAGGCGTTGCAACACAACAAAATGAACGAATTCAAGACCGCCTATCGTTCGGTCGACGCCTTGATGATCGATGACATTCAGTTCTTCGCGAACAAGGAGCGCTCGCAGGAGGAGTTTTTTCATACGTTCAACGCGCTGCTGGAGAGCCAGCAGCAGGTGATTCTGACCTGCGATCGTTACCCGAAGGAGGTCGACGGTCTGGAGGAACGGCTGAAATCCCGCTTCGGCTGGGGTTTGACCGTGGCGATTGAGCCGCCGGAACTGGAAACCTGCGTCGCGATCCTGATGAGCAAGGCGGCGTTCGCGAACGTAGATCTGCCCGAAGAGGTGGCATTTTTCATCGCCAAGCGCATCCGGTCGAACGTGCGCGAATTGGAAGGGGCTTTGCGCCGGGTGGTAGCGACGTCGAACTTCACGGGGCGCCCCATCACGCTGGAGTTCGCCAAGGACGCGCTGCGCGATTTATTGGCGCTTCAAGAAAAGCTCGTCACGGTGGAAAATATCCAGAAGACCGTGGCGGAGTATTACAAGATTCGGATCGCCGATTTGCTGTCGAAGCGGCGCAGCCGGTCGATCGCGCGGCCCCGCCAGGTCGCCATGGCCTTGGCGAAGGAATTGACGAATCACAGTCTGCCGGAAATCGGCGACGCCTTCGGGGGGCGGGACCACACGACCGTGCTGCACGCGTGTCGGCGAATCAAGGAACTGCGGGAGTCTGAACGACGCATCGGCGAGGACTACTTAAACCTGTTGAGAACCCTGGCTGGTTAGCGCTGGAGAAGCTGTGGATAAATCGGAGGGGTCGGTTATCCACATTTCAACCACCGCTTGCGCACGGCGGTTGAACAGGTCGGGGAGATGGTTATGCTGGCTGCAAGACATTGATTGGAAAATGGATTTTACGCTTATCCAGCGAGATCGGGCGCTTCAGTAATCATAGTAATAATCTATATTAAGAACTTAAATTTAAGAGTGAATGCACAGGTGACCAGATGAAACTGACCGCAGAGCGCGAAAAATTGTTGGCTCCGTTGCAAGCCGTGATCGGAGTCGTCGAACGACGCCAGACGATGCCGGTGCTCGCCAACGTGTTGCTCGGCGCCAGGGAGGGGCGTTTGTCGATCACGGCGACTGATCTGGAGGTGGAGTTGGTTGCATCCACGACCGAGGTCACCGTGATTCACGCTGGCGACATCACAGTTCCAGGGCGCAAGTTTTTGGATATCTTGCGGGCGCTGCCGGAGAGGCTCGTGGTGTCGCTGTCGGTCGAGGCGGAGAAGGTCGTGATCAAGGCGGGGCGCAGCCGGTTCAGTTTGTCGACCCTGCCGGCAACGGAGTTTCCGATTGTCGACGACATCAACGCCCAGCAGAGTGTGCAGATCGCTCGCAAGGATTTATCGAGACTGCTGGAAAAGACGCACTTTTCCATGGCGCAGCAGGACGTCCGGTACTATCTGAACGGCATGCTCCTGGAGATCGACGGGCAGATATTGCGGGCCGTTGCGACCGATGGACATCGCTTGGCACTGTGCGAGGGTGCGCTTTCCGCCAAAGCCAAAGTGTCTCAGCAAGTGATCGTGCCGCGTAAGGGCGTGCTCGAATTGCAGCGCATCCTAACGCCGGAAGGGGATGCCGAATTGGCGATCGGAACTAATCACGTTCGGGCTCAGATCGGCGATGTTCGGTTCACTTCGAAACTCATTGACGGACGGTTTCCCGAATATTCGCGGGTCATACCGGCGGCGCCTGCGGCTGCGATCAAGGCGGACCGGGACGCTTTGCGTCAGGCGCTGCAGCGAACCTCGATTCTGTCGAACGAGAAATATCGAGGCATTCGGATTACCGTCAAAGAAAACCTGATTACCGTGCAAGCCCATAATCCCGAACAAGAAGAAGCTGAAGAAGAGATTGAGGTTGGGTATGCCGGTGCCGACCTGGAGGTCGGGTTCAACGTGAATTACTTACTGGACGCACTGGCCGCCATCGACGGCGTGGAAGTCGAACTCGGGCTGACGGACAGCAACAGCAGTTGCTTGATTCGCTCTCCCGGCAACGCTTCCGCCCGCTATGTCGTCATGCCCATGAGGTTGTAGGCGCCCGTGGCCTTGCGCCGACTGCAGGTAACGGATCTCCGCTGCTTGCAGTCGGTGGAGTTGGATTTTGACTCTCGGTTTACGCTGATCAGCGGCCCAAACGCCTCCGGCAAGACTAGTCTCCTGGAAGCCCTGTATGTGTTGGGTCGCGGGCGGTCCTTTCGAACCCGCCGCCTGGAACACCTGATACGCCGCAGCCGAGACTGCTTTACGGTCTTTGGGGAGATCGAGCTGCCATCCCGACGGGTGCCGCTCGGGGTTGAGGGGCAGGCGGAGGGGATCAGGGCGCGTGTCGCAGGCGCGGCGGCATCGTTGGCTGAGCTTGCGCTGAACTTCCCGGTGCAAATCATTGATCCCGAGGTCCATAAGCTCATCGAGGAAGGACCTGGACGGCGACGTCGGTTTCTCGACTGGGGAGTGTTCCACGTGGAACCTTCGTTTATCCCAAGCTGGCAGCGCTACCAACAGAGCTTGAAGCAGCGTAATGCCGCGCTGAAAGCCGGGCAGCCGCGCAGCGCTGTCGTGGCGTGGGACCGCGAGCTCACAAAATGCGCAGCTGAGATCTCGAATGCCCGGGGAGCTTATCTGGATCGACTCGCCGAGGTCGCGCGAGGACTGACGCAGCGTTTGCTGGGTCGGGAGCTGGCTTTGAGTTATCGGCAGGGCTGGTCCCGGGAGCAGAGCTTCGAAGTAGCCTTGAGCCAGAGCTGGAAGCTTGACGTGGAGCGGCGCAGTACCCAGGTCGGCCCCCATCGCGCCGAGATCGGTATTCAATTGGATGGCGTGACCGCAAAGGACCGGATTTCGCGCGGACAGCAGAAGCTGCTCGCGGCGGCGCTGTTGATCGCTCAAATCGAGCTATTCCCGCCGGATGCCGCAGCGAAGCCGACTTTACTACTCGATGATCCCGCGGCAGAGCTCGACGACACGCACTTGAGTCAGCTGATCGCGGAGCTTTCGGGCGGCGCCAATCAACTCGTCGTTACAAGTTTGCAGACGGTCAGCGCCTTCGGTTCGCCGGGCCGGCGCTACCGGATCGTCGACGGGGCCGTGAGTCCCGGCTGAGGTTCCACGTGGAACATTGGTGACGTCGCGTACCGTTATCGCAGCGCCATCTCGAAAGCTGCGGCGCAATGGATCAGGGTCGTGTCGAATAAGGGCAAGTCCACCATCTCCTGATTCAACAGCATGCCGACCTCGGTGCAACCCAATATCAAGCTGTCGGCACCTGCTTCGCTGAGACGCTTGGCGATAGCCCTGTAAGTTGTCGCGCTCTCCGGGGTCGTTATATCCCGGCAGAGTTCGTTATAAATGATCCGGTGGGTATCCGACTGGTCTTGGGAGTTTGGAAGAAGGGGTTCTAAGTCGGCGGCAATCAATCGTTCGGTATAGAACGGCTGTTGCATCGTGAAGGCTGTTCCCATCAGCCCAGGGCGCCGCAGCCCTCGCTGGCGTATTGCCGTGGCGGTTGCATCGGCGATATGAATGAATGACGCATTGACTCCCACCATCATCTCGCTCGCTACCTTGTGCATCGTGTTGGTCGCAAGAATGATTAGTTCGGCGCCGCCACGTTCAAGGGCCTTGGCCTCGTTGTTGAGAATCTTCCCAACAGACTCCCAGTCGCCCTTCATTTGCAGAGCCTCAATACGGGCGAAGTCGAGCGAACGAATCAGAAGTTCCGGGGAATGCAAACCGCCACATCGCGCCCGCATCAAGCTGCAGAGTTCTCGGTAATACGTCAGCGTCGACGCGGCAGACATTCCGCCCAGAATTCCTATTGTTTTCACTCTCTGCTCCAAGGCTGGCAAGCCCTTGATCTACCAATGATTTTCCAGACCCGCCGATTCGTGTTTAGGGCGGAAAAATGCTAACATGGGCGGTCAGTACATAGGATCACCCATGTCGGATAAAGACGTATACGATTCGAGTAAAATCAGAGTCTTAAAGGGTCTAGACGCCGTTCGCAAGCGGCCGGGCATGTACATCGGCGACACCGATGACGGCAGCGGCCTGCACCACATGGTTTTTGAAGTCGTCGACAATGCGATCGACGAAGCCCTGGCCGGCCATTGTGACCGGGTGGTCGTAACGATCCACGCGGATGAATCCGTGACGGTCTCCGACAACGGTCGTGGCATCCCCGTCGACATTCATGCCGAAGAGGGCGTCTCAGCAGCCGAAGTCATCATGACCGTGCTGCATTCCGGTGGGAAATTCGACGACAGCTCGTACAAGGTCTCCGGTGGTCTGCACGGCGTCGGTGTCTCGGTGGTCAACGCCCTGTCCGATTTCCTCGAACTGAATATTCGCCGCGATGGGCATTTGCACCGGCAGGAATACCGGCTCGGAGAACCGGTTGCACCTCTGGTCGCCGTGAGCGAGACCACGGAGCGCGGCACGACGCTGCGCTTCAAGCCCAGCGCGCAGATTTTCACCAATATCTCTTTCAATTACGAGACCCTGGCGAAGCGCCTGCGCGAGCTGTCCTTCTTGAACTCCGGCGTACGCATCGAACTCAACGACGAGCGCGACGAGAAGTCCGACGTATTCCAGTTCGAGGGCGGGCTCAAGGCCTTCGTCCAGCACCTCAACCGCAGCAAGACCCCCGTGCACGACACGGTGCTCTGGTTTCAGTCACGCGACGGCAACACGCAGGTGGAAGTCGCGATGCAGTGGAACGACTCATACACCGAGAGCATGTATTGCTATACGAACAATATCCCGCAGAAAGACGGTGGTACGCACCTCGCCGGCTATCGCGCCGCCTTGACGCGCACGCTCAATAATTACATCGAAAAAGAACTGGCCGCGAAGAAGGAGAAAATCCAAACGACCGGCGACGACTGTCGTGAGGGCCTGACTGCGATTCTGTCGGTCAAATTGCCGGACCCGAAGTTCTCCTCGCAGACCAAGGACAAACTCGTTTCCTCCGAAGTCAAGGCCGTGGTCGAATCGGCCGTGGCCCAACGCCTCGAAGAATTCCTGTTGGAGCATCCCCAGGAAGCGCGCTCGATCGTCAACAAGACGCTCGAGGCGGCCCATGCACGCGAAGCGGCGCGCAAAGCCCGCGAGATGACCCGACGCAAGGGCGCACTCGACATCGCCGGTCTGCCGGGCAAGCTGGCCGATTGCCAGGAAAAGGATCCCGCACTATCCGAGATGTTCCTGGTCGAGGGCGACTCGGCCGGCGGCTCCGCGAAGCAGGGACGTGACCGCCGCACGCAGGCCATCCTGCCGCTCAAGGGCAAGATCCTGAACGTCGAGAAAGCGCGCTTCGACAAAATGCTCGCCTCCGCCGAGGTCGGCACCCTGATCACCGCGCTCGGCTGCGGCATCGGCCGTGACGACTTCGACGTCGACAAGCTGCGTTATCACCGCATCATCATCATGAGTGTCGACGGCGACGACCATGTCTTCGTGCGCGATGAACGGCGAGGCACACGCATGGTGCGTATCGGTAAATTCATCGACGACGCTCTGGCGGCTCATGCGCCCGGCGGCGAGGTCGATAAGTTGACCGCGAACACGCTCGGCGACGTGCTGTGCTTCGGGCTCGAGGATCACGTGGTTCGCTTTCGTCGCATCAAGAGCGTGATTCGACACCCCCTGGAAGAGAAGCTCTTTCAGGTGCGCACCGCCTATGGGCGCCGTGTGCGGGTCACTTCCAGCCATAGCGTGTTCGTCGAGCACGCGGGCGAGGTCAAGCTGAAGCGGGGTGATGAGCTGAAACTCGGCGATCGCGTCGTTGCACCCCGCCGCATTCGTTTTCCGAACACCGCACCGGCACGCCTCGACTTGTTGCGCGAGCTGCATGCGGTGCCCGCGGCCGCCGAACAGATTTGGGTCCGTGGCCCCGCCGTAGAAGAGTGGTTCAAATCCCGAATCCGCGACAAGCATGCCGAAATCCATGCATTGACCGAGCGGCGCGACGAAATCCCAGAAGGATTCTCCCGTCCGACGCGCTCGCATTTCGAGGCGTACGTGCGCGCGATCGGTGCGAATACGGCCGAGGTGATGACTCGGGCTTCGGTGGGCCCCAGTCGGCTCGAACGTGTCTGGGGCGATCAGTACACAGGTTCCGGACGCAACGCCGTTCGGGATTACGTGCGACTTACGGATCTCGATTCCCAAGATTTGGACTGGTTTGGCGCGCGTGAAGACCTGCTGCTGACGCCTGAACATTACGGACGCAACGGCATTCGGCGCTTCGTCAACGTTGACCATGATCTCCTCGGATTGCTTGGCTTTTACCTCGCCGAGGGCTCTTGTTCCTACCGCAACGGTATTCGACTCTCGATTGGAAGCGGTAATCAGCGCTTCGCCGCTGAAATCGCGGAAAAATTTTCGCGCGTGTTTGGCCTGCCCGCCATGACTGACTCCTCGCCGGGGCGTTGCGCGGAACTGAAACTCGTCAATCGCGTAGCTGCGCTCGCCTGGCAGCACGTGCTCGGCTTCGCGAATCAAGACTCTACGACCAAGAAGATTCCTGATTTGGTATTCAACGTCTCGGAGGATCTTCGCGTCGCCTTCCTACGCGGCTATCTGCTGGGCGACGGCACGGCTTGTCAGAATCGCATTGCGTTCTCGACATCGTCTTACGATATCGCCAGCGGCATCGTGTACTGCCTGAGCTCCTTGGGCGTGGTGCCGACGATGTCGGAGTACGAGCCGGACGGCGTGATCCGCGAGGTCAACGGCCAGCCCTGCGAGACCAGGCTCACGCATTGGACCATCAGCGTCACGGCTGAAGAGGATCTGCGCATCCTCGAACGCGTGTGGCAAGACCAGGCCGACGCGCCGCAGCTAACCGAACTGCTGTCCTCTACTCGAGCCGGTGGCAAACGTGATTTCGAAATGATCGATGGCGACCTGATGGCCCTGCCGATCCTCGGCATCGAAGAAGTCCCCGCGAGCAATGGGAATGTCTACGACTTCTCGGTCGAGGGCGATGAAAACTTCATTGCCGGCATGGGCGGACTGTGCTGTCACAACACGGACGCCGACGTCGATGGCTCGCATATTCGTACGCTGCTGCTCACGTTCTTCTATCGGCAAATGCCGATTCTGATCGAGCGAGGCCACATCTATATCGCTCAGCCGCCTTTGTACAAGGTAAAGAAAGGCAAGCAGGAGACCTACGTCAAGGACGATATCGAATTGAACGCCCTGCTGCTCAGTACCGCGATCGATGGCGCGGCATTGCACGTCAATACCGACGCGCCCGCCCTGTCCGGATTGGGCCTCGAATCCTTGGCCCGCAAGTACGTGGAAATCCAGAGCATCGTCAAGCGCTGGGCCCGCCGCTACGACGAACGCTTCCTCGATCAACTGCTCTACGTCCCGGAGCTCACGGCAGAAGCCTTTGACCGCAGCGACAGCGTGCGCGACTGGTGCCGCTTGGTCGATGACAAGCTGAATTCCTTGAACGACGCGTCGCGCCGCTATCGTGTACTCGTCGAAGCAGTGGCCGCCGGGGGACATCGCATCACCATCCAGCGCATCGAGCACGGCCTGACCTCGGAAAAGCACATCCACCGCGAATTCTTCGCCTCGGCCGAATATCGTCGCATCGCCGAACTCGCCCAGACGCTCAACGACCTCATGGGGCCGGGCGCGTACATCGTGCGCGGCGACGACCGACAGGAGATCGCGAGCTTCAAAGTTGCGATGAACTGGCTGTTCGAGCAGGCGAAGAAAGGGCAGAGCATCCAACGCTACAAGGGACTCGGTGAGATGAACGCCAGTCAGCTGTGGGACACGACGATCAATCCCGAGACCCGCCGTCTCATGCAGGTACGCATCGAGGACGCGGTCGCCGCCGACGATATCTTCACGACGCTCATGGGAGACGCCGTCGAACCCCGCCGCGAATTCATCGAGAAGAACGCACTGCAGGTGTCGAACTTGGACGTGTGAGCTCGTCCGTTCGGGTGCCTTCACTAGGCGCGCAGAATGGTGACTCTTCCGTCGATCTTAGACCCCCACGCCCGCGCCGCGCGCCGAGGGATCGGCGGCGCTCGAGGCAGACACCGCCTGCGCAAACTGCTGAAACTGCCTGACTACGAACTGGTCGGCAAAGCTTGGCCCATGGAGTCGCTCCATGAATCCACAGTGCCCGCCGCAGGACGTGCGCAGCACGGTCAACAGCGGCGATGGGGCCAAGCGCTCGAGGTCGGAGGCAGGGATGATCGGATCGTCTTCGGCCAGCAGGATGGCCGCCGGAAACCGCAGTGTCTCTAGCCGGTGGCCCGTGACTGCATAGCCGTCGAGATAGGCCTCGAGACTAGAAAAGTCGGTGAACTGGCGAACGAGCCCCTCGGTCATCGAGCGTAAATCCTGTGTGCTCAACAGCGCCTCAAAGTCGGGCAGGTCCGGCCATGCAATCCGCTTACGACGCAAGGAGCGGGACCAGCGTCTAACGAAGTATCGGCGGTAGAGAGACCACCCACGCTCCAGTGCGGTCAGCGTAACGGCAGGATCCAGCACTGGGGATACGGCGGCGGCACCGGCGATCGTGTCCGGGGCGCGAGCATCGGCCGCGACTCTCAGCATGAAGTTTCCGCCGAGCGAGAAGCCCGCCAGGAAAAGCCGCGCGTTCGGAAAACACTCGGCGACTGCGCGCGTGGCACCTACGACCTCTGCCAGTCGGCAGGAATGGAAGATCTCGCGGTTGAGGTGGAGGCTACCCCCGTGATCCCGTAGGTTGAGCCTCAGCACGTCGAATCCACTGGCGAGCAGCTGCGCACCGAGAGAGACGACGTAGCAAGACTCCGCGCTGCCCTCCCAGCCATGCAACACCACAGCGATGCGCCGGCTCTCAGGAATAATGGATGCCGTGCTGGCAAGGTCGATGCCGTCAGCCAGGCTCAAAAATCCCTGTAAGCGAACACCCTCGCCGCAATCCAGCAGCCATTCCCGCCCGCTCGCGAGAAGCCGAGCGCCCCGACGGCGGGTTAGCCATTCCATGACCGGTAGGTTGCCGATCGTCGTTTGCAACTGGCCATTGCGCAACCAGCGCGGCGGCGAGAATAGGGGATACTTTGTCAGGCGACCGGACGCTGGCATGGGCCGCAACCCGGAAGGCGGGTGTCGGCGAGGGCGGTTCGCAAGGAATTCGGGGCGGTGGTCACTCCGGTCATGATAGATCGTGGTGGGCCGGACATGAAGTCGCAAAACCGTCAATCGGCCGTTTGCACGAAACAAAATCCCCTGGGTGCCGGACGCTTGACGGTCTTTTGGTCCACCCCCAGGCTATCGAACCATGAATCCCCTCGTCACCAAGGTCCACGGCAAGGAGAAACGGTGGAGCGCTGAATTCGCCGCGCTCCGCGAACTCTGCCTCGCCTCTGGGCTCAACGAAGACCTCAAGTGGGGTCAGGCTTGCTACGACCTCAACGGCGGAAAGGTCGTCTTGATCCATGGCTTCAAAGCTTATTGCGCCCTGCTGTTCATGAAGGGCGCATTGCTCAAGGATCCCAAGAGCATCCTCGTGCAGCAAACCAAGAACGTGCAGGCCGCAAGGCAGATCCGCTTTGCCGCCCTTGCGGATATCCACCGGCAAAGCGCGGTGATCACGGCTTACATACGCGAGGCGATTGCCGTCGAGAAATCCGGCGCCAAGGTGGCCATGAAAAGCGCCGCAGAGTTCGAGGTGCCCGAGGAGTTTCTAAAACGTATGGAGGAGGATCCAACATTGGCCGACGCCTTTCACGCGCTCACTCCGGGACGGCAGAAGGCCTACCTGCTGCACTTCTCGGGAGCGAAACAATCGACGACGCGCGCCGCGCGGGTGGAGAAGCATGCGCCCAGGATCCTGAAAGGTCTGGGCCTCGACGACTGAGCGCAGTGCGGTTTACCGCGTAAGCCTGAACAAGGTGAGATCACCCTATTGCTGAACCTGGGGCGAGATGGCATCCCCTCGCCTATCGGCGACTGAGTGCACTGGCGGGTTCCACTATGCGCTGCGAGCGCGCGGCAATCAGGCACCGCGCCGCTCAGTTCAGATTGGCTGACAGTCCTCAACATGGGCCATCTCTGATAGCATCGGTGTGTCTCTCCACCTTGGGATCATCGCCCCAAGCCCACAGGTGCCCTGCAGATCAATGCGACAACAAATACACGACATTACGTCGACGCTCCTGAGACGCTCACACGTCTGCAAGGGTTTTCTGCTGTTGCTGATCTTGGCGTACGCCTACTATGCGATCTTGTTGACGGACGGGCACCCTACACACGGTGAACACGCACTGGTCACGCGACCTAACGGCGGATTAAACCTCGTTTTCGATAGCATGGCCCAGCACCTGTTGCAAGGACGCTTCGACGTGGACCCAGCCATCGTTGCTGACGAGGGTTTTCGTGTCAACGGCTCGGTGGTCGCCTACTGGGGGATTTTCTTCGCGTTATTGCGGCTGCCGCTTGCCTTGCTGCCCAACGGATTTGGACTCGACGTGACACGTCTGTCCATGTTGCTGGCGGTCTGTTTGGCCCTGGTCATCAAGCTCGAAACTCTGCGAGTTGTTTTCTATAAAGCGGTGGGTCAACCGGCCGGAGTGATGTACTGGCTCCTCGCATCGACTCTGGCACTGTCCGGGCCGCAAATCGAATTCCTCAAGGGCAGTGTTTACCAAGAAGTGTGCCTCTGGGCCGGTGTTTTTGGGGCCGCTTTCGTCTATCTGGCCGTCACCGGCCTGCTGCTCAAGGGATTTTCTACCAAACGATTCTGCGGTCTCGCGGCAATCGCGGGTTTGGCACTGTTGTCACGGGTTTCGACGGGTATCGAGTTGTACGCGGCCTGCCTACTCTTATTGTTGGTCACTTACGCCCGCGCCATCACCCGCGTGCTCCCGCCATTGTCGATCCTGATCTTGTTCGGGTGCGCTACCGGTTTCGTCAACGACGAGCGTTGGGGAAACCCGCTGGTCTTCGCGGACTATCATGTTTACATCTATAACCTATACCATCCCGACCGCCTGCAGCGTATGGCGGATTTCGGATTGTTCAACATTACTCGCATTCCTCTGAGCCTCCTCTACTACCTCTTGCCAGTCTGGGTCATCCGAAACCACACTGCCGACCTTCTCTTGAGTGCGAACTACACGCGGCTGTTCGACTTTACCGAATTGCCCCCCAGCAGCTTTTTATTGACCGATGCTCTCCTGGTCGGGTTCGCTGCTTACGCGCTTCGCTCCTTGATTTTGGTGCCCCCCGCTTCAGCGATCAAGCGCGCGCAAATCGCCGGGATTGCGGCAGGCTTGAGCGTCGGCGGCATGCTCATGTTGACTGCGATCAGTATGGCATTCCGCTATCGCATCGAATTCTATCCACTGCTCGAATTTTGTGCGTTCCTCGGCTTGTACTCCTACCTGCGCGTCCCGCGCCACGCAACGACGCAGCACATCGATTGGCGCCTTGTTGCCGGCGCGATCACCAGTATCGTCGCGTCACATGGCGTACTGCTGCTTTACAAGCTCTCGGGCAGATCAGGCGCATCCCTGCAAGCGGCAGGATTTTTCGCCTTTTACGAAGAAAGAATGCACGACTTGCTCATGAAGCTGCCCGATTGGCTATACGGTTCGGTTGCACCTTGACGATCCTGGTCACAGGTTCGTCGGGGCTGATCGGCGCCACACTCACGCAGTATTTCGCGGGTCGCGGCATTGCATTTGTCGGCGTCGATTTGCGTTCGACTTCGGAATCGCAACGGATCGATGTATCCGATATCGAGCGGATGAAGCTTCTCCTGCCGCCGATATCGGGCATCATCCATCTTGCCGCGGTATCACGTGTGATCGATGGCCAGCGCGATCCCACGCGCTGCTGGCGAGTCAATGTGGAATCGACGCGCGCCCTGCTGGCTGCTGCCCTGGCGTCTTCAATGCGACCTTGGTTCATCTATGCCAGCAGTCGCGAGGTATACGGGACGCAATCCATCCAGCCGGTCGCGGAGGATGCGCCACTGCAGCCGGTCAACGTCTACGCTCGTTCCAAGATGGCGGCGGAAATGCTGGTCGATGAGGCGCGCCAGGCGGGTCTCGCCACCGCGGTCCTGAGATTCGCCAGCGTCTACGGTCGGACCGACGATCACCGCGATCGCGTCATACCGGCGTTCGTCGCGGCGGCGGTTTCGGGAGGCGTGCTGCGGGTGGACGGCACGGACTGTGCGTTCGACGTCAATCATGTAGATGACGTAGTACGCGGTATCGCCCGAGCGGCCGAATTATTGGATGGCGGCGAACGACTGCTGCCGACATTGCATTTCGTCAGCGGCCGCAGCACGGGCCTGCTCGAATTGGCGCAGATTTGCTGTCGCATCGGGCGCGAGGGTGCACGTATCGTCGAAGCGCCGCCACGCGATTTCGACGTGCATAGATTCGTCGGCGATCCGCGCCGGGCACGCGAGGTGCTGGGGTGGCAATCTCGTATCGATCTGGAGACCGGTTTGGCGCGACTCGCAGCCGATTTCACGCGGAGCGGGATATGACCGCGCCACGCGTATGCATCATCGGTGCCGGACCGGCTGGCCTGACGGCTGCGTATCGTCTGCAGCAGTTGGGGGCAAATGTCGCCGTATTCGAGGCCGCCGACACGGTGGGCGGCCTCGCACGAAGTTTCGATCTGTGGGGGCAGCGTGTGGATTTGGGTCCGCATCGATTCTTCAGCAGCGACGCGCGAGTAAATCGATTGTGGCGCGAAGTGCTCAAGGATGAGTACCGAATGGTGTCGCGGCAGACGCGCATCTACTATCGGCAGCGATTCTTCGATTACCCGTTACGAGTGGGCAACGTCATCAAGAACTTGGGCCTCGGAGAAATCATTGGGGCGATGGCAAGTTACGCGCGCGAGCGCATGCTTCCGGAACGCTCAGCGAAGGAACGTGACACGTTCGAAGCATGGGTCGTCCACAGTTTTGGACGCCGTCTCTACGAAATGTTCTTCCGATCCTATAGCGAAAAGCTCTGGGGTATTGCCTGCGATCAACTCGATGCGGATTTCGCCGCCCAACGAATCAAACGATTCTCACTCGGGCAATCGATCCTGGCCGCGTTGCACATCGGTCGCGTCAAACACAAGACTCTCGTCGACGAGTTTGCATATCCGATGGCGGGGAGCGGCGACCTCTATGATCGAATGGCGCGCTGCATCACCGCGGGCGGTGGCAGCGTGCGACTCTCTTGCCCCGTGGACAGTGTGGTCGTAGAGGGAAGTCGAGTGACGGGCATTCGGCTTGCCGATGGATCTGTAGAACGATTCGATCACGTCGTCTCGACAATGCCCTTGACGTTGATGGTCAAAGGACTGGATGGTGTGCCTCCGAATGTCGTGGCAAACGCCGAGCGACTGCGGTATCGCAACACGCTATTGGTCTACCTGCGAGTGGAGTCTACGAGTCTTTTTAAAGATCAATGGCTGTACATTCATTCCGATGAAGTTGCAGTCGGGAGGATCACCAATTTCCGAAACTGGGTTCCTGAACTTTATGGCACAAACGATTTTACGATCCTGGCGCTGGAATACTGGTGCTACGATGAAGACCCGGTATGGACGTCGGCAGACTCGGTATTGATCGAGCAGGCAGAGCGCGACGTACGAGCGATCGGATTGGTCGGAGCGGCGCGGATATCTTCAGGACATGCTGTCCGCATCCGCCGCTGCTATCCGGTCTATTCGCGCGGATACCATCAGGCGCTGGCGCCACTCGTCGAATACTTGAAAAGTTTCGAGAATCTATGGCCGATCGGACGCTACGGTTCGTTCAAGTACAACAATCAAGATCACAGCATTCTCATGGGATTGATGGCTGCGGAAAATATTTGTGGGGATGCATCGCATGATCTGTGGAACGTGAACACCGACTATGAGGCCTACCAAGAAGCTTCGGAGTCGGGAATCGCCCCCCAAGACGGGCGCCTGAGGGCCTGAGGCCCCCGAGAGCCGCTTCATCAATCGGTAGGTGAACTCCACCTCCTGCTGGAACGCCACCACGCCGATGCGTTCGTCCCGCCCATGTGCGCGCCCGTCATCGAGGTCGGAGGCAGGAATGATCGGATCGTCTTCGGGCAGCAAGATGGTCGCCGGAAACCGCAGTGTCTCTAGCCGGCGGCCCGTGAGTGCATAGCCGTCGAGACATCCGGTCGTCACGATTGTCGATGCTGCGCCCGAGCCGCAAAACTTCGTATTTCTCGGCGTCATGGGGGATTCGACGACTTCCTTGACGTCCGCCAATGTGAACTTCACCTCCAGCAACGGGATGAAATACGCACAGTTCGGCCTGGCTCAGCCGCCCGCGACGCTGACACCGGTCTACACGACGCCGGTGTCCTCGGGGAAATTCATCATAGCCCCCTACGTTGGCGTTGATGAACCGACGAGCTGCAATGAAGGAGTGCCGGGCCCGCAGTCTTCAGGCCCCACCAATGTGTTTTGCCCGTTTGGCGGAATTTACGCCGACAACGCCCTCACTTGCACAGACACGGATGGGAGCCTGTGTCAGGAGCCCACGTTGCTTTACACTGGCTACTACGGGTATCCGCCGGCTGTCGCGGCCGGCAGTGGTGTCACCGGCTACGATGGCTTGCTGAAGTTCACGCTAGACCCAAAAACCCACTTGATCACCTTCACCTCCAACCCCGCGACTTTGACCTTCGACTATCTATTCAGCGACGCCGACCACCTCACGATCAACCTCGCGGCTACGATCCAGCCGCCGTTGAATGCGCCGACGACAGATACGCCCGCGGCGACTAAGCCCGGCTTGTCAACATCGCGCTCGAGCAAGTAGTCGGTTTCGTCCCGAAATGCGAGACAGCAATCTCGTCGTCGGCCTCGACGATCGCGGGGCTACCTGCGAATGTAACCCCGTCGTCGCGATCCGACTCGTCCGTCCATCCCGCTACGCCGCGGGCAAGATTCAGAATTTGTGAGGCTGTTTTCGATGCTAAGGCCCTCAAGTCCCCCCAAGCCGCTTCATCAATCGGTAGGTGAACTCCACCTCCTGCTGGAATGCCTCCACGCCGATGCGTTCGTCCCGCCCATGTGCGCGCCCGTCATCGAGGTCGTCGAACATCGCGTCGACGCCGTAACTCGGAATACCGACCGAGCGCGTATAGCGACTATCATCGGCGCCGGCTGACATCTCGGGCAAAACGATCACGTCGGGCCAGGTCTCGTGCGTCGTGTCTTCTACCGCTTTGACGATTGCGGGCGTCAGCGCGGACTCGGGATTCGGCTTGGCCGGTGTGATCGTGCTGATCTCGATGAGAGGATCGGCGACCACCGTGCGCAGTGCCGCCTCGATCGCCTCGGGCGTTTCACTCGGGATGACCCGACACTGAATCGTCGCCCGCGCGCGCTGCGGCAGGGCATTCTCGGCATGGCCGCCATCGATCATCGTTGCCGTACAGGTCGTGCGCAGCATGATGTTGGTCTCCACCACGCCCGAGAGTCGCTCGATCGCCGCCGGATTCGCCGTCCCGACGCCAACTGCGGCCATGTCGGACCGCAACTGCCCATGCTCCAGCGTCGCGCGGCGGGCGAAGTATTCCCGCGTGGTAGCGGTCAGATCGACCGGAAAGCGATACTGCGAGAGGCGCGTGAGCGCTGCCGAAAGCCGGTAGATCGGATTGTCCGCCGTCGGGCGTGAACTATGGCCGCCCTTGTCCTTCGCCACCAGCCCGAAGCTGACGAACGTTTTCTCGCTCGTCTGAACTGCAACGTAGAGCTTACGACCCGACTTCACGCCCGCCTCGCCGCCATCGGGATTGACGACGAGGCCGGCATCGACGAGGTCCCGATGATGTTGTAACAGCCAGTCGACGCCGTTGGCGTCGCCGCCCGATTCCTCGTCGGCGGTGAACGCCACGATGAGATCACGCGCCGGCTTGAAGCCTTCCTGTTTGAGCCGCATGAGCCCGATCGCCATCGCGACGTCCTGGCCCTTCATGTCGATGACGCCGCGCCCATAGAACCAGCCACCGTCCTCGGTCAGCTTGAACGGATCGAAACTCCAGTCCTCCCGCTTCGCTTCGACGACATCGAGATGACCCAGAAAAAGCACCGGACGACCCTGTCCCCGACCACGCAAGCGCACGACCAGATTGCCCTTGCTGGGAGCATCCGCCGGAATCTCCAGATTCACGTCCTGTAAGGCGAATCCCGCTTTGAGAAAGCGGGCCTGCAAGAGCTTGGCGGCATCCGTGGACCCGTGGGCATGCGTGGTGTTGAGGTCGATCAGTTCCTCGAGCAGCGCGCGCGGCGTCGGGATGGTCCCGGTATTTTCGCCGGCCATCGCGGCGACCGCCGCCACACTCAAGAGTGACACCGTCAAGGCCGCGCGAAATCGAACCATACGAGCACTCCTGGAGAAACCGAGGCCATGGACTGACCGAAGCCCGATCTCATGCGGTTGCGGGCACGCTCGCGCTTCCCTCGATCCGCCGATTGATGAAATACATCATGAACCACGTCAGCAGCGTGGTCGCGACGAGCACGTAGCCGACCACGTCGAAATGTTCGATGTCGCCGCTCGGCGACTCCGTGACGATCATGCCCGCGAAGGCGGCTGCAAAGCCGCCGGATATCTGTTGCAGGGACGAACTGATCGACATGTAAGACCCGCGATCCAAAGGACTCGGTATCGCGGTGATCAGCGCCGAAGAGGCGATCATGCGCGAGGAGACACCGATGAACAGCAACACGTTGACGAGGATCACGATCTCGATCGGCGTTACGCCGAGATGGGTGTAGACCAGTACCATCACGATGGTCCACGCGCAGCCGATCGCAAACACCGTGAATTTTCCGAACGCGTCGGCGGCCCGTCCGATCAAGGGTCCCGCGATCATCGAAAACACTCCGGTCACCGTATAGATCAGCGGCAGTCGCTCGATCGGGATCCCGACGTTGTGCACCGTGAAGGCGCTCGAGAACGGCAGCAGCATGAACCCGCCGGTGGCCAGCAGAATCGTTGCCGCGAAGCCCTGCAGATAACGCGGCGTGGAGACCGTATGCGCGAAATGATGCAGCGGGCTCCGGTCGGCGCGCTGCGCCAAATGGGCGTTGATCGGCCGCAGGCACGCGACGATCACGATGCCGACGGCGATACTCGTCCCGACGATCAGAAAGAACGGTGCGTGCCAACCCCAGCGGGCCGCGAGGAACAGGCCGATCGGCAGCCCGAGGACGTTGCTGGCCGCGAACGCCGCCTGGACGACACCCATGACACGGCCCCGCAACCGGTAGTCGAACAAGTCGGTCGTGATCGCGAAGACGATCGACCCGATCACCCCGCCGAACAAACCGGTGACCATGCGGGCGACGAGGAGAAAGTGGTAGGACGTCGCAATGGCACACAGAAAAGTTCCTGCCACGAATCCCGTGTAGAAGAACAGGAGCAATTTCTTGCGATCGAAACGATCCGTGAATCCCGACGCGAGCAATCCGGCCGTTCCGGCGCTGAAGGCATACGCCGACACCAGGAAACCGAACTGCGTCGGTGAAACCCGCAGGGCCGGCATGATGATCGCCCCCAGGGGCGAGAGCACCATGAAGTCCAGGATGATCGTGAACTGCAGGAAAGCGAGCAGACCGATGACCAATTTTTGATAAGCCGACAGCGAGATCGGGCCGGTCGCGGAGGCGGGGGTGGACATGCGCCGCATTCTAGCGCGAATCCGCACAGACCCGGCAGGGGGGCCCGGCGCGGACCCTACCCGGTGCGCATACTGTGAACCGCCGACACGCGGCCTGAGGGGCCGGCGCGATATCTTCCCCCTCCAGCTCTGCGGAACCTCGGGCAAATGCTCTGGATACTGGCATCACTGTTCTTTTTTTGGTGCGCTTTTCGCGAAATTCGCTACAGCCTCGTCGCGCGCCCGGGCTACGACTTTCCCACGCCGATCACCAAGTCTTATCTCGTTCTCGTGCTCGCGCTGGCGCTCGGCTTCGCGTGGCCGCCGGTGCGCACCTGGGAGTTCGAGCGATTTCTGTCGACCCGCTCCACCGAACTCACCGACGGTCGCCCGGCGCACGTTCACTGCAACACAACCTTCGACACCATGGTGGACCCGGCGATGTTGGCCGCCGGCCATGCGCAGGTGGAAACCGGAGAAATCGCCTTCCAAGCCCCCTGGTGCGGCGTGATGATGTCGTATCTGCGGCACCCTCAGCGGGCCACTCAGGACGAGCTGTTCACCCTGGCGATGTTCACGCACGAAGCCATGCACATTCGCGGCGAGCGCGACGAGGCTCGCACGGAGTGTCAAGCCATGCAGCGAACCTACCGCGCCGCGCGCCTGCTCGGCATACCGGAGGACGTCGCACGCCAAAATGCCCGCGACGTGTTCGCGCTCTATCAACAGCGCGCGACCGGCGGGAGCCTCCAACAGCAATACTATTCCGCGCAATGCGGACCCGGCCTCGCGCTCGATGAGCATCTTCCCGACTCGACCTGGGCCTTGCCGTAACTGGCTGCAGGCGCCGGCGGGGCGCTGATCGGCACCCAAGCGTCGAAGTGGCCCAGCACATCGTCGATGCGCACGGTCAAATGACGTGGTGATACATTATCGGATCGCCAGCCCATCCGGAGATCCGCCATGACCGACATCAAGACCCAGCCCCTCAATCGCCGCGGCCTCTTGCTGATGGCGGCCGCGAGCGGCGCAACTCTCGCTCTGCCGCGCTGGACCCGGGCCGCTACGGGCAAGCCGGCCGATCGGAGATTCGGCGGCGACCTGAGCAAAGTGCAAGCCGCGATCGAGCAGCAGCGCCCGGAGGCCATCAAGCGGCTGCAGAATTGGATCGCACTGCCGTCCATCGCGGCCGAGAACCGCAACGTCAACGAGGGCGCGCAGCTGATGGCGGAACTCCTGCGGGACGCGGGATTCCAAACTGCGAAGATCGTTCCGACCGACGGTTCGCCGGGGGTCTTCGCGACCCTGGACGCGGGCGCCAAGCGCACGGTCGGCATGTACTTCATGTACGACGTGAAGCAGTTCGACCCCGCGGAATGGAGCTCGCCGCCCCTCGCGGGGGCCATCGTCGATCGAGCACCCTTTGGCAAGGTCTTGATCGGACGTGGCGCCACGAATCAGAAAGGTCCGGAAGCGACGTTCCTCGCCGCCCTGCATGCGCTCAAGGCTGCCGGCCGCAAGCCTCCCGTCAACATCGTGCTGGTTGCGGAGGGTGAGGAAGAGATCGCTTCTCCGCATTTCGCCCAGGTCGTGCATCAGCCCGAGGTGCTCGCCGCCCTCGCCAAGTGCCACGAGGTGTTCATGCCCTTCGCCTCTCAATCACCGCAGGGGGGCGTCGAAGTGGCCCTCGGCGCGAAAGGCATCATCGAAGTCGAGTTGGTCTGTTCGGACGAGCGCTGGGGACGCGGCGCGAAGGACGACATTCATTCGAGCTACAAGGCGGAACTCGACAGCGCGGTATGGCGCATGGTCAAGGCGCTCTCGACCCTGGTGTCCGAGGACGGCAACGACCCGGCCATCGACGGCTGGTTCGACAACGTCAAGCCGCTCACGGACCGCCAGAAGGACATCATCGCCGCGCAGGTTGCGCACACGCAGGAAGCCGATGTCAAGAAGCTCATGGGCGTACAACATTGGGTCCGCGATCTTTCCTATCGCGATGCCTTGGAGCGGCTCGCCTCGCAACCGACCGTGAACATCGAAGGCATGTACGCGGGGTATACCGGCCCCGGCGGCAAGACCCTGTTGCCGTCCAAGGCGACGGCGAAGCTCGACTTTCGGCTCGTGCCGGACCAGACCGCCGCCGAAGCGGCCGCCAAACTGAAGGCGCATCTCGCCAAGCGCGGCTATGGCGACATCGAGGTCAAAGTGACCGGCGGCTACGACCCGACGCAGACCGATGAGCACTCTGCCTTGATCCAGGCGTCCATCGCCGTCTACGAACACGAGGGCTTTCCTGTGAGCCTGTCGCCGCGGCTCGCCGGTTCCTGGCCCGGTTATATTTTCACAGGCGCGCCGGTCAGTTTGCCGGCCGGGCATTTCGGTACGGGTCACGGCAGTCGTGCGCACGCGCCGGACGAGTACTACGTCATCGAGTCGAGCAACCCCGCGGTCGAGGGTATGGCCGAAGCCACGCTGTCTTACGTCAAGCATCTCTACGCCCTGGCGTCCCTCTGAAGCGCTGCCACCCGTGAAGCGGATCGAACCTCGTTTGTCGCCCAAAGAAGTGCGTAGGTTGCTGCCGCCGGTCTTTTCAGCCCTGGCCGCCGCCGATGAAATCACCCTGGGGCTCATGCACAAGGTCAAGATTCGCCACAAGGCCGACGGGAGCGAGGTCACCGCCGCCGACAAGGGCACGGAGCGCCTGCTGCGACGCCGCTTGGCCAAGACCTGGCCCGAGGATGCCGTGCTCGGCGAGGAATACGGCGGCACGCTGCTGCGCTCCGGCCGTTGCTGGCTGATCGATCCGATCGACGGCACGGCCTCGTACGTCTTAGGAATGCCGATGTGGGGCACGCTCCTCTCGCTGCTCATCGACGGCGAGCCGGTGTTCGGCTGCATCCACCTTGCCGCACTGCATGAGACGACTTACGCAGCGCGCGGCCACGGCTGCTGGTTGACGCGCGACGGCGGACGCGCGCGCCGAGTTCGCGTCGGCCCGCACCGGCCCTTGAATCTCGCCCAGGTCGGTCTCACCAGCGTCAAGGAGAGCGATCTCGCCCCGCGCCCGGGACCCTGGCGCTTGACCGAGCTGGCTCGTTCTGCTGGCCGCCTGCGCTTGGTCGGCGACTGCGTGCAATATGCCTTGCTGTGCCGGGGAGTGATCGATGCGGCCGTCGATCCGGCGATGAAGGCCTGGGATATTGGCGCGCTCGCGCCCTGCGTTCTCGAGGCCGGCGGTTCGATCAGCGATCTGCGCGGCGAGAGCGCGGACCTCGTCACCCGCACGTCCATCGTCGCCGCAAGTTCACCGCCGCTGCGGCGCGCGATTTGCAAGCGCGTGAGCGGTTAGCGTCAGCGGTTACCTCGACTAGGAAACGACTGCATGTCCGCGGCCGGGATCTTGCGCCTATCCGCGCCACCGCCGTTGCTCCTCGAGCGGCAAATCGTAGCCCGCGAGAAAGGCCGCGAGCCGCTGCGCCTGGACTTCAAGGTCTCCATCCCATCGCACGATATGCCGCAGGGGCAGCGCCACGCCGCGACGGCGTAGCAGCGGTGCCAAACGCCGCCAGTGTAGCCCCTGGCCCGGCTCGTCGCCGACGCCGACCGCGACCACGGCGTAGCCATGATGCGCATACTCGGCGATCTGATCGGCGATCACTGCCAGCAGCAAACGATGGTCGCCGGCCGGCGGCAGCTGCAGCACTCCGTAGCCGCTGGCCTCGAGCAGGCCTAATGCGTCGAAGCGCCGACCGCCCGCCGCGGGCGGCGGATTGATCAGCGACTCGGGCACGAGCGCGACACGCCAGCCACGGACATCGCCCGTCACCGCGCCCCCCCTTGCGGTGTCGACGAACCGTCGCCTGGAATGCGCATGGCGCGTTCGCGGCGATCCAGAAACTCCGCCAAATCCCGGCTCGAGCCGGTTTCGTCGTAACGTCCCATGTCGAGCGCCCAGCCCGTCGCGGGCACGGCCGGGAGGCCACGGCGCGCGAGCTCCGCCTCCAGCTCTTCGATCCACACGCCGCGGCCCTCCACGAGGTCCCAATCATCCTGCGGCCGATTGGGTCGGCCGCCCCAGTCGCGTTTGCTCGAGGTGAAGCGCACGCCGGTCGAGGGGCTGCCGTCCAAGCCGATCAGGACCACCTCGGCGCCGGCGCGCAAATGCTGTTCGATGCGCGGCGCAATCGCCTGAGCGAGCCGTCGACAGTGCGTGCGATAGCCCGGCGTGTCGTACTGCTCGTACACCGCCCACCAGCGACGGGTTCCGGCGAAGGCGAGTTCGGGGCAGGGGAGCTGCAAGATCTCGTAGCCACGGCTGCGCAGCGCCTCGACGACCGGGCTCACGACCCCCGGGTAGCGCGCCCCCTCGCAGACCTTGGCGTTTTGATTCAGCAGGCAGTGGGCGATCAGCGCCACTTTGCGCGATGTGTTTGGTTCCATGGACTCGCGGACCCTCGCCATGAGGTCAGTCGCGCCGACGCGGCGCGGTCTCATGATGCCCGAATTCGCGGTCGCCGAGATGCTAGGATCGCGCTTGCTCGAGCATTGCGCAGGCCCCGCCACGTGAACGACAACGACCCCTATCCCCGCGACCTCATCGGCTACGCCGGTCGCACCCCCCACCCGCACTGGCCCGGCGACGCGCGCATCGCGGTCTCCTTCGTATTGAACGTGGAGGAGGGGGGCGAATACAACATCCTGCACGGCGACGCGCATTCCGAACACGTCCTGACCGATGTGGGCGCGGAGCCGCTCGCGAACGCGCGCAGCCTCAATGTGGAGTCGACGTTCGAATACGGAAGCCGCGTCGGCTTCTGGGAGATCCTGCGGATCTTGCGCGAGCGGCGCGTTGCGACGACGGTCTATGCGGTCGGCATGGCGCTCGAAAGGAATAGCCCCATTGCCGCCGCCCTCGCCGCGAGTGACTTCGAGGTCGCCTGTCACGGCCAGCGCTGGATCGACTATCAAGACGTCACGGAAGACATCGAGCGTGCGCATATCCTGCAAAACATCGACGTCCTGACCCGCCTCGTCGGTCGTCGCCCCGTAGGCTGGTACACGGGCCGGCCCGGTCCTCATACGCGGCGACTGGTCGCCGAGATCGGCGGCTTTCTGTACGACAGCGATGCCTACAACGACGACTTGCCGTACTGGGTCACGGTCGGTGGGACGGGGCAATTGATCCTGCCGTACAGTTTCGACTGCAACGACAGCCGTCTGCAGCGCGGCGGCGATTTCGCGACCGGCGAGGAATTCTTTCATTACTGCCGCGACGCCTTCGATTGGCTGTACCGGCGCGGGCTCGCGGGCAGCCCGCGCATGCTCACCATCGGTCTGCACGGCCGCATCATCGGGCGTCCGGGGCGCTTGGGCGCGCTCGAGCGGCTGTTCGACCACATCGGACGGCACGAGGGCGTGTGGATCGCTACGCGCGCCGCCATCGCCGAGCACTGGCGCGCGCGCCATCCGGCGCCGGTCGCCACCCTGGGCGGCGTCCCAGCCTCTGACAGCGTACCGCTCTCGAGCGGCGTGCTACGGTAGATCTCATGCAACAAGTACGTTTCGGCGCGACCGGCCTCAAGGTCTCGGAACTCTGTTTGGGCACGATGTCGATGGGCAGCTCCGCCTGGAAGGGCTGGGTGCTCGACGAGCCGGCATCGGCTGCCATCCTGCGCCACGCGCTGGATCTCGGCATCTCCTTCTTCGACATGGCCGACTGGTATTCCACGGGCCGCAACGAAGAAGTGGTCGGCCGCAATCTCTTGAAGATGACCGCCCGCGATTCCCTGGTACTCGCGACCAAGGTCTATTATCCGATGAGCGACGATCCCAATGACCGTGGGCTGTCGCGCAAGCACATCCTCGCGTCGATCGACCGCTCGCTAGAGCGCTTGGGCACCGATCATGTCGATCTTTACGTGATCCATGCTTACGACGCCGAGACGCCGCTCGAGGAGACCATGGAAGCCCTGCACGATACGGTGCGGGCAGGCAAGGTACGCTACCTCGGCGCATCCACGATGTATGCCTGGCAATTCGCGACCATGAATCACGTCGCCGAGATCCACGGCTGGACCCCCTTCGTCAATATGCAATGCCAATACAACCTGCTCTATCGGGAAGAGGAGCGGGAAATGTTCCCGTACTGCGCATCCCGGGGCATTGCGGTCACCACGTTCAGCCCGCTCGCGCGGGGCTTTCTGGCGCGCGAGGCGGCGGCCACCGCCCGCACGGCGCACGACCCCTACCAGTCCTTCTATGGCGATGACATCGACCGCGAGATCGCCCGTCGCGTGCGTGAACTCGCGAGTCGTTTAGGGATAGGCGCGGCGCAGGTCGCGATGGCCTGGGTCTCGGGCAATGTGAATCGCAACGTACCGATCGTGGGCGCGTCGAGTACGTGCCATCTCGATGCGGCGGTCGAGGGCCTCGCGCTGCGCCTCAGCGCCGCCGATCGGGAGTGGCTGGAGGCGCCTTACCGGCCCCGCGACGAGATCAACGACCAAAACACGCGGGTGCGTCCGCGCGCACACGCTCCGGACTAGCCCGACAGCCAGTCGCTGTCCTCGCGGATCTCGATCAGCGTCGGACGATCCGCGCTGAGCGCCTGGCGCAGGCTTTGCGCCAACTGTTCGGCGCTCGTCGCACGCAAGGCGTGGCAGCCCAAGCCCTCGGCGACTCGCACGAAGTCAGGGCTCTTCGGTTCGACGCCGATGCGCGGGACCTGGCGTCTGTCCATCTGATCGACGATCTCCTTGAGGGCATCGTTGTTCCAGACGATGACCGGCAGGGCGAGACGTTCTTCGGCCGCCGTGGCCAGCTCGTTGATCGTGAACATGAGGCCGCCGTCGCCGGCCACGGCGATCACCGGACGCTGGGGTGCGCCGATCTTCGCGCCGACGGCCATCGGCAAGGCGACGCCCAAAGCGCAATAGGTGCCGGAATAAAACCAGCACCGTTCTTCGTCCATCGGCATGGCGAACGAGCCGCTGTACACCAGCTGGGATGCGTCTCCCAGGACGATGGCATCGGGTGGCAGGTTCGCCCGCAGGGTCCTCCAGACCTGCACATGCTTGCGTTCTACCGGGGAGAGACTCTGCTCGATGCGGGCGAGCACCTGCCGGACGCGCGTCGCGCCCTCGGGTCGGGACCCAAGCTCGCGCCGCGCGATCGCGGCTGCGAGCGCAGGCAATGCGGCGCGAGCATCGCCCTGGATGCTCAAGGCCGCGCCATAGACCGAGACCAGCTCCTCGGGATCGATGTCGATGCGGATGAGATCCCCCGCGATCTCGAGCCGCGGCACGAAGCTGTCGCCGGCGCTGAGCTGTGAGCCCACCAGCAGCACCACGTCGGCGTTCGCGAGCGCCTCCTGACTGGGCTGACGCACGATCGAGCAGCCGAGCGAGAGCGGATGAGACTCGGGCAGGATGCCCTTGCCGGCATTCGTCGACAGCACCGGCGCGCCCAGGCGCTCGGCGATTGCGGTGAGGGCTGCGCGGGTTCCGACGGCGCCGCCGCCGACCACGATCAAGGGGCGCGTCGCGACGGCGAGGCGTGCCGCGGCTTCCTCGATGGCGGTCGGGTCGGGCATCGGCAAGGAAGGCGCGCGACGCGGCATCCACGCTGACTCGATCGTTTGCGGCAGCAGGTCCCTCGGCAGCGACAGATGCACGGGGCGCGGCCTGCTGCTGCGAAACAAGGCGTAGGCCCGGCCGATCCATTCCGGCAGCTCCTCCGGGGAACGAATCATCGCGCTGAACGCCGTGAACCCGGAGGTCACGGCCGCCTGGTCGTCGAGTTCGTGGATGGCACCCCAGCCCTTGCCCAGCGTGGGCGCGGCGCAGGCACCGGAGATCACGAGCATCGGCAGGGAGTCACAATAAGCCTGAGCGATGCCCGTCGCTGCATTGGTGACGCCGGGGCCCGCGATGATCGTGCAGACGCCGGGTTTGCCGGTGGCGCGCGCATAGCCGTCCGCCATCAAGCTCGCGCCCTGTTCGTTGCGGCATTGCACGTGCCGGATGCCCGCGAGCGCGATGCCGCGATACAGCTCGATCGTCATCGTCCCTGCCATGCCGAACACCGTATCGACGCCGTAGGCGGCGAGCAGTTGCATCAGCCCTTCACCGCAACTCGTGCTTTTCATCCAATTTCTCCGCTCTTACGCAGTCAGCGCGCAACATCATATTGCTTGGCGCGCAAATTTGTTGCATGAGAGTTAGAACTTGGTAACACTGTGACCCGCGGGCTCGAGCGAGCTTGCGATCGGCAACGCTGCACCAACGATGAAGGGATGAACCATGCACGCACGCACCACAGTGTCTTGTGCAATCGCCGCCATTTTGGCCGGCGGCGCGATGAGTCAGGTCTCGGCAGCCGATTCGTCGGCAAGCGATACTTCTGGCTTGGGGGAAATCATCGTGACGGCACAGCGGCGCTCGGAGAACGTCCAGGACGTGCCCATCGCCATTCAGGCGTTCACGGCGGAGACCTTGACCCAGCTCAATGTCGAGACCTTCGACGATCTCATCAAGTATCTGCCCAACGTCACGGCTTCATCCGCCGGGCCGGGCCAATCGCAGATTTTCATGCGCGGCTTGAGCGTCGGCGACCAGGGCAGCCAATCCGGCGGCTCCATCAGCGGCTTTCCCAACGTCGCCATTTATCTCGATGATCAGTCGGGCCAGCTGCCCGGCCGCAATCTCGACGTTTATGCCGCTGACCTGGAGCGCGTCGAAGTCCTCGAAGGTCCGCAAGGCACGCTGTTCGGCGCCGGCGCGCAAGCCGGCGTGATTCGCTACATCACCAACAAACCGAAGCTCGATGTGACCGAAGGAAACGTCAGCGCCGATTACGGCGTGACGGCGGGCGGCGATCCCAACACGGCCGCCACCGCCGTGCTCAATTTGCCGATCATATCGGACACCCTCGCGGTGCGGGCGGTCATCTACGACGATCACCACGGTGGTTACATCAACAACCTGCCGAGCACGTTCACGCGTCAGAGCACGGATCTCGGCATCCACTACGCCAATTACGGTGGCGCCGTGCCGCCCGGTTCGCCGGTCATCAACAACTCCAGCACGGTGGGCAACGCAATCAACCCCGTGACCTACCAGGGTCTGCGCCTGTCCGTTCTGGGCAAGATCAACGACGACTGGAACGCGCTGCTCACGCAGAGCTATCAGAGCATGGATGCCGAGGGCGTGTTCTACCAGATGCCCAACGGCTCGGACGGTCAGCCGCTGCCGCCGCAATCGGTCACGCTCTTCAACCCTTCGTACAACAAGGACCAGTTCGAGAACACGGCTCTGACCGTCAATGGCCAGATCGATGCCTTGAAGGTCGTGTACACGGGCGCCTATCTCGTGCGCAAGATCCAGCAGCAACAGGACTACACGAATTACGCCCGCGGTTTGTACGCCGATTATTACCAATGCCACGGCGCCGAACCCTCGAACGGTCTGTCGGCGACCTGCTATTCACCGACTGCCACCTGGAACGAGACGGAACGCAACACGCACCAGAGTCATGAGTTGCGCCTGAGCACGCCGGACGACTGGCGGGTGCGTGATATCTTGGGCGCGTACTGGGAAGAGTTGGAGATCGACGACCAGCTCAACTGGCTGTACAAGACCTTGCCGGCCTGCACCGACAGCGTGGCCGCAGGCTGCTTGACGGATATCGCCACCGTCCCCGGCTCGAGCGTCAACAATCCAGGCACCCGCAATGACAGCACGGCCTTCTTCAACGACGTGCAGCGCGGCTACCGTCAGACGGCGTTTTTCACCTCCCTGGATGTCGACCTCATCCCCAAGACGCTGACCTTGACGGCCGGCACGCGCTATTACCGTTTCGTCAACGACGAGAACGGGACGGTCGCGGGGAGTTTCGGCTGCTATGAGGCGGGCCCGGCACCCTGCTTGGCATCCGCGAAAAACATCAACCTCGAGGACGAGCACACCACTTACACGGGGTTCAAGAGTCGCGCCAATTTGACGTGGCACATCCTCCCGGACGTGCTCGTGTACTACACCTGGTCCCAGGGCTTTCGTCCCGGCGCCTTCAACCGCACGACCGGCTGCTACATCAAAGATGCCGCCGGCACCGCACAGTATTGCTCGCCGACCGCGTACGCGTCGGACAGCCTGACCAACAACGAGCTCGGTTGGAAGAGCGAGTTCCTCGACCACCGCTTCCAGTGGAACGGCGCGGTCTACCAGGAAAATTGGAACAATGTGCAGGTCGACTTCTTCGACCCCGGCGTGTTGGGCAATATCGGCTTCAATACGAACGGTCCCGACTACCGGATTCGTGGCGTCGAGACCTCGTTCATCGCCGCGCTTGCCGAGGGGCTCACCGCGCAGGGCGCCGCGTCCTGGAACAGCAGCACGCAGACGAACTCGCCTTATTTGATCGCGAACAACCCGGCGCTGCTCACCAATCCCGCAACCAAGGGCGAGTTCGGCCAGCCGATCTTGAGCGTGACCAATCCTTACGGACCCATCGGCGGACCCAGCGCCAATTCCCCGCCGCTGCAATTCAACCTGCGGCTGCGCTATCAGTGGACGCTCAACGCCTACGACGGCTTCGCGCAAGTCGGCACCACGCACACCGCGCACTCGTTCACCCAGTCGAGCGCCAATCCCGCGGAGTCCCAGGGAAGCAACATCAGCACGACCCTGCTGCGCTTCGAGAATCCTGGCTACACCCAGTACGACGCCTCCGTCGGGCTCGGCAAGGATGCCTGGACCGCCGAGCTCTACGCGCAAAATTTGACCAACGAAAACGTGAGCACCTATACCTCGACCAACCAATTCATCGTGGCCCAGACGATCCTGCGGCCGCGCGTGATCGGTCTCAAAATCCGTTATAAATTTTGAGCCTCGATGCCGCAGCGATGGCGAAGCCCCAGCTGAGCCTCGCTCGGTGGTACGTCCTCGTCGTGATGTGCCTGGTCTACGCCGTCAACATCGCCGCGCGCTACGTCGTCAGCACGGTATTCGAACCGATTCGTCTGGAACTGGCGTTGACCGATGGCGGCGCGGCCTTTCTCACCGGCGTGCCGCTCGCGCTGTTCTACGTGGCGTTCGGGATTCCGATCGCCTGGCTCGCGGATCGCTCGAACCGCCGCAACATCGTCGCGGCATCGCTGATCATCTGGTCCGGCTTCACGGTCTTTTGCGGACTGTCGCAGTCCTACTGGCAACTGCTCACCGGCCGACTGGGGGTGGGCTTTGGCGAAGCCGGCGGAACCCCCCCGTCGACTTCGATCGTCTCTGATTACTTCCCGCCGGAGCGGCGCCCCATGGCCCTGAGCGTCTTCGCGCTCGGCGCACCGTTGGGAGCATGGCTCGGCGCCGATCTTGCCGGTGCCGTGGCTCAGGCCCATGGATGGCGGGCTGCGTTCTTCGCGCTCGGCGTGCCGGGCGTCGTGCTCGGCTTGCTGGTTTATCTGACCATTCGTGAGCCCAGACGCGGCCGACTCGATGCCAGGGGTGGTGAGGACCGGCCCTCGCTGCTGGAGTCCCTGCGATTCCTCTGGCGACAAAAGGCAGCGTTCCACGTCATCATGGCGAGCGGGGTCTGTTCGCTGTGGGGCTGGGGACTGGTCTGGTGGACGCCGACCTATCTTATGCGCGGCTACCACCTCGATGTCGGCCAGGCTGGCGCCGTCACCGGTCATGCGCATCTCGTCGGCGGTGTCCTGGCCACCGCGGGCGCCGCGTGGCTCATGTCGCGTCCCTTCATGGCGAATCCCCGCCGTCAGCTGTTCACGCTGGCAGCAGTCACGGGCTGCGCAACCATTCCGTCCTTTCTCGCCTACTGGACGCATTCGCTCGAGCTCGCGAAAATGATGTTCTGGCTCTACATACCCGCCATTTATTTTTTCATCGGCCCCTGCATGGCCCTGGTGCTGAATCTGGCACCGAGCACTATGCGCGCGATCTTCACCGCCTGGTCCGTGCTCGTCGGCAACGTATTCAACCTGATCGTCGCGCCGCAATTCGTCGGCTTCTTGAGCGACTGGTTCGGCGGCTCGCAAGGCGCCGATGCCGCCTCGCTGCGCTGGGCGCTGCTGGTGCTCGCGCCGACGGGGTTTTGGGCGACCTGGCATTTCTGGGCGGCCGCTCGGACGGTTGCCGCCGATCAAACACGCGCGATAGGTTACCTCACCCCATGATCTCCAAACTTCCCACGGTCCTGAAGCCCTTGGCTTATGCCGTCGCCCTGATCGCCGTCGCGAACCTCCCGAGCCTCGCCGGTTTCGCGCGCGCCGAGGCCGCCGCGCCGCACGGTGTCACCGTCATCAATCCGGACGCGCATTTTGCCGAAGGCCCGGTCTGGTACCGGGACAAGCTCTATTACGTAGAATACGATCGCAATACGATCAGCACCTGGGACGGCACGAAGAACGCCATATTCTGGACTAAGCCCGGCTGTGGTCCCTCGGCCGTGATCACCACAGCGCAGGGCGAATTCCTGACGACCTGTTACGACAGCGGAACGATCGGGCGCATCGCCGCCGACGGCAGCGACCTTCCCCCGTACACCCAGGACAAGGCGGGTCAGCGCTTCATCGGTCCGAACGACTTCGCGCCCGACCACCGCGGCGGCATTTATTTCACCTGTTCGGGAACCGCGCCCGGACCTGTGATCGACGGTAAGATCTTCTACCTTGCGGCCGACGGCAGCATCACGCAAGTCGCTGACAACGTGCACAGCGCCAACGGCATTGCGGTCTCGAACGACGGCAAGATCCTCTACGCCATCGAGACCGAGGCGCACCGCCTGCTGCAGTTCGCGATCGCGCCGGACGGTTCCTTGAGTGGTCGGCGCGTTTTCCTGGATCTCGACGAACTCACCCAGCACGTCGTCCACATCTATCCAGACGGCGTCAAAATCGACTCGCACGGGGATATTTTCATCGGCCAGAATCCGCGCGATCCGCATGCGCGCCTGGCCGGGACTATTTTCATCGTGAACGCGGACGGAACCTTGTTACGCCGCTTGCACCTACCGTCGCCGGGCGTGCCAAATTTCGCCTTCAGCCCCGACGAGCGGACGCTCTACGTGACGGCGCTCGATCAGCTCGACAAAGCGCCCTATCACGGCAAAGTGTACGCCCTGCCGAGCCGCTAGCCGGCGAGCCAACCGCCGTCGACCACGAGATTACTGCCGGTGATATAAGTGGCGCGATCACTCGCCAGGAAAACCGCTGCGTTCGCGACGTCTTCAGGGCGCCCCAGCCGCGGCCAGGGCGTGCGTCGGCGGGCAAGCTCGAGGCGGTCGGGGTCGACCGCGAGACCGGGCGCGCCGGTGAGAATCTTGCCGGGCGAAATCGAGTTGCAGACGATGAGATCTTTCGCATAGTCGACGGCAATCTGCCGCGTCAGGTAAATCGCGCCCGCCTTGCTGACGCCGTAGGGCGCGTCGCCGGGACAGCAGACGATGCCGTGCTGCGACCCCAGATTGATCACGCGGCCGCGGACCTCGGACCGCGGCTCCTGCGAGATCATCTGCGCAATGGCGCGCTTGCAGCCGTTAAAGAGCCCGTGGAGATTGACGCGCAGGACCTCGTCCCACTGCGCGGGCTCGGTCTCGAGCAGCGCAGTGCCCGAATAAGTCGCGGCATTATTCACCATGACATCCAACCGACCGTGTCTGGCGACGACGCTGCCGACCAAGGCATCGACGTCCTGCCAGCTGCCGACGTCGGTCCGCTGGTAAAAGGCCGTACCGCCCGCGCCCGTGATGAGCTCGAGCGTGGAGGGACCACCCTCGATCGGTTCCGCTGTGATGTCGGCGAGCGCCACCACCGCGCCCTCGCTCGCGAAACCCAGCGCGATCGCCCGGCCTATACCTGAGCTCGCGCCGGTGACGACAGTGATCTTTCCGGCGAGTAAACTCGTCATGGACTGAAAACTCCTCGAGAAGCGCTCAAAGTTCTTCGAGAGGGTAATGTTCGGGCCGTTGCTTGCCAAGGATCCGCCGATGTTGGACACGATTAAACCGGACCTTAGCCTGGGCGCCGCGCTGTTCGAAGCCCTGAGCGGTGCGACCCGCGTCGGCCGCGGGATCGTGCGCGACAGCTATGGCGAGGGCGAGCAGGTCGCGCACGACCTCGTGCGCGCGACCGCGCGATCCCTGGCCCTGGAAACCTCGGTCGATGCGATCGGCAACTTGACGATGACCTTGCCGGGGCGGGATCGCAGCGCGCCGCGCGTCATCATGGGTTCGCATCTAGACAGCGTGCCCCAGGGCGGCAATTACGACGGTGCGGCAGGAGTGATCGCCGGCTTGTGTGTGCTCGCGGGATTTCGACAGGCGGCCGTCGTGCCGCCTTGGGATCTCACGGTGATGGCGATCCGCGCCGAGGAGTCCGCGTGGTTCGACGTGCCCTACCTGGGCAGCGCGGGCGCCTTCGGACTGCTCGCCCCCGAATATCTTGCGACACCGCGCTCCGACAACGGCCGCAGTCTCGAAGCGACGATGGCGGCGCGTGGCTTCGACCCCGGCGCCATTCGAGAGCGCCGCCGACTGCTGGATCCCGGCAGTATCCGCGCGTATCTCGAACTGCACATCGAGCAGGGGCCCACCTTGGTCGCGCGTGGTTTGCCTGCCGCCGTTGTGACCGGGATTCGCGGTTGCAAGCGCTTCCGCAATGCGCGCTGCGCCGGCGCCTACGCGCACTCGGGCGCGGTGGACCGACCCTATCGGCAGGACGCTGTGGCCGCCACGGTCGCCTTCCTGCATCACATGGAGCAGGTCTGGCTGCACGAACTCGCGGCAGGCGCGGATCTCGTCCTGACCGCGGGCGAACTTTACACCGACCCCAGCCTGCACGGCCCGAGCAAGATCGCCGGGGAGACGCGCTTCGTGCTGGACCTGCGCGGTCTTTCCGATGCGACCCTGACGAGCGTCGCCGACAGCGCGCGTGCGGCAGCCGCGCAGATCGGCGCCGACTACCGGGTTCGCCTGGACCTCGGCGCGACGACCGATTCGCCCGCGGCCGTGATGGACAGCCGGTTGCGCGCAAAACTCCTGGGTCTCCTTGATAGCCCCTTCGAAATGGCGAGCGGCGCGGGTCACGATGCCGCGGTATTCGCGAAGCTGGGCATTCCGACCGCCATGATCTTCGTGCGCAACGAACAGGGCAGCCATAATCCGGACGAGGCGATGTCCTTAACGGACTTCGGCGTTGCCACTCAGGCGCTCATGGATCTGCTGCTCGACTTTCCACTCTGATGGCTCCCGTGACGACTGGCGCTCTCGGATGAGCGGCCGAACCTTGCTGGTGACCGGCGGTACCGGCTTCGTCATGAGCGTGCTCGGGCGCCACTGGCTCGAACTCGACTCCTCGACACGACTCGTGGTCCTCGACGCCGCGCCCTTGGATTGCGCGGCGCTACGTTACTTCGCGCCAGTATCGGACCGGCTCCGGATGGTGGTGGCCGACGTCACCCGGCCGGAGGATTGGCAGCCCGCGCTCGCCGGCGTCGACGTCACGCACGTCGTCCACGGTGCCACCATCACGCCCTTGTCCCGTGGCACGGCTGCCGAGGCGCAGCGCGAGCCCGAGGCTGATAATCCGGCGCGCATCATCGACGTGAACGTCATGGGCACGATCGCCCTGCTCGAGTGGGCGCGCATGCGCGCCACGATCGCGCGATTCCTCTACGTCAGCTCCGGCGCCGTCTACAAACACCACGGGCCCGATCGCGTCGGTGAGCCGCTGCCGGAGGACGGCTACGTCATGCCGCGTCGCTTGTACGGCATTTCAAAATTGGCATCCGAGCTCATCACCGAACGCTACGGGGATCTCTTCGGCCTGTCGACCGCCTCCGTGCGTCCCTCATCCGTCTACGGCACGATGGATCGCGTGACCGCGAGCCGCAATTTCCGCCACGTGCCCAATCGCATTGCGCACCTCGCGTTGAGCGGCGCCCGCAGCATCCGCGTCAATACCCTCGACGCCGTCGGCGACTACATCCACGTCGAGGACGTCGCGCGCGCGATCATCGCGCTGCTCCTGGCGCCGCGGCTGCATTACAGCGCGTACAACGTCGCTCTGGGCACGACCGCCAGCATTGGCGACATCGTCGGCTGGGTCGCGGAAAAAGCCCCTGGTTTCCGGGCAGAGATCACGACGCCCGCGGAGGCGGAACTGCTGCAGGATCCGCAGCTCAAGGACGGCATGTGGGGCGCTTACGATATTTCCCGCATTCGCGGCGAGACGGGCTGGGCACCGCGGCCGATGCGCGAGGCTTTGCATGCCTATATGGACTGGATCGTCGCAGAGCGTCACGCGGCTGGGGCCGTCAGCGAACGCTGACACCTGCCCTAGCTTCCGTCCGATAATCCGTGCGGGGGCTTCTGCCTACCGTGGGCACAATGCGCCCAACCTCAGTTCGCGGCTGCCACTTACTGCTGCGCAGCCGCGCGTAAACCATGTGGATCGTCAAGCTGGCCCTGGCCCGGCCATACACATTCCTGATGTTGGCCGCCTTGATCGTCTTCATGGGCCTCTATGCGATCGTCAATACCGCCACGGACATCTTCCCGAACATCAAGATTCCGATCGCGGCGGTGATCTGGCACTACACGGGCTTGTTGCCGGAGCAGATGGCCGATCGTATCGTCCTGGCTTCTGAACGCAGCGCACAGACCACCGTCAACGATGTCGAACACACGGAGTCCCAATCCCTGAACGGCGTCGCCGTGGTCAAGTATTTCTTCCAACCGGACGTCGACGAAGCCTTGTCTTTCGCGCAGATCACCGCCGTCTCGCAAAGTCAGCTGCAGACCTCGCCTCCGGGCACGACTCCGCCGTTCATACTCGCCTTCAACGCCTCGACCGTGCCGATCCTGCAGCTTGCCCTGTCGAGCGACAGTCTCCCGGAGCAAGAACTCTTCGACCTCGGCAACAACAACATCCGTACGCAGCTCGCGACGGTCGCAGGCGCATCCGTGCCATATCCCCTGGGCGGCAAACAGCGCCAGATCCAGGTGGACCTGGATCTCAATGCACTGCGCGCACGCGGCCTCGCACCGGACGACGTCGTCACCGCGGTCAGCTCGCAGAATCTCATTCTGCCCGCTGGAACCGAAAAAATCGGGACCAAAGAGATGTTTGTCAATTTGAACGCGAGTCCCGAGCAGATCGACGAACTCAATGATCTACCGATCCGCAGAGGCAAGGACAGCGTCGTCTACGTGCGCGACGTCGCCCACGTCCGCGACGGCTATTCGCCGCAGACCAGTGTCGTGCGCGTCGACGGCAAACGAGCCGTGCTCATGAACGTGCTCAAGACCGGCACCGCCTCGACCCTGGACATCATCAAGGGCATCGACCAGAAGCTGCCGTTGTTGCGCGCACAATTGCCGTCGTCCCTGAAAATCCAGCCCTTGAGCGATCAATCCGTGTTCGTGCGCGCCGCGATCAACGGTGTGATCCGCGAAGGCGCGATCGCCGCCGCACTTACGGGGCTCCTGATCCTGATGTTCCTCGGCAGCTGGCGCAGCACCTTGATCATCACGATTTCCATTCCCCTGTCCATCCTTGCCTCGATCGCCTGTCTCTCCGCGCTCGGGGAGACCATCAATATCCAGACCCTGGGCGGGCTTGCCCTGGCCGTCGGAATCCTCGTCGACGACGCGACGGTCACGATTGAAAACATCAACTTCCACCTAGAGGAAGGCATGGAGGTCGAGGCCGCGATCCTCGAGGGAGCGCGCCAGATCGCGCTGCCCGCCCTGGTCTCGACCCTGTCGATTTGCATCGTTTTCGTACCAATGTTCCTGCTCGCCGGTATCGCCAAGTATCTGTTCATCCCACTCGCCGAGGCGGTAGTTTTCGCGATGCTCGCGTCCTATTTGCTGTCGCGAACCCTGATACCCACCTTGGCGAAATTCTGGCTCCAGAAGGCGGATCAGCAGCCGAAATCGAGCGGCAATTTTCTGACGCGTTTTCAACAGCGTTTCGAGCGCGGCTTCGCCCGCGTGCGTGAGCGCTATCATGTTTTGCTGGAAATGGCGTTGGACTCAGGTCCGCGCTTTGCGGCGATCTTTCTCGGTGCGATGGTGGCCACCGCACTGCTCGCCTTTCCCCTGGGTCCCCTGCCGGGCCTGGGCCAGGACTTCTTTCCCACGGTCGATGCCGGACAGCTGAAGCTGCATTTGCGTGCGCCCACCGGGACGCGAATCGAGGAGACAGCCGTGCTCTGCGACGCCGTCGAGAAGACGATACGCGAGGTGATTCCGGCAACCCAAGTCACGACCATCGTCGACAATCTCGGTCTGCCTTATAGCGGCATCAATCTCGCCTACAGCACCTCGGCGCCGGTCGGGCCCAACGATGCGGACATCTTCATCAATCTGACGAAAAAGCACTCCTCGCTGCAGGACTACCAGCGAACCCTGAGAACCAGGCTCGCGGCCACCTATGCCGGGACGACGTTCGAGTTCCTGCCCGCCGACATCGTCAGTCAGATCCTGAATTTCGGTCTGCCGTCGCCGATCGACGTGCAGATCGTCGGCACTAACATCTCGGCCAACCAGAATTTCATCAATCGCCTGCTGCCGCGATTCCAGGCGATACCGGGCGCCGTGGATCTGCACGTCCAGCAGCCCTACGATTATCCACAGATCAACGTCGTGGTCGATCGCACCAAGGCGCTGTTGCTCGGACTCACCGAACAAAACGTCGCATCGAATCTGCTGGTGTCGCTTTCCGGCAGCTTCCAGACGACGCCGTCGTTCTGGATCGATCCCAAGTCCGGCACCCAGTACGATGTGGTATCGCAGACGCCGCAATTTCGCATGGTCTCGCTCGACGATCTGCGCAACACGCCGCTGAGCCAAACCGCGGCGAGCGTTCCAGACGCGGGCGGTACCTCGCAGGTGCTTGCGAACGTGTCAACCTTCAAGCACAGCGTTGCCCCGTCGGTTGTGAGCCACTACAACGCCCAGACCGCCTTCGACATCTACGGTAACGTGCAAGGATCCGACCTGGGATACATTGCCGGCGAGATCAACAAGATCCTCGATTCGGCACGCAAGGACCTGCCGAAAGGATCGCGCCTCGAGCTGAAGGGTCAAGTGCAAACGATGCAGCAGTCTTTTCACGGTCTGCTGTTCGGGTTGATGGCCGCGATTGTCCTGGTCTACATGCTGATCGTCGTGAACTTCCAGTCCCTCGTGGATCCCTTGATCATCATCACGGCGCTGCCGGCGGCTCTGGCGGGCATCGTCTGGATGCTGTTTCTCACCCATACATCGGTGAGCGTGCCGGCGCTCACGGGTGCGATCATGTGCATGGGCGTTGCCACCGCCAACAGCGTGTTGGTGATCAGCTTCGCGCGCGAGCAGATGGGCCAGGGCAAGGATGCCAGGGCGGCGGCCATGGAGGCCGGTTTCACGCGCCTGCGGCCGGTCATCATGACCGCCATGGCTATGATCATCGGCATGATTCCCATGGCCCTGGGGCTCGGCGAGAGCGGCGAACAGAACGCGCCCCTCGGACGCGCCGTGATCGGCGGCCTGCTCTTCGCGACTGTCTCGACGTTGTTCTTCGTGCCTACGGTGTTCACGATCATTCATGGACGCCGCGGTCAACAGCCGTCGGGCCGGCCTTCCGCCCCGGTGCCCGCACATGGTTGAAACGACGGCAAACTCGGGGCAGCCCGGCCGGCGCACGGGTCCTCCGCCCGATCGTCGAAAAATTGCCGGCCAGGTCCGCCGTTACGTGCTTGTCTTGGCCGTCGTCGCGCTCGTGCTCGCCGCCTGGGGCATCACCAGCCGCCTCGTGGCGCGCGCGCATTTGCGGCAACGTACCGCCGACGACGCCGTGCTCACGGTCGAGACGATCAAAGCGAAGCTCAGTAATGTCGGCGACGAGGTGGTACTCCCAGGGACGGTCCAGGGCTACCTCGAGGCGGCGATTTACGCCCGCACCAGCGGCTATCTTCGAGTCTGGTACACCGACATCGGTGCGCATGTGCGCAAGGGCCAACTCCTCGCCGTCATCGAGACGCCGGATGTCGATCGTGAATTCGCACAAGGAAGGGAGGATCTGGGGACGGCCGAAACCAATCTGGCGCTGGCGCGGCTGACGAACGAGCGTTGGCAGAAACTGCTGGCCACGAACACCGTATCGCAACAGGACGCCGACACCCGGGCGGCGAACTTCGCGGCGATGACAACGACCGTCAAATCCGCCGCTGAAAACGTCGCGCGATTGCGCGCTCTCGAGTCGTACAAGCGCGTCCTGGCACCGTTCGACGGCGTCGTCACGGCGCGCAACACCGACGTCGGCTCGCTGATCAACGGCGGTCAGACCAGTGGGTCGGAATTGTTTCGTGTCGCCGACATGCGGCGTCTGCGCATCTACGCGCAGGTGCCCGAATCCTACGCCGGCGTGATCCGCGATGGAGCCGAAGCCGATCTGACGTTCACCGAGCAGCCCGAGAGGACGTATCACGCCGTGGCCGTGCGCACTTCGAAGTCTCTCGACCCGACGGCGCGCACCCTGCAGGTCGAGCTGCAGCTCGATAATCAGGACGGTGCTTTGTACCCGGGCGCCTACGCCCAGGTGCATTTCAAACTCCCCGTGAGCACCGAAACGCTGCGCTTGCCGGCCAACACCGTGCTGTTCCGCGCGGCAGGTCTGCAGGTGGCAACCGTGGATGCGAACCACCGCGTCAGACTTAAAACGATTGTTCAGGGACGCGACTTCGGCAAGACCATCGAGGTCTTGAGCGGTATCGATCGCAATGACGAGGTGATTTTGAATCCTGCCGACTCCATCCTCGACGGCGACGTGACCCGCCGGATGCAAAAGCCGCCCACACCCACGCAAAGCACCGGATCGTCATGACGCCCGGAATTGGCCGATCCATCCCGCCCATTCTGCTCTGTCTCGTCTGCGGATGTTCGTTCGCGCCCCCCTATCACGTGCCCGAGACCCCGCCCGTGCCGGCGCACTACGAGCAGCTCGAGGAATGGAAGCCGGCGCAACCGCGCGATGCCGAGTTGCGCGGCGCCTGGTGGAACGTATTCGATGACCCGGAGCTCGACCGCCTCGAGGATCAATGCGGGCGGCAGAACCAGAATCTCAAGGCGGCGTTCGCCCGGCTGCAGCAGGCCCGCGCAGAAACGCGCATCGCCCGTGCCGATCTGTTCCCGCAGATCACTCTCGATCCGTCCGCGGCCCGCGCGCGCACGTCGCCGAACTCACCGCGTTTTCTAGCCGGCGCTCCGACCACGCTAAACGACTTCGTGCTGCAGGCCGATTTCTCCTACGAAGTGGACTTGTGGGGGCGGGTGCGCAATGAGGTGACCGCGGCGAAGGCGAACCAACAGGCGAGCGCAGCGGATCTAGCCTCCCTGGATCTGTCACTGCGCGCCGAGCTGGCAAGCGATTACTTCGACCTACGCAGTGCCGACCGACAGCAGGCCCTGCTCGATCAGACCGTCAAGGATTACCAGGACGCTTCCGGCCTCACCGAGAGTTCCTTCAAAGGCGGCAACGCCGCGCTGACCGACGTCGCCCAGGCGCACGCGCAACTGGAGAATGCACGTACGGAAGCGGCGGATATTCGCCTGCAGCGCGCGACGAGCGAGCATGCCATCGCCGTGTTGGTGGGTGAAAACCCATCCACGTTTCATCTGCCGCCGGACCCGCTGCCGCTCGCGGCAGCGCCGCCCGCGATCGATGTGGGGCTGCCGTCCACTTTGCTCGAGCGCCGTCCGGACATTGCCGCGGCGGAACGGCGGGTCGCCGCCGCCAATGCGCAGATCGGTCAGGCGCGCGCCGCCTACTTTCCCCAGTTCACGTTCGGGGCTGCGGGCGGGACCAACAGCACCAGCGCCTCGAACTGGTTGCACGCACCGAGTCAATTCTGGTCGATCGGTCCACAGCTATCCCTGCCCATCTTCGAGGGCGGTCGCCTGCATGCGCAAACCGACCGTGTCAAAGCCGCTTACGCTGAGCAGGTTGCGGATTATCGCAACACCGTCTTGACGGCCTATCAGGACGTCGAGGACAAGCTCGCGGCGCTGCGCCGATTGGAGGAGGAAACCAAGACCGCGGCCGCCGCCGTCACGGCGACGGCCGCGGCCCTGCAGCAGGCCCGGTACCGCTACGAGGGCGGCATTGCACCCTATCTCGAGGTCGCGAGCACGGAGACGACGGCCCTGCGAGCCCAGTTGACCGAGATCAACATCGCTACCCGGCGTTACGCGGCGAGTGTCATGCTCGTCAAGGCGCTTGGTGGCGGCTGGCACTCCGCACCATGAACTGCGATGCGTCCGATAAGCGCTCGGTTGGGCTGTTCTTTGCGGGGCGATCGGGCCGCTCTGCACCCTGTACAGCCCCTTCGTTCGTATTACTCCTGAATGGAACGATCCGACCCATCGCAAACCGCCCAGGAGACCCTCGTGTACAAGAAGTTCCCAAGAATAGCCTTCGCCGCATCCCTAGCGACAAGCTTCGCCGCCTTAGTGCCGGCGACCGGCGCGTTGTTTCCGGCGACTGCCGCGGCCCAGAGTCCCCAGCTCAGCCTGCCGGACTTTCGCTCTCTCGCCCACAATGCCAGCGAATCGGTGAATATCAACCTCGGCCCCTGGCTGTTGCGTATGGCGGGCTCCCTGGTCGACGACAAGGACCCGGATGCCGCCGCCACCAGAAAATTGCTTTCGGGCATCGACTCGATCCAGGTACGCAGCTATGAGTTCAACACCGATTCGGCTTACTCCGCCGCCGATATCGAGACGGTCCGAAAGCAGCTCGAGGCGCCCGGTTGGACGCCCCTGTTGCAGTCCCAGGACCATCAGAAGGGCGAGAAAGTCGACATCTACATCATGATGGACCAGGATCACACCAAGGGTTTTGCGCTGATCGCCAGCGAGCCCCGGCAGGTCACGATCATCAACATCGCGGGCTCGATCGATCTCAAGAGTTTGCCGACGCTCGAGCGGCAGCTGCACCTGCCGCCTGTGAAGCTGCCGGTGGCCGATGCGGCCAAACCTCAGGGCGATGCGGCTGAAATCTTGTGATCCTTAGGCGGCGATGAACGGGGACGAACAGTTCGCACGGGCGCGTGCCGGTGAAACCGACGCGCTCGTCGCACTGATCCGCGAACATCAGCCGGCCATTTATAGTATCGCCTTGCGCATGCTCGGGAGCCGCGAGGCGGCGGAAGATCTGACTCAAGAGGTGTTCATGCAACTGGGCACGAAAATCGGCTCGATTGCCTCGAAGGAACATCTGCGCTTCTGGCTACGACAGGTGACCGCCAACCGCGCCATCGATCAACTGCGGCACGATGCCCGGTTTCCGATGCAGCCGCTGTGCGAGGAGAGCCCCCTATTCGCCGACGGCGAACAGGCCGACCCCTTGTTACAGCACCATCTTCGGGGACTGCTCGCGGAGCTGAGCGCTCCCGCACGCGCGGTCCTCGTGTTGCGCTATCAAGAGGACCTGGACCCCGTGGACATCGCGCGCACGCTCGAGATGCCGATCAACACGGTGAAGAGTCATTTGAAACGATCATTGGAGGCGCTGCGCATTCGCTGCGGGCTGACGACGGTATGAGCGACGATCTCGAAAACCGATTGACCCAAGCCCTGAAACCCGTGGCGCCACGCGAAGAGTTCTCGGCGCGCCTGCTCGAGCGCGTGGCGGCAGAGGCTCGGCCGCAGACGGCTACACCGAAGTCGCGACCGCGGCGGACCATGCCGACCTGGTGGCTGCCCGCGGGGCTGGCCGCTTCGCTGCTGCTGGCGGTGGGCGTGCGCCATCATGCGGCCGAATCCCAGGAGCGCCTTGCAGGGCTCGCCGCCCGCCAACAGGTTTTCGCGGCGTTGGCATTGACCAATCAAAAGCTGGACCTCGCGGTTCGCACCGTCCAATCGGAATCGAGAGCTGCACCATGAAAACAAGTTGGCGCTCGATCGGCGTCGTTTCGCTGTTGCTCGCGGGCTCGCTGCCCGGTCTGGTCCGCGCCGCCGCCGAGCCGCGGCTCGCGCTGCCAGAATTCAAGGACCTGGCCGGCAAAGCCACGGAGTCCGTCGTGATCACCATGGATCCCTCCCTGCTCGGCATGGCGGCCCGCTTCATGGATTCCAGCAATGCTGAGGACGCTGCTGCGATCGCCGTGATCAAGGGTTTGCAAGGCATCTACGTTCGCAGCTTCACCTTCGATCGCGACGACGTTTACCGACCGGCTGACGTCGACGCAATCCGTCGGCAACTGGCGGATCCGGCTTGGAAGCGCGTCGTCGAGACGCACAGCAAGAAGACGCACGCCGATGTCGACATCTACCTCATGACGGATGGCGACAAGGTGCGGGGGCTGGCCTTGATCGCAAGCGAGCCGCGTTCGCTAACCATCGTCAACATCGTCGGCGCGATCGATCTCGACAAGCTGCGCAAACTCGAGGGTCAGTTCGGCTTGCCCAAGATTGACATCGATTCCTCGAAGAATTAGTGCGGCGAAAGCCGCATCGGATCGCCGCGAGCCTTTGCAAACGCCTCTACGGGACGCCACGGCACTCCCCGAAAGCACCAGCACGAGAGTGTTGGCCGCGTTGATTGCGGCGACAGTAGAGAGGCGATGACGTCGGGTTGCCGACAAGAGGGCCAGTAGCGTACCGCAAGCGGCGAACGACCGCTCTTGGCCGCACGCCGTCCGAAGAATGAAGAACCAATATGAGGGCGTCCCGCCGGCGTTTCGTCTAAGGCGGGCGGTCGTCGTGCAAGGCTTGCGCGACGGCCGCGAAGAACAAAGCCTGCTCGTCGTATAGCGACGCGGGTGTTTCCGCCTGGTCCCAGGTCGACCATTGGACGAGCACCAGGTGTTCGGCCGGGTCGATGGCGAGCGCCTGACCGTAGATCCCCTCGGCCCACAGCGACTCGGCGGCGATCCTGCGCGCGGCCACCGTGCTACGTCGCGGATCGATTCCTCCATACCACCACTGGTAACCGTACTGCCCGCGCGGCGTCGCCCGGGTCACGGAGTTCTTGGCGAGCGTCCACGTCGTCGACTGGCGCAGCCAATCGGCCGGGAGCCGCGACTCGCCGTCGGGCAGGCGGCCGCCGTCGGCCACGAACAGCGCAAAGCGGCCCCAGTCCCGCAAGCTCGCATTGAAGCCGTGACCACCAAAGTCGACGCGGCCTGGGAGCAAAGCTTCCCAGACGCCGTCGCGCTCCATGCCGTACGGGCCCCAGACCCGAGTTTCCAAATAGCGGGCGAGCGGCATGCCGCTCGCTTGCTCCAATACGCGGCCGACCAACCAGGCGCCGCCGGTGTTGTACGACCAGAGTTCTCCAGGCTGCACGCCGGGCTTGCGCGGCCGAGATCGCACGAGATCCCAGACGCAGGGGTAAGGATCCGGCCCCGCTTCGCAGCGCGTAAGGCGCGCGAAGTCGGACCCGGGGTCCGCGTAATTCTCATTCCAGGCAATGCCCGACGTGTGTTGCAAGAGATTGCGCAGGCTGACGCCGTCCCAAGCCGTGCCACGAAGCTCCGGCAGGTAGCGCACGATCGGATCGTCGACGGATCCGATCAAGCCTTCCTTAATCGCCATGCCGACCAGGATCGACACGACTGATTTGGCGACCGAGCGCGACGTCCACAGCGTCGCCTCGCCATTGCCAGAACCGTAAAATTCGTAGGCAATGCGCCCATTCTCGAGAATGAGCAGGCCGGTCACAGCCTGGCGTCTTAGATAGTCGCCGAGATCCAAAGTCTTGCCGTCCATGCGATAGCGCACCGGCGGCAGCCGACGAAAGGCCGCGGGCAGCGGGTGGGGCGGGGCGCCGCGTGCGTGAAATACGTCGCCGCGATAGAGGCGGTAAGTGTTGCGAAATCCGACGACGCGCTGGGCCGGCGTCCAGCTCAGCATGTCTTCGGGCGCAGGCAACGCGGCATCGAAGGGCGCAGGGCAGGACGACAGACCCAAGGCAAGGCATTGCGAACTCGGCGCGGTCGGATCCGCCGGCGTGATCGTTGCAGCGGTGGCGGTGGTGGGGACTGTGCGAGTGAGGTCGGTGGCGGTCTCTGCCGCCGGCGCCGTGGACGTGAGGATCAGCGCGAGGCTCGCCGCCGACCTCCAGGCGCCGACGGCCATGGCGCTCAGGCTACCTTGCTGCGATCGGCCCAGCCCGCGGTCTGGGTCGAGCCTTTGCCGAGCACCTGACTCAAATCTTTGAGCAAGCCGCCGAGTTCTCCGGCCATGACCGCGAAGTCGATGTCGAATTGTTCCGCCGGGTCGACCTGATCGGTGTCGTCGGCATCCTTGTTCATCGTGAGGAATTCGAGCCGCTTGATCTGAAGTTTGTCGGTCAGCACGAAGGCGACGCGGTCGTTCCAGGTTAATCCTAGGCGGACCGGGTATTTACCGCCTTGTAGATGGCCCTGAATCTCCTTGCCATCGAGGGGATGCCGTGAGTAGCGGACCGTGGATTTGGTCTGGTTGGCCGCCAGTAATTCGAGTTCGTCGTCGATGGAAAAGCGCCCCGGGGCTTCGCCGCGCAAGAGCCAGGAGGCCATTGCTGCATGCGGTGTTTGCTCCGTCTCGAGGGGCACGGGCACGAAGCTCCCGAGGGTCTCCGCCAGGGTTTCGAGCATGCTCTCCGCGCGCGGCAAACTGGAGACATCTACGCCGAACCAGCCAGCTTCTGCGTCGATCCAGGCGCGAATGACGCGGCGCCGAGTCAAGGCCTTGGCGCGCAGCTCATCGGCGACGCGGCCGCGCAGATCACGCATCTGTTTGCGGCCAACTGGAAACCCTTGTTCCTGAGCCTGAATCGCGGCACGCTCCTCGGCGATCTGGCGCACGATCGAGGCCGGCAACAGCTTTTCATTGATTCCTAGGGCGAGCATGTGTTGCTGACCGACCGAATGCAGGAGCCGACCCCCCTGCAGCACCGGCATCCAACCCTTCGTCGACATGTCGAAGGGTCCGCAGGCCTGCAGGCAGCGGCCGGCGAGCCGGTCTTCGAGATCCGGAGGTGAGATACTCCAATCGGCCGGCAAACGATAGAACACTAGGTTCTTGAACCACATGGACGAGCCCCGCTGAAAAGAGCGTGGAGTATAGGGATCTGGCCGGGCGCCGCCTCGCTTTTATGACGCGCGCGCTACGCCCGGCGGCGTTGACCCAAGCGAGGCGTTTCAGTGAGCTGCCGGCGGTGCATCCGATGCAGTCTTGCCATCGCGGGAGTAGACGATTTTCTTGGTTCCGCCATCGCAGCTGCCGACCACCTTCTGGTCCTTGACCTCCTCGTTACCGATGGCCTCGAGCGAATAGGACTTGACGCCTTTCGCGTCGAGTTTCGCCGCAATTTCACTCTTCAATTCGTCGCAGGACTTGGCCGCCAGCGAGGCGAAACTGACCAGGGACAAGGCGACGACCAGGCCGCCCAAACCGATTTTAGTAACCATGCTCGCTCCTCGGGATGTTGCTGGGCGGCAATATGACCGAAGTCCGGGCCGACGGGTAGAGGTTAGCGAAGCAGCTTAAGGGAAACCCTTAATGGCGCTCTGCGGCAGGTATCAGGTGCTGCGGACAGAGATTCTCATGTGTCGGCCGGCCCCCGACTTTCCTAAGCGACCTGCGTCTCGGTTTTAGGATCCCGACGGCAAACGGGGCGTCAGGCGTCCCCATTTGGGAGGTCCCTCACAAATTCGATGCGGCGCAATATGTAAATCTGCCGCCGTTATGTTCCTAAGCCGACTATCAGGGGGTTGCTGTAGGCGCATTACGGGTGGTTTGCCGCTCGTGATCGCGCTCCTCGGCGCTTGTCTGCTCGGCGCCTTCGCGAGCAATCCGGCTCGCGCGAATTCTTGCTATGCAGCGACCAGCCAGGGAACGGCACCCAGCGATTATCAAGACTACTGCTGGCTGGACTTCACGGGGTATTCGGATACGACCGCCCAATCGGCGTCGGGTCAGAGTTTCTCCTACAGCCTGCCCGATGGCTCCACTCTGAGCTTTGTCCTCAAAGTCAGCACGAACGGGGCCAGCCCCGCCTTGGTCGCGGTCACCGCTCCTTCCTACAGCGGCGCGGCGATCGGCAACCAGGGTTTCATCGGCATCTCGGGTGCACCCGTTCTCTATGAGGCGCAGACCGGCTCGACGGTCACCGCAACGCTCAGCTCGATCAAGATCACGCCCCCGGCGGGCAGTAACGCGACGGCGACCTACGCGATCGTCGCCGCCGACGGCGAATCGACCAACGGCAACGAGACCTTGAGTTTCACGACCAACGGTTCTGCATGGACCCAGCTGGCGGCGATCTCAAACGGCACGGTGTACCCGACCCTGAGCGGAGTCGGTACGAGCACCGTCACCGAGACCGGAGTCAGCGGCAACGTCGGCGCTTATGCGTTTTCCTCGGTCAGCAATCCGACCACGGTCAGTTCGACGCTGGTCGGCCAGGGCTTGCAGGGCGCCATGTTCGCGCTGCGCTACGCCTCGGTCTCCGTCACCACGCAGCTTAGCGGTGCGCGCGCCAACACCAGCGACCAGTTCACCTACGGCATGTACACGACCAGCGGCGGCGTGATCTCGTCGCTGACCTCGAACGGCACGACGACCGGCCCGTTCACGGCCGATGGTCTGCCCCTCATCGCCGCGACCTATTCCTTCGCCGTCACCGAGTCGATGGCCGCGGGCAGCACGAGCACGCTCGCGAACTACGCGACGTCCCTGACCTGCACGAACAAGAACACGGCGAGCGCGACGGTAATGCCGACCGCCGTCGCGGCGAGCACTTACACTTTCCCGCCCCTGGCCTATGGCGACTCGGTCGCCTGCGTCTTCACCGACACGGCGTACCGCGCCAATCTCGCGGTCGCGAAGACCGGCACGACGACGGCCGTCGGCGGGGCTGCCGTCAGCTATAACCTCGCCGTCACCAACGCGGGACCGACCGCGGCGAACGGTGCGCTCATCACGGATCCGGCGGTTGCGAATTTTACTGCCACCGCGGTCAGCTGCGGCTCCGCAACCGGCGGCGCCGTCTGTCCCGCGGCAGCGGCGCTGACGGTTGCAAGTCTCCAAGGCTCCGGCATCAGCATTCCGACCCTGCCGAGCGGCGGGGGGCTGACCTTGACCGTGACCGGCACTGCGGGCGCCGGGAATATTTCCAATACCGCGGCGATCTCGCCGCCCTCGACGGTCGTGAACAGCAACACGACGCCGACTTCCACCGCCACCACGACCGTGACCGCAGGCGCGGACATGCTTTCGACCTTAAGTTTCCCGTCAGCCGTCACGGGGGGCAAGACCGTCACGGGCACGCTCACCTGGACCAACAACGGCCCAAGTACGGCGTCCGGTCTGTTCGTTGATGTGCAATTCAGCCCCGGCGTGACACCAACGCTATCCGGACTACCGACGGGAGCCACTTACAGCTATTCCGCCAGCACCGGCATCGTTACGTTCACGGGGCTGCCGGCCTCGCTGGCGAGCGGCGCCAGCATCGGTCCAATCACGATCAGCTATACACAGCCCGCCGCGACCAGTTCGAACGTGGGCGCCTCGGTCGCCGCTTCGACCACCGATCCCAATCCTGGGAACAACACGGCGATCGTTTCGGTGGCCAACACGGCCGATCTCGCAGCCAGTGTCACGTTCCCCACGAGCGTCAATGCCGGTTCGACCGTGTCCGGTACGGCCACGTTCACGAATAATGGACCGATCACCGCAACCGGGGTCGCGTTCACTCTCAGCTTGCCCGCGAGTCTTAGTGTGGCACCGACGCTGACCGGACTGCCCACGGGTGCGACTTATAGCTACGCGGCGAGCACAGGCGTCGTGACCTTGACCGGCATGCCGACAAGCTTGGCTGCCGCCGCGAGCGTGGGCCCGATCGCGATCAGCTATACCCAGCCGGCCACGGCGACCTCGACGGTCAGCACTAGCGTCAGCGCTACCTCCACCGACCCCAACAGTGCCAACAACACCGCTACCGCGACGATCGGCGGATCCGCGGAAGCCGACCTCTCGACGACGCTGACTTTTCCGGCGAGCGTCAACGCCGGCTCCGCCCTCTCCGGCACGGTGAGCTTCGCGAATGCCGGACCCAGCACGGCGAGCGGGCTCACTTACGCGCTGAGCCTTGCGGCGAACCTCACCTCACCGACACTGACCGGACTGCCCACCGGCGCGACCTACACTTACACCGCAAGCACCGGCGTCGTGACCTTGGCCGGCATGCCGACGACGCTCGCGTCCGGGTCATCGATCGGCCCGATCACGGTCAGCTATACGCAGCCGGGCGCCGCCACGTCGACGGTGACGGCGAGCATCGGCGCGACGACCGCAGACCCGAATTCGGCCAACAACAGTGCAAGCTCGACGATCGCGGGAACGGCCGAGGCAGACCTGGCGACCGCGCTGAGCTTTACCGGCAGCATCAATGCCGGCTCGACGGTCTCCGGCACAGCGACGTTCTCCAACGCCGGTCCGAGTGCGGCATCCGGCGTGATCTTCAGCTTGTCGCTCGCTGCGAATCTCACCAGCATGCCGGTGTTGAGCGGCCTGCCGACCGGGGCAAGCTATAGCTACACCGCGAGCAGCGGTGTCGTGACGCTGTCGGGAATGCCGACGACCCTCGCGGCCGCAGGCACCGTCGGGCCGATCACGATCACCTATGTTCAGCCGGGTGCTGCGACTTCAACCGTCACAGCCGCGATCTCGGCGACGACCAACGACCCGAACTCGGCGAACAACTCCGCGAGCATCACCGTGACGGGCAATGCCGTGGCCGATGTCGCCGCCGCCCTGAGCTTCCCCGCGGCCGTCAACGCCGGCCAGACCGTCGCCGGCTCGCTCACCTATACGAACGCAGGACCGAGTACGGCAACGGGGTTGAGCTTTACCCTGACTTTACCCGCGAATCTCGCCGCCGCACCCGTGCTCGGCGGTCTGCCCACCGGTGCGAGCTACAGCTACGCCGCGAGCACCGGCATCGTCACCCTCACCGGGATGCCGACGAGCCTGACGTCGGCCCGAACCATCGGCCCGATCACGGTGAGTTACAGCCAGCCCGGCAGCGCCAGCTCGACTGTGAGCACTGCGATATCGGCGAGCACCACGGATCCGAACGCAGCCAACAACAGTGCCAGCGCGTCGATCACCGGCGCCGCGGAGGCGGATCTCGTCGCGAGCGTCGCGTTCCCGGCCAGCGTCAATGCCGGCCAAACCGTCTCGGGCACCGTCAATTTCACGAACAACGGGCCGAGTGCCGCGAGCGGCGTGAGTTTCGCGCTGGCGCTGCCCGCGAATCTCGCCGCGAGCCCCGTGCTCTCCGGTCTGCCGAACGGCGCGAGCTACACCTACGCCGCCGCCACCGGTGTCGTGAGTTTCTCGGGCATGCCGACGACTCTGGCATCTCTCGCCAGCGTCGGTGCGATCACCGTGAGCTACACCCAGCCAGGTGCCGCCACCTCGAGCGTAACGGCAAGCGTGAGTGCGACCACGGCCGATCCGAACGCCGCGAACAACAGCGCGAGCGCGACGACAGGCGGTTCGGCCGAAGCCGATCTTGCGACGACCCTGAGTTTTCCCGCAAGCGTGAACGCCGGATCGACCGTGTCCGGCACCGTCACGTTCAGCAACGCGGGCCCGAGCAACGCCAGCGGCATCACGGTTACCTTGAGTCTCGCGGCAAACCTGACGGCCCCCGTCTTGAGTGGTCTGCCCACGGGGGCAAGCTATACCTACACGGCGAGCAGCGGCGTCGTCACGTTCGCCGGCATGCCGACGACTCTTGCGTCGGGCGCGAGCGTCGGCCCGATCGCGGTCAGTTACGCACAGCCCGGTGCTGCGAGTTCGACGGTCACGGCCTCGGTCGGCGCAACGACCGCGGACCCCAGCAGCACGAACAACAGCGCCGCGGCTACGATCGGCGGCTCGGCAGAGGCGGACCTCGCGACGATTTTGAGCTTTCCGACCAGCGTCAACGCGGGCTCGACGGTCAGCGGGACGGTGAGTTTCAGCAACGCGGGTCCTAGCACGGCGAGTGGGATCACCTACACCCTCAGTCTTACAGCGAACCTGACGGCGCCGACCTTGAGCGGTCTGTCCACGGGCGCGACTTACAGCTACAGCACAGGCAGCGGTGTCGTGACGTTCACGGGCATGCCGACGACGCTGGCCTCGGGCGGCACGGTCGGTCCGATCACGGTGACCTACACGCAGCCCGGATCGGCGAGCTCGACGGTCACCGCAAGCATCGGCGCGACGACGGCCGACCCCACCAGCACGAACAACAGCGCCGCGGCGACGATCGGCGGTTCAGCCGAAGCGGACCTGTCGACGACGCTGAGTTTCCCCGCAAGCGTCAATGCGGGCTCCAGCGTCTCCGGGACCGTGACCTACGGCAACGCCGGCCCCAGCACGGCGAGCGGGATCACCTACACCCTCAGTCTTGCAGCGAACCTGACAGCGCCGACCTTGAGCGGTCTGCCCACGGGCGTGACTTACAGCTACAGCGCGGGCAGCGGTGTCGTGACGCTGACGGGCATGCCGACGACGCTGGCCTCGGGCGCCACGGTCGGCCCGATCACGGTGACCTACACGCAGCCCGGCTCTGCGAGTTCGACCGTCACGGCCTCGGTGGGCGCAAGCACTGCGGACCCGACGGCAACGAACAACAGTGCCGCGGCGACGGTCGGCGGTTCTGCCGAGGCCGACTTGTCCACCACGCTGAGTTTCCCCGCGAGCGTCAATGCGGGCTCCAGCGTCTCCGGGACCGTGACCTACGGCAACGCCGGTCCCAGCACGGCGAGCGGGATCACCTACACCCTGAACCTGACTTCAAATCTC